>JAABUV010002267.1_pt1 | contig 26449 bp, 30 predicted proteins | sample 5559971 | NCBI WGS metagenome assembly JAABUV01 (sample SAMN10711881, study PRJNA513362) | rock metagenome | isolation source: Antarctica rocks | place: Antarctica: Victoria Land, Knobhead nord | collected 2015-12-19
GGCGCCCTGCCTGCCCGCCCCGCATTTGTCCCTCGGATTGCAATTGCCTTTTTCCTTGTGTATCTGTGCTTTTGGGGTCGCGGCTTGCCTGGGGTCGCCGGCGACCGGAGACAGACGAAGTGTGTGTTTGATAGGGTGGAGCTGCCTAGGCGTTAGGACCGGCCTGCTGGCAGACTAGGCTGTGAGCAAGCTCCGCATGCGCCCAAGGACCGACGATTGACCGGGGGGGCGGGCGCGGCGCGTTCCACAGCAGGCCCGGCGCGCATGCGCGCGCCCTGTATACTATGTGCGTGCACGGCGGTGCGCGGGTGCTGTGGGCGGGTGCCGCAGTTTTTTTGGAGCAGCGCTGGGTCGCTTGCAAGATCGCGCTGCCGCCTGTGGCCGCGCCGGCCACCGGCGGGGGCGTCCGCGTCCTGCGGGCGCCGTGCTGCTTGTGGTTTTTGAGCATAAATGCGGTGTAGGGCCGGTGAAAATCTGAAGAAGGCGTGCCATCTTAGCTTGTGGGCGCCAGTGTGAGACGACTCCCTGGTATGTAATATTTGAGGACCCTGTAGGCCGACCTGTGGCCAGCGTGGATTATTCGTGTAGGCAGAGGCAGTGCGTGTGGTGTTTGCCGCAGGTGTGCAATGTGTGGTGTAGATTTGCTGTCTGCGGTGGGAACTGGGAGCCTGGAACGAAGGCGTCGAATTTGATGAGCAGAATTTGTGTGTCAGGCTGAAAGGGGCAGGCTCGGTAGGTCAGGTGTAGCTCTGCGAGCGCGCGTGCTGGGAGTGGCGGTGAATGCATGAGCTGTGGATGCACTTGGTACACTGTGCTGAAGACATGTTGGAAGTGGCAGTTGTAACCTGTCGGCGTTGCAGACCAGCCCCGAACCACTCTCCTTGCTTGGCTCCAATAATACTTAATACTAGCTTCAACACGCCCTGTTTTCGAGCGCTGCACAACACTGCCGAAACACTTTCACTTGGCACTCGGGTCAGCATTCAGTTTGCTGTGAGGCCTGGCACCACCCGGGCAGCAAGGCGCTCAATCACAGGGACATCTGCCGCCTCGGCGCTCCCTGCCTTGCAGCAGCCCTGAGGCAGCAGCCCTCTCTCAGTCGCCTGGGAGCTCGAGCGCAGACGCCTCATTGCCCAACGACACACGCTTTGGAGGCGCACTTACGCGCAGACAGCCGCGCATCTGGTCTGGCGGGCGTGAGCCGCGCGCGGTATGGCAAGCGAGAAACATAAGAAGAAAACGAAAGGGAAGAAGGCGGCCAAGCGCTCGGCCGCCATGCAGAAGAAGAGCGCGGCGGGGGCCGGCGGCGCCGATGACGGGTTCGCCGACGGCGGCGGCGGCGCGCCGGCGGCCAAGCAGCGCAACCCCAAGGCCTTCACGGTCAAGTCGCGCGGCCGCGCCAAGCTGCAGCGCGCCCGCACGGCCGAGAAGGAGCAGAAGCGCATGCACGGTGCGCGCTGGCCGCTCCCTCTGGCCTGGCCGGCAGCGCATCGAGCGGGCGGGGCGCGGGGCGGACCGCTGGCTGCAACAAATGACTCGCACCCGCTCCTCAGCCCTCTTGCGAGCGTGCTTGCCAGCTGCTCAATACAATCTGCGCGCCGAGCGTCTGCATGTGGGCTTTTGCGTGTCCAGCAGTCTGGGCCTGCAGTAGCGGCAGCGCTGGGCAGCCGCCGCCGCTGGGCCGGGCGCTGAGGGCGGGCGCGGGCGCGCGGGGCGGCAGTCCCGGTGGTGGAGCGCGCGCCGGAGGAGCCGCCGCCGTTCGTGGTGCTCGTGCAGGGGCCGCCAGGCGTGGGCAAGTCCACGCTCATCCGCTGCCTGGTCCGCCACTGCACGCGCCAGGCGCTGACGCACGTGCGCGGCCCGATCACGGTCGTCGCCGGCAAGTCGCGCCGGCTGACCTTCGTGGAGTGCCCCCAGGCGCGTCGCCGCGCCCGCGCCGCCTTTCCCTTCCTTCTGGCGCCTGCCTGCAGCGCTGGCGTGCAACGCCCAGACCTCCTGGCTCTCCCTGGAGGCAGGCAGACCCTGGCAGGGCGGGCGGGCGCGCGGCGCGTGCCCCTGCAGCGCCGCCCCGATCTGGCGCCGTGGGCTGGGAGGCACGAGCGCCGGGCGAGTGCCCAGGCTTAGGGTTGGGGCGCGCGCGCGCAGAGCCTGGCGGCCATGGTGGACGCGGCCAAGTACGCGGACCTGGTGCTGCTGCTTGTAGACGGCGCATTCGGGTTCGAGATGGAGACGTTCGAGTTCCTGAACATCCTGCAGGCGCGCCCACGGCCCGGTTTCTGCGCGCGGCGCGGGCTGCCTGTGGTGTGGCGGGCAGGTGTGCTATTCCACAGAGCGGCGCGGCCCAGCGCCCGGCGCCGCCATGGTGCATCCCCCCGCGCCGGCGGCGGTGCGCCCTGCGCGGCCAGGCGCGAACGGCCGCCTCACAGTGCCGCGCGCATGTCGCTGTGGGCCCAGTGGCCCAGAGGCACTCGCGAGCATCTGCCGGCCGCCCGTCCGGCCGGCGCGCGGGCGGCGGCCGGGAGCGCGGGGAGGCTAGGGTTCGGTAGGGCGCCTGTGAACGGCCGCGCGCGGGCGCGCAGGTGCACGGCTTCCCCAAGGTCATGGGCGTGCTGACGCACCTGGACGGCTTCCGCGACGCCAAGCGCCTGAAGAAGACCAAAAAGGCGCTCAAGCACCGCTTCTGGGCCGAGATATACCAGGGTGCGGCCGGCGCGGCCCCGCTGGATTACTGGCTTGCTTGTGCGATTGGGCAGCCTCCCCTATGCGACTGGGCAGCCTCCCCGTCCGTCCGGGGCGGACTGCTTGCCTCTGGTGCAAGGGCGGACCGCCGCCGCGCCGGGGCCGCGTGCAGCTGCATGTTGGCTGGCCGCGCGCGGCGCGCGCGGCGCGCCGCCGGGCGCATGCGCGCCGCGGCCGGTGACGCCGGCGGCCGGGCGCGCGCGCGGCCGCAGGCGCCAAGCTGTTCTACCTGAGCGGCGTGCGCAACGGCAAGTACCTGCAGCGCGAGGTGCTCAACCTGGCGCGCTTCATCGCGGTGCAGAAGTTCCGGCCGCTGACCTGGCGCCAGGCGCACCCCTTCCTGCTCGCCGACCGCTTCGAGGCGCGCGGCCCCGGCCTCGGCCCATCCGTGCTCTGTCGGTGTGCGGCTGTGCGGCTCCCCAGACAGCTCTGTCGGTGCGCCGCCGTGCGAGTCCTCAGACAGCGCCCGCGCCACGGCGCGCGGTTGCAGCCCCCGGTCCTGTGACGCGCGGCGGTGCGCACGCGTGCGGCCGCAGGACATCACGCCGCCGGAGCGTGTGCGCGCGGACCCCAAGTGCGACCGCGAGGTCGCCGTATACGGGTACGCGCGCGGGTGCAACCTGAAGCCGGGCGCGCCTGTGCACCTGGCTGGCGTTGGCGACTACCCGGCGCGGCCCCGGTTGCACGCATAGGGTAGGGGCGCCCATGACGGAGCTCCCCGTCAAGGGCGCCGCCGGGCGTGGGCCACATGCGCGCGCGCGGCGGTGCGCCCGCGCGCGGGGCGGCGCGGCAGCGCGATTCCACCCGCCAGCGAATGCGGCGGGTGTTGCGGCGGCTGCTCCCGCGCCCAGCGCCGCGCCCGCGCGCAGGGCCCGAACGCATGGTCCAGCGCCGGGCTGCCACAGCGCGTTGCCTCGGGCCCTCGGCGGGTTTCTGTACCCTACCCTGTTGTCACGGGATGCAGCCGACGGCCGGCAGCGCGCGCGCGCAGCTCGCGGAGGCGAGCGCGCTGCCGGATCCCTGCCCGCTGCCGGGCGCGGCCAAGAAGCGCGCGCTGAACGAGCGCGAGCGGCTGCTGTATGCGCCCATGGCCGACGTGGGCGGGCTGCTCTACGACAAGGACGCCGTCTACATCGACGTCCCCGACTGGAAGGCGCGGCGGAGGCGCTCTGCATATGTATGTGGAGACCCTGCTAACCCTAAGCATATACCTGCGCCGGGCCGTGCCTGTCGGTGCCTGCACCGTCGCGTCAGGGCGGTGCGGACAGTACGAGGGCATTTGTGTCGAGTGGCATGCGGAGTCGGGGTGCCTGCAGCAGGCCCGCTCGCGGGAGCCGCGTTGCGCGCCGCACGCCGCTGACGGGCCCGGCCCGCGCGCCGCAGCTGAGCTACAGCGGCGCCGCCGCGCCGGCGGACGAGGGCGCGGCGATGGTGCGCGGCCTGCAGGCGCCGGGCGCGGCGGTGGACGCGCAGCTCGCCGCCGGCCGCATCCGCGTGTTTGGCCGCGCGCGACCGCCGGACGGCGACGGCGCCCTCGGCGACGCCGAGGCGCCCAGCAGCGGTGCGCTGCCCCGCCGCCTACCTGTCACACGCGCGTCAGGCCGAGCTGCACCCGGGACACAGACCTGTCTGAGGGGCGCATCGCCGCTAGTGAACACCTGTTTCCTTTGCCGGCGCATCGCGGCGCCCAGCCGCAGTGCTTGCTTGCACAACAGGCGAGGGCGACGGCGGCTCTGAGGCCGACGAGGAGCCCGACGCGAGCGGCGACGAGAGCGACGAGGAGGGCGCGGACAGCTCCAGCGGCGACGATGGCGCGGCCGAGGCGCCGGGCGCGCCGCTGCTGCCCTACGGCCTGCCCCGCCATGTGGCCGTGGCGGCGGGCGGCCGCGTGCGCCGGCGCGCCGTGTTTGCGGACGGCGCGGCGCCCGCCAGCGGCCGAGGAGCTGACAGCGACGACGAGGCGTCGGAAGGCAACGACGGCGCGTACGGCGACCTGGCCGCGCAGCGTAGCGGCGGCGCGGTGGGCCCGAGCGGCCGCGGCGCCGCAGGCAGCGGCTCAGACGAGGACTCCGAGGGTGCGCCGCCAGGCGTGGCATCAGCTAGAGCTGGCCTGCTCCAGACTCGCTGGGCGCTAGCAGCGCAGCTCCTGTGCGGCCAGCCGCGCATCGTGTGCAGGCGTGGGGCCACCAGCAACAATGCGCGCCCTTTGCTCGTGAGGCCCGCGGCGCTGGGCGCTGGGGCTGTGCGGCGCAGCCGCCGGCCCCGAGATGCGCGCCACCGCGCCGAGTGCCGGTCGCTCGCCCTCTTTACCCTATGGTACCCTAACGGTACCCTATGGTACCCTAACGCAGGCGCCGCGCAGGCCTGGGCGGCGCGGCGCGGTGGAAGGCGGGCCTGCGCGCGCGCGCGGCCGCGCTCTCCAGCGCGCGCGGCGGCGACCTGGCCGCCCACGTCTACGGCGCGCCCGCCACGGCGCCGCCGCAGGTGCCGCCTCCCGCGTGCCTGAAACAGGCCGGCATGTTCCGCACACGCGCCGGCGGCCGGACGAGGGGTTCGCTGCTGCCTCCAAGCCGCGGGCGCTCGCCTGGTGCCAGCTGGCGCGGCCTCTGTGTGCACTGCGTTGACTACCGAGGCGCTCCAGGCGCCGAGGAGCTCGGGTCCTGGCGGCAGCCATGGCCGCGGCGCGCGGGCAGGGCTTTGCTCGCACGGAGTACCGCCAGTGGCATGGCTGATCATCCACGGGTAGGCTTGTGGCGCCACGCAGGACTCGGGCGCGGCCGCGAATGGCGGCGGCGGCGGCGGCGGCTGCGGGGACAGCGACAGCGACGGCGAGCTGTTTGCGCCGCGACCGGCCGGCGCCGCGGGCGGCCCGGCCGGCGGCGCGGGCGATGCGGAGGCGCTGGACAGCGTGCGCGAGGCGCCGGCGGAGGGCGCGCTAGACGCGTGGGCGGCCGCCGGCGCGGCGGAGCGCCTGCGCGACCGCTTCGTCACCGGTGCGGCGCCGCGCGCCGGTGGCTCGCCTGCGGATGACAGGCGCCTGCCAGCGTCTGCCTGAAGAGGGCGCAACCGGTCTGGGTCCGATCGCGCGGCGCCTCTGTCGGGCAGCATGCAGGCCCGACCGCCCTGCCTGTGTATCGCCCCGTTTGACACCCTCATTGGCGCCCGTATGTGAGCAGCGGCTGCCCGATCCTAACCCTAGCCACCTGACGCCCCGCTCGGACGCCCGCGTCGCCGGCAGGCGACTGGGACGCCGCGGCGCAGCGGTCGGCAGCCGAGCCGGCCGCGCAGGACGGTGAGGGCGATGAGGCCTTTGGCGACTTTGAGGATGTCGAGACAGGCGCGCATGCCCCGACCTGCTGCGCAGCTGCGCCCTGCAACCTGGCACCCTACTGACCCGCCATGTTTCGAGGTGAAGGAAGCGGGGGCACGCGCGTGTATGCGGGCGCTCGTGTAGCCCGCCGTCGCGGGGGTCCCTGGGCATGGCGGCGAGCGCGAGGTCCGCCGGCGGCAGGTGAGCGCTTTGGCGGCGGCGACGCGGCCACGGCAGCTGCCCTGGCCGCGATGGAGGCCGTGTCGCGCGAGGAGCTGGCGGCCAAGCGCGCGGCCAAGAAGGCGGCCTTCAATGCGGAGTACGACGCCGGTGCGGCGCGGCCGGGCCCGCAACCTAAAAAGACCTGGTTATGCCGCCTCCAAAAAAACCAAACTCTCTGTGAAGCACGGCAGCCCGCCTGCTCCTGCGCGCGCGGCTGCGCGCATGCGGGAGGCGGGCGCCGCAGGCCGACCGCCGCGGCGCGGCGGAACGGCGTGCCCGCCGGCGGCCCGGGCAGCGCCGCACGAGCGCGCGCGCCGGCGCCGCAGGCGGCGCCGCGGGCGTGCGCGACCGGCCGGCCAAGGCGGAACGGGCGGGCGGCGGCGCGAGCGACGACGAGGAGGCCGGCGGGCCGGGCGGCGCGCCGGACGCGCCGGGCGACGAGGAGACGTATTACGACGCAATGAAGCGCGACATGGCCGGCCGCGAGGCGCGCACGCGCGCGGCGCTGGACGCGCTGGCGCCCGAGCAGCGCGTCGCGATGGAGGGCTTCCGGCCGGGCGCCTACCTGCGCCTGCGCTTCTCCGGCGCGCCCCTGACCCTAACCCTAAACCTACTCCTGCCGTGCCCTGCCCGTAGACCGCTCCGCCTCGTCGCCCTGGGCGCGGCCCGAGTCCGCCGTGCGCATAAGTAGCCTGTTGGCGCAACGTATGCCTGGTCGTGCGGTGACCAGCCCAGCAGCTTCCTCCAAAAAGCGCGCGGGGAGCCAGGTGGCGTCCCAGGCTCCCCTGCGCGCCGGCGACCCGCCCCACGCCGCTGCGGCGCGCGCAGGCATGCCCTGCGAGCTGTCGGCGCACTGGGACCCCGCGCAGCCGCTTCTGGTGGGCGGGCTCGCGGCCGCGGAGGAGGGCCGCGGCTTCATGCAGCTGCGCCTGAAGCGTCACCGCTGGTTCGGCCGCGTGCTGAAGAACCGCGACCCGCTCACGTTCTCCGTCGGCTGGCGCCGCTTCCAGAGCGTGCCCGTCTACGCGACCGAGGACCAGAATGGGCGCCACCGGTGCGCGCCAATCACCTGACCCCGTGGCCCGCCCTCGCCGCTGCGCGCGGTGGCTGCCCGGCAGCAGCGCCTGCCAAGGGAAAGGGAGGAGAGATTAGGGTTAGGGTCAGTATCAGAACCACAGGAAATCCTAACCCTGGCCGCCACGCAGGATGCTGAAGTACACGCCGGAGCACGCGCACTGCCTCGCCAACGTGTATGGCGCGCTCGCGCCGCCCGGCACCGGCGTGCTGGCCATCCAGTCGCTGGCCGCCGACCAGCAGGCGCGCCCGCCCGCCACGGCCTGCCCGCGCGTCCCGCCTCGGGAGCCCTAGCGAGAGCTTTATACCATATTCCGCAGATACTGGGCTGCAATTGGCGGCTCCGTGCGTAGACGGGCGCCGGGCGGCCGCGCATCCCTCGCGCGGCCTCGGGCGGCCTGGGGCGCGCGCAGCGCGCTGACGCGCATGAGGCCGGGCTGCGGCCGGCAGGGCTGGCGCATCACGGCGACGGGCTCCGTGCTGGGCCTGGACCCCGCGCCCGCGGTGGTAAAAAAGCTCAAGCTGGTCGGCACGCCGTTCAAGATCGCGCACCGCACCGCGTTCGTCGGCGGCATGTTCACCAGCCAGCTGGAAGCGTCCAAGTTTGAGGGCGCGGCCGTGCGCACCGTCTCCGGCATCCGCGGCGTCGTCAAAAAGGCGCGCCGCGCCGCCCTACACCCCCAGGTCGCCCCCCGGCGTGCGTGCCCCCCGCTGCGCCTCTGTGAAGGGGCGCGCGCTGCCGGGAGGCTGCAGGTCGCGCCCCTGCGTGCGCGCGCCCGCTGTTCGCCTGTGTGCCCGACTCTCTCCATGGGTTTGGTCGTGGTGACTTGCTGATAAGCAACGCCCCAGCCGGTGCCAGCGATGGCGGCAAGCAGACCTGGAGCGGTCTCGCCGACAAAGAGAGGCTTGGCTTGGTCGCCCGCGCGTGCGGGCCGTGCACGCGCCGGGCAAGCGCGCACACTGGGCCGGCAGAGCTGTGGCACCCCGCTGCGCACGAAAGAGCACACACCACCGCGGCGCGCGCAGGCGCTGCGGCCGGGCGTCGGCGGCGGCCGCGACGGGTCCGCGCGCGTCACGTTCGAGGACAAGCCGCTGCTGTCGGACGTCGTGTTCCTGCGCGCCTGGGTCGCGGTGGAGCTGCCGCGCCTGTACAACCCGCTCACGGACCTGCTGGCGCCCGCGCCGCCGCAGCGGCCCGCGCCCAAGCGCGCCGCCGGCCCCGCGGCGCGCGCCCGGGGCTCACCCAAACCCGACACAAACCCTATGCAGTCAGTGCGGGCCGGTTTGGACTGTGCGCGGACGCTGCTCGCGCCTACGGCCTGGCGGAGCGCGCCTGTTCAGGCGCTGCAGGTCCGCCTAAGTGGAGACCGACGGGGAGCAAAGCGCGCCGCAGAGCTGCTGGATTTGATCAACAGAGTGACGCGAGCCTGCTCTTGGCAAGTGGTTTTTAAAGGAAGGTGTGGTGTGTTTTTTACAGTGGCTCAACATCACGGCGGATGTGGTGGCTCAACATCACGGCGGATGTTGGCAGCGTCATGCAGGGCATGCCACTTGTTGACACGCCGCCACAGACAACTTAGGCAGACCGTGACCAGCATGGCTTGCGCGCAGGGAGACGAGGAGGGCGGCCAGGCTGCGGGGCCGCAGCCGGAGGAGGCTAGCCCAGCGGTGCCGCCAGCCGCGGGCAGCGGCGGCGGCGACTTTGTGGCAGCGGCGGCGTTCGCGGGCGCGCGCGCCGGGTTCGCGTTCCAGGCGGGGCCGCTGAGCTTGGGGTGCTACCGCGAGGGCAGCGCCACGCAGCGCGCCGGCGCGCCCGCCGCGGCCGCCGGCGCCGCAGGCGCGGCCGCGGCCGGCGAAGCGGAGGTGCGCGCCCGCTGGCCCTGCTCGCGCACCGTCTTTTGCCATTGGGAGCGACACGTTCGCGCCCTTCCGCCCCCCGGCCGCTCGGCGCCCCGCCTGGTCGGCTGTCTCCCAGCACCCGCACGCTGCCGCGGCACGTGCGCCGCCAGCACGGCGTTGGCTCGCGCGCTGCCGCTCATGGGGCGCGCGCGCAGGGCGCGCAGGCGGGCGGCGGCTGGCTGGGCATGCGCACGGTGGCGCAGCTGCGGCGCGCGGCGGGCGTGGGCGCGCCGCGCCAGCAGGACAGCCTGTACCGGCCCATCGAGCGGCGGCCGCGGCGCTTCAACCCGCTGAAGATCCCGACCGCGCTGCAGGCGCGCTGCACGCCCCTGCCCTGCGATGTTCCCCCAATCGCCAGGGCGGCCCGGCCTGGCGCCGCTGAGCGTGCGCCAGGCGTCGCCGCGCCCGCTGCCAAGCGCGCCGACGCCGCCCGGGCGCTGTGGGTATTGTCAGGCCATGCGCATGCGCCGTGCCATTGCTGCGATGGCGCCTGGGGACGCTGCGGCGGTGACCTGCGCGGCCGGCGCCTCACAGCTCTGCTGCGTGCTGGGCAAGCGGCCAACCGCCCGGCTGCCCGCCGGCGAGCCGCACCACGGCTGCTGCCGCCCCCGCACGGCAGAATGCGCACATGCGGCAGCCGCGCCGGGCCCGGCTGCACGTTTACCTGTGCGCATGCTGATGTGCGGCCTGTCGCAGGGTGCTGCGTCGCATTCACGTGCGCGCCCCTGCATGCCCTGCTGTTGCGTGAGCTCAGTGGGCGAGGCCTGGGCGGCGCCGCCGCGCAGGGGTCGCGCTGCCCTTCCGCAGCAGGCAGAAGCAGGAGGCGCCCCAACCTAACCCTGACCCGCGCAGGCCGCGCTGCCCTTCCGCAGCAAGACGAAGCAGGAGGCGCCGCGCAAGCGCGCCGCGCTGGAGCAGCGCCGCGCGGTCGTCCTGGAGCCCGGCGAGCGGCGCGCGGTCAGCCTGGTGGCGCAGCTGAACGCGCTGCGCAACGCGCGTGCCGGCAAGCGCCGCGAGAAGCAGGCCCGCCAGCGCGAGGTGCGCCGCCCTACCTCTTACCCTGTTACCTTGTTACCCTAACTTACCCTATACCTTGGCCGGGTCTCGTGTGCCCTTCCTTGCCTAGCTCTGCCGCGCGTCTGGCTGCTCAGGGGTTAGCGCGAGGCTCGGCGGCTGGCGGCAGTGCCGCGGCAAGCCCTGCACCTGCTGCCTCGACCCTGTGTGGGAGGCTTTCTGAAGTGCCGACGACCCAACTCAATGAGCTGAGGGCGGGCGCACACGCCGCTACCGGCAGAACCCTAATCTAACCTGCTGTCTGCAGAAGCACACGCGCACGCTGGAGGCGGAGGAGGCCTGGCGCGCGCGCTACAACAAGGAGGAGCGCAAGAAGCGCTACCTGGAGGCCGGGCAGGCCGAGAAGCGCGCCAAGCGCCTCAAGGCTTCGCGCGCCGACTAGGCGCCCGCGCGGCGTGCGCCGCCGCGCGCGGCGCGTCTGGGCGCAGTGCGCGGGCGTCCTTGCTGAGCTTCAGGGCGTGCAGGCTCTTGCTGGTCCTTGCAGGTTGTTGCAGTTTGTTGCAGGTTGTTGCGGGTTGTTGCGGGTCCGTGAAGGGTCCCGCATGCTGCACTGCCAGCGATCGTGCCTGTAGTGCACTCATGCGTGCAGTGGTTACCGTTCCTTGTTTTCAGCCGGCTAGCATTAACGCGTGCATGGGCACCGTCCCGTTACAGCCGGCCAGCGCTCACCACCACCCGCGCACGGAGTAGCCGCCGTCCACGCCGATGCACTGGCCGGTGATGTAGGCCGCCGCCGGCGAGCACAGGAACGCCACGAGGCCTGCGGGGCGCGCCACTGCGTCGCGGCAGGACCGCGCCGCATGCGCGCCGAGCCGCAGGGCGCCCACCCGAAAAAAAAGGGAGAGAAAAAAGATACTGTGGCGCACCAGAGATCTCCTCCGGCTGCGCGACGCGCCCCAGCGGCGTGCAGGCTTCCACGCTGGCGCGCACCGCGGGGTCCGACAGCACCGGCGCAGCCAGCGGCGTGGCGGTGTACCTACGCGCGCGCATGTGCTTCGCGCGTGCAGGCTGGCGCGGGCGCCGGGGACGCGTGCGGGGGGTTGGTCTTGGGGAGCAAGCAACAGATTGCTCGGCTCATCATTTCTGCAGCCCCACTTCTGCAAGGACCCTGCCGGACTTGGCTTGGGTGCGCCCGGGTCGCGGCGCGCGCGCACCACGGCTTGACGCAGTTGACGCGCACGCCGCGCGGGCCCCACTCGCACGCCAGGTTCCGGGTCAGCTGGTCCATCGCCGCTGCGTGCGCAATCGGGTACAGTAGGGTCAGGCCTAAATGTAGACGTGGAGGGGGCTGGCGGGCAGAGCGCTCAGCCGCCTGCCCGCGTGCGCGCCGTCGCACAGCAGGGGCGGGCGCACCCTTGGTCATGGCGTACACGGAGCCGCTCTTCAGGCTCGTGGGCCCGCCCGCCACGGAGCCCATCATCACAATGCTGGCGCGGCCGGGCGGGCTGTGCAGCAGGAGCGGGTGCGCCAGCTGCGCGCGCGCCCCGCCGGGGGCTTGGGCGCATGCCGGGGTCGGCGCGGGGTTTGCAGCCCTCCGGGCCCATCCCAGGCCTGGGGTTCAATGTAGGGTTAGGCATGGGGCAGACCTGGCACATGCGGTAGGTGGAGTCCAGGTTGGTGGCCATGACCGCGCGGTACTCCTCGGCCGAGTACTCGGTGGTCGCCTTGCGGATGTTGCGGCCCACGTTGTTCACCAGGATGTCCAGGGCGCCGCCGAAGCGCTCCGCGACCTGCGGGCGCCGCGCGGCGCCTGAGCGCCCGCGGCCGGGAGAGGACAAAAGCGCCAAGAGCTGCCAGCTCCAAACAGGCTCACCTCAGCGACCAGCGTCTGCAGCCCCTCCTCCGTCCCCAGGTCCGCGATGCAGCCCTGCAGAGGCACGAGCACGTGAGCAGAGCAGGCAGCGCGAGCACGCAGCAGCGGCGGCAGCAGCTCTGCCCACCTGGACACTCAGCGAGCGCCTGGCCCAGTCGGCCAGCGCAGCGTCGAGGTCCTCCTTGGACCGCCCGCACGTGAACACCTGCGCAGTGAGGCCGCAGGCGTGAGCCAGAGCGGCGACGGCGGCGCCTGCGCCCAGCGCCTCTCGGATGCGGGGGCGAGCGCACAGCGTGCGCACTGATGCGCCGAGCGCCGCAAGCTCTTCCACGACGGCCTTTCCAATCCCCAGCCGGCACTCAACGGCTTAAGCGAACTGTCGCCCATAGCGCTGTTGGAGGCTGCCTAAGGCACGGCCGCGGCACCTTGGTGCCGCCTGTCACCAGCGCGGTCCTGCCGACGAGCCCGAAGCGCGCCTGGGCGGCGCCCGCGGCCGCAGACGGTGACTGGCTGGCGGCCATGACGTACGAGAGGCGACCGAGTGCGTCTTTGGTGGCCAGTAATATCAGTGTCCTACGACACTGATATTGCCAGCTACGGCTGCACTGGTTGGCTGCACTTGCACCGCTTTCACCTTTACATAATGCATCACCAGCACTGGCGCCCCGCCACCGCTGTCACCTCACCTAATGCATCACCATCAGGCGAAGCCACACTGCATGTCAAATCTCAACCAGAGCCCAAGATGAGCGCAGACATGCGGGACCAACACATAGACGACAATAGCTAACACAGAAGGCGGCAGCGCCATAGAATGTCCTCAGTGGCACAACCTAAAAACCCCGCTCATCAACGGCGGGACGCCGGACGACGCGGACCGACAGCCAGGCGCGGCGCCAAGGACCAAGGAGCAGGCGAGCGGCCGCGCCGCCCTAGGGCCTGAGCGGCGCGGGCTCGATCTCGCTCGTCGCCGCCGACGGCACGCTGGCCGTGCTGCCGCCGCGCGAGGACAGCGGCACGCCCGGCGGCAGCCTCAGGACGGCCACGCCGCGCTAGGGCCGGAGCGGCGCGGGCTCGATCTCGCTCGTCGCCGCCGACAGCACGCTGGCCGTGCTGCCGCCGCGCGAGGACAGCGGCACGCCCGCCGGCAGCCTCAGGACGGCCGCGCCGCGCTAGGGCCGGAGCGGCGCGGGCTCGATCTCGCTCGTCGCCGCCGACAGCACGCTGGCCGTGCTGCCGCCGCGCGAGGACAGCGGCATGCCCGGCGGCGGCAGCGCCCAGCCCGCGCCCGGGCCGCCCGCGGCCTCGCCGCCGTTGGGCCAGGCTGCATGGTCGCCAAACCCTGCACGGCGCCCTCAGCCCTCAAGCGGGACCGACGACCTGACAGCCCGGCTGGCGCCGCTCGCGCGGCCGGGCCTCACACGGAGGCTGCTGCTCCTCGGGCGGAGCCCCTGCAGCAGCATGCGCGTGCGGCGCGCCCACTCCGCCGTGCCTGGACGTTGTCAGCGTCACAGCGAGGCGGCGGGGGGCAGTCGGCGCACCCGGAGGCGGCCGCGGCGAGGCGCCGCAGCTGCCCGGCATCGACATCGACGAGCCGCGGCGCGTCAGCGGCCGCAGCGCGGCCAGCCGCGGGCGCAGCGCGGCGGCCGCGCCGGCCAGCAGCGCCTCGCGGTGCGCGGCCAGCAGCGCGGCCAGGCGGCCGCTCGCGCGCAGTGGCGCCAGGCGCTCCAGCACGTGCGCCGCGCACGCGCTGCGCAGCGCCGCGCCTGCGCGCCCCCCCATGGGTCGGATGCGTGACGAGGTGCCCCCCCACTCCCTCCCCGGAAGAAACAATTAGGGTCTAGATAGGGTTTTCGGCCCGGGCACGCGCCCGCCTCGGCGTGGCCGCGCGCGTAGAGCAGCGCGCGATCCAGGCTGCCCTCGCCGGCGAGCGCGGCCGGCGCGGCCGCCTCGCAGCGCGCCTGCACGCCCGGCATCTGCAGCGAGGCCGCGAGCGCCCAGAGGTCGAGCGCGTCCTCCGCCGGCACCTCCAGGCCGCCCGAATAGGCGCAGTCCAGCGCCAGCGCAAACACCTCGCGCATGCGCTCTGCGCCCAGCCCCGGCACGTCCGGCACGACGACAGCCGCGGCCGTCGGGTCCGCAATCTGCGCGAGCGTGCGCGCGATCGCGCGCGACGCGCGCGACACGACCCACGCGAGCGCGTGGAACTCGCGGCCTGCGCGCGCCGGCGCGCGCGTCGGCCCCCGCGCCGCGACGCGGCGCAGCGCGCGCTGCGGGGCAGGCCACGCGCGGGGCGCGCACCGCCGACTTGGAGCGTCACGGTGTTGTAGCCGGGCGCGTCGGGCGGCGGCGGCGCGCTCGCGCCAGGCTCGGGCGCGGGCGCGGCGCGCTGCAGGCGCGCAGCCGCGCTCACACACGGCAAGCAGTACTTGGGCGCGGCGACAGGCGCGTTTCGACGGTCACCAGGCACGCACCGGATGCGGCTCCGCGCCGGCGAATGATGGCGACGCCGGCGCATGCGCGGGCTCTGGCAGGCTCTGCAGCGCGAGCGCCAGCGCCTCTGTCGCTTCCAAGCCTGCGCGCGCGCGCGCGCTGAGCGCCTCGCGCACGGCGCGCTCGCCGCTGGCGCGGGTGGGCCAGGGGGAGGCGCACGCGCGTCAGAGCTGGGCTCGGCCGCGGCGAGCTCGTCCGCAACGCTCGCCAGCAGCGCCGTCAGCACGCCGGGCCGCAGCAGCACGGCGGCCGCTGCTGGCGCGGCGTGCTGCAGCAGCTGCGCGGCCGCGATGCCGGCCTCCGCCGCCGCGCCCGCCGGTAGGTTCTCCAGCACGAGCAGCCCTGCCGCGCGCGCCCTGCACGCTGAGGCCCGTGCGTTGCTGGCCCATGCGCGCGCGCGGGGTATACGCTTAGAATAGAGCGCGGGCGCGGGGCCGCGCACCCGCGTCGCTGGATGCCAGGGCCGCCAGCGCGGGCGCCTGCGCGGGCACGGCGGCGCCGCAGGCGCCCAGGCAGCGGCCAAGGATGAGCAGGCGCAGCGCGGCCGCGCCCGCGCCGCCCAGCAGCTGGCCCAGCAGGCCCGCCGCGGCGGCCGCGGCGTCGCCCGCGCGCGCCTCCTGCAGCGCGACCGCGGCCAGCGCGGCGTAGTCGCCGGGGCCCAGCAGCGCGCGCAGCGCGTCGGCCAGCGCGCCGTCCGCCGCCAGCGCGGCCAGCAGCGGCGCGGCCTTGCCGCCCAGGCCGCGCGTGTGCAGCGTGCGCGCCAGCGCGCCGAGCACGCCCTCGCGCGCGGCCAGGCGCGCCACGCGCCGCCGGTCGCCGCTGCCCAGCACCTCCTCCAGCAGGTCCATGCCTGCGCGCGCTGCGCTGGTGAGGGTGCGGCTTGGAAGGGTAGATTAGGGTAGGGTTAGCTCGCCGCTGCCCAGCAGCTCCTCCAGCAGGTCCATGCCTGCGCGCGCGGCGCTGGTGTGGGCGCGGCTTGGAAGGGTGGGGTGAGGGTAGGGTTAGCTTGCCGCTCGCCCCGCTCTTTCGCCACCCTGCGCACGTGCGCGGCCCTGCGGGCTCCAGCGCGCGCGGCGCGCGCCGCCCGGCCGCGAGAGCCTCCCGGCAGGCCCGCCAGCCCGGCTCTGAGGACCGGGCGGGGCGGCGGACGGCGGGCGGCGGGCGCACCCAGCGACAGCGACAGCGGGTCCGACGCGGTCGCCAGCAGGCAGATTAGGCCCGCCAGCTCGCTCGCGAGCAGGTGCGCCACCTGCGCACCAGGCGCCGTGCCAGGCGCCCTCACGACCTGCATGAGGCCGACCGCCAGGCGCGGCACGACGCAGTGCGCAACAATGCATTTCTGGACACCTCATTCGGCTGCCTGCATCTTTCGTGTGTGTCGTAGACAAGCAGTTAAGCGGGCACAGCCTGGTGCGTGAAGGATCGCGTGCAGCCATGCGCACCAGGCGCGAGCGGTGGGCGAGCGGGAGCAGCAGCGACAGCAGCTCGCGCGTCCACACGCTGCGCTGCGGCTCGCCCGCAAACTCGAGCACGTTGGCCAGCAGGCGGATCTGCGCGCCGCGCGCCGGCGGGTCAGCCCGGGCGCGCTGCCGCGCGCGCCAGGCAGCCAGCGGGGCGCCCCGGGGGGCGGCCGCGCGCCGCACCAGGGCGTGCACGCCGCCGGAGGCGAAGACCTCGCTGCACGTGTGGCCTGCGCGGCGCCCAGGGTCAGCGGCGTATGCGCGCGCTGCTGCGCCGGCCAGCCGGCGAGCGTCCCGGCCCGCACCGGTCGTGTCGGGCGCAATGAGGCTGTACAGCGCCTTGAGCACGTCCAGCGAGACGGGCTCCTCGTCGCCCGTGCCCAGCACCGAGCACAGCGCGGGCACCGCGCCGGCGTCGATCGCCAGCCTCCTGCGACGGCGGCGGGCAAGCGCTGTGGGCCCCCGTGGCTGGAGCGGGGTAAATAGAAGGGAAAATTGCGCGTGGGCAGGGCCCGCCCGCGCGCCTGTTTGCGGCGTGGTTGCGCGTCATGGCCGTGAGCGCGCCGACCGCGCGCTGCGTCACGGCCGCCGGCTGCGCGGCCGCGCCCGGCTTGGGCGTGACCGCCGTGTCCAGCAGGCCGACCAGCAGCGGCAGGCCGCCGCCGCGCCCGAACGCGGTCTGCACGTCCTCGACCGGCAGGCTGTGCGCGCCGGAGGCCTTGCCGCCGCGGCCCAGGCTGTGCAGCGCCTGCAGCGCCTGCAGGTGCAGCTCGCCATCGCTCGCCTGCGGCGCGCGGCATGCCATGATCCAGCCCGCCCGACTTGAGCGGCTCTGGTGCTGCGGCCGTGGAGCAGCCAGCGCCCGCGCGCCTGCAGGTCCTGCAGGATCCGCCGCAGGAAGAGCTGCACGCCCTGCTGCACAAGCTCCTGCTTGGCGCTCGAGCCAGCGCCCAGGCTCCCCGACGCCGAGCGCGCCTGCGTTTCAAGAGGGGTGGAGGGCTTTTGCGTCGATCAGGCCCTGCGCAGCTCTGACAGGGGCGCAGCAGCACCTGCATCCTGGATCAAACCGGACCCCGGGTCAAGCGCGCGCGGGCATCGTGTCCCCTTCCCTGCTCACAGGAGATCCTTAAGAACTGCTGCACCAGCCCCTTTGCTCGTGCTGGCGAGGCCAGTGGGACTACCTGGGTAGTACAAACAGTCAGTTTGGTCCTCAGCAGGGTCTGTGTGTGCTGTTGCTGATGGAGTGTGTTGTGTATGGAACTTGACATCTCTCCGTGGCAACATCCCTACAGCCAAGATGCTGCAGTCAGCTCGGCGCACCTTCTGTGCCAGCATGTTGCGGCATCGAATGCCGGGCTGCTCTGCGGTCCTCGACGCTTTGGGAGGGTGCGCTTGGCATTGCGTGCTCTTACTTTGCTTGCTTGATCTATTTTAAACGGAACGTGTGTGCAGGTGGGGCAGCCTGGAGACTGCAGGCCTGCCGGCAGCGTGCTCACAGCGCGCAGGCTTTGCAAAAGGTGGGTGCTAAGTGCTCACTGAGCAGAAAGCGAGCACGCGTTGGCTGTGAGCAGACGCAACAGCAAGCTATTGCTTGGACGTAGGCAGGAGGCAGCAGGCTGAGGCGCAGCCCGTCGGCGCTGAAGAGCCGGACCCCTTAGACCTAACACCAGCACGGAGGTGGGCGGCCTCGGGCCCTCAATTTTACCTTGCCTGAGGTCTGGGCCTGGCGCGAGCGGCCTGACGCAGGAACAGGGGTCTGCAGGTTGATGGACAAGGCTGTCGAGCACCTCGCGTCGGGCCTGGCGAACATCAGGACAGGCCGAGCGACCCCGGGTGCGTGGGGCTGTCAGTGCGAAGGCCCATGCTGCCACGTGGTGTGCACGGGGCCAGCTGGTTGTTTTTTGAGCAGCGCGGGGGGCATGTGCTTTGGGCAACCTGACGAGTAAGCACGGTCGCACTGCCTGGTAGCGCGCGCCTCGGGTTAGCAAGCAGGCGTGGCCAGAGTGCGAAACATGCCTTGGCACACGCTTGCCGAGCCGTTGCAGCCACCCTCGGGCCACGCCTGCAGCTGAGCGAGCATGCGCGGCGCCAGTGCGCAGGCATGCTGGACCACCTGCGCGTGCTGGCGTACGGCGAGGCCGCGCCGCTGAAGAGCCTGGCCTCGGTCGCAGTGCGCGAGGGGCAGACGCTGGTCGTCACCGCGTTTGACCCCCAGGTGCGGCGCCTCCGCCTGCGCGCGCTGCCGCGCTGCTGCGCTGAAAGCTGCATGTTCCCTTCGCTGCTGTGACTTCGATGTGAAGTAAGAGGCCTGAGCGAGAGGTCTGAGTGAGAAGATTGTCTCGCCAGTGTGCGCCATTGCATTTTGCGTCGGCGAGGCTGCATTTGGTGTCATGCGGGTACCACCGCCCCTGGTACACACACCCTTGGCGAGTTTGTGAAAGGCCGTACATGAGCGGCGTCGTCGCCTCGACGCCGTGCCTGCTGGCAACATGACAGGCCCACGTGCAGCGCTCACCTGCTGTGGCGTGCCGCAGAATGTGGCGAGCATCGAGACAGCCATACGCGAGTCCCCGATGCAGCTCAACCCCAGGAAGGAGGGCGTCGAGGTTCTGGTAAACATACCCAGGTGCGCTTGTGGCCAATATGCTTTCACATCCTTACCCTGACCCGTACCCGTACAAAGCGCCTGCACACAGCACGGGTCGCTGTCGCAGGCGGTGCACATGCAGGCTGAGCGCTCCCTAGTATGTCGCTTATGTAGCATGCTGCTGTGCGGTGGCATGCAGCTTCGGCAAGGGCCGCCAGGGGTCACCCTGCACTGCCCCAGCATGTCGTCGCGAGCCTGCCCCTGTGCATGCTGCATGCTGCGAGCAGCGCGGTGGTTGCTATGGGCTGCTCATAGGTGGCTGCGGAATCTGCAAGCTCGCGCGCGCTCGCTCGCACGGCAGGCCGACAAAGGAGGTCGCGAGCGCGCTGGGCAAGACCGTGCGCTCGGAGTGCGAGGGCGCGCGGGTGGCAGTGCGGCATGCGCGCCGCAGCGCGCTCGAGCAGGCCAAGAAGCTGAAGGAGAAGGACGCGAAGCGGGACTTTGAAAAGCAGGCGCGCGCGCCGCACATGCATGCCCCTGGCGTGCGCATTTGGTACGTTAAACATGGCAGCAGGTTGTCGATGGGGCAGTTAGAAAGCAGGGCTTTGGCAGCTTGGATTGCAAGCAATTGAGCTCAGTGACTAGCACCTCGTTGCAGCTACTTCCCCAATACATGCTGTGAACCTGAGGTCTGCTGCAACGGACCGCTCGGCGACTCTGCGGTCAAGACAGGAGGCAAAATGTCTGCAAAGGTTGCAGACTCTGTACATCCGCATTGCTGCAGGTGCAGAAGCTGACTGACGCATTTGTGGCGGACATCGATGCGCTGGGCAGCGCCAAGGAGAAAGAGCTCGACAAGCTCATTGTATGATGGGCTCGCTGGCGCTCTGCTGTCGTGCACGGCGAGAACAGCGTGCCTGCCTGTAAAGATGCTCGCATGGCACGTTGGCGTGTGTATTGCATGTTTGTGTAATGCATGTCAGGCTGACATTGTCAGCGTGGTATGTGCAACCAGACTGGGAAAAATGCCAGCTTGCACACCCTGTGCATGACCCTGGCAAGCATGCAGCTGAGGCGTCAAGGACAAGGCCGCATTGAGTAGCAGATCATCTGCACATTGCGAGCAGTAAGCGAAGAGCAGTGACCAGTGATGGCTGTGAGCGTGTCACGCAGCTTGGTGGTGGAGACACGGCAGGCATGCGCTACTCAGCAAAACTTCACCGCTCTGCTGGCTGTAACTAGCGATATTTAAAGGGCAAACAGCAATTTTTTCCAACCAACGCTGTCAGCTAGTGAGCTCCTGAAGGAAGCTAAAGCAGTAGGATGGAGCTGCGGAGCTGGATTCCAGAGCGCTTCACGCCCGTGGTGATGGTGGTCAGCACGCCTGAAGCGGAGGAGATGGTGCAAGTCAACAACGGCCTCACAGTCGTGGACATGCTGCGGCCGCTGGGCGAGTTTCGCAGCCTGAGCGGTGCGGCCCCGGATGCTCTGATGCTCGGTGTGTCGCGAGAGCCACCCCCGGCCTGACACATCTCTCTGTCACACGCAGTGCCGGTGCGCACCGTTGGCGAGCAGTCCTACCGCATCCGCGAGCTGAAGCTGCGCTTCCACTACGCGTCCTCCATGTTTCAGCCCTCACATGAGGTGCGCTCCCTGTCGCCTGGCGGACCAAGGCCGATAGCGCCTGCGACTCGCGTGCAGTGGGCTTCGGGGCCAGGCAGCAGCTAGAACAGCGGCTCAGTCTCTTGTGTGCGCTTGAACGGCAGTGGTGGGGCTGCTCCAGCGCGCTCGGTGTGTGCGGCAGGCCGCCGAGGAGTACCTGCATGGCGTGGTGGACGCCGCGACGCGGGGCTGCGAAGCGCAGCCCGTGCCAGACATCGCGACCTGCTTGCGGAAGGGTGCGCCGGGGCCCCACTCGGCCCCACACGCCGGTCTGCCCCACGTCGAGCCTCCCGCCCTTCTTGGCCGGGGCGCCTCCTGGTCGGCCCGGGTCATGAGACCCTGCCTCTACTGCCTCTTGGAGGGTGCGCTGCTGGTCCCGCCCGGGCGAGGCTCCACCATTAACAGGTTCTTTCTGTCAACGCCTCCCGCGCTTTGGCTCGCATGATGCAGTTGCGCGTTGCTACCAGGGCCGCCGCCTGGGCACTCACATCACGCGGGCTGCACGCCTGAGATGCGTCCGTGGAAAGCGTTCACCCCACATCAGGCGTGAAAGCCAGGCGCCAAGCCGACGACCGCGCGTGCTGCATGCATGCAGCCAATGCGGCGCGCTGCGGCAGGGGAAGCGCCCGGCGCCACGCCCTGGTTCAACGCGTACCAGCGCGAGTTCATGCGCATGCTGGCCTTCGGCGAGCTGGAGACCTTTGACCACCCCGTTGCATGTGCGTTCCACCTACCGCCCAAACTTGAGGGCCTCCAGTGCGACGTGCACGGCACATGTTTTGAGGACATTCAGCGCTGCCAGTGCGCGTCCCGTGACTGCACGCCGGCAGACAAGCTGAGCATGCCTGGCGCTGCGGCGCGCAAACACTTGCTTCCGCCTGCTTAGGTTCCGCCGCGGGCAGCATACTGCCGCTACCCAAGCACTTGCTGGCGCCTGCACGATGCCCATGCATGCGCTAGCTGCTGCCTAGGCAGCCCCGGTTGCCTGGCAGCGGCCGCGAGTTTGCCTGTCCAGCCCATCCACATCGGCAGCACGACGTCCACCCATGCCCGGACAGGCCTGGTGGTGCGCGTGCGGGCGTGCCCGCCGCCACGCGGCGCCTTCCTCAGAACGGTGCAGCAACGACGACCTGGGGGCCGCTCGTGCAGGCCTGCTGGTGGCGCACGCGGGCGTGGCCGACGCTGCACGCGCCTTCCAGGAGCTGTGGGCGGGCGCGGCGCTGCCGCCGCTCATGCGCGCGGGCGTCATGGAGGCGCGGCTGCTGCACTACCACCTCCTGCTGTACGACGACAGCGCGCACGTCGAGGGCGGCTTCCAGCGGCGCGCCCCGCCGCCCGCACGTTGCGCGCCTGGTGGCCCGGGTCCGAGGCTGCCGCGCCGGCGCACGCGAGGCGGCCGAGCACCTCGCATACCAAAGACCCGCTGCTGCGACGGCCCAGTGCTGTTGCCACCAGCCCTCCTTGTGCGCGCTGCAATCCTTTGCTTTGGTGACCTGGGGCCGCACAATCAGAGTGGCTGAAGATAAGCTATGTGAGAGCGCCGGCAACACCGCACGGCGGTGCACACCGGTCACTCGCACTCCCCACCGAGCTCCTCGCGTGCGGGCACCCAACCTGTCAGTCCCCAACGGCCCGAGCCCGTCCGCGGCAGGGCCGAGGAGAAGCTGCGCGCGGCGCGCGCGGCGCTCGGCCACGCGGCGGTCGGCCTCGCGCGCATTAACTCGGGGTCGGCAGACCCGGCCGCCCAGGTCGGCTATGCGCTAAACCCCAGCCGCTGGGCCGCTGCGATGGCTGGCTGCGTGCGCGGCGGCGGCGCCGGCGAGCCCCCCGCGCGGCCCGCCGCGCCGCCGGGCGGCCTGGGCGTGCGGCTGACGAGCGCCAACCAGGTGCCTCACCGGCTGCTGCCCGCAGGCTTGCTCTGAGGCGAGGCGCTGTGCACGTTCTGAATCTAAGCATACACAGCGCAGCGCACGGCGAACGACTCAGAAGGGTGCAAGCGTACGCTGCGAGCTGCCACACTGGGCGTCACATGGCAAAATTGTCATCCGAGACAGAGACCGTTCCCCTGGCCTGGCCCACCACCTGGTCCGTGCCAGTCAAGAGTCCGCATTGCAATTAGGGTGTCTCAGCCGGCGGCCGCGCGGCCGGCAGGAGGCGCTGGCGGGCTGCCTGCAGGACCTGGCCGTGCGCTCGCTGCTGCCCGCGCTGGAGGGGCGCGTGCGCGCGCTCAACCACCAGGCGCGCCCGCGCCAACCGCGAGGCGCCTGTGTGCTACCCTAACCCTAAATCAGCCCAGACCCAGACGGCGGGCGCGAGCGCGCGCTCATACTCTGACGCCGCATGTCAGGCTCGCAGCCGGGAGCGCTGCGGGGCTCTTTATGGAGGACTTCAAAGTGCAGCACCCAACGCAGGGTTCTACCAGGGGCGCTGGGCGGCCAGGCGGCAGGCGCCTGGCCAGGCTCACCCGCGCGCGCGGCGGCAGGTGACCTCCACGCGGCGCGGCCTGCGCAACCAGCTCAAGACGCTGCTGTGGCGCAAGGCGGCGCCGGGGCCGGGCGCGCCGCCCGCGCGCGAGTCGCCGCGGCCCGGCCATGCCGGCGGCGGCGGGGGCGGCGGCGTGCCGGGGACGCCGCCCGGCGGGCTCGGCGCGCCGGGCGCGGCGCCCGCCGCGCCGGGCGCGTACAGCGCCGCGAGCGTGGAGGGCCAGATGCGCGCGCTGGCCGACCTTGCCTTCCTGATGCAGGCGCGCTCGCGGGTCCCTGGCGGCGCCCTGTCCGTCTGGGCACGCAGCGACACAAGGCATCACACAGGTTCGCAGCGACGCGGACGAGTCCGCAGACAAGTCGGCAGGCGGGTCTGGCCGCCCGGCGCAGGTGCGCGTCGCAAGCCCTTAACAACCTGAGCAGGACCCGGGTAGTCATGGTAGTCAGGCCTGGCGCAGCGTTTGGGCAGGCAGTGAACGGTGCCCTGTGGCGAGGGAGCACATGCACACTGTTTGTGCTGTGCTGTGTGTCTGCTGGAGAGGCGAGTTAGTGCGCCAGCAAGTCTAGGCTTTCAGGGCGGCAAGGCTTTTGGGCGGCGTGGGGACCTGTGATGAAGCTGTGCAGCGTAAGGGCAATAAGTTCTCAGCATCAGCAGGCAACTTTGCCTCGCCAACTCATGTACGTGTTGCAGTCATTCTTCTGTCAGGTTCAGTGCACTTGTACACTTGCGTGTAGGTGCCGAGGCAGGGCCGTATAGAGCTTGCGCTGCAGCCCTACACGCAAGTGTACAAGAGCACTGAATCTGATAGAAGCCTTCCTGCAAACATACACGGGTTGGGGTGGCAAAGTTGCCTGCTGATGCTGTGAACTAGCTAAGCATTGCCCTTGCGCTTGACAGCTTCGTCATAGGTTCCCATGCCGGCCCAAAGCCTTGCCGCAGGGCCGCTAAACCATAACCCATGAATGCGGGATCGTCAGCGCGTCGCATGATGGACATGCGCTGGCACCCCGCATGCTGCTGTGTTCAGTGCACCGCCTCAGGAGTGCACACACTCCTTCGTTGCCCGGCCATGCGGAGCGGGCATGCGCAGCTCAGCCTCTCGGTGCATGCTCCGCTGCTCGCCAAGGCGCGCGTTGCCGGCCGCCCGGCATCGGCTTATGCCGTCATGCAGGACCGTAACGCGTGGCACGGGCCGCGCAGGACTATGAGACGGCGGCCTCCACGCTGCGGCTGCTCGCGAGCGATCTGCGCGCCGACAAGGCCTGGCGCCACTACGCGGCCGCGCAGGCACGGCGCCGCCCGCCGCCCGCGCTCGTCACTCGGATGCTGCCTCGCGCGCATTGTTTCTGCTGCATCCGGCAGGCTGGCTGTTGCAGCGCTTGCGTTTTTGCGAAAATTTGCGCGCCCTTGCCGTCCAGGTGCCGAGCGTCTTTGAAGACATATCGCACAGACAGCCCGCGCCTCTCCCAGACGGGAGGTCCGGCGCTGACTCTGGCGGCATCATGGGTCTGGCAAGACTGTGCCGAGGCAGGCACTCATGCAGGGGAAAAAGAAAAAAAATAGATGGATAGTTGAAACCTTGCAGGAGATGCTGGGCCTGGCGCTGGTGATGTCGGGGGGGGCGCCGGGCGACGTGGCGGCCGCGCTCAAGGACGCCTTCCTGCGCTACAGCAGCGCCCAGCCAGGCCCCGGTGAGCCCTCAGGGGAGGCCTTAGGAGAGCCTCGAGGGTATGTCGCGCGCTTGCTCCTCTGCAGTCAGACGATGGGTTGCAAGCGCCCCTCGTAGCGGCACTGGCGCGGCAGCGCCCTCGGACCGGGGCGGTCCAGGCGGTGAGGGCCTCACGACGCGGCAGGGCGGCCGGGGCAGGAGTGCGTGCGGCTGGCGACGCGCGCGGCGCTGCTGGCGGCCGCGCACGCGCGCGCGACGGGCAGCTTCAGCGATGCCAACTACATGCTCATGAAGGCGCACTTTCCGGCGCGTCCGACGCTATGCGCCGCAGACGCTGCTCTTGTGCATGATCTGCACATTATAAGCTGTAGGCACGCTCGTACCCGCGACGCTGAGCGCCGGCCCGGGCTGCACGGGAACGGGCGCGCCCCGGGAGAGGCCGGGCAGGCATTGCCGCTCGTAGTGGAGACAGGCCTGCTCCAGACGCAAACTCCACCCGCGTGCGCAGGGCTTAGCCCTACCCTACCTCTCCATAACCCTACTATAACCCCTTTCCAGTCTGTTGTGCCGCGTGCGACCCCAGCGCGCGGGCGCGGGCGGCAGGAGGAGAGCCTGCGCGCGGCGCTGCTGCTGGAGCAGGCCGCGCTGTGCCTGCTGCGCGTGGCGCCGCCCGCGCTGCGCAAGTTCTCCTTCCACATGGTGCTGGCCGGGCTGCGCTACGCCGGCTGCGGCCAGGCCGCGCTCGGCGCGCGCGCCTACCAGTGCGCGCCCCCCCGGCCTCCGCCCGGCCGCCCTTGCTGCTGTGTGCAGCGCAGGCCTCGCCGCCGTGCCGCCGCTTGGAGCCTTTGGGCCGGCGGGCGGCTCCTCCTCTCCTTGCTTGAGCGCCTGCGCAGCGCGCTGGGGCCTCGCCGCGGCCCTGCGCACCTGCCTGGGCAGTTTGAAAGAGCCTCAAGTGCTCCTTCGATTTGTGGCGCATGGCGGAGGAGCAGCCGCTGCGGCCGCGCGTCCGTCACGGGCGTGCGCGCGCCGCGCGCGCAGGCAGGTGCTGGGCCTGTACGCGGGGCGGCAGTGGGCGTTCATCGAGGAGCACCTGCACGGCGTGCTGGGGGCGCGGCGGCGCGAGGCGGGCGACCCGGCCGGCGCGCTGCGCCACTATGCGGCCATGCTCGCCTCCCCGCGTGCGCCGCGCGCCTGGCAGGCCACCTACATGCGCCAGTTCCTCGACGCGGTGGCCGCCGCCGTTGCGGCGCGGGTGCGTTGCTCGCGCAAAGCGGGTTGCACTTCTCGCTGTGACTCAATGCAGCCTTGCCACGCCTACTCCCGCCGACCCCAGCGCAAACGGGGCGAGCTTCCGGTGCTGGACCCGGCGCCAGGTATCCATGCGGCGTGTCTGGCCGTGAAATATGGCATCCTAGTTTGCTATTTATGCATCACCGCGGCGCTGTCCCTCGATGCACAGCTGACCGGACCTGCCGCTGCCAGCACGAAACCCTTTCACCTCCCGCGGCATGCGCAGGGCGAGCCGCCGGAGCTGGACCTGCCGCTGCCTGAGGTGGACGCGGCGCGCGTGGCGGTGACCTGCAATGACCAGGTCTGCTACGCGGACGCCGCGGCGCGCGCGCTGCCGGACGAGGCCTGGCGGCGGCTGGAGGCGCCCCTGCTGCCAGGTGCGCCGCAGGCGGGAGCATGCCAGCAAAATAGATGTGCCAAGCTTTCTGTCCTTGGCAGACTCGGCGCCGGCCGCGCCCCGCTGCTCGACGGAGGCTGTGTGCAGCCCGACTGGCGCTCAGCGTCATGACAAGGCAGGGTCACTGTGCTGTTCCAAGATTGGCAGGCACGCGCAGGCAGGTCTCCAGCGGCAGCGAGTTGACGAAGAGGCAGAGGAACCACTGCGTGGACACGCCGGCCACGTGCGCGCCCAGGCGCTCCAGGTGGCCCGCCAGGCGCGGGAAGCTGGCGTCCA
>JAABUV010002268.1_pt1 | contig 26413 bp, 29 predicted proteins | sample 5559971 | NCBI WGS metagenome assembly JAABUV01 (sample SAMN10711881, study PRJNA513362) | rock metagenome | isolation source: Antarctica rocks | place: Antarctica: Victoria Land, Knobhead nord | collected 2015-12-19
TGGCCGGTGCTGCGGCCCCCGAGCCGGCAGACAGGCCTGGCAGATGCTGGCTCCATGCATGCCCTGTGGCCAGGGCGTGCGCCGTCCCGGATGCGGTGTGCCGGCAGCTGTTCGAGCAGCTGGCGTCGCCGCACGACGCGCCGCTCGGCGGCGCGGCGCTGGCCGCGCTCGCCGCGCTGCTCGGCGACGGCGACGACCCCGTGCTGGGTGCGCCCCGCGGCGCGCCCCCGCAGGGGGCGCGCGCTTGCGCCTGCCGGGAGGGCGCGCCGGGCGGCCCGCGTCGGGGGCCAGCCGGCCTCAACCCGGCCGATGTGCAGCACTAACATGCGTGGCGGCGCCTGCTCAGATCACCCAGGCATGAGAGCCGGTCCGTGCTTCTCGGAGGCTCATCCGGAAGTGGTTGGCCTCAGACGCCTGGCAGGCGCCCGCATCATGCATTGGCGTGCTTACACAAGAAAGACGGTGCATGAGGGCGTGGCTGCGGCGCGCAGTGTCGCCGCTGTATGGGCCGCCGCCCGCGGGCGTGGAGATGGCGTGGCGGCCGGGCGCCGCCGACTTCCTGGCCGCGCTGGCCGGCCTGGGGTACCGGCCGCTCGACGGCGGGCCGCCGGCGGACCGCGCGGACCCCGCCGGCGGCACCCCGGGTAGCGCCGCGCGCGCCGGCCGGCCGAGCAGGGCCGCCAGGGCGGCGCGGCGCGCGTCGACGGGCGGCGCGGAGACCGGCCCCGCGGTGGCGCCGCAGACGCCGGCGGCTGTTGCGGACGTGCTGGCCGCGCTGCAGCGCGTGTGCCGCGCGCTGGTGGCCGTGGTCCGGCACGGGGTGCGCCGCAGGGCGGCAAACCCTGGGGCGCTGGGGGCGCAGGGCCCCAGATTGGCGCTCCTGCTCTGCGCCGGCGGCGCCCTGCTCTGCGCGGGCGCCCGGGCTCTCAGGAGCGCGGCGTGTCACAGCTCACGTGAGCGCCGGCCTCAGAGGCGCGCCGGCGGAGCGCCTGCGGCCAGGAAGCCCGTCTGCCCGGTGCAGTTAGGGTTAGAGTAGGGTATGTACCCCCAACACGACCCTGCTGTGGCGCCCAGGAGCGCCGCGGCTGGCTCGGCATGAAGGTGTCCGGAGGCGGCCTGGGCGAGCTGGCACTGGCGCTGCTGCGCCTGCGCCTGGACCCCGCCGGCTGCGCGCTCACGCTGGACCTGGAGGCGCGCCACCGCAGCCCCCGGCCTCACAATTAGGGCGGACCTCACAGCCCCATACCCTACCCCAACCATACCCTTTCCTACCCTATCCTAATCCTACCCTAACCAACCATCAGCCTAACTCTTAACCTTGAAATGGCCTCCCCCCCGCCCCCCCCCCCAAAGTCACCAAAGCCTCACAGCCACCCACACCCACACACAGATTTTTGAAGCAAAACACCAGATTTTTCAAGCAAAGCAAAGACCACATGTGAGAAATGCGCGCCGCGCGGGCAGCACGCCGAAGCTGCTGTGCACCACGCACCGTCGCCCTGCCGAGTGGCGCGTGCTCGGGAGGCAGGTGGGGTGAGCCGGGCGCCCGTGCCGCATGGCCGGCAGAGCGAGAGCCAGCCGCTGGTCGTGCACGGCATGCGCGGCTTTATGCTGACACTCCTTTGCTGCCCAGAGTGCTCAGCACATGCCGAGCGCGCCTGCGGTCTGTGCAGGCGGCCGTGGTGGCCGCACCAGGCGCGTCGGACGCTGGCACGCAAGCGCAGCGTCGAACACAGGCGACTGACTGCATGCAAGCTACAGTTCAGAACGGTAACAGCGTGCACGCACACAACCAGCCTTGCTGTCAGCAACTCGGGGCTGTCAACGCTGGAGGGCCACGGCACGGGCGCTAAGGCGCCGAGCAGGCAGCACGCAGGCAGGCGCTCTGCCGCAGCTGGCCAGCGAGGGGCGCAGCCGGCGCAGGACGGCCGCCGCCGGCGGCGAGCGCACCTTGCCCGTTCAGTGGGCTGCGGCGCTGAGCCGGGTGGCTCTGTGCAGGCGGCGCTGCTTGCGGTCCTGGGCGTGCTGGACGATGCCGGGTGGGCAGAGGCGCTGCCGGCGCTGGCCGCGCTGATGGGCGGCGGCGCGGAGCGGCCGCCCGCGGCGCGCCTGGCCGCCGTGCGCGCTCTGCCAACCTCGTCGCCGCGCGGCGCGCTGCTGCAGCAGCGCGCGGCGGCCGCGCTGGCGGGCGACCTGCTGCAGGTAGGGAACGACTAGAAAAGGGAGGGTTGTCCGGGGGTGTTGGCCATTCTCCTCAGTCAGCCTGCATCACCAGTTTGGCCCGAGACCGGTCCGCTGTGCCGCCCCTGACCCGCAGGCGCCATCGCAGCCAGCACAGCGCGTCGCGCCAGGCCCATGGGTGCACGCCCCGCCGCAAGTGCGCCGCTTTACCTCCGCCGCTTGCGGGCGCAGGGCGGGGGGCGTCGCCAGCGGACGCCCCAGCTGGAGATGCTGGCGGCGGAGGCGCTCGATGTGCCGGCCTGGTTTGCGGCGCTGCCCTGGTTCGCGGGCGGCGCGGCGTCCGCGCGGCGCCTGGCGCGCGAGGCCACGGAGGGCGGCGGCGTGGGCGAGCTGCGCGCGGCCGTCGCCGCGGCCGACATCCTCATGTGGCCGTTTGTGCTCGAGCATGGTGAGCAGCACTGGTTCATTTGGCCATTTCACAAGGACACATAAGACCTGCTGATGTGGACCCCTGTCTCCCTGCGCGGCGAGCCGTTACTCTGGGCAGGGATGAGGCAACCAGGCGCGCCAGCACCTGCGATCCGACAGGGCCTGTATTGCATGAGCAGCAGGGCGGCGGGCGCCGCGCCAGGCTCCGCAAGCCCGGCGCGCAGGGGCGGCCGGCCTGCGGCGGGCATGCAGCATGAGTGGCATGTATCATGAGCGTGACCTCCCCTGCAACACTTGTCTCAGCACTGTCAGGTTTTTACAACAGCGCCTGACACTTCGCCACATTTTGGCCCCCTTTTCCCCTCCGCCCAAGGCGGGGTGCGGCTGCTAAGGCGGCCCCTCACGCGCTTGCGCGCGCGCCGCCCTCTGCACAGAGCGGCCGCGCCCGCTGCAGGCCGCCTGCGCGCCTGAAGCAGGCCCGGTCTGCCCCACGCCAGGCACGCAGCACGAGCTGGTGGGCGCATGGCGCGCGTTCCTGACCGCGCTCGCGGCTGCGCTGAGCGCGGGCGCGGCGGCCAAGCGCGACCCACAGTTCCGCGCGGCGACCGCGGCCATCGCCGAGCTCAAGACGCGCTGCTGCTAGGCATGGCACGCTGCGGTGGCTGTCGGGGGGAGCGGCGGCCGGAGGCCGGCGGGGAGCTCGGGCTGCGCCGCGCGCTGGGCCCAGGGGCCGCCCGGGTCTTGAGCAGCCCCCCCGCATGCTGAGCAGGATGAAGATGTGGACCCGGGGTGGTAGGCGAGGTAGGCATTTACTGCATCAGACTGCTCGTTGTTCTGGCAAGCCGGCACCGTAACAGCAAGACTTTGTGACTTATCCCGGCACACGTGACTTGGGGCCTTTGCAAGCTGTCAGGCTGACAGTAGTTCCGAGTGAGATCGGGCAGCGTAGCAGTTATACTGGGCCCTCTTGCAGCACTGAAAGGCAGTCGCTGCACCTATGCACACACTGGCCTCCCTTGGTGTACGATTCGCTGTGTAAGTTTTTCCAACACAGCAACGCGCCTAGGCACAGCAACCACGCAGCCTGTGCATCAGGGAAAGCAGGGCAGCAGCGCACATGCGCATGCAGCGACCCCCGCTCACCCGCGCAGCCAACCTATCCACCAGCGCCGCCCAAGCGGCGTCTCATGTGGCTTACAAACTGGTTACCAGTTAAACCGGCATTCTAAATCGCACCATGTGCGAAGATGCGTCCTTCTGATGAGCCGCGTCTTCAATCTCCAAAATGTTCGCGCTGCAGGTTCGACCGAGCTGGGTTCCGACGAGCGAGGTTGCGCGCAGCCTCACGGGGACAAGCAGACACGTCATGCGGGCCGCCATGGCGCGGCCCACACACACTGTTGGTACAACGCGTCTGCACAATATGTGGGGAGGGCTACCGAGGGCGGCAGACTAGCAATTCGAGCGGCAAAAAACAGTGACAGCTTATTTGAACACGGGGTTCGAGCTGGCGCCCCCAAAGGCCATGGCCTTGGCGCTGTGCGCTTGCAGCACCCGCAGCGGTCTTCACGCTTTATTCCGCCCCACGCCGGCCACACGCAAGGCCTTGACACCCCCTTGCCCACCGCAAATGGCTCACATGTCGGGGGAGCGCGCGCGCGCCCTGCGGCTACGGCCCGCTACATAGAGCGTGGCCCGGGCAGCCTGCGCACAGCGCAGCAGCGGCCGGCGCGTCTTCAGCCGCCAACACGATCGCCAAGCGCAGCGGCGACCCACTGGGTATGGTCGCACAGCCTACAGCCCGGCCCCCGAGCGCATCAGCGCGTCTCGTGGCGCCCGGACCCGGCTGCTAGAGCCGCGCGGGCGCTCGCGGGGGCAGTCCCAAACCCATCCGCGGGATGGCAGGGGGCGCCCGCCGCGAGCGCGCCCGGCGACTGCGGGCTCATGGGCGTGGCGCAGCCGTCGGTCGTGGGCGAGGGCGCGACAGCGAACAGCCCGCGCAGCAGCGACGACACCTTGTGCATGACGCCGCTGCCGCCGCCGGCGCTGCCGCCCGCGTCCGCAGAGATCGCGATGGATGAGCCGCCGCCGCCGGCCGCCTTTGTGTTCGATGCTGGCTTCTGCGCGGTGGCACAGGGCGATGTGCGCCGTCAGGGAACCTGGGCTGCAGGCATCCCTGCCAGTGAGGTGACAGGCAGGCAGCCGCAGCGATGAAGCTGTCGGCGAGCGCATGCAGTCCTCGCAGTCATGCATGCCGGGAGCACGCACTGCCTGGGTGTGACTGCAAGCATCGATCGCTAGCGGTCCCAGACAACAGCGTGACCGGGGAGGACACGCTGTCTCGAGCGCGCGCGCGCGCGCCTGGATCACAGCCCACTCGGTGCGGCTGGCCCGTGGGCCGCCCTCACCGACGGCGACCCGAGACCGCGCCGGTCGCGCCGCGAGCTCGTCCCCGCGCGGCGCGGCGCCGCCGCTCCTGCCTCCGCCGTCCCCGCCCACGCCGCCGGGGCACCCGCCAAAGGCGCCACAGCACGGCACGCCGCTGCCATGCTCCGAGCCAGGGCCGCGCCGGCCGTCGGCGGCGGCGCGCGGGGGGCCTGCTGACCCAGCGTCAGGGCCGGGGCTGGAGACCGCAGAGCCTCCCCCGCCGTACGCTCTGGCAGAGTGCGGGCGTTCGGGCACCGGCCGCACGTCGGGCGGTGGTCCGCCGCGGCCGGGGGCAAGCGGTGGCCGCTCCGCCGCTGGCGGCGGCGCGGCAGCGGCGGCGGGCGGCGGCGCGCGCGCCACGGGTGGCGGTGGCTGCGCCCACAGCTGCGGCAGCGGCAGCTGCGGCAGCGGCTGCGTCACCGGGCCAAGGCTGGCGCCGCAGGAATCGGAGCAGCCTGTGCACACGAAGCTCATGTCACAACCTCGGGGCCGGCACATGCAGCTCGTTGGGGCGTCGGGGCGCCGCGAACACATGTCCGTCAATATCACGGGACATGCTTTCTGCATCGGCGCGGCGTAGCCAATGACTTTCGGATGCCCATCTACAGATTGCAGGGGAGAAGCTCAGGTGCAGGGCGGGGGCAGGGCGGCACCGGCGTCGAGGGACGCAGCGCCGACGGTCCCGCTGCTGTCCATGGACATGGCCGAGTCGGCGGTGCGGTCGCTGCGGCCCGTCGCCGGCCGCCGCGGCGGCGTCGCCGGCTCCATCGCCGCGCCCGCCGCCGCCGCCAGCACGCTCGCCACGGAGCCCGCCGCCGGGACGCCTGGGCGCGGCAAGCGCGGCATCGGTGCCCGAGCCCGGGCCAGCGGCCGGGCGCCCGGTGGCGTCTTGCTCAGATTTTTGTGGAAGAGCAGGGCGTGGGAAGCAGGGCACGGGAGGCGTGTGCCCACTGCGCTCACCTGACAGCCGCCCGGGCGGCAGCGCGGCCGGCGCAGACAGCCGCTGCTCGAGCGGCGCATGCGCCAGCAGGTACGGGTGGCCCAGCAGCGCGGCGGCGGACGGGCGCAGCGCGGCGTCGTGCGTCAGCATCGCGCGCACAAAGTCCGCGCACGCCGGCGAGATGCTGGGCGGCAGCGGGCGCATGCGGTGCAGCGTGATCGCGCGCTTGATGTCCGCCTTCTCGCGGCCCTCGAATGGCAGGTGGCCTGCGCGCGGCCACGGCAACCTCAGCCTTGCGGGTCCGCCACGCGCGCAGCCGCGCGCGGCCCCGCGCACGGCCAGCCGAAACAGTGAGACAGCAGCCTCTGTGCTAATGCTGCGCGCGGCCGCGCTGCGGCCAGGCTACGAAACGCGAGCAGCACAGCCGGCACAGGCCTGCTAATCGGCGCAGCGCTGCCGGTGACGTAATTCCGCGCCTGCCGCCCTTGCATGCGCGACGAGTGTTCACCACCTGGTGCGGCTCCTTCCCGGTCTTGCACGGCTCACCATGGATCCCAGGCGCGCGCGGCGCAGCGCACCGGTGAGCAGCTCGTAGATGGTGACGCCCAGCGCCCAGATGTCCACCTTCTCGTCGCAGGCGGCGACGTCCGCCGGCTGCACCGCGCCGCTGGTCACCATCTCCACTGGCGGCAGCGCGACGACCTGCGGGTGCGGGGACGCGGGTTTGCGACCCGCCCAGCCCAGACTTACAAAATGCCGCGCCAATCCATATGCTCCCCCGCCTGCCGACCGGCCTGTAACTGCTGCAGCCCCAGCCGCGCAAGCGCATGCGGCTCAAAAGCCGTCGAGAATCCCAGTAAAGCTGCTGAGGCGCATTCATGTGCGCGCTGCAGGCGGGTGCGCGGGGCGGCGCGCCTCGGGCGCCATGTACTCGACGGTGCCCACGGGCGAGATGGCCATCTCCTGCAGCTGGCTCATGGTCAGCCCGAAGTCGCCCACGCGTACCGAGCCGTCCGCCGCCAGGAAGATGTTCTCCAGCTTCACATCCCTGCCGGCCCCAGCCCCAGGTTACGGGGCTGGGCGGGCCCGCTGCTTTAACCTCAACTCTGCCCAGATGCAGCACGCTTATGATCCGCTTCTCATGGGCGCGCGCGAGGCAGGGTGCGCCGCTGCCAGCGGCGCGGGCCGCGCGGCGCTCAGCAGACACATAGAGTGCATGCCGGTGCATGACAGGTGCGGAGACAGCACCATGCGTCCGCTGTGCCTGCGCCGCCTGGCGGCGCGGCCGCACCGGTGGATGACGTGCAGCGCATGCATGCGGCTGAGCGCGGTCAGCAGCGGCGCGGCGAAGGCGGCCGCCACGCGGCGCTCGTCCATGGCGCGGCCCTCGCGCAGGAGCAGGTCCAGCAGGTCGCCGCCCGGGCAAAGCTCCATGACCAGGTAGATGTGCGCGCGGTCCTGGCAGGCGCCGTAGAAGCGCGTCACCAGCGGCACCCTGCGCGCGCCGCGCGCGTCCCTCGTCAGCGAGGCGGCGCGGACGTTTGCGCGCCGGGCTGGCGGCGGGCGCCGCAAGCGGCGCGTCGGGCGGCGCGCCGGGTGCACGCTGGAAGCGCACGCGGCGCTGCGCTACAAGGCTGAGCTCAGCAGACGGGCGTGGTGTCGCCCAGCTTGCCCTGCTGGCACAGAGTGCGCAGCTGCCCAGTTCCAACAGAGTTGAAGCAAGCACCGTGTGCAGCAGTGAGACGGGGCGCGCGCCGCTTGCGCTGCATCATGATCATCATGGCGGCCTCGCGCTTGACGGCGCGCAGCTTGGAGGGCGACAGCGCGGCCTTGTCGTACACCTTGACCGCAACACGCATGCCCAGCTTGGGGCACAGCGTCGCATAGATTGTGCTGTCCCTGCGAGCCCGCGGCAGTGCGGGGTGTCAGGGCACCTGGGCCGCATGCAAGCAGTCAGTTTGCGCGCCGCCCAGAGCCAGGGGCGTCCTCTCAAGGCGTGCAAGCAATGCGGAGCTGCTGCACTCCCCAGCACTCCCCAGCACTCCCCGCCCCAGCTGACAGAGCCTGGCCGAGAAATGCATACAGACTGCCCTGCCTTGACCGCCCCACTCAGTGCCTGCCTCCTGCCCAGGCGACTACGCCCGTGTGCCTATGAGCTGCTACAGGGCTCCCCGCTGAACGCGCAAGGGTTCAACCTCGCATGGTGACTGGCTGCGCCTGTCTGCATGCGCATGCAAACAGCCAACAGAAAGATGACCAGCGGCCTGCGCCTCTGCAAAATAACCTCTGGAGCGCTGTGTGCGCTCCCTGGGAAACACTGAAGTCTACCAATAATGCTGTGAGCACTGCTAGCCAAAAGGCATCGCGGCTGTGTGATGACGTATGCACTATAGCTGGGGCCGCCGTTGCGCTGGGAGCGCAGGGCAAATTTATCTGGAATAAAGCGCTCGCACTGCGTGCGACAAGGTCGTTCAGCGTGCGGCGCAGGAGGCACACCAGTATCAGCACCGTAAACGCCATACAAGTGTATCGCGAGTCCCAGAGTGTCCTGCCGCTCTGCACTCTCCATGCGCAGCTCTGGCTGGCAGCCCAAGCAGAGGCAGCACGACCTCGCACAGGGAGCCTGCCTCAACTGTGATAGGCGCCTGCACTGAGCCGCCAGCAGGCTGTGGGTATCCAGGCAAAGTCCGCATACAGCGCCGAAATCAAGCTGCCACCATGGTGGCAGCGCGCGCGCTTGCCCGCCTGCGTATGCGGGCCCCGCCGCAACTGCACGCTAGCCCTGCCATAGTTCCCCTAGCCAACCACCAAGCAGGGACGCCAGAGTGGGGCCTGCTCTGCTGCCAATGATGGGTGACTACCATCATATGTGCCCTGCGCCAGCAGGCTCCTGCAGCGTGCTGGACCAACGCATAGCGCCCTCGATATATCGGACACGCCCACTTCTGTGCTCCGCAGGAACTGGCGAGCAAGCTCCATCGCCCCAAAACACAAACGTTCACCTACGGCCTGGAGCACTCCCTCATCGCAGACCAGCGCTGCTGTGGCCACCGTGCGTGTGTTCGACACGATCGGTGCCCACCACGGCTGCCCGATGCTCCACAAGGGCGCCCGCACTCGGTTAATCGAGCTGTCGGCAGGAGCCAGGTGCAAGCGGGCACGCACTTGCCCTTGCCGATTGGCGTCCTATCAACGAAGTCGCCCGGCCTGAAGTTGAAGAAGCCTTCAGCATCCTTCAGAAACGTCCCATCACGGGCGCTCTCAGGAAAGCTCTTGTCCGGCCCCATCCACGCAGCCCCGCGCTGCTCGCCCCCAGCGCCCGCCCTCGCCGCCCCTCCTCGACCAACCGAACCTCTTCCCGCTCGCAGTGTCGGGCCCCAAGGCGCTCCAGGATGGCAGCTTGGCCACAGAAGTCTCCGACCCCGCTGGCAACGCCTACGAAACTAAACAAAATGTTGTTGTGGTGCATTCAACGCGTGTGCGTCCAGGCGTATAGCGGTGTGACAGCATCACAAACAGAGGGCAAACGCTGGTATCGTAACCCCTAATGCCCTGCTAGGGCAGCTTGCTGACATCCGAGGAACCTGAGGCAGCAGGTGAGGCATACTGAGCAAAAGCGCGGTGTGCTCGTCTGTTACGTTGTGCTCTGCGCCACAAGCGTTTGTCGAGACAGACGCGACACGAGGTAGAGTGTAACACTCTATTTTTACGGTTACAGGCATAGTCACTTGCAGCAACAAAACAGGTTGCCTGTTCGGCCAGGCCGGCCCTTGTCAGTACAGAAATTGCTTCGCTGTGGTTGACTATAGGAAGCAATGCCTGAACAAACAAACGTGTCTCCTGCTGTTCCGCGCAAGACGGCAGTCAGTCGTCCACGAGCCTGATGCCCTGCGCCCAAGCAGACACGCCAGCGCAGCACTCAGGTATGCAACGCTTTACACCTATGCAAGCCCACGCAGCAGGCATACTTGACCAGCTTGCGACAGCAGGTTTGGTAGCAGTCAAGCGCTAGCGCACTTTTTCGAGCCCTTGGCACAGACAGAGCGGACGGCAGGACGGGCGCGCACCATGGCACGCTTCTTCTGCGTCGCCTGCGCGGCCTCAAACCTGCGCGCCGCGCCGCCACGCCTGACAAGGCAGCAAAGGCGCTGCACATGATCTGGGCCTTGGCAAGCGGTGGTGACGTCCGCGCACGGGCACAGCCCCCCGGCCTGCAGCAGCAAGTGCAGGCCCTGGCGCTCCCTGGCACGCACGTGCGGCCGGCAAGCAAGCCCGAGCGCTGCGGGCCGGGCGCGCACTGCTGCCCCTCGCGCCGCTGCCGGTCCTCCTCCGCGCGCGCCTGCGCCTCCTCCACCTGCGCTGCGCCGCGCGGTCAGCGCCCGCGTCGGCCACGCCACAACACATGCGGAGCAACATGCAGCATGGCCGTATTGTCCCACACTGCTCGGCTGTACTAGACACCACTCTTCGCCGTACTCCCTGCAGGCCAGCATCAGCGCTCGGCCCAGCAGCGCCGCGCTGCTTCGCCGACTGCTGCGCGGCAGCCAGCTCCTCGCGCGCGTTGGCCAACTCCTCGCCGCTCTGCTTGGCCGACTACTGCGCGGCGGCCAGCGCCTCGCCGCGGTGCTGGGCCGACCGAAACGACAGCTTGCAGCCGGCGCCGGAGCGGGCCCGGGGGCCCCGCGCGCCTTGCGCCGGTTCTCGACCAGGATGCGGTCCAGCTCCTCCTGCTTGCGCCGGCGCTCGGCCTGCTCCTGGCGCTTGCGCTCCAGCAGCGCCGCCTTCTCCGCCTCCAGCTGCCGCGTCACCTGCGTGCTCGCGCCCCGGGCCGGGTCGGCGCGCGGCGCCGCGCGCACGGGGCGCAGCGCACCTAAGGTGCACCTACTTCCGCGTGCGAGTCGGTTTGCTTTTGACCGCGCCCCTCACCCTTGCACCCTTGCACATCCCAAGCTCCCGCACCACATGCACACCACTTATAGACCTTGTGGAACTTGAGGCAGCCACAGACAGCGCCGGCCCTTTTTAACAGGCACAGACATGCCCAGTCGGCAAGGGCCATGCGCGCCTTCTGCTCCAGCGCGGCGCGCTCCTCGCGCAGGCGCGCCTCGATGCGCGCCTGCACCTCCGGCGACGCGAGCGCGGCCGCCACGCGCGCGCGCACCGCGGCCTCGATGCGCAGCGCCATCGCCTCCTCCTCCGCCGCGGCCAGCGCCAGCGCCGCCCGCGCCGCCTCCTGCCTGCGCGCGCGGCGTCAGGAGCGTCGCGCGCGGCGGCGGGGCGAGCTTGCTCTGCTGTTTCTCTGCTGGGCCGGGTGCAGCCTGCACACATGGCCTCCGGTGGTCGAAACACAGCTGCGGCATGCTCGCTTGGAGCCTCGCAGAGCATGCGTTCATCCGATGGAGACAGGCTCCGCCGCTGGCAGGGTGATTTGCAACCATGTAACCTCCGACTCGCGTATGCGGCAGCAGAGCCCCTTGCCTGTCCCACTTGTGCAGCGCTAGGTACACGGCGGCGCGTCCATGCTGTCACACTGGGTGATGTTACATACAGGACGCCTGAGGGACACCGTCCACCGCAGGAGCCTCTGCCCCGCCTTTAATAAGAGCCTTTGCCAGATGGGGAGGAAGGTTGGGAAGACATGACGCAGGCAGGTTCGAGTGTACTCCCGCAGTCGATATTACCTGGACACATGCATAGAGGGTGTCATGCAGCAGGGCGGGGGCTGCGCGCCTCTGTGCCGGGTCAGGGGCCGGCTCCGCCTTCACAGTGGTCCGCCGATACCTCCTGCGGCATGCACCACCTCGTTTGCATGACATCCAGCATGGCACCCTTCTTGACCGCAACACGCGTCCCTGGCAGCCTGCATTCCCAACATGCATGCCGGGCGTGACACCAAATAAACAGTTCTAAGGGCCTTGCAAACCCACTCTGAGCACACGGCACCACTTGGCGCAGAACAGTGGGACCAGCGGAGGTCCATGCGGGCCACGGCTGTGGTCAGTGGGCTTCCTGGGTCACCGACGCACCTGCACATTGCAGAGCGCCCTGCGAAGCGTTGTCTCACAGCACGCCAGTGTGCTCGCAGCCTAACCCAGGCCAGCACTCGGGCAGCGCACCGGCTTCGCTGCGGGCGCTGCGGCGAGGCCGGCGCGCGCGAGCGCGAGCGGCGGCGCTTGCGGTGCTCGCCCGCCGAGCTGCTCGTATCGCTGCTGCCGCCGCGCCGCCGCTCGCCGCTGCTGCCGCTGGCGGACGCGGACGCCCGTCGCTTCCTGCCGACAGGCGACTGCGGTTGCGCCGCTTGCCCGGACTAGAGTAAGGCAACTGTGGCATGCAGTGTGTAGCAGAGCTCTGGCAGTTCGCATCGTGCTTGCAGGCAGAGCATGCTGCACGGCACTGTCGGCACCTGGCTGTTACATGTGCTGCTTATGCACCGTTGAGCCTTTTATAGCCCTCAGTCAGTGTATTTGCAAGGGGCTTGACGTCCTGGGACCCCAGCGTTCCACAGCACACGATAGGCTAGGACAAGCCCACACCGGCTGCGCGGCAGGGAGTCCCCGCTGTTCCGCGAGCGCGACTCATCCTGCGTTCCCATGCGCAGCTGCTTGCCTCAATCTAGCCTGTGCAAGCTGGTTCCTATTGCGTAGCCCTGGCAATGATTGAGTGAATGCTCATTCGTGCAGTCAGCCAGTCATAGAGCCAAGCGGCTGGCTCTGGTTTGCGTCTGAGGAGATCCGGGTCAACCTCGGGTCAATCTCCGGGTCAACCAGCAGCATTGTTCCTTTACAAATTTGTGCAGCACAACAGCTCGCCCACATTGTCGTACGTACTTTAGATAGAGAAGACAAGTTGCCATCAAGATGTGAAGGAGCACGCCGCACAAGTGTTTGGCCATGAGCTCCTTCTGCGTGAGCCTGGCAAGTCCGGTGGCAGGCCAGGGCTTCGATGCTGTCAGTCTGGTATGCCTGAGCTGTCCACAGCCAGTGTCTTGCCCCACCATTTGCCTCCTGCTGCCCACCTGAGCTGATGCGCTCCCATCAACACCACTGCAGGCCCTGTGCCTGCCCACGCTGGGCTTTGTGGCGTTCATGGCGCTGCGCTCCCGACGCACGCTGCGCAAGCTGCAGTTCGCGCCGCCGGGGTGTCGCGCGCCGGAGGTCCTGTTTTACTATGCTGCGCTGTGGCTGGTCTGCACGCTCTTTGTCGTGCGCTTCCTCGCGCAGGTGTGCTTCTCTACACAGAGCCTCACCCGCTGCGCTTCCGCTGCGCTGTGGCTGGCCTGCGTGCTCTCGCCCTGCGCGTCCCGGGTGTGGCCTGTGAGGCGGCACGGCTTGCGGGAGGCAGCCCACCCCCAGCGCCTCCACCCATGCTCGGTGCAGCCCGAGCCTGCTTTTGCCGACGTGCCGCTGCCGCCGCAGGCCGGCGGAGTGCAGGGGCGGCAGGCCGTTCTCTGGAACGTGCTGTGCCTTGTCGCACGCTGCGGTGAGCCCGTCCCCTGTACCTCTAATAAAGAAGAGTCTGCATCCCGAACGCGACCCCAGACTGCTGTGGCATGCCCTGCACGTGCCGACAGACCTGTAAAGTGACTGGGTATGGTGCGGCGGCGCAGTCACGACCGTGCTGGAGGCGTCCGTGGTGCTGGTCCTGCTGCAGGGCGCCCTCACGCCGGGCGAGCCCGAGGCGCGCCACGCCGCCACCCCACCCTCTTCCCTGCCTAGCACGCACAGCTCACCAGGCACGCCGGGGACACAGCACGCTGCTGGGCCCCATGCCCGCCCTGAGCCGCGCGCATCCGCGGCGCGCAGGCGCTGCTGCGCGCCGTGGGCGTCGCGGCGTGCGCGGCGCTGGCGGACTCAGTGGCCGCCGCGGCGGCCGTGTTCGGCGCGGGGACGCCGCTCTTCGTGCACGGGTGCGCTGCGTGCAGTGGCTGCACCGCTCTGCGCGCCCTGCCCTCCGTACAACTGCTTGAATGGACGCATCGCACGCTGTGGCTGTGTCGCTCTGCACGCCCCACCCTCTGTGCATCCACTTGAACGGAGCATTGACTTCTCGCGGCCGCGGCTGTGCTGCGTGCAGGGGCGAGGGGACGCCTGACCGAGTGTGGGCAAAGTGGGGCTTCTACTTGGTGCGCGCCCCAGCAGCGGCATGGGGCCCATTCAGCAAGCTCGGCATTGCTGCGTCGCCGAGGGGGCCTGCCAAGCCGCGCGGCCTGTATCCCAGGCAGGACGCATCAGGGGAGTGCAACACGCCCTGAGCGCAGGCCTGCCGTGGCTGCGTTTGCCTCCGTTCACGCCGCAGCGGCACCGCACATGCTGCCTGAGCGCCCTGTATGGCACCGCCAGCGCACAGCATCGGCCCACATCCTCACACCCCTGCCCACATGGTGACACGCCCGCTATGCGCGGCGTGCTGGCCCAGCGCCCTGGTTCGCTGAGCCCGATCCCGCCGCGCACTCGGCCGCAGGCGCATGCCGCGCTGGGCGCCGCATGCTATGCCGTGGCGCTGCTCGCGCTCGCACGCCGGCGCGCGCGGCCGCCGGCCAAGCGCGGCGCGCATGCGTACTTCGGAGCGCTCCTGCTGCTGGACGGGCTGTCGGCGCTGGGCGCGCTCCCCGCCCCGCCCCGCCCTTCCTGCCAAGCATGCACCCAGGCTCGCTGCGTGCGCATGCCTCCTGGGCGGCGGGCCGCTGGATGGGCCGGCTGCGTCTGCCCCCGCAAGTGCAAGCCTCCTTAGCCCCCCGGTCTCATGCGGCCGCCACTGTGATCTGAACCAGTGGCGCGCAGGAGCGCTGCTGCTGGCCTGCGGGGCGGGGTCCGGCTACTGCGTGTTCGGCCTGGCGCGTGCCACGTACGCCGCCTGCTTCCCGCCGGTGCGCCCGCGCGCCCGGCCGCGCCGCCGCAGGCACGCTGCGCCCAGCCTGGCTGAGCGGCGCAGGGCGCGCGCGCAGCTGCTGTACTGGACGTTCCTGGCGGAGGCGCTGCCGGCCGGCGGATCCGAGCCGGGCCTGGACGCGCTGTACTACTCCGAGATGCACGAGGCCGGCTACTTTGATGCCGGCGACGACTTGGGCTGACGCGCCCGCCGCCTGCGCGCGCGCCTGCATGCTGCTGCGACAGCGACCTCGCGGCGCAACGCGCGCCGGGCTGTGCAGCAGTTGGGAGCTGCACGGCACCAGGCTCAGCCGGCCCGCCGCTTGGCTGACGGCTTGCTGATGTGAGCAAGGCGCTTCCCGCTTTAGTTATGTGTGCCAGTGTGTCACTTTTACTACAGTGCATGTCCTTTTGCAGCAACTTGGTTGCGGCCGTGCACAGTCCTCCTAGCTACCGTTGTGTATGCCCTCCCTGTGGTCCAGGGGCCCGTGACGCCTCTCGTGCGGTGCTGTGCTTGGCACCACACATGTGAGGCTGCTGGAGCCTGTGGCTGTGCCATCATACTCTGCTTGTGTATCATGGCTCTGCCTGTCTGTCACCTCTTGAGGTGCCGTAGACTGCTGTCATGGGTGTATATGCAGCGCGGGCGCTTCTCAGTACATGGGCAGACCCTGTGCTTGCCAGCTAGCTACCTACTTGTAACTTGAGTGTATGCTACTTGGTGACGTTCAACTACATTCTGGTATGACGGATCGCAAACATCCTTTGCCTGTGCTGCATATTGAAGCACAACCGGTCTGCAGTGCTGCTTACATAAGAAAGCGTGGCATCGGAACAAGGTGCAACCTGCATGGGCGCACAAGCCGCTGAGGAGCGTCATGCTGCTGCAGCGCAGACCGCGCTCTAGCGTTGACATCCAAAGTATGCGCACGCCTGCTGTGATGCCCCCTCATGTTTCTGCGTACCCAGGCTGATCTTGACACTGTATGCGGGCAGGTGCCTAGGACAAGTGCACCCACCCGGGCGTCTGGACCCCCACCGGACCTTGGGAGCGGGACAATGACCAGGCCGCTAGTGAACAGAAAACAGCACCCGCCCCAACAGGCGCGCAGGCGCCACACGGACCCAGGGGCGCAGCACAGCACGACCCCCCGCCAGGGCTCTGACCGCACCGGTATTCAAACCTATGCCCGACTTTTGAGACCCATCGCCCGCGCGCACGACCCCGCACGCAAAGCACATGTGCTGCCCTGACGTCCCAGGGCGACCGCCGGCACTAACCCACCAAGCAGAAAGAGAGCGCACGCCCTGCGGGCTTCAAACTTTGTTGACTTCTCCGCGTGCGCACGTCCGCTCGTGGCGCAAGCGCCAGACCGGCAGCTGGGCAGATTTTGCGCATTTGGCTCAGCACGCCAGGGCCGTGGCGGCCCCCCCGCGCCCTGCCTCGAACCAGCCAACAACGGAGGGCAGTGCTGTCTAAGCGTGCTAGCTCGCGCCTACTGTCACAACCACCTGCCAGTGCTTGCACTGCACCTCGTTCCCCTTGAGGCCCTGGGCGCGTCCCGCGGCGTTGCTGCCACCGACGCCGCGGCCTGCCCGCCTCGGCGCCGCTGCCGCGCTGGCGACGGCACCCAGCGCGTCGCAGGCGCCCCGCGGCCACACCCATGACGTGTGGCCTCTGCGCACCGCACCGCGCCGCGCCTCCGCACCGCCGCGCTCCCCACCAACAGCACGAAAGAATCCCCGGCCGGGCGGCGCGCGCCCTGCCGCGGCCGCCGCCATCCTGCGCCGGCTCCGACCCCTGCAGCAGCCGCGGCTGCGGTGCTTTGCGCCCCTTGCAGGTCGAGGGCCGGGCTCTCGCATCCAGACCTATCTACGCTTGCGTGCGCCATCCCCATGTACCCGCCGCGGCCAGAGCAAAACTGGAGAGCATACTTCGGGGCCTGCGCGCGCGCCCGGGCGGCGCCGCGGCCGCCCCCGCCGCCGGGCTACGGCTGCGGGCCACCGGCGCGCCCCATACCTAAGCTACCCCCGCCGCGCGCGCGCGGCGCGACTCCGCGGCGGCGCCCGCAAACCCTACTCCGCGGCCGCGCCCGCGCCCTCCGCGCCCTTGGCCTCGGGCTGCCGCTGGTGCAGCGGGTCGTCCAGGCAGGAGCGGAAGATGGGCTCCAGGCGCGACTCGGAGGAGCAGATGCCCGCGCACTGGTGCTCGTAGTACGACATGCAGATGTTGCTCTCGCTTGTCTGCGCACGGCGCCGGGCACGCACCCCTCAGCATCAGCCCTAAGCATCCCCTACCCATAGCTTATTGCTCTGCAACTCGACTCGGCGCAGGGCCGCGGCCCCAGCGCGACACAGGCGCCGGGCATGGCGCCGGCGCCAGACATGGCCGCTCCGCCCGGCCCGCCTGCGGGGCGCGCTCCGTCCGCACAGGCAGGCGCCCCGCGTCGGACGCGCACGCGCCCTCCCGGCAGCCCAACCTCGCGTCCCGGGCGGCGCGCCTGCGCCTGGCAGCGCTCGGCGGAGTCGCAGCAGAGCCGGCGCTCATCGACGTGCGTGACCTCCAGGCCGACCAGCCACGCGCCGAGCGTGACGTCCTCGTTGGCGAAGCGGTGCAGGATGGGCCCGTTGCGCCCGATGTAGCGCGCGACCGGGCCCGACAGCCCGTACACCTGCGGGCGCGCGCGCGGCCGCCCGCGTCATGTTGGCGCAAGGTTGGGGGCGCGAAGCCGCGCTCGCTGCTCAACGCGATGCTCTGCGCCACACGCCGTGCGCTCGCACACACAGGCGGCAAGCATCTGGAGAGCCTGCGAGCGGAAGCCAGACGCGCCCAGCCTCTGCTTTTGTCATCCTGTCCTCGCTGCCCGCAGCCATACACGCTCGGCGTTATGCACCCGGCACTATACACCGCGGCTGTGTGTACAGCACTCCTGCAGCGAAATGACCAGACATGATACGATGATAAAGAGGGCATATGGGAGGTTAGGATGCATGCAGACAGGGAGTTGCAGCGCGGCACCTGGCCCGATGCGTGGCGCATGTAGTTGATCTGGCCCTCGGCGGACGCCGGGTCGCCAAAGCGCCAGTACTCCGGCTCGAACCACTTGTACCGCCGGTCGGTCAGCACCTGCCCCGACTTCATGCAGCCCTGCGCGGCCCCGGGGCGCGGCGCGCGGCTCAGCGCACCCCCTGATTGCAGAGAGCATGCTGCGGGCGCCTGGACCTCACAGCGCACTCAAGCCATCCCGCACCCTGACACAGGCTGAAAAGGACACGCCCTCCTTTGTGCCGCTGCTCGTCGGCGCCGCACCGCATGGATGCATCGCCCCAGCCATCACGCAGGAGCGCGCCTGCAGTTGCACGCCGTGCCTCGCCAGAAGCGGCAAATCATAGGGTACGCAGCAACCTCAAGCAGGCCGCTCGAGTGGCATCCAAAGCCCTCGCCGGCGCCCCCGGGGGGCGCGCCAGGTAGAGGTTGCCCTGGTTGCGGCGCTGCGTGAGGTACGCGGCCATGGCGTCCACGTTGACGGCCACGTCGTCGTCGATCTTGAAGTAGAAGTCGGCGTCGATCTTCTGCGGCAGCACGGTGAACATCTTGAGCGTCTTCATGCTCAGGTCGGCGTACGTGTCCACCATGTCCAGGCGCCAGATGTCGCCGTGCTGCTTGATCTCCTCCTGGATCCGCACCTCGTCCGGGTCGTCCTTCTGCTCGCTGCGCGCGCGCGACGCACCCCCGCGCTCGCGCCCGGCGTCTTGGGCCAGTTCTGCTCTCTTTGGATAGCGTCGCGCGACCCCGCAGCGCAGGGCGTCGAGCGCCCGGCCGCGGGCGCGGTTGGGCCACACAGCGTGCCGCGGTTAGGCCACACAGCGTGCAAGCAGTCTCTCACAACTCTGCTTGCCAGCTCCCGCCATGAGCACAGGAAAACTGCTTTCACCCGGCGCCTCTGCAAGCGGACCGCAACAGGTGCACCCGGCACGCGGGCAGGGCCGGCGCCCAGGGCGCGGAGGCGCGGGCCGCGCCTGTAGCCAATGAGGAAGCGGATGACGACGCCCTTCTCGTCCTCCAGCGCCTGCAGCGCCTTGCCCGTGGGCACCCACGTGCGGCGCAGGTTATCCCGCCGCGCGCGCGCGCCCAGGCCCTGCGCAGCGCCGGCAGGCCCAGCGTCAGCGGAGCGCTGCACTTCGCGCAGGGCAAGGGCTGCATTGTGGCAGCGCAGACACACGCCAAGGCGCATGCACGCCGCGGCGCCCGCACGTGCGGGACAGCGCCGCACACCGCGAGTCGGCACGCACGGCGCCGGTGGCGCGCGGGGCGGCCGGCGCACGGCGGCGGCGGCTCGGACCGGCGCAGGCGTGCGCACCGTGTTGATGCCGATGACGAGCAGCCGGCGCGACGCGTTGACGGTCTCCAGGCGCGCCAGGTTGATGGGCGCGTCGCCGGCCAGCGCATTGGTCCACGGCTGCCGCGTGTGCAGCTCGTCCCAGAGCGCGCTGATCTGCGCATTGCGCACGCGGATGATCGCGTCCTTGCGCTTCAGCGCCTCCTCCAGCCCTGTGCGCCCGGCCGCGCCGTCACCGACCGGTCCATCGCGATCAGGCTGGGGCCCTTGCGCAGGCCCTGGCGAGCGACGAGCTCGCGAGGGAGAGCCTCTGCCTGCAGACCCACGCGGCGCGGGGGAACACTTGCAACCCAGGCTTATGAAGTGACGGTGTCTACGCATGCAGCACCTGTACGCGACACGTGCCACAACACATTCCGTGAGGACTTCTTCATACTGCCCTGTAGGGTAGCAGAGGATGACGAGCCCTGCACCAAACCCCGCAGTGGCGCCTGCACAGAATCCGCAATGGCGGTGACTTGCGTGCACGGGGCGTGCAGGGGCCGCGCGCCTGGCTGCGACGCGGACTCGATGAATGGCAGCGGCGACTGGTTGAGCTCCTGCTTGCCGGTGCCCTCCACGTTGCGCACAAAGGCGCGCACCTGCGCACACCCCCGCCCCGCCGCATCAGCGCGTGCGCGCGCGCCCGGACCGCTGGCGCACACCCCACCTCACGCACGCCTCGCGGCGGACCCCGCCAGGCGCGCGGCCCTTTGAACTCTGAGTTATGGTTAGGTGAAATTTTGGGTTGGCGGCGGCCGGGGCCGCGCCTCATGGCGGCCCTGCTGCAGGTCGGGCAGGCGCAGGCGGAAGCCGACGCCGACCTGCTGCGGCGGCTGCTCCAGCTCGCTGCGCGCCAGGTCCAGCTCGCAGAGCCGGTGGATGATGTGGTGCGGCGTGTCGCCGCTCGCCGGCGCGACGCCCACGCGCACGCCGTCCACGTACACGGCCACCTGCGCGCCCAGGGCAGGGTCTTCTCCCTGCTCGCGCGTGTTCCGCGCGAGCACGCCGGCCGTGCGGACGGCCGCTCGCACGCTCATATGTGGGCGCTCGAGCCGACCGCGTCAGGCGAAGTGCGACGCTCAGCCGTTCGTCGTGCAGTCTGCAGCTCATGCCTGCCGCCAAGGAGCGATCGCAGCGGGCCTTGCCGCTCCGACAAGGCCGGGCGTGGTTCATGAGCTCTCGCAGATCTGAGACCTGAGGGCCGGCGCAGGAGCTCGGCCAGTCACCACACACACGTATGGATGCCGCGGAGCGCCCAACAGCGGCTTACGAAACCAGCCACTGCTCCGCCGCGCTCCCGCTGACCCTCCAAGCGGCTCCCCAGCGCCCGCCGCCCCGGGCGCCGCGCCTGCAGCGGCGCGCCCATGTAGCCGCGCTTGCACGCCCAGCCGCTGATCTCGCCGCCCTCCACGCCGTCGATCTGGCCCAGCAGCGCGTCGTCCACCGCCTGCGTCGGCAGGTCCTCCTCCACGCGCGCGCCCGACAGCGGCGTCGCCGGGCCCGCGCTCGGCCGGATGTTGTAGAACAGCACGCCCTCCGCCGCCCTGCGCGCCGCGCCGGCGCCGCTCGCGCCCGGACTCCCTGACGGCGCGCGGCTTGCTGCCCACTGCTACTTGCCAGCACAGCGACAGACCTGGTCCTGCCGCGACCTGCGCGGCCTCGCGGCAACCCCGCCGCTCGGCGCACCAGAGATCCGGCACACGCCGGCCTCATTGGTTATTGCTGCTTGTTACCCTGCGCGCGGCGCGGCCTCCACAGCGCGCAGCACTGCACTTTGCTGTACCCCTGGACAGACAGCGCGAAGCCCCGCGTCCAGCCGTCTCGGGAGGAGGAGCAGGCGCAGCAGGCGCCACTCCCAGTCGTGCAGACACTGTGCTCATACTAGCCAGTGAGTTGAAAGCCAACTGCCACAACCAGGGCCTGGCTGCACGAGCAGCGCTCCAGTCTATTTGCAGCGCAGTGCAGCGAGCGCAGCGCTCCCGGCAGAGTGCGCGCACCCCGGGCTGGCGTTCGCGCCGTCGTCCATGTATGGGAAGCTGTCTGAGCCGCCCCTCCGGCTGAGGCTGGCGCGCCGCAGCTCCCGCTCCTGCGCGGCGCAGGGGTTGTCGACGGCGCAGGATGCGGCCGCGCCGGCACAGCTGATCGCGTGTAATCTGGCACGCAGTAAGGGGCAGGCGCAGCAGGAGCAGGCAGGCAGGGGCGGCCGCACCAGGTAGTGCAGTTCGCGCGTGGTGCTCCATAACCTGCGCGGCCATGCGCAGGCCGTCAGCGCGCCGCCTGGGGACAGCCGCCGGCACAACAGACGGCAAGGGTTGAACGCCAAGCCGTCGGCGGCGCGGCTGCAAGCGCGCGCCGCGGGCTGCCAGCATCGCCTGCGTGCGCACGCCCCGAGCCCGGCCACCCCAGGCACCTCGGACAGCAACCCCTGCAGGCGCGCCGGGCAGCAGGCCTCGGCCAATGCCGCAGGAACCTATGGCCTGCCAGGGCCGTGCCGCGCGCGGGCACAGAGCGCGCGTTCATGCCACCATGCCCGAGGGCGCGCGCTCCTGCTCGCAGGAGGCCGCGCAGGTGCTGCACGCCGGCGAGGCAAGGGCGCGCGGCGCACACAGCGCAGTGCGGCAGGCCCCCTCTGGGGCCTGCCATCAGGCTCCTGCAGCCTTGCACCGCTCGAGGCAGGGTTCCTCGCCTGCCGCCGGTATACAGGCAGGCGAAGCACGCCAGGAAGACCAGCAGCACGGTCGACAGCGCCGTCCGCTGCAGGTTCGCCATCGCTTCTCCTCTGCCGCTTCCCAGCGACAAAACTTCGCCGAGACCTGTCCGCTAGGAGCTGGTGCGGCACCAGGGGCGGCCGCCTGTCAGCCCCTGGGCCACATCACCCCTGCAATCCCGCCAAGCGGGCACCTGGCGCTGATCTGCTGTCTCCAGGCCAAAGTTAGCGCTGCCCTGCCTACTCACCCACAGAGCGGCCTGTACTCTACAGCCTTCCTTGAGGACACAGGCTGAGCCCAGTGCAGTCGCATTACACCGTTCAAGGCAACTGCAGAGTTTGCGCCAAAGACCCTAGACCTGGCTGGCTGCCAAGTGGAACAGCAATGGATGTTCCATTCCACTGCTTTGCAACAGAATTTTAAAAAAAGCTCTGAGCCATATACATTCATGAGCTGCGCCATGTGCCGCGTAACTCCTAGATGCATTAGGTGCAATAATTCGGCCGCCCGCCGCGCTGCGGCACTGCGCCCCAGCATTGGCCAGCCGCCCCGGCAGCCAGTGCTGGCTGCCAGCAACCGCCGCGCCCCGGGGGCGCCCGCTCGGCTTCTCAATGTGGCGTGTGAGACCCTACAGACCCTAGGCAGTGCCCCCTGCCGCGGCGCCTGGCAGCTCAGCCTGGCTCTTCCAGGGGCCCAGCCTCGCCCGGGCAGGCATGCGCATGCCTGCAGACTTCTGGGCGCCCGTCCGCGCCAGCGTAAGAGAGCCGGGGCTCTGGCCGAGAGCAGGGCGCCCAGCAGACACCCTCCCGATGCCCGCCCGCCCCAAGGGATTCTCGCACGCAGCCGTGCCCGGGGTGCAGCTCACGCGGGAAAGCCTGGGCAAAGCACACCGGGCGGGCTTCGCGCGGCGGGCCACGAGCGCCGCAGCAGAGGCAGGGTGGGTTCGGGGGCTCCGGTGCGGTGCAGCGCGGGCAGGCCGCGCGGGCGCCTGCTGTCGAGAGACGCACGGATACACGCGGGCCGCCGCCAAACTCGTCGCGGCCTGACGGCGCGCCGCGCTGCGACGCGTGCACCATAGTGCGCAGGTCCTGGCCGCCCCCAAGAGCAAGGGTGGTGAGCTCGCAAGCGCTGTCGACTGCCTGTGACACATGCATCTTGACGTGCACGACTGCGTGAGGCATGCTGTCGCGCTGCTCTGGCGGCGCACCTGACGTGCGGCCGCCACGGCGCACCGCAGCCCCGCCAACGCGCTGGTCGCATGCGCCAGCTGGCTTGCGCCGCGCGCGCGCGCCTGGCGCGCGGTGGGCGGGGCGGCGCTCTCCGTGGCGATCTCCGCCGGGCAGCATGGGGCGCGCGGGCGCGCCGCCATGGGCGCGCAGCCCGCCGGCGCCCGCGCCTGCCTGCGGGGCAGGGCGGCCCGCCGCGTGGGCGCGCGATCAGGCGGCAGGGCGCGCGCCTGCAGGCACGCATGCAGGATGTCCGCCTCCCGGCTGCAGGCCCGGCGTTCCAGGCGCTCCAGCGCGGCCTGCGCCGCCAGGCAAGGTCAGGGCGCCCCTGTGCAGCGTGCAGCGCTTGCAGCCTGGGCTGTACGTGTGGTGTGAGGCTGCGCGCCCCGCACAGTGCCTGTTGTGCGCGTGGGGGGGCTGTGCATGCCAGGCCGCTCGCGCCGGTGGCCGCCTGTGTCATGCCAGATCGCTGCACGTGGAGAGATCACACTTGCCCACTCACCATTACCAGGCAGCCCGTGCAGCGGGGCGGCTGCTCATCCGCTGCCAGGCCTGCGCGTGGCGCGTGCTGCGGGTGCAGGACAGCACACAGCGTGCAGCCGGCACAAGCGCATGCATGCGCACACTGGCTTTCTGGCCAGCATGCAGCACTGCACAGGGGTCCGTTTCCTAGAGAACGGCCAGCACCAGGACGCCTGATGGCTCAGCCGCCGCAAGCGCCGCGCCGCGCCGCACGAGGCTGATGCAGCGGCGGAACGCGCGCCGCTCGCGCGCCAGCGCCGCCGCCTGCTCCCGCAACGCCTGCGATGCGCCCCCGCGCCCGGCGTGCGAGCCCGCTCTGCTGGCGCTGCATGCTGGGTGCGCAGCACTGCTGCTGCACGCGGTGGTACAGCCTCCAGGAGGACATCGCATGCGTCTCCTCACGTCCAGCTGGGCATGTGAAGCTGCTGCATGGTTGTGATCACCGGCCAATGCTCGTGACAGCGGACTACGGCATGAGGGCCGCTGCATGGTCTTGAAGACTGGCACATGCACCCCCGCCCTTGATTGCCTCATGCAGGGGTGCTGCGCGCAGGGCGGCGGCGCGCTGGACAGCGGGCCGCGCCTCATGCGGGGCGGGCGCGGCGGCGTCTGCACGGCGCTCGAGCGCGGCCGCCAGCTCTGCCTGCCGGCGCGCCACGGCGGCCAGCCCCTGCTGCAGGCGCTCCGCCAGCTGCCGCACACAGGCACCACATCAGTGACACGCAGGTTGACAATCTCCTGTCGCGGCCTACCTGTCCAGAACTAGAGGAGAATGCATGCATTGTGCTCCCCTCAGGCGCTGCCGGCCAGGTCTACTTCGAATACTGCCGTCCGGCCCGGGGGTTGAGCGGGCAGGAGCAGGCGCGCCGGGCCGGCGTCCGCCCGGCTCTGCGGGGCCTCCAGCTTGGCCAGCCGGGCGGCGAGGGCGGCGCCGGCCTGCTCGCCGCGCTCCTGTGCGCCGCTCGCCAGCCGCGCCACGTCGAGCACCTGCGCGTGCAGGCGCGCCCGCGCCGAGCGCTAGCACAGGGCCGACAACAATGCCGGCTGCATGCCGCGCAGCGGCAGTGAAAGAGCTCCCGGCCAGTGTGTGCTCGCTGCGCGACCTGGAAGCGGACAATGCACAACACGTGTGCGCGTGCCCCTCATGCACACTCCGCGCGCCGCGGCCGCACCTTGGCCTCCAGCGACTGCGCGCGCGCCTCGCCGCCCTCCAGGCGGTCGCCGAGCGCGTGCACGGCCAGGCAGGCCGCGCTGACGCGCTGCAGCTCGGCCTCCAGGTGCTTTATGTAAGCGGCTCGGTCCACCAGCAGGCGGTCGGACGGGCCCGCCGCCGCATGCCGCGCAGCCTGCGTGGTCAGGTGCGCCGCGCGGTAGGTCGCGCTCCCGATCATGCCTGATGTGTGGCCCAGCGTGAGCGCCTGCCTGGCCTGACCGACCTTTCGGATGCCCGTGCTTCCTGCCGTGCATCGGCACCGCAGAGCTCTTGAAGAGCTCTGCGATCGGCAAAGTCAGCGTACGAAAAAAAAACCCCCGACATTCCGGCCTTAGGTCCTGTTAACTTCACCTCAGCTCAAATAGTTTGATCAGCCACGTGGGGCTGATCCATTGTGCACTGGTGACCTGTCGCGCTGCACCCCATTATGCCTGGGCCGACGCAGCACCTGAGCAGGGGCTTGCTGCGCGGTGTGTCTACCTGGCACTGCGCCGCGGCGGTGTCTGGGGCGAGCGCGGTGGCGCTGGGCGCCTACGGCGCACACGCCTTCAAGCCCGCCAATCCAGCCTTTACTGACGTGCGCGCCTGCGCTCGTCCACAGACCCTCAAGTCCACCACTCGCTTGTCCCTGCCCATCGTGCACTCGTGGGCCACAGGTGTTCCGCCGCGGCAACGACTACCACCTCCTGCACAGCCTGCTGCTGGCAGCGGCGCCGCTGGCCCGCAGGCCGCACCTGGTCGGCATACTCGCAGGCTCCGGCATTCTGCTCTTCTCAGGGAGCTGTTACGCCGCGGCGCTCGCAGAGGATCGCGGCCTGGCCCGCGCGGCGCCCTTTGGTGGCTTTGCCCTCATCTTTGCATGGCTCAGCCTGGCCCTGCCCTGACGTCGTTGCTTCTGCCCTTGCCTCCTGACGTCCTGCTGGTCACTGTGGCCTTGCTTTGAACAGTGCGTGGCTTTGCGGGACCACTGCGCAGCGCACAACAGACGCACCAGCATAACTCCATATTTAAAGCGCGGCGGTCACTCCACGTTCAAAAGCACAGCAAATGAGCTGTCTGCAGGGAGTGCTGGGCCTGTCAGCTGTCCCCGCCCCCTAGCGCAGCCTCGTCCGCCTGCTGCCTCGGCTCGACCACACCATCCTGTGGTGCTGCCCCGGGCGCTGCTTCTGCACGCGCCGCAGCGCCCGCGCCAGATGGCTCTGCCGTCGCCGCCCCATCCGCCACGGCGGCACTGCCGACTGCCTCCCCCCCGACTGCGCCGGCCTCGCCGCCCGCTGGCCGCGCACCATCCGGCGCAGGCGCTACCGCAGCCGCCATGTGGACCGCGGCCGCAGGCGCCGCTGCAGGTGCCGCGGGCGCCGGGGCCGCAGGGACGGCCGCGGCTGCCGCCTGCTGCGCGGCGGCACCTGCAGCGGCCGCAGCGGTCGCCGGCGGCCGCTCCGCGTGCAGGCCGCGCAGGCCGGCCGGCTGCGCCGCGCGCAGCGAGCGCCGCCGCCAGAGCACCAGCCACAGGCCGGC
>JAABUV010002270.1_pt1 | contig 26393 bp, 14 predicted proteins | sample 5559971 | NCBI WGS metagenome assembly JAABUV01 (sample SAMN10711881, study PRJNA513362) | rock metagenome | isolation source: Antarctica rocks | place: Antarctica: Victoria Land, Knobhead nord | collected 2015-12-19
TAATACTCTTATAGGATATTAGGAGTACTATTAGTTACTCTAAGAACTCTAACTTATTAACCTGGCGGACCGCTGCCAGTATCTATTAAGTCGGATCCTTGTGTTTTAAGGTCATCCTTATTCGAAATTAAGGTAATATATACCTTAACCGTTCTTCGGTTCGATTTCTTATCCACCGTCGTCTACTATTAATATATAGGTTAGAATCTAGTAATATCGCCAGTTCGCTTAAACTTAAGTACTTTTCTTCTCCAGTTAATTACTAGGTTATGCTTTTCTAACTAAGGCATGCCTAATATAATATAATAGGTAGCTATCCCTATAATATTAAAGGACATTTCCTTATAGTGTCGTTGAATTATAAATAGTAGCGAGGTTGTCTCCTCGTCTACGCTTCCTTTTAATAGTGTTAACCCGTCGGCCATCCGTAAGTTATATAGATCCTTCTTTCTCCGCGTTAGTAGGCCCACTAACCGTATTAATGCTTCGGAGATAAAGTTTCCAGATACTCTAGAATCTATTATTACTATAGTCCGCTAACTATCTATTTTAACCGGTATATTCATATGTATTACGTAGTTCGTTGAATATAGCTGATATATTTTTAGGGTAAGGATATTAATCTCCTTATACTTCCCCTTAGTACAAGGGATCACTCTTTTCCTGAAAAGGATAGGAATCCGGTAGTTCTTTTCATATATATATGCTTCCTGTAGTTGTCGTAGAAACAGGCATACTAATTATCTAAGTGGCACTCTAACGTGTACTCGTTATACTTGAAGTGCTTATAAAGATTACTATGCCATCTTTAGTTATAGTTTAGAAACCACTTCCTTAACCTTTTAGTTACTAAATGCTAATAATAACTTATATTATTATAGCTTAACTAAATTTTTCTACACGTTTAGATCCTAATAGATTTTCCTAAGTTTATTTTCGCTTAGTAGTAAATCATATATGTTTTATCGGCGTAGGCTGACTAGTATATTACTCCGTGCTGTGGATATACTAAGTCGTTCCTGAACTCCTTCTATAGAAGTCCTCCTGCTACTTTTTCTTAGTAGAACTCTACCCGTTCCTCGAGTTTTATCTGTGGATCTTTTGATATAGAAGCTCGAGATGCTGCTCGATCACCTTCTTTCTTAGAAGTCTGGCTGAGGTTTTCCTAGTCGGAATCATCCTCGCTTTCTCGGCTTTATTCGGGTTTTCCCTTCTAAATATAACCACCATTATATTCGTTATTAGAGTCTAATTCCTTGAGTTGTTCGTGAATATCCGCTAGCCTTTATTTAATCTTTACGATATTTCTCTATTTCTTGGCTATTTCTTCGCGTAATTCCTCTTCTCTAGATTATAGTTCTCTATTAATAGGTGGATTAACGAGGGCTAGCAAATCATCTATAATTATATCTAGCTCGGTGTCGTTATACTCCGTTTCTTATTAATCCCTTGGAGGTTTAGTCTTCCTAACTAGAACTCTTTCTAATATATTTAACTGAGGTCGTTTTACCATGTTTTTTAACCTATAGTCTCTGGCGATGTGGCCCGGTTTACTACAGCTATAGCAATTCATTACTTTCTTACCCCCTTACTATTTCTTACCTCTAAACGGTTTCCTTTTCTCGGTGAAGTCCAACTCTATTAGCATCGGACCGTAAGGATCGCGTGAGAATCGTTTCTTCCTATAACTTCCTCCGGAATAGAGTCCTGTGTAACCGAGTCTAGAAACTCCACTATTATAGCGTAGTTCTATTACTAACTCGTGGATCTAGTTATCGACTCGTGTTAAGGCTCTTATTAACGAGTCTAAGTTATTATAAACGGCTCCGTCTCGTATAAGTTCCTTCTTTACCTAAGGTTTCAATCCTCTCCGATACATTACTATCAGCGCGTTATTATCCTAGTTAGTTCTTATAAAGTACTATTAAAACTATGTCGTATACTTAGATGCCGATTTCTTTTATATTAAGTACTGGATGACTCTTATCGCTACGCTGGCTTTATTAGAAGGTCCGAACATCCGTCTTATCTCCTAGCGAAAGAGCGTTAAGCTCTCTATCTATAACTTAATAGAGATATTATCGTCGTCGTCAGGCTCTTCTATATATTATTTAAGAAATAGGGCGGACTATCTCTAGGCCCGTCCTCTTATGTAAGTTATTATAAATAGTGGTTATTTCTTTAGCCTAATAGCGTCTTTATTAAAAGAGAAGTATAGCTATATCTATACTAACTACTCTTTAAGTTTATCTCGATCGCTATAGTATAAATCTGGTTTAGTAACCTTAATACCTTCTTTAACTTCTGCTGTTACTAACTGTCATAGACCGCGTTCACTCGGGGTGAGGTCCCTTTATCCTAAGGTACTTATCTTGAGGGTGCTTAAAGTGTTACGACCCGTCGTCTTCTAACTAGAAGGCTCCGGAGTCTAGGTAGATCTCGTAGAGAGGAGTATTAAGGACTAAGGTAAATAGGCTTCGTACTAAACTAGTCTAATACAGGTGGAGTATTATATTTAGTATCTAGGAGATATCTAGGTTAATAACATAAGTTAAGCACGAAGCTCCTATCTAAGGGAAAGACCACGCTCTCTATATAGACATAGGAAAGTCTATACTCGCGCTGGTCGCCAGTAATCGACCCCCGTCGACTAGAGCGACTAGGTCGAGCGATCGCTCGACCCGCCATGCCAAGGCATGTTCGACTTTGGTGAGCGCCTATAGCGTCCGCCAAGGCTCTAGCACCAAGGTTGTAACACTCTAGTTCCTTAAACTTAAGTTTTCTATTAGCCTAGGACTAAAAAGTACTAGAATAATATATAAATTAATATTAGCTCTGTAGATAATATTTTTATAAAGTATATATTACTAAGGGGACTTAAGGATCTAATCTAGGACTTTTAATCCCTTTATAAATTACCACTTACTAAAGTATTACCTATCGGCGTAGTACTTAATATAGCATCGGCTTTACTAAAAGTCGATTACGGCTCCTAAAATTAGATAATTACGCTAAGACACCGAGGCTCCTACACGTTATAGCTATAGCTAAGACCCCACTAATATTCTTTAAGCTTTAGACTCACGATGGAGGATCGTTTAGAAGCCGGTTAGAGAGGCTTAGTTTTCATTTCTATATATATATATAATTCTATTTTCACTTTCTTCTCGTTCTTCGACTCATTCTGTCTTTTCCTTGATCGCTGCAGAAACTTCTGGACATTCCTGGTAAGTGCACATAAATGTTTGCATTGGGAACCCTGGCGGTTTCGTACATCCTGCAGGACTGTATATTGCTGAGCTAGGGTTGATTCATCTACCTTTGGCAAATTTCAAACGGAATTTAGGCGGCGCGCTTGTGGAGTCAGGTTATACCTTCTTTGGAGCCACCGAGTCAATTTCCATTACCTTAGACGAGACTTGATGTGAGCCTCCCAACAGCCCGGAGGCTTCGATTTTTCCATTACGATCGCTATGCATGCAAAACGCGCCCTCCCGTGACATTTCTGCCGTCTAGAGGCGTGTTTCTCGACCCTTATACGTGTCATCGTTGCATCGTAATGCTTGGCTGCTTGGGACAACATGCGGTGGAGCTCGCGCATGAAGTGCTTATGGCTCACGCCACCAACTGACTATACCTCTGACGAAGGTGGTGACTCAGTCGTGTCGAGTGTTGGATGGTCGAGTGGTTGCTAGCTGGGGAGAGAGTGTCTCTGCTTGAGGCCATGGTCTGGATCTTGCCAGTCCGACGGGCTACGCCAGGCTGTGGTCGGCGTATATATCCCTCGGCTGTACGAATGAATGCAGGAGTTTTGTTCTGGGGTTCTCTGTCAAGCATAAGAGGCTGCGAGGGGACCATTGATTCTTCCTTCTGTAAAGTGTAAAGGTTCCTCATAGATGACAGATGATTATGCTTCTCTGGGCACGTCGGATATCCAAGATCCGAGATGACGAGTAACTTGCTTGAACAAGACTTGTGCGTATGTTGAAAACTTGGGGTCTTGTCTGTACCGAAATAAGGTCGAAATTGCGCCAAGGGGATACGATTTGTCAAAATGGGGAGTAGTCGCCAGCGATATAGAGATATCACAAATCTAGAATCGAAGGCGGGACTTTGGATGGAGAACATTGACCGGGCTGTTTCGTGGAAAGACGGTTCAATAGTATTAGACTTGGTTTTAGGCCTATGCACAAAACAAATCTTCGTTTGCGCTTTTCCTCGTATGGAATCTGCAATCCCCATCGATACTGCCCAATGCTCTTCTCAACGAATGCCGTGTAACGCAAATCAGTCCTCTTAATTAGTGCAACTGTGTTCTTGTATAAGCCCAGCGCGAAGCTTCAGCTTGCTTCCCTTCTCTCTTCGACCATTGTCTGCAATCTCCCAAGACTTCCGCCACCAGTTTTTCTTGAGCGAGACAAGTTGACAGATGATGCTCCACTTCCTGGTCCCCCACTGATCACCATTGACGCCGTCCTCACGTCTGGATCTCTATGTTTCGGTATAAGCAGTGCGTGACCGATGGGCTTCGGTTGCTAATGGGGCTGTAGTGAAGGTTGAGTTGGTGATTCAAGGGGAGAAAGTGCCAATCGTGAACGAAGGCGGAGGGAGATAGGTTCATGGAGCTGATAGGAGGCTGCTACGGCTGATGACCAAGTTCTTTTCATACGAATAGTAGTTGTAGAGGATGTGGTAGAGCTTGGGGTGTGGATGGTTTCTTGAGCATTTGGTGCCTGTGTAAATGATTTGTTACCGGTCCTTGTGCCCTGCTCTTTCTCACGTCGCGCATATCCATCTCATCCCCGCCGATTGTATTATGGGCTGACTGCAAGCTCACTGGAGGTCTGTGCCAAGCTTTAAGAAGGAAAGGCCACCTTCCCTTATAGGGAAAGGACCCATAAGTAGCCTCTTGGCATGCGCAGACATATCTCAGACATTGTGGTTCATGTTTTACGATAGAAACAGTTTTGAAGCAGTACTTCTCAAGAATTTGACACTGGATCAAGAGCTGTAAGAGGTGGCGAACTGCACGCAGTAGCAGAAACAGTGTTGTGTCGCGCGAAATGAAACAGAATTCCCTATTAGTCGTCAATATCGGCTCCAAGACGTTTCATTATCTGATTTCCTGTGAACTTATGATAGATTTACATTCTCCACTCCCATAGCTTCGACTTTCATCGCCGGGAAAGGGCCGGACGAAGTTGGACGGTATATGCTCTGTTACGTTTGTTCAAGACCCAATTCGCACTTTCCATGAAGAACATCCTGTATATGGGGTCAGCGCTGTCGACGTCTTGATGTCGCTGCCTCCATACTTGTAGACCTCGATACATATACCTTGATTGAACTATTGGGGGAGTCTCGGCTCTGCTTGATAAAGTCACTATCAGCGCTAACACTTTTGGTCATAGATGCTTATGGGGTCAGCGCTCTTGGGATTTTGACGGCGCTGCCTCAATACTTACAGCGCATGTTCTCCATACCTTGAATGATCTGTGGGGAGAATCTCAGCTCTGCGTGACATCGCCACCGCTAGCGCTTTTACAATTACAGTCCATAATCTACCCCGGGGGTCAGCGCTCTTGGAATCTTGACGGCGCTACCTTGATATCTTCAGTATCTAGTCTCTATGTCTGGATTGAGCAGTGGGAAAGTTCTTGAGCCAGCGCCGGTATTTTGACAATGTCACCAACAAAATGATAATATATAAATTACCTCTTAGGCCAGCGTTGTCGGAATTTTGACGACGCTACCTTGATACGCTCAGCGGAGAGTCTATATATGCTAGTTCGAAAGCGCTGTAAGTGTCAGCCTAGTATGGGTTGAATTACATAAGCGCTGATAGATTCAAGGGGATATATCTCACTTATTATATCAGCGCTCATGGAATTCTCTCGTCGCTCCCTTCTTGTTCTCCCTCCAGTATTCCCATGTTATCTAGAGACAGCGCTGAGAGTATCAGCCTAGCGCCGGTTATATGACGTGAGCGCTGATATGTCTTAGGGAGATATTCCACTTTTTATCTCAGCGCTCATGGAATTCAGACGGCGCTGCCTTCATATTACTAATTCAGTACTCCCACGTTACTTAGATACGGCGCTGAGAGTATCAGCCCAGCGACGGTTATATAACGTGAGCGCTGATATATCTTAGGGGAGTTATTTTACCTATCATCTCCGCGCTCATGGAATTTAGACGACGCTGCCTTAATATTATCAACACAGTACTCCCACGTTACCTAGAGACAGCGCTGAGAGTATCAGCCTAGCGACGGTTATATAACGTGAGCGCTGATATATCTTAGGGGAGTTATTTCATATATCACATCGGCGCTCATGGAATTCTAGCGGCGCTGCATCCTTACTCCGAATATAACATGTTTAAGTCACTTATAGATAGCTATGTAAGTCTCAACCCAGCGCCGGTTATATAACGTGAGTAATAATAGATCGTAGGGAGTTATTTCACTTATCCCATCCGCGCTCATGGAACTCTGGCGGCGCTACATCCTTACTCCGAATATAACATCTTTAAGTCACTTATAAATAGCTATATAAGTCTCAACCCAGCGCCGGTTATATAACGTGAGTACTAATAGATTATAGGGGATTAATTCCACTCTATTCATCAGCGCTGACGGGCTTTAAGCGGCGCTACATCCTTACTCTTATTATAGCATCTTTGGGTTACTTATAGAAAGCGCTGTAAGTGTTAGCCTGTTATAAGTAATATGTCGTAAGCGCTGATAAAATATATGAAACATGACCCACCTAAAATATCAACACTCGACGACAATAGACAGCGCTACCATATAATTCATAATTCAGCATCCTATTATCATTTACAAACAGCGCTGCAAGTCTCAGTCTTCTAGAAGTAATATACCGGAAGCGCTGACCGGATGTATAGAACTCAGTTTACATACGATGTCAGCGCTCGAGTACTAAGAACGGCGCTGCCTCATAATTCATAATCCTGCGCCCTCATATCATACACAAAGAGCGCTATAAGTACCAGCCATGTGTGTAATAAATTACGTCGGTGCTAGTGAATCCTTCAAGAAATATCCGATCCTGGGATCAGCGCTCTTCGGTTTTCCACGACACTGGAATGACATTTTCCGCGTGGCATTCTTATATCACAGGGAAAGGGATCTGAAGTTCTAAATGTCGTTGGTCGAGTATAGCGTCAGCGCTAATAGCTTCAAGGAAATCAATGATATATAAAGACCGACGCTCTGTAGGATTCCATGGCACTGCCTTATAACCAATGGCATAGTATCTCTACAATACAATGAGATAGCGCCAAGAGTCTCGGCGCTTTCAAGCGAAGACGGCGTCAGTATGGACCGCTCCATGGGATTTGATAACTTTGAAATACCAGCACATGACAGGCTTCTACGGCGCTGCCTCGTTATTGTCAGCGAAGCATCTTTATACCACATTGAAACAGTGTCAAAAATCTTAATACAATCGGACGAGGATCCCAGCAGCGCCGAAATATATTATTATAGGTACTCGCTTTCCATCTATATATTAAGGCTTCACACGGCATCGCTGACTTGATATTACGAGCGAAGCATCTCTAGGCTATACCTGATAGGCGCTGATAGTCTCAATACAATCGGACGAGGATCCCAGCAGCGCCGGTATATGTTGTTATACGTACTCGCTTTCCATCCATCAATCAGGGCGTTACACGGCGTCGCTGACTGGATATTACGAGTGTAGCATCTATGGGCCATACTCAATCAGCGCTGAAAGTCTTGTTGCGATAGGATGAGAATGCCGCCAGCGCCGTTACAGATTGTTAGAAATACTTACATTCTACACACGGATCAGAGCTTCCCAAGGCGGCGCTGACTTGATACTACGGTAATAGCATCTCTATGCTATATATAACTTACGCTGAAAGTCTTGTTGCGATAGGATGAGAATGCTATCAGCGCCGATACGGATTATTGTAAATATTTACTTTCTAACCACGGATCAGGGCTTCCCAAGGCGGCGCTGACTTGATACTACGGTGATAGCATCTCTATACTATATATAACTAACGCTAAAAGTCTTGTTGCGATAGGATCAGAATACTATCAGCGCCGAAAGATTTAGTGGGGACTAATTCCTCATCAGGTCATGGATTCGCGCTCTTTGAGTCTCGACGGCGCTGACGTCTCAACTTTAATTCAGCGTCATCCTGATATATAGACACGTTGCTGACAACATAGGCTTTATAGGATTGGTGCAATGCCTGCGGGGATAGCTTGGGCAATTGTTATTGCGAATTTCCTGCTCACCAGCTTGGATAGCGAAGTAACGGCGCTATCAAATCGAATCGAGTGTAAGAACCTCTTACTAAAGCCAAGTAGCATTGGAAGTATAGGCTCCGTCGGATCAAGATTACATGAGCGCCGCTGATGATTGCCACAATGTATATACCCCTATCTTGATTATCACCTGAAAGCGAGCGTCGCTGTCTCCGTGAGTTCAGCACAGTACCTTCTATATAACCTCGAGTAGCAGTGAAAGCGTTGGCTCTATCAGAGCGAAAATACATAAGCGCTGATGATAACTACAGACTCGGGTTTCACCCCTTTTTCCATTACGATGCGGAAACCGGCGGCGCTATCTCCATAACCTTGACGCAGTATCTTCTTACGAATCTCGAGCGTCACTGAACGTTTTAACTCTGTCAGATTCATGTTACAGGAGCGCTGGTAATATTGACCTGGGTATGTTTCACCCATGTGTTTGTCACTGTACGAAACCTAGGAGGGCTGTCTCTACATTCTTAGTATAGCATCCTTTCACTAACCTTGAGCAGCGCTACAAGTATCAGCTTCATCATGACAATACGGCACAAGCACTAGTAACATCCACAGAGGCCTGTCTCACCCTATACATTACAATAAAGCGAAAGCCAGCAGCGCTACCTAAGTAATATCAGCGCCGTATGTCATTGCTAGTCCGAAGCACGTCTAGAGGTTGTAGCATTGCCCAGTCAATATTAAACGAGCGCTCGCGGTTTCAAGATTGCGTATTCTTCCCTACAAGCCTTCAATACAAAGAACCTGGCAGCACTAACTTCTTAACTTCAGCACAGATCCTAAATACTACTCCCAAGTAGCGTCTAAAGTTCTGGCATTTTCGACTCAACAGTACGCGAGTAAGGACTGATGACGGTACGTTTCCCCCTATTTACCCCTTACGCTTGCGCTGTCGCTACAATACAGTCGCTGCATTAATATTCAGGGAATAAGCTCGTTACATCGCTTCTCAAGAGCCATGAAACTTTCAGGCCAGCGCGGAGCTCTAAGGAGGAGCGCTCCACTGATAACGGTACATTTCCCCCTTTTTACCCCTTACGCTCGCGCTGTCGCTACAATACAGTCGCTGCATTATTATTCAGGGAATAGGCTCGTTACATCGCTTCTCAAGAGCCATGAAACTTTCAGGCCAGCGCCGAGCTCTAAGGAGGAGCGCTTCACTGATAACGGTACATTTCCCCTTTCTTATCTCCTACAGCAGTGCCGTCGCTATAGGAATGGCGCTGCATTGTTAACAAGGGAATAGGCTTATTACATAGCATTCTAATAATTCCGAAAGTTTCAGGCCAGCGCCGAGCTGTGACGGCAAGCGCTTTATAGATGTACGTTTCCCACTTCTACCCCTTATACCGGCGCTGTCGCTATAAGAATGGCGCTGCATTGTCAATATGGGAATAGGCTTATTATATCGCATAATAATAATTCCGAAAGTTTCAGGCCAGCGCCGAGCTGTGACGACAAGCGCTTTATAGATGTACGTTTCCCACTTCTACCCCTTATACTAGCACCGTCGCTATAGGAATGGCACTACGTTGTTAATCAAGGAATATACTCTCAATATCATTACTTGAAAGCGTTGAACGTTTTAGGTCTGTATTGAAACTATTACGACGGTATTAATCTGATTGGGATCGATTTCATTCATATCTCTACTCGCGAAGCTCTTGCTATTGCTATAGAGTCGGCGCTACTTAGTTCTTCTATGTATGCGTACTTAATGTCGTTTACTGCTACCGATGAAGATATCAGGCTAGCGCCGGATATATTCCGCCAGCGTTCTTATATTACTAGTAAATACCCCTTTTCTCATCCTTCTATCAGCGCTACCGCTATTATGTCGGCGCTGCTTAGTTCTTATATATAGACGTACTTCATGTCGTCTACTACTACCGATGAAGATATCAGGCCAGCGCCGGATATATTCCGCCAGCGTTCTTATATTACTAGTAAATACCCCTTTTTTTATCCTTCTATCAGCGCTGCCGCTATTATGCCGGCGCTGCTTAGTTTCTCTATATAGATGTACTTCATGTCATCTACTACTACTGGTGAAGATAATAGGCCAGCGACTGATATATTACGCTAGCACTCTTATAGTACTAGTAAATACCCCTTTTTCCATCCTTACGTCGGCGCTACTACTATTACGTCGGCGCTGCTTAGCTTTTCTGTACAGACGTACTTTATATTGTCTACTACTACTGGTAAAGATATTAGGCCAGCGACTGATGCATTACGCCAGCGCTCTCATGTTATAGAGAAATTACCCCTTTTCTTCGTTGCGTTACTACTACTACTATCACGCCGGCGCTGCTTAGATTTTCTACACGAACGCACTTCATATCATTTGCTAACAGCGATAAAGATATCAGGCCAGCGCCAGTTATTCTACGCCAGCGCTCTTACGTTTAAGAAATAATACCCCTTTTTCCTTCGATGCGTTGGCGCTGCTGCTACCACACCAGCGCTGCTTAGATTTCCTGCACAAGCGCACTTCCTGGCATTCGCAAGCAGCGATAAAGATGTCAGGCCAGCGACAGTTATATCACGCCCGCGTTCTTCTATCGGAGAAAAAATACCCCTTTTTCCTTCCCTGCATCAGCGCTTGCGCACCAAAGCAGTCGCTGATTCAAAAACTCATATACAAGCTCTTTATACCATTGAATTGATGCGCTGAGAATTGCAGGCCAGCGCCGACCCTTTTAGGTGGGCGATACCCGAACTCAGGATTACAGATTCAAAGGCAATTGACATAACACGGTCCTTTCCCGATTTGACAACATTACTCCTGGAAGAGCACCGTCTTTTTCTTGTCTCACACGGACAAATTCGATACATGGATGCAAAGCTGACGCTCAACGCATTAAAAGACCGTCTAGTGCTGAGGTACCCATCTCCATGAAAAAATTCCTGATTCGGCATAAAGTTTGGACGCAACTTTCATAGATAGCGCACCACATGAGCTGTTTGCAATTCGTCCAAGGGCATCATCGAACCATTCCTCCTTGGCTGCTCGATCGACACAAATACCATTAGATCGACGAACCGCACTTTCAACGAGATGTCCGTTGGATATTGGCGCCAACGCAGGAAGCGATAACCTGTCGTTCCTATCCATTCGACTTGATGTCAGCCTAACACAACACTTTTATGGCCAGGTCTCCGGCTGCCTACGCTTTGCGATATCGAGTTATTATTCAAATCCCTCATCGTAAGTCAGTAGTCAGAGAATATATACGGCGATGCATTTTGCAATTCAGCGCTTATATTGACGAGACTTTGTGGAAAACCCAATGTCTCCTTTACCTAGGAAATAACTTTATCGACCTTACGAAACCTACGCCAAGCTGTACCCGTATACGACATTCAACATTACCATTGGATCTTCAAGAAGATCCGCACCGAACCTAGGACTCAGCTCTAAGGCCACGGAGTCCGCACTACCTTCTCCACTTGAAGACCAAGCCTTTGGACTGTAGTGAAGCGGTGACTCGCTTATAAGGTCCAAGGGCAACCTTAGCAAGTACGTTATGTCTTATCGTAATGACTCGTAGGTCTTACTATCCAGCACTGATTCTACATACGCAGGTACGTATCACGGTCTCGTACGGAGGTTCCAAAGCTTCAAAGCAGCTGCACTGAGGTATTTCACTTACTTTGGAGGTTGTTTTGTCTTTTCATTATTATTGAAAGCTACAATTCCTTCTGATAGCTACTATTGCTGTTGATAAAGAGAAAGCGCCGTTTTCTTACCATTCGCATATCGACATTACAATCGTAATTCAATTCCGCTGATCTACTCGAGGTGATCCGAATGGTACGATATCCCTAGAAAAGCTGAGTGAGTCCTGAGATATACTAGATAGCGTTCTATCAACCGGAATCGCGCTGAAGTCCTATTGCAAAGAGATATCTTCTATTAGGTCAGGAGTAAGCCTTCAGGGTTCAGGGACCAAGATGCTTACCTTTACAAGGACGGCCTTTTCACTTAGTAACTACAACGAGGAAGACAGCGCTAGGTAGCTTGTGATAGAACATGCCCAATGTTTGGATGAAGATTGTACAGCTATTAGCACCTATATTGTGGAACCTCGGGGAGATCATAGTAAAAGCGCCGGGATTTCAATATTTTGCATAATTAAAGGAGTGAGAACAATAGCACCCAGGTATATTCATGGCTTTGTCGTATGATCGCAATGTAGTCCTGATGTTTGCGAAACAGCGCCGGAAGTGCAGGGAGCGCCGGACTCCGTTTCCTCGTAACCCCTATCTTTGTCGTGGCATCAATTCATGGATTCCCCAACGTATGAATAATCCAACGGCCGCATATGGATTCAGCGCTGTAAGCTGTAACAATCGTAACATCAGTTCATCCTAAAGTAATAGTAATCGACTGAATGCGGTATTCTAGGCGTAACGGAAGTATAGACGTCCTTAGTATCGGCTATATAGGATAACTTAATTCTAGCTCTGAACACTCTGCATTAGTATTCCAAAGCTATGTTTTAATGAAGCTCATCATGAGATAAGAGTGTACACTTTGATTTGAAAGCGCAGGGAGTGGATGTGAAACGTCGTCTCAAATTTGGGTTATTTGAGGAGTACAAGGAGCGACATTGTGGAGGTGCTTCTAACAGCTCATCACTGATACCTTAGAGCTATATATCGATGATCAACAGTAGTAGAGACGAGCACGCTCTCTTGTCCGAAAGCGCTGGGGGTTGAGATCAAGATTTCGGCTTTGGCGCAGGATTCCATGGAGTCACACGACACAGCGTTATGGCGCTGGTCTCAGAGACTCGGCGCTGATACCCAAGAGTCGTATATCGATCATCGACAACAGTAGACACCATCGCGTCCTATTCTTCGTGAGCGCCATACGTTGATAAGAAGATTTCGTCCTTGGCGCAGGATTCTTCAAGAATTATACGACAAAATTATATGACGCTGGTCCCAACGACTCAGCGCTGATACCTACGAGCCATATGTTTATGAATTACAATGGCAAATACCAGCTCGCCAATTTATTCGTGAGCGCCAGACGTTGATATGAAGATCTTGTCCTTGGCCCAGGTTCGTGTAGAAGTCACACGGCAGAACGTTGTGGCGCTACTCCCCACAGTTCAGTGCTGATATTTGACCGTAATATGTCGATGATTTTTTGTGTAAGATGTTAGCGCCGGCTGTTATGCAGGAGCGTGGGAAGAATATGTAAATTCCCTTACATATGCAGTCTCTTGAGAACCACACGACTAGACAATGTGGCGCTGCTTCCAGGAGCTCAGCGCTGATCCCTGAACGTATTAAATCGATGACTTTTTGTGTAAAATGATAGCGCCGGCTGTTGTGCAGGAGCGTGGGAAGAATATGTAGATTTCGGTAATATGTAGTCCTTTAAGAACCATACGACTAGAAATTGTGGCGCTGCTTCCAGGAGCTCAGCGCTGATCCCTAAACGTATCATGTCGATGGTCTTTTGTGCAGAACTGTAGCGCGCTTTATTACACGAGAGCGCAGGAAGAATATGTCTTGTGCCTAGGCTTATATTCATCAGTGCTGACCCGCAAAGTACGGCGCTGGTCTAAGGACTTATCAATAGGTCTTTCCAGTTATAAATGACCGATCTAGCATGCCGAAAAGACAGCGACTGCTCATGGAGGTATATAGTGAGTATTACCGTCTTTATTCCAATTTGGATGCTTCAGCGCTGACCCAAAAAGTACGGCGCTGGTTAAAGAACATGTCGAAAGATATTTCTAGTTATATATAACTAAATTAGCATGCTGAGAAGTTAGCACCTATTACTAAACGTGTACGGTGAATATTTCCGCTTTTTTACCAACCTGTATATTTCGGCGCTGACTTGCAGGGTACGTCGCTGACCTGAGGGCTTGATATATGACCTTTCCATGTCTAATTCATCGATTTAAAAAGTCAAAACAGCAGCGCCGATGTGTAGGAGTTAGCGGTGGAGATTCCAGGATCTCAACCAGTATCGATATCTCGTCGCTGATCCATAGAGTACGGCGCTACCCTAAGAACTTGTCTCCTATCTTTTCCATGTCTATTGAATCGATTTAGCACATCAAATAGGTAGCTTATATCTACAGGACCAAGCAGTGAAGATATTGGAACTTTTACTGACCTGGATGTCTCAGCGCTCCCCCAGAACACGCGGCGCTAGACTTAGGATCCTAGCGCTTGTTTTCTCCGATATATTGTACTATTTAGAACGATCGAGATGATAGCACTTGAAGGTTAGAGCGAGCGCCGATGTTTTCAGGGGTCTTTATGGCCGCGATGTATCATCTCCAGTGCTATACTAACGGCGCTCGGTCTAGCAGCGGAGGGGATATCCAGGCAGGTATTCTGGACGACCGAGACGTCTTTGGTTGGCAGCGCCGATATCGATGGAGTAGTGGTGGTGTTTATAAGGCTATTTCTAGCCACAAAGTGTTAGCAATCGTAGTATACTTCCGGCGCTGAGTTCCCGATTTGAGAGCTTGATCAGACAACTGTAATAGACAGTGGGGAAGTCTTACAATAGTAGTGCTGACGAAATTGAATGAACCATAGCATATTTAGCAATAATTTTGAATACAAAGTACTCGCGCAAACGATATACGCACAGAGCTCTGTCTTGAGGTTCAGCGCTTGTTCAAATACATATTACTTCGTAGCAGAAGATATTAGTATGGCAGCGCCGCATGAACTGAACGAGTAATAGTGTTTGAGGAGATTTTCCATATCTTAAAACCTTTTCGCTAATCACACGATCACGGCGCTGCTAAGGCGAGTTCAACATACATTCGTATATGTATTCTCCGATACCTAATGGTATTGGAATGGCAGCGCCGTATAAATTGGTTGAGCAATAATTTTCCGATGGATTTCCTTGGTTTTGAAATCTTACCGTAAATTAAATAATCCCGGCGCTGGTCCTATAAATTTAGCATAGACTCGGACATATATTCTTCAATACCTAATGGTATTGGAATGGTAGCGCTGCATGAACTGGATGAGTAGTAATTTTCTGATGGATTTCCTCGATTTTGAAATCTTACTGTAAATCAAATAATCCCGGCGCTGGTCCTACAAGTTTCGTATAGACTTAGACGTATGGTCTTCAATACCTAATGGTATCAGAATGGTAGCGCTGCATGAAATGGATAAGTAATAATTTTCTGATGGATTTCCTTGATCTTAAAATCTTACCGTAAACCAAGTAATCCCGGCGCCGGTCCAATAACTTCAGCGCACATCCGTATAGGTGTTCCATAATACTTAGGGGAGTTGGGATTGCAGCGCCACGTCAAATGAGCGAGTGATAGTATGTCAGGGGCTTTTCTAATTCTGCAACCTCACCGCTAACTGGTCAATCATGGTACAGGTCCTGTGAGCTCAGCGCTTACTCCAAAGACTATCATAAATCAATTGAGGGTGATAGTTTACCGCCGCTTGCAAGTGGGAATGAGCGCCGGCGTGTGCTAGGCCGTTCTCATAAGGTAACATTCAACCACCTATTGTCAAGTCACGGCGGCGACTTCTAAAGCCTGTTGATACGTCATATAAGTATGAAATACCATGGAGAATCACTGGGATGTCGTTGCTTACAGATTTGAATGAGCGCCGCCATGATTTAGACTATTAATTTGGAAAACATCCTGGCGCTTGCTAGTAGGTATCGGCGCTGGCTCCTCGAGGCTCGTCATCAGTTACCTACATATAGAATACTATGTAGAATTGATAGGAAGCCATCACTTACGAATTTGAATGAGCGCCGCTATAATTCGCATTATCTTTTCAATAAACATCCCAGGACTTATTCCTAGGAAGCGGCGCTGAACTATAGAGTCTCCTAATAAGTCATCCACATATACCATACTCATGGGGGATATCTGAATACCAGCGCCACCTTGTACGGATGAACGTCGCCCTTGTCTAGATAACTTCCTTGAAGTAATATCAAAGCGCTTCTTCTATAGAGGCGGCGCTGATCCTAAAAGCCATCCTGTAACTCATGTAAGTATACTCCATGGTTCCAGACCTTTAGATGACCAGCGCCGGCTAGTATGAGTGAGTAATACCCTCTATTAAACATTTTCTTAACTGTAATAATTCAGCGCTACTCCTATACTGACGGCGCTGACCCCAAACGCTGTATAGTACCTCATGTAAGTATGATTCACTATTCCAGACCATCTGAGGACCAGCGCCGGCAAGAATAAGTAAGTGACGCCCTCCGTTAAACAATTTCCCAGATGAAAAATTCAAGCGCTACTCCTGTAGTTACGTCGCCGACTCGAAAAGCCACATTGCAACTCATGAAGTATACTTTATCATTCAGAACAGGTTTGACAATGGCACTCGCACGTATGAACGAGATATAGTATCCTCAACTTGTACTCTTCTGCGAAGCCATATTTCAGTACCGAGCCAAACGCCAATTTCAGCGAAGAATATTGATGAAATGAAAAGAAATGGAACCGAAATAAAGGACTTATTCGTCAGCGAAGTCTAGCGATGAATAAAGAATTGACCAGCGAGCGCAGCCTTTCGTGGTGTTGAATCGATTGAATGAAACCCATATCACGGACGCAACACTATCACACTTTTGCACCGGATTCTCAGGCGAGATCTTCCAGTCTTTCGTGTCTGGTATATCCGCACAGCTAAGAAGACAAAACGTAGGAATTGTTGACGAAATACTCATGAAATTACTGAAATTACTGACGTACAGTGGAAAGTATGAACTTTCAGCGCGAGATAAACATTATAGACGTACAGAGCATGTGTCAAGGGTACAGGACATGACGGCGCATAACCGCCAGCAGTCACTCTCTTCAACAAAGCTGGTAGTAGGCTGCGAATGTCAAGTGGGGATCGTGGTATACACGTACCCAGACGTAGGTGTGTCTCAACACTGGCGCACAACTTGTAGCTCAGAAATTGACACCGCACCAAAGAATTATCATCCAGATGTATTTATAATTATTACCATGAACCGTGTGGGCATTGTACTCTAAGTAGCGTCAGCACTCATACTCCATTTTAGGGACCTTCATTGAGGCGCTCGTGGCTAGCTACGGGGGCTAAACTCTAAATCAACGCAGCCTCCCCTTTCCCACGCGCAGATGTAGTTGTATTGAATTCTGTCAATTATTTTGGGAGAGACGAAGAGCCTGGATGGAGCGATCCTTGTCGATGCTATCATCAAAACGTACGGCGACCTTTGTTGGTGTTGCGACTTCGAATGCAGATTTCGACCTTACGTCTTTTCCATATGCAGTCACGATTGAGCACGGTTGGGAACATCAACTTCGCTATACATAGAGAGTGTTCTCGAAATCCAACATTTCTTTTTAAGTATTGATCACGCAATGTTGTGAACGATGTCAAAAGAAATCCATTCGGGTTATGACAAGACTGTATGGACTACGCCAGGCCACGGAATTTGATTAGTGATATAGAAATCATCAGCGCTATCTCAATTACACGCATGAAAACTTAGACTCCATTGTACTCTGCGATTGAGTGCTTAACGTGGCAGGCTACCTCAAAGTCGTACTAAAAAGCACTGATCAGCCTTCCTAGCCGAACTGATAAGAAAACACCGCTAATTGCAGCGCTCAGGGACATCAGAGTGTGCCGAGCTGATACTTGGAACAAGTCCTCCTTGATATCGGATCGTCAAACGCTGAAGCTGACGAAGTATTGGTAGTTTTCCAGGACAAGCGCTGGTTCATGATGAGATCCGGTCCTATTCTGTCAAGAGCCATGGCGCTATTCAGTGCTGATAGTTATGAGGCTATAAAAGTGCCTCGTCACTCTTTTACGCTCTATTAGTAAGTACCCCAAGTTGTAGGATGTTCTAAGCACTCAGACGTTGGCGTCGGTCTCTGTGAATATTCGCTTCAGTACAACGGAAGTTCACGGCGCTTCTCGGCGCTTACAGTCGCTGAGTCTAGAATCTGTATAGGGATTCCATAACATCTTCTTCATAACCTTACCAAGTGATGGAGCATCAGGAGCTATTAGGGATGAGCGCTGCCCTGTCTTTTTTTTTGCCCCTGTGAGATGGAAAGCTACAGCGCTTCTCGGCGCTTACAGTCGCTGAGCCTAGAATCTATATAGGGATTCCATGATACCCTCTTTATTATTGTACTGAGTATTGGAGTATCAGGAGCTGTTGGGGATGAGCGTACTCTATGTTGTTTTTGTCTATATAACAGAAAGCTACAGTGCTTCTCGGCGTTAATTGGCGATGAGCCTAAAAGCCGCGTAGGAGTTTCATGACACTTTCTCCATAATCAGATGGAGTCTTGGAGTGTCAGGAGCTATTAGGGATGAGCGCCACTTTTTGGTGTTTCTATCTATATAACAGAAAGCTACAGCGCTTCTCAGCGCTCTTCGTCGCTGAGCCTGAAAATTCTGTAGTAACTCTAAGGTACTCTCTCAATAAGAGGACCGAGCGTTGGGGTACTAGGACCTAATGGCGATGAGCGCTACTCTATATCAGTAATTGCGGTTGTAAGAAAGAAATCTCTGTGACGCTTCTTCGCGCTAACTGTCGCCGAGCTCAGATTGCGATTAGTAAGTCTATGACACAATATTAGCTATGTTCTCGAATCCTAGAGCGTTAGGACCTGTTAGGCATGAGCGTGAGTCTTTGTTGATTTTTACTAGTCGAGCATGCCAAATGGTAGCGCTGCTCGGCGCTCATAGTCGCTGAGCTCTAATTCCAAGCAGTAAATCTATGACACTGTATTAGGAAATCCACCAAACGATAGAACCTCAGGGGTCTCTAGTAACGAGCGCTAGCCCTTATCGACATTCGATTGTTTATCACTAAATGTCCCGGCGCTGCCAGGGCCTTGACGGCGCTGACTAGATATTTCGGCTGGATATAGTGCTATATACCAATAGCGTGCTCTCGCTTTTATAGACCAGTCCAGGCTCTATCTGATAAATGCTATCCTTTGTTAATATTAGCTAGTGAGCTACTAAAGAATACGATGCTACTGAAATACAAGCGGCGCTGGCTAAAAACTTAGGCCAAGGGCGATTCGGTGTACTAAGAACTTGTGCTAGCTTTCATAGAGTGTTCCGTGCTTCATATGAAGAGCGCAATTCTGTGTTGACATTAGCTTATATATCACAGTATGTCATAGCGCTGCTGTAGTATTGACGGCGCTGGCTAATAATTCTGGCTAGAGATATCACGGTGAAATTTACATAAGTCCACGTTGTTATGGGGCGTCAAGTGCCATGTAGCAAGAGCGCCGTGATTTTGACGTCTGTATTTACTTATTTAGAAAATACATCACAGTGTTCAAGAGATTTTGGCAGCGCTGGCGCCAGACCGAGCAGCGAGGCTGTGCTACCTCAAAGACAAGACTCAAGCTCTTTGAAGGGCTGATTTTCCGCGGTAGGTACTCGTGGTCCGTTGAGCCGAATGTACAACATCAACACCAATAAAAACCAGACGCACCATTCGTAGGCGGGACCCATTCAAGGATGATAATCAGCACCTTTCTTTATCATATGGAGTCCTCCGTTGAAGTATTGGACCACGTTCATTCGTTTTCCATTAATAGCAAAGCGTTCAAGATTTTGGATTCTACTCTGGAGGACCCGCATTTGAGGTTGCCAGAAGGCTTCACCGGTATCCCGAGCGCGTTTTTCCAATCAATCCACATATACCGGCATTTGTAGGAAAGCACGATCTCCGGGGAAGCTTTTCAATTGTGACTCAGGGGCTCCACCCGAGAGCACAGCTGTCAGATCACCTGAGAGGAGGTGGAGACCCATCATTGCCGCCACTATAACTCCGAAGCATATGAGATCCGCGTCTGCATCTAGAGTCTTTCAGGAGCTCTTGCGTCTTACGATCAGGCTGCATGTTGCGTAATAACTCGATCTTTGACCCCTTTCTATGGATGAGTAACCATCGACATGCCTCTTAATACTAACATTGTCCTGCGAGCAGCAACCTTGCGTATAGTTTGAAGAATATGACGACGGGAAAACAGAAATGAGTTTGAATGGCGAGATCTGTGGTCGATTGGAGGATGGAGTATATTTTTTGGGACTGAAGATTTGATACCAGTAAATTTGTGCGACCTCCTGTAGTAGCTGAAGCAAATGGTATGCGAAGTCTCACAGCTTAATGGTAATGGAGTTTGGATGGCGAATTGACATATCCGCGCCGCAACCTGGAACATCGAATGGTGTTGTGAGTGGACTTAGCTCAAGGCCCAGCGCATGATAATCTATGAGGGCGCTGGAGAACCAGTATGCAATGATATTGAAACATAAATGGATGAAGATTAGCTTTCTGGGCTACCCCTTCTTCTTCCCATGGGTGAACGCTGATGTGTGAGGATCTCTTGCGTATTTGAAGCTGAGGCTCAGCGTCATGTAGCAGTCGAACCAAGTGTCTGCCGAATTGCTCGAATTATCCTTCTAGGTGGCTGTACGAATACCGATCGTTTGAAGCGTAATGCTGCGGGACGAGCGGCATCATGTGTAAGTTGCATGGTGTACGTTGTCTGAGGCTGGGCGCTTGACAGCCAACAAGAGCTTCCTTCGAACGGTTGCCTTTTAATTATTTAAGTTGATTGCGGTTTACGCCGCTTCCTAAGTTGTTGATATCCAAGTTGCCATAGCGCTAATTGGCATTGTTGATACCTGGTGTACGGGAAACCAACTTAGATTTTTAAAGGGGATTCAATGCAAATAAGTAATGATTGATGACGTTCGAAGCCCGTTTTCAACAGTTCCATCTCGTCGAGAGGGCTAGGCCGTTGAATTCATGACATTAGACTTTGTGTTGAGGTTTAATCCAATTCCTGGAAAACCCCTTTCATGACGGCGCCGACGGAATGATGACGGCGCTGACTTGAAACTTTCGGGATAGCAAGAGAAAGGCGTTGTAAAGTAGCGCTGAATGTTTCATATAAGCGCCGCAAGTTTACGGCCAGCGCTGTACATAACATCGGCGATTCAAAGCCCTATTGGAGAGGCATAGTGTTACCCTGGTAACATTACAAGTATCTATCCAATCTCTAGTAGGTGGCGTGAATGAGGCTCTTCAAATGTACCGGGGAGGATGTGCTTGAGCAGTCGTCCTTGGCACGGTGTTATAATACATCGTTGGCCTTTTGTGATAATTCATGTACTAGCTGGCGCCGGCGTAATTGTGGCGACGCTGGCTTCAAACTTCGTAGGTATACGCTCCTTGTTCTATTGAATAAGTACTGTGAATTTTGTGTCAGCGAAAGGGGTGTAGACTCAGCGCCAGTACTCCGTTCTAAATCTGTATATATTCCAAACAGCCTTATCGCTATCGTTGTAGAGGCGGCGCTGGCTTGTAGTTCTGGGAGGAAGGTCGTCTTGGACTACTCATCCTACGGCGAGAGTCTTATATCAGCGCCGTATGTATTAACTCAGCGTGAGTACTCCGTCCTCCTGTTATATAACTAGTAAGGACCTTCAGCGCTATCATAATATAGGCGGCGCTGGCTTATAATTCCGGGCGGAAGGTCGTCTTGGACTATTCATCCTGCGGCGAGAGTCTTATATCAGCGCCGTATATATTGACCCAGCGTAAGTGCTCTGTCTAAATAACACGGCTGAATTAGGAACCTTCCGCGCTATCGCTATGTAAGCGGCGCTGGCTCAAGATTCTGGGGGGAAGATCGTCTTAAGCTATTTAAACCGCGATAAGAGTTCTATATCGGCGCCGTATATATTGACTCAGCGCACGTGATATGTCTAGATATTCCGCCTACTTCAAGAACCATTAGCGCTATCGTTATAAGGGCGACGCTTACTTAAGATTACGTTAATAGTACCTTCTTAAGTTAATCAACCTTTACCAAAAGTCCTATATCAGCGCTATATATACTGACTTAGCGCGAGTGTTTTATTCTAATATCACCCCTATAATTATAAGCTTATACCGCTATCGTATTGGAAATACCACTTATACAAGATTCTCAGGCTGGAACCTATTCATTTATCGCAAGTATCGACGAGAGTTCCTTGATAGTACCGCAAGCATTGGCCTGGTGCAAGAACCTAGTGCCATGTTTGTGACCGGAGTGGGAATCTCTGGCGCCGACGTGATTGAACTGTCGCTGGTCTAAGACTCGTTAGGAAAGGTCTTACTAGTCTATTAAACGTATCCTGATAATGGTATATCAGCGCCGCAAGTATTGGCCTGGCGCGGTAACATAGTAATATTATCGTACCTGGAGTAGAAGTGTCCGGCGCCGACGTGATTGAACTGTCGCTAGTCTAAGACTTATAGGGAGAGGTCTTACTAGTCTATTCAGCGTATCCTAATGATATCATGTCAGCGCCGCATATATTAGACTGGCGCGGGAGTATAGTAATATTATCGTACCTGGAATAAGAATCTCTAGCGCCGACGTGATTGAATTGTCGCTGGTCTAAGACTTATAGGAGAAGGTCTTACTGGCCTATTCAGCGTTTCCTAATGATATCGTGTCAGCGCCACATATATTGGACTGGCGCGGGAGTATAGTAATATTATCATCCCTGGAATAAGAACCTCTGGCGCCGACGTGATTAAACTGTCGCTGGTCCAAGACTTATAGGGGAAGGTCTTACTGGCCTATTCAGCGTATTCTAATGATATCATGTCAGCGCCGTGAGTATTAGCCTGGGAATATAGTAATGTTATTATACCTGGAATGAGAATCTCTAGCGCCGATGTGATTAAACTGTCGCTGGTCCAAGACTTATAGGGGAACGTCTTACTAGTCTACTCAGCGTATCCTAATAATATCGTGTCAGCGCCGTAAGTATTAGCCTGGGAATATAGTAATGTTATTATACCTGGGATGAGAATCTCTGGCGCCGACGTGATTCAACTGTCGCTGGTCTAAGACTTGTAGGGGAAGCTCTTACTAGTCTATTAAGTGTACGCTGATGATGGCTTGTCAGCGCCACATGTATATATTGAACACGAGCGTCTTCAGAGATATTTATAATGTAAACAAGAAACCAGTTGGCGCCAACGTGTCTGATATAGCCGTCAACTCAAAACCTAACCATGAATCTGAGTACATCTTCAACATCTACAGTAGAAACTTGGGAACAGAGCAGTCAAAATCCAAAGAGTATGAAATATTGAGCGTAAATACTGCACGCGTAGCTAGGATCCTAACCACTAACCAGCCATAGCCGGCGCTGATCTGGGAGTTTAGAAACATTACTAACCATGTTTCATCGATGTATTGAAGACTTTATAGAGCGGCGCCAGTAGTATTTGTGTAGCACGAACGTTGAGTCCTTGTAGGGAATTTGCAGTTGAATTCTCATTTGTTGGTAGACTAATTCGAACGATGATTCTGGAGCAAATCTCCCTAAGCTCTATTGATGCGTGCGAATCAGCAACTGATGACTCTGTCGTTGGGTGGCAAGTACACCTTTCCAACCCTTGTCATTAGGGGACATGGGAGGGAGACTCGGTTTCGACCCAAATGTGATGGCGCTGCATCAAGGCTTCCAGGACACCTTTATATGAGTGTGAGACACAGACGAGGAAGATTATATGGTACTGCTGCTGATATCAAGCCAGCGATAGCCTCTAGCACCTAAGTCCTTGTCAATATTTACTTAGCGCTCGTGTGATGATCAAATGACTAACTTGAAAATCAACGCATGAATTCATATGGTAACGAGAGACAAGAAATGAGTGTGGTAGCGTACCCCTATCGAAATTGCGCGAGCGCCAGCTTCCAACGATCCGATGTCTAACAATAATTGCTCGGCGCTGTTTAAGACATTGGTTCACTCGCCTACGAATCAGCTCATGGCTTCATATAATTGTAAGATACAAGTAGGGAGTGATGTAGCTTACCGATGCTGAAATCACGCCGGCGCCGGCCTTCGAATCCTGATGTTTGCGGGTATTCCCTCGGCGCTGATGTAAAACTGGGGTCGCTGGCCTGAAAATCAATATGCAGCTTGAGGAAGAGGTATAGATAGCGCTGCCTAATTGGCATCACGCCGCCGTGAGTATAGCACTAGCGCTGTACTTGAAACGGTAATATTCGTAGATTTTCCCTCTGGGCTAGTGTATCTTCGACGGCGCTGACCTGCATTACGCATCACAATGTCTGGATACGTGTGGAATATGTATAGGAAGACTCCTGGAGCAGCGCCGTAAGTATAGCACTAGCGCCGTACTCAAAACGGTGATATTCGTGAATTTTCCATCCGCGCTGATGTAATTCTGGCGGCGCTGACCTGTACTACGCACCAAAATGTCTGAATACGTGTGGAATATGTATAGGAAGACTCCTGGAGCAGCGCCGTAAGTATAGCACTAGCGCCGTACTCAAAACGGCGAGATTCGTGAATTTTCCATCCGCGCTGATGCAATCATGGCGGCGCTGACCTGAATTACGTATTAGAACGCTCGAGCATATGTTATACATGCATGGTGATACTCCTGTAGCAGCGCCGCAAGAAATGCGTGAACCATATTATGTGAAGGCAAGACTCCAATCCTCCAAAGCCTCAGCGCTACCGCAACCTTTGCACGATTGGTGTGATATTATGGCAGTGGCTTCTGTGATAGTATAGAAGAGTGAGGAGACATTCGTAGATCATAGACTGGTGCATTGCAGTGGCGTTGGTGTTTCTAGAGGGAGGGTTATACTCACAGGTATGAAGACTCAACGCGAACGCTAAAACGTAGTTGCAGGCTGTAGGCTTTGGAACGATGCTCGTATAGATGGTAAAAAATGGCTACCACTGTTATATAACAGTATCGTAGAAATAACGCAGGGGCTAAACTTTTGAGATTATTCCGCCATGTAGCGACTTGTAGTACTCGTGCCGACGTACAATTGGGATTGCTTCGCCTAGAAGTTGCATGGGACTTCGAAAAGATGTTACCATTGTGTTCCAGAAGTTTCATCGCAGCGCCGAAACAATATTGTCGTTGGCAGTACCCGTGAGTATTTTCTAAAACCAGCGTACTCGAAGTTATGGCGCTGACGCATGCATAGGGTCGCTCCTCCCACGAGTTGCAGATGTCCTTGGAGAGGTACCATAAGTATTATCCGAAGGTTCCATGGCAGCGTCGGGTGTATAGCGCTGGACCGGTCCTCTCGAGTGTCTGGTATGATTGGCGTACCGAAAAGTTCACGGCGCTGACCCGCTACTAGCTCTGCTCGTCCACAAATTTATGGAGAGACTAAGAGAGGTATTAGTCATATGTTCCTGCAGTTATATGTCAGCGCCGTCAATCTAGCGCCGGCGCCGGTTCTTACGAGTAGATCGTAATGTTAGTGAAAAAGTCACAGCACTGACGTACTAATGGGAACCCTCCTCCTATAATCCATGCAGAGTCGAGACTAGGTGTAAATAACATTCTCTGAAAGTCGTATAGCAGCGTCGTCAATATGGCGCTGGCGCCAGTCCTCGTAGGTGTGTTGCAATATTAGCGCACCGCAAATCATAGCACTGACGCTTTGATGGAATCGCTCGTCTCAGAATCTACGGAGAGTTGTAAATAGGTATCAGTAGCATTCCCTAGAAGTCGTACGTCAGCGTCGTGTATATAGCGCTGGCCCTCCTCCTTGTAGGCTTAGTGGAGTCATGGCGTACCAAACCTCGTGGCGCTGACGCATCTATGGAAGCGATGCTCCTGGAAGTCACGGGTAGTCTGAAAGAGGTATCAATGACATTCTCTGAAAGTCCCTTGCCAACGCCGTCAATACAGGGCTTGCCATTCCTTAAGAGTATATCCTAAGTATGGCGTACTAAATCTCACGGCGCTGACGCATCTATGGAGTCGCTGCTCCTAAAACTCACAGGCGGTCAGGAAGAGGTGTTGGGAAGATATCCTGGACGTTATATGTCAGCGCCGTCGATATAGCGATTGGTGATCCTTAGGAGCATATCCTAAGCATGGCGTACTGGATCTCACGGCGCTGACGCATCTATGGAGTCGCTGCTCCTAAAACTCACAGGCGGTCAGGAAGAGGTGTTGGGAAGATATCCTGGACGTTATATGTCAGCGCCG
>JAABUV010002272.1_pt1 | contig 26385 bp, 22 predicted proteins | sample 5559971 | NCBI WGS metagenome assembly JAABUV01 (sample SAMN10711881, study PRJNA513362) | rock metagenome | isolation source: Antarctica rocks | place: Antarctica: Victoria Land, Knobhead nord | collected 2015-12-19
CGGAGCGTGTGTGCGGTGTGTGAGGATGCGGAGAGGCTCAAGACCATCTGCAACGCAGCCTATGTCAACCAAAAGGCATGAACTTTCCGGAAAGCGTATAAGACGCGGGCCCGGGGCCCGCAAACCGATCGGCCCGGGGGCTGCCAGTCCGCCTTGACCGCCCCGGGCGTCGCCACTACACTCCCGCCGGACGCCCCAGGCCCCCCCGTGATCCGATCCGAGGCCCCGTCCGGCTCGGTCGGGGAGCCGGGCCCGACGGATTTCGCCCATCAAGGAAGAGGGCCGCGCCGTGGAAGATCCGCCCGCCCCGCCGATCCTGCCCGTCCGGGCCTGGCGCGCCTGGCGCCACCGGGGGGCCAAGTATGCCTGGCACAAGGCGATGCGACGCGCCCTGGGGCGCTGGCCGGGCTTCAAGCGGAAGCTGGTCTACGCCGACCCCCGCGAATACTGGACGCTCCGCGGCGGGGTCGACTACTTCCGCGAGCAGGAGGGCCAGGAGACGCGCTCGATGCGCGCCGAGTGGCTGGCCCGGAGGATCGCCCGGTATCGGCCGACCTCGATCCTGGAGGTCGGCTGCGGCTACGGCAAGCTGATCGGGGCCCTCCGGAATCAGGTCGACGTGCCGATCGCCGGCGTCGACTTCAGCCCGACCCAGTTGGCGATGGCCCGGGTCTACCTGGACGGGGCCGCCGGCGTCGAGCTGGCGCTGGCCTCGGGGACGCGGCTCCCCTTCGCCGACGGCTCGTTCGACCTGGTCGTCACCTCGGCGGTGATCCTGCACAACGCCCCGCCGATCGCCGAGGCGATCCGCCGCGAGGTCGTCCGCGTCGGCCGGCTCTTCGCCGCCCACAACGAGGACGTCGACGTCACCTACAACCGCTACGGTTACGACACCGCCGCCTGGTATCACGCCCAGGGGATCCCCCTGGCCGAGGTCGGCCCGATCCCCAGCTCCCCCTACGAGTCGCAGTTCTGCGTGGCCGAATTGTGGCATCGCTGAGCCGCCCGGTCGCCGATCGGATCGCCCCCCGCCCGCCGCCTGCCGAGGGGCGCCGGGCGGTCCGCGACGGCCTGATCGTCACCCTCGGCGGCCAGGTCGAGCGGGCCCTGGGGACGGTCACCGCCCTGATGCTCCGGTGGGGCCTGGACCCCGCGCAGCTCGGGGTCTACATCGGGCTCCGGCTCTACCTGGACAACACCAACCGGTCGAGCCTGGGCGTCGGCCTGGGGGCGGTCCAGGAGATCCCGATCCTCCGCGCCGCCGGCCGCGAGGACGAGGCCCGCCACCTGGCCAACGTCGCCCACACGGCCAACACGCTGACCTGCCTGGCCTACGCCCTGGGCCTGGTCGCCTGGGCCTTCCTCAAGGCCCCCCGACTGGCCGGAGACCCGAGGGCCGGCCAATGGACCTGGGGCCTGGTCGCCGTCGCCGGCCTGGCCCTGCTCAAGCGGTACGAGAGCTTCCTGATCGCCGTGCTCCGGGCCCATCAGGAATTCACCCTGACGACGAAGCTGGACGTGTTCGAGTCCTTGATCTCGATCGTCGCCGTCGGGTCGGGCCTGTACCTGGCCGGGTTCTGGGGGCTCCTGGCGGCGGTCGGGGTCATCATCGCGTCCAAGATCGCCTACCTGCACATCCACCACCCGCTCCGGTTCCGGTGGGCCTGGGACGCCCCGAGGGCCGCCCGGCTGATGGTGGTCGGCCTGCCGATCCTGGCCAACACGGCGGCCTTTGGCGCGGTCCTGAGCCTGGACCGGGTCCTGATCCTCTGGCGGGTCCCCGACGGCGACCGGGCGGCGGGGCTCTACACGATCGCGATCCTGGGGACGGGCTGGAGCCTCGACCTGGCCGGGCGGATCGTGGCGGTCCTCTACACCTACTTCCAGGCCACCCTGGGCCGGACCGGCGACCCGGCCGAGGTCGCCCGCCAGGCCCTCAAGGCGGCCGAGGCGCAGGCCCCGCTCCTGGCCGCCGGGAGCGCCGTGGCCTACCTGGTCGGTCCGGTGTTCCTGGGCTCGGTGATGCCCCGCTACGCCGACGGCCTCCCCGCCCTCCGCCCCCTCTTGCCGGGGACGCTGATGCTCGGCCTGGCCTGGCCGGCTCGCCAGATGCTGATCGCGGTCGGCCGCCCCTACGCCCTGGCCGGTGCCACCCTGGCGGGCCTGGCCGTGACCGCCCTGGCCGGGGCGATCGGCGCCGACCGGGCGGGGATCGTGGGGGTGGCCTGGGGGATGACCATCGGCTACGCCGCCGTCGCCTGGCTGACCGGGGCCACGGCCTGCGTCCCGGCCCTGGGCTGGCGGGCCTGGTGGACCCACCTGGCCCGGCTCTCGCTGACCCTGCTCGGGTTCGCGATCGGGACCGCGATCGCCGCCCACGCCCCGCTCGGCCCCCTCGGCCGATGGCCCGATTTCGTCGCCCGCTGCCTGATCCTGGCCGGCTGGCTCCTGCCGACGCTCTGGCTCTGGGGCCGCCGGCACGGGTGGGGCGGGTTCGCGGAATCGACTCGTCAAATTGGGTCGTAGGGGTGTGACCTCGAATCGATGTAACATTCGGATGAGACACCCGTCCCGTTGAGACGTGGTCTGAGACGGTGTAAGCTGGTCCATAGGACAGTTGTCGAAAGTGTAACGGGTGAATATCACGCCGAAATCGTTAGGATTTCGCCCTTCGTCAAAGGACTTACGTCGAGGCTAAACTGGCACGGATGGTGTAGCGACGAGATCTTACAGGATGAGTCAATGTGGTTCCCCGTGGAGCGGTTCACGATCCGAGGTCTCTTGATCGCGATCGGGATCATAGCCGGGTTACTCGCGCTCCCCGATCCGTGGAGGGTCATCGCGTTCGCGTTGTCTCTCCCTTGCCTGGCACTGCTCTACGCCCGGTGGCTCCATGCCCAGGACCTCCTGGGAATCTCCGGAGTTTGCTTCTGGACTTCGGCGATCTTGATCAACGTATCGTATGCGGTGTTGAGCATTTCTCCAGGACTCCATCTTCATTTGCTCTTCATGGCCTGGTTCGTCCTCTTCTTGCCGACGCTCGCCGGTTTCGGGATAGCCTGGGCCAGGCTGACTACGAGACGCGATGGGGACCGGCGATATTCTTCTTCCCGGGCCTGGCTGTCCGTGCTCGCCTTGACGCTGATGCCGCTCGTGACGGCCGGGACCGCCTTGCCGTTCCAGTTGCGCTTCCTGTTGGCGAGGCCGGCCCTTGAACGCCTGGCGGATCGAGTGGCCGCAGGGCAAGCCGTGACGAACCCGCAATGGGCAGGCACCTACTGGATAGCCGGATCGGCCGTCGACCCCGCTTCGGGTAATGTCGGCCTGATGATCGACACGAACCCGAGCGGGCCGTCCGGCTTTGTCCGAACCCGGGGGATACGAAGCCAGCCGTACGGTTGCTTCCGGCCGTTCCGGGGGGATTGGTATCATCTCAATCTCGTCGGGGGATGGTGTTACCACGAGGAAGACTGATATCGCCGGTCAAGCCTGATCGAGCCAAAGCGAATTCCCTCATGCGCATCCGGTGAAGTATAAACGGCGGTTCACAGTCGCTTCACAGCCCGAGCGTAAAATCGCCCTCACAATCCGGGCGAGTCGCAACACATCAATCCGAGGTCACACCCGGTCGTAGCTTTGAAGGTGCGGCAAGCAGAAAGTACAATGCCGAGCAATTGGCCTGTCAACACGACGTCAACACGCTATAAGGGGCCAGCCATGCCCGGCATCGACAACAGGCGCGACGAGGCGGCTGCCAATCTTCAAAGACCGGACCGGCCGGGACTCTCGATAGCCCCATCCGACCTGGAAGGTCTGATTGATGCGATCACATTCAATGGCGATCTCTCCGCGCTGCTCGCTTGCGCGTGCGAGAAAGCATTTGATGTACGAGCCTCCTTCTCACTCACGCCGACCCAGGCCACGCCCCCCATCCGGGCGTTCAGGCCGCGATCCGGGCCTTCGCGGCATGGAAGCGAGCCGAGGAACAGGCCATGGCTACCGACATTCGCCCCGCTCAACCGACCGAACGACCGAAGGCCGAAGAGCCGGAAATTCTCCCTCTGTCCCTGGCGGGCAAGTGGGTGGCCTGGTCCTCGGATGGGATGCGGATCGTTGCCGCGGCGTCGACAATCGAAGAGGCCGAGCGTCTCGCCGCTGATGCCGGGGAACCCGAACCTATCATGGAACGCCACCCGGGTCGCTGCCGGCTGTGATCTATCCATTTCGTCCCGACGAGATCGAGCCGACCTCGGCTTATCCATTCGGCATCATCTATCGGCCCAAGATCCCCATCCGGATCGGGGTTGGTGATGGCCGGCGAGAGCCGTTCTTCGGCCTGCTGGATACCGGCGCCGACGACTCCAAGACGACCTTCTCCCAGGCAGAATGGCTGGGAGTTACGCTGGATCGTAGCTCTCCCATCCCGTTCCGAGGCGTGAGGAGTACGACTTTCGGTGACTTCGGCGAAGTGACGATGGAACTGCGTCAGAAGGGTAGGTCATATGTCTGGTCCGCCAAGGTGGCGTTCCTCCCGGATCCGAACGATCCGTCGCCGGAGGAGCAAGCTCGTGTCGTGTTAGGGCATACAAGTTTCTTTTGATTCTTCCGGGCGAGGTTCGATTTCCAACGTAATCGGGTGAAGCTCAAGGCGAACAGTTTGTTCGTGGGCCGGCCTGGCTGAACCGAAGGGCGCACGGATGCCGCTGGACCTCGGGTTCTTGATCCTCCTGGCGATCGTCGGGGCGGGCGTCGGGTTCCGGCTCCTGGAGTGGCTCCGCGCGACGCCGGAGGATCCCGCCGACGCCTGGGCGCTGGCGGTCCCGCTCGGGCTGGGGACGCTGGCGCTGGGGGTGCTCGGGCTGGCGGAAGTCGGGTGGTTGACGAGCCCGGCGATCGCGGGCCTGCTGGCGGTCGGGGGGCTGGCGGGCGGGAACGCGGGGGCGGTCGGGACGGTCCGGGCCCTGCCTCGGTCGCTCCGATCGGGTCTGGGTCCGGGGCTGATGTTCGACCTCCCGCTGCTGGTCGGATTGGCCGGCACGCTCCTGACGGCGCTGGCCCCGGTGACGGACGGGGACGCGCTCTGCTATCACCTGCAAGTGCCCAAGGTGTTCCTGGCGGAGGGCTCGGCGGTGTTCGAGCCGGACCTCCACGAGACGATCTACCCGCTGGTGACCGAGGCGCTCTATGCCGTCGGGCTGGCGATCCGGGGGCCGGTGGCCTGCCGGCTGATCCAGTGGCTGCTGGGCCTGGCGTTCGCGGCGAACGTGGCGGCGATGGCCCGGCCGGTCCTGGGCGACCGGGCCCGGTGGGCCTCGGCGGTGGCGCTGCTGGTCCCGGCGGTCTCGAACGGGATGGGGGCCCCGCTCAACGACGTGGCTCTGGCAGCGTTCGGGAACGCGGCGATCCTGGCCTGGACCCGCTGGAATGACCGGCCGTCGGGTCGATCGGCGATCCTCGTCGGTGTCCTGGCGGGGCTGGCCGTCGGGGTGAAGTACCCGGCCCTGGTCCTGGCGGGGCTGCTGGGGCTGGGCTTCCTGGCCAGGGGGAAGGCCCGGCATGCGGCCCTCTTCGGCCTGGTCGCGGCGGGCGTTGGCGGCGGGTGGTACGCCCGGGCGTTCGTCCACACGGGGAACCCGGTTTATCCGTTCTTCCGCCAGGTCTTCGGCGGGTCGGGGATCGACGAGGTCCTCGACCCGATCAAGCGGCCGATGGCGGTGACGCTCGGGAACCTCCTGACGGCGCTGGGGCCGATGACCCTGCATCCCGACCGGTTCGACAGCCTCTCGCACCAGTTCGGCCCGGCGTTCCTGCTGTTCCTGCCGGCCCTGCTCTGGGCCCGGCCGCCCCGGCGGGTCCTGGGCGTGGTGGCCCTGGGCTATGCGTTCCTGGTCCTCTGCCTGACCCAGCGGCAGAGCATGCGGTTCGTCCTGATCGCCGTCGGGCCGATGGCGGTGGGCGTGGCCTGGCTGGCGGTCGAGTGGTGGGACCGCCGGACCGTCCCGGGGCGGGTCCTGGTCGGGCTTCTGGCGGGGTCCCTGGCCTTCGAGGCGGGCCTGGCGGCGGCCCGGGCCCGGCACGGGCTGGGCGTGGTCGCGGGGCGGGAGTCGGCCGAGTCGTACCTCGCCCGCCGCGAGCCGACCTTCGTCGTCGGCCGCTGGATCGACGCGAACCTGCCGCCCGGAGCCCGGCTGGTCGGGCAGGATCACCGGGGGTTCTACCTCCCACGCCCCTACGCGATGGAGCTGGCCCACCGTCGCCGGACCGGGTTGGGCAGGCATGGCGAGTCGGCGAGCGAGGTCGTCGAGGGGCTCCGGCGGGCCGGGTTCACGCACGTCCTGCTCTGCCCGCCGGTCCCGGAGGACGCCGTGGAGTTCGACCCGACCCTCGGCCGGCTGCTCGCCCCCTGGCTGGCCGCAAGCCGGCCGCTCTACCGCCGCGACCTCGCCGACGCCGATGGCGTGGTCCGCCGCTACGCGATCCACGGACTCTCCGGCGAACCCTCCGAGGAGGCCCGCCGATGACCCGGCACCCCTCGCTGGCCCAGCTCCGGGCCCGGGTCCACAAGGCCCGGCACCGCGAGGTCGGCAACTGGCTGGCCCGGCGGGTCGGCCGGCCCTCGGCGGTCTACGGGACCTGGGCGGCGGTCCGGCTCGGGCTCTCGGCGCACCAGGTGACGCTCGGGGCCTTGCTGGCCGCGATCGGGGCGGCGGGGGCGATCGGATCGGGCGATCGGCGGGGATTCGTGGCGGGCGTGGCCCTGGCCCACCTGGCGTTCTGGCTCGACCACGTCGACGGCCAGGTCGCCCGGTGGCGGGGGACGGCCGGGCTCGACGGGGTCTATCTCGATTACCTGATGCACCACGCCTCGGGCCTGGCCCTGGGGTTCGGCCTGGGCTACGGCCTGGCCGGGCGGTCGGGCGACCCCAGGTGGGCGGCGGCGGGGATGGCCATCGCGGCCGGCTGGACCTTCCTGGCCCTGCACAACGACTGCCGCTACAAGGCGTTCTTCCAGCGGCTCAAGGCGGTCGACCGGTCGTATCGGGTCGAGGGCGGCTCGGGCGGGAGGCCGGCCCCGCCCGCCTCCTGGCCGCGATCGGGGCGGGGCGTCCTGACCTGGCCGGCGTTCAAGGCGTGCGAACCGCACGTCGTCCTGGTCGGCCTGACGGTGATGGCCGGGCTGGCGGTGCTGGCGCCCGGGCCCTGGCTGGAGTCGTGGCGCTGGGGCGTCCGGGGGATGGCCGTGCTGGCCCCCGCCCTGGCGATCGCCCGGGTGACGCGGTCGGTCGCGGGCGGGGCGGTCGAGGGGGAGTTCGCCCGCTGGTTCCGGTCCGAGCCGCATCCGGACGCCAGGCCCGAAGCCCCGGGATCGGTCGGGAGGTTCGATCCGCCTCACCTCTGCCCCAGAGGCGAGAGGTGAGACCGATATCCGCGGGGATGGGCTCGCGGTCCGATCACTCCGGGGCCTTGATCTCGCGGACCCAGATGTTCCGGTAGCGGACCGGGTTGCCGTGGTCCTGGAAGGCGAGCGGGCCCTTGGGGCCGTGGGGCGAGTACCTGGCGAGGGCACGGAAGGCCATCGGGCCGAGGAGCTCGACGTGGTCTTGCACCAGGACGCCGTTGTGCAGGGCGGTGATGGTGGCGGGCGCCTCGACCGAGCCGTCGGCCTTGAACTTCGGGGCGTGGAAGATGATGTCGTAGGTCTGCCACCGGCCGGGCGGGCGCGAGGCGTTGACCTGGGGCGGGTGCTGGCCGTAGACGGCCGAGGCGCCGCCGTCGGCGTAGGTGAGGTTCTCGAAGCTGTCGAGGACCTGGACCTCGTAGCGGCCCATGATCAAGACGCCGCTGTTGCCCCGGCCCTGGTCGCGACCCTGGGGCGGGTCGGGGGTGGCGAACTCGACGTGGATCTGGCAGTCGCCGAACTCGTCCTTCGAGGTGATCGTGCCGCCGTTGGGTGTGCCCGAGGGCGGGACGACCATCGCGCCATCCTCGACCTTCCAGCCGGGCTCCTTGCCGTGGATTTGCCACTTCGAGAGATCCTTGCCGTCGAACAGGACCACGGCGTCGGAGGGGGCTTTGCCGGCCGCCTCGGGGGTGCTGGCTGTCCCGGGGGTGACAACCGGAGGCTGGGGGCGTTCGCCGTCGTGGACGTGCCACTTGCCGCCGGGGAGCATCGGCGTGTCCTGGAAGCCGACCTTGGGCTTGTCCTGCTGCGCCCGGGCGATCAGGGCGAGGGCGGCGAGCGCAACGGCCGCCGCCGGAAGCGTGAGGGTCCGTCTGATGGTCATCGTGGCCGATCCGGGAGGGGGATTTCGTGCGGAGCCCCCGGCGGCGAGGCCCGTCGCCTCGCGGCCCCGCGGGGACTCCGGGCGCGATTCTACCCGAGCCGCCGGCCGAAGGTCAGGCCCGACCGCCGTCGCCCGGGCCCGGCCCATCGACCGTGGCAAGTCGGGGGGTCACTTCTTGTCGGCCGCCTTGACCGGGTCCTTCTCGGTCCCGGGGTCCTGGCGGTAGACGAGGACCCGGTCGTGGACGATCAGGACGAGGTCGGACCGGCCGTCGCCGTCGACGTCGCCGATGGCAAGGTCGCGGGGTTCGACCAGGTCGGCCAGATTCCGGCGGGCCTTCCGCTCGAAGACCTTGAAGGCCATCGACCGGGTCAGGTCGGCCTTGCCGGCGAAGGTGGCGATCTCGACGAAGTGCTCGGCGACGTCGGTCAGGACGACGTCGGGCTTGCCGTCGGCGTTGAGGTCGCCCACGGCGAGGTCGGCGAACTTGGCCTCGTTCCGGGGCGACTCGTAGCTGGCGATGGTCCGGAGCTTCTGCCCCGCCTTGCCGGTCAGGACCACGCCGAACCGCGAGGTCCCGGCCAGGAGGAGGTCGTCGCGGCCGTCGCCGTCGAGGTCGGCCACCTTCATCCCCTGAAAGTCCTCGAACGGGCCGATCGAGAGCGAGCCGCTCGGGCGATAGGTCCCGTCCTTCCTGGCCAGGAATAGGAGCGATTTGGAGGCCCGGTCGAGCAGCGCGATCTCCTTGACGCCGTCGCCGTCGGTGTCGATCGCCGCGACCCCCTGGACCTGCGCCGAGGCCCGGCCGGAGTCGAACTGGTCCTGGACCGCCCAGTGGCCCCCCTTGTCGAGCAGGAGCTTCCGGGCGAACGACTGCTGAGCCACGATCAAGGCCGGCTGGCCGTCGAGGCTCGCGACCGAGAGGCCGCCGGGGGTGACGCCCGCCAGCGGCCCGAGGCCGCCGGCCGCCGCCGCGGGGGGCTCGCCGGTCCGGCCCAGCAGCAGGAGCGGCGGGCCGTAGACGTCAAAGACCAGCAGGTCGGGCAGGTTGTCGCGGTTGACGTCGACCACCGTGATCGCCGGCGGGACGCCGCCGATCCCCTTCAGGGCCACGCTATCCACCGACCCCCACCGGAACGGGATGAATGTCCCCGACTTCTCCCGGGCCAGCGCCCGGAGCTTGAAGAGGTCGGCCGAGGACCCTTCGGCCCGGTCGCGGGTGACGTAGAGGATTTCCGGCGTCTTGTCGCCGTCGAGGTCGGCCACGCCCAGCGCCACCGGGTCGCCGCTGATCGGCAGGGGGGCGGGGAAGCTCAGGCGGCCGTCGAGCAGGACGCTCCGGCCGAGCTGCTTCTCCTTCTCCGAGACGACGTAGACCTCGGCCTTGCCGTCGCCGTCGAGGTCGGCCAGCCGGACCGGACCGCCGCCGACCAGGCCCGGGAAGTGCTTCGGCTCGCCCAGGCCGGCCTTGCCCGACTGGAGGTGGACCACGAACTGCGCCCGGGTCGGGTCGGTCGCCACCACGTCGGCCTTGCCGTCGCCGTCGAGGTCGCCCAGGTCGAGCGACCGTCCCTGGTCGCTCCCGGGTGGGAGCGGGTAGAAGCTCAGCCGGCCGTTCCGGGAGTCCTCGTCATTGGGCCCGAGCGTCATGACCCGGGTCCGCCCCGACTGCTGCTCGATCGTCAGCAGCTCCGAGCCGGGCTTGCCGTCGACCTGGCCGAAGGCGTAGGCCCGGAGCGGCTCGACGGCGAACCGCTCCTCGGGCCCGTGCCGCCCGCCTTCGACGGCGAACCGGACCCGGATCGGGTCGTCGGGGCCGCCGTTGAGCAGGACCAGGTCGTCGACGCCGTTGCCGTCGAGGTCGACGGCCTTGACCATCCGGGGGTTGTCCAGGGTGTGCGGGAGCCGGTCGGGCTCGGCCAGCTTCCCCTTCTCGCGCTGGTAGATGACCAGGACCTCGTCCTTGGCCACCAGGGCCAGGTCGTCCCGACCGTCGCGGTCGAGGTCGCCGACGGAGAGCGAGCCGGCCCCTTCAACCGCGTCGCCGGTGTTGATCTTCTTGACGTCGCCGAACCGGCCGCCGCCTTTGTTGTAGAGGATCTCGATCCCCGCCGGGTTGCCATAGTACGCCAGGTCGGCCCGGCCGTCGCCGTCGAAGTCGCCGACCTGGAGGCTGACGACCTCCTTGTTCACCGGGACGCTGACCAGCCGCATCCGGCGGTCGCCGACGACCTCGTTCACCTCCTTGGCCGCCGCCGGGACCTCCTCGCCCTCGGGCTTGGGGGTGCTCAGGAGCAGGTCGATCCGCGACCGGGCGTTGTTGACGACCGCGACGTCCTCGACCCTGTCGCCGTCGAGGTCGCGGACCACCAGGCCGGTGATCCGGTTGTCGAGCTTGTAGACCTCCAGCGGGAGGAACCCGAAGTAGTCGGCCAGCCGGGCATCCTCCGCCGGCCCGGCCCCCACCGAAACCAGGGCACCCAGGGCCAGGAAACACTCCCGCAACCGTCCCGCTTTGGCACGCATCAAGGTCGCCATCCTACGTTGGAGATCCATCCCGGCCGCTCCGTCCGGCCCAATCGATCCAGAGTAAAGCCGGGCGAGCCCGGCGACAAGGCGCGGACCCGAGCTTTCCCATCGAAAATGAATTATTCATTTTCACGCTCCGGGAGGGTACACCGGCCGGAACATGGCCGCGGTTGACTCGGCGAGCGGGGGCGCGTTACGTTCGGCCCGGATGTCCCGTCCCTCGCGAAAGGCCAGGCCCGACCGATGGCTCGCCTCGTGCTCGTCCCGCTCGACCGCCCCGAGGTCGCCCCGATGGCGATCACGCCCCGGCTCCGGAACCAACTGGTCTACTTCATGAGCGCCCGGGACACCCCGGGGATCCCGGCTCTGGGCGATGAGGATTTCTGGTTCGACGCCGACGAGGTGGCGAAGTGGGTCGACGATGGGGTCTTCTACCTCGTTTCGCCGCTCGACACCGCCACCATGACCGAGGTCGAGCTGTCCGAGGAGCAGGAGGCCCTCCTGACCTGGCTCCACGCCCGGAAGGTCTGCCACGTCCGCGCCGAGGAGCGCTGATCGAGCCGAATTTCCGCTTCGATCCCCGTAGAGCAGGGTTTGCCATGCCTGCCACTCGGACGATCGGCAAAGCGAGCCCTGCCCTCCGAGAAAGGCCAGGCGGGGACCAGTCGGGGCGAACCGGATTCTGCTTGACAGGGGTTCAGGTATTGCCTAGAGTCGGGCCCGGCGTCGGGGTCGTCCCAAGCGGGCGGGTGGGCCGTCGCGAGGCGGTCGATCGCGCCTCCCCGGGGTTACCCCGGGGGATCTGACCACGCATCCATCGGCGTCGCGTGAGCGAGACTACGCTTCGCGTAGCGCAGCTCACGCCGGACCGGACTGGTTGGGGCGCCCCGACGCCTCCTGCTCATGCTCACATTCAACACCGTCGCGCGGCAATTGGCCGACATCCTGGCGGAGGCCCCCTGGCGGCTCGATGACGTGGTCGCGCTGGGCGGCGGGGCCCTGGGCCGTCGCCCCCGATGGCTCCGGCCGCTGGTCCGTCGGCTCCTGGCGAGGTTCCCCGACGGCCGACCGACGGTCGCCCGGGTCGCCGGGTTCCTGCTCGCCGACGACGCGTTCCGCCGCTACTGGCACCGCGAGCCGTTCGGGCTCTCGTTCCGCCCGAGGCCCGCGCCGGCGATGGCCCCGGCCGCCGGGCCGCCGACGACCTGGGCGGTCCCCGCGATCGCGACCACCCGGGACCTGGCCGATCGGTTCGGGCTGGACTCGGGGGAACTCGACTGGTTCGCCGACCGCCGGGGACTGGAGCGGACGACGCCGGAGGGGCCGCTCCGACATTATGCCTATCACTGGCGGGCCAAGCGGAACGGCTCGACCCGGCTGATCGAGGCCCCCCGGCCCCGGCTCAAGGGGCTCCAGCGCCGGCTTCTGGACGAGATCCTGGCGCCGATCCCGCCGCACGAGGCCGCGCACGGGTTCCGGCCCGGCCGGTCGGTCCGGACGTTCGTCGAGGCCCACGCCGGTCGGGAGGTCGTCCTCAAGATCGACCTCCGCGACTTCTTCCCCTCGATCGTCGGGGCCCGGGTGGTCGGGCTGTTCCGGACCGCCGGCTATCCCGAGGCCGTGGCCCGGGCCCTGGCCGGGCTCTGCACCAACCGGGTTCCGTCGATGCTCTGGAGGCGGCCCGACGCCCCGGTCCCCGGCCCCGACGCCTGGCGGACCCGGCAACTCTACCGGGGCTCGCACCTCCCGCAGGGGGCGCCGACCTCGCCGGCGCTGGCCAACCTCTGCGCCTATCGGCTCGACTGCCGGCTCGCCGGCCTGGCCGCCTCCGCCGGGGCGAGCTACACTCGATACGCCGACGACCTGGCCTTCTCGGGCGACGGGGCCTTCGCCCGCTCGATCGCCCGGTTCCTCGTCCATGCCGCCGCGGTCGCGACCGAGGAGGGCTTCGCCGTCCAGCACCGGAAGACCCGGGTGATGCGCCGGGGGGCCCGCCAGGCGCTGGCCGGGGCGGTCCTGAACGACCGGCCGAACATCCCCCGCGACGACTTCGACGCCCTCAAGGCCACCTTGCACAACTGCCTGAGGCACGGCCCCGAAGGGCAAAACCGCGTCGGCCACGCCGACTTCCGCGCCCACCTCGCCGGCCGGATCGCGCACGTCGCCACCCTCAACCCCGAGCGGGCCGGGCGGCTCCGGGCGATCTTCGACCGGGTCGCGTGGTGATCCCGGAGGGCAGTTCCGCCCTCCGGGTTCCCAAGGTCAGGGGCCGGGGTCAAGTTCGAGCTTGATGTCCTTGTACCGGACCTCGGTCGGGCCGCCGGAATGGAGCTGGAAGGCGACGATCCCCCGCCGGGCTCCCGAGGGGTCGTCGAGCGTGGCGCAGGGCTTGCCGTTGATCGAGGTCCGGATCTTCGGGCCGACGGCGACGACCTCGTAGGTGTTCCACTCGCCGGGTTTGACGAAGGCTTCGCCGGACTTGTCCCAGAGCAGGCCCCGGCCGTTCTCCTCGTAGACCTTCCCCCACCAGCCGGGTCCGACGTCGGCCTGGTAGCCCTTGACCTCGCCGCCGGGCAGCGGCTCGCTCCGGAACTGGATCCCGCTGTTCCCTTCATTCTTGACGAGCTTGACCTGGAGCGTGAGCCGGAAGTCGGCCAGGGCCAGGTCGGAGCGGAGGAACTCGTTCCGCCCCAGGCCGGCGGTCCGGCCGACGATCTCGCCGCCCTGGACCGACCAGAGCTTGGGGTCGCCGTCCCAGCCGGCCAGGTCGCGGCCGTTGAAGAAGGTCTTGATATTCTCGGATGTGGCGAGCATCGGGACCTGCGACGGGCTGGCCAGGTAGGCGACCAGCGAGCGGACCTCGTGGTCCGACAGCGGCGTCCAGAGCCCCTCGGGCATCATCGAGGCGTCGCTCGGCCGACGCTCCTCGACCTCGGCCTTGGGGACCGTGAGCGACTCGTTGGCGGTCACCAATGTGATCGCGTCCTTATCCTCGGATCGGATGATCCCGGTGAGGACCCGGCCGTCCTTGGTGGCGAGGACGTGGGCCAGGTAGTCCTTGCCGATCAGGGCCGAGGGGTCGTAGACGTTGGTCAGGACGTAGTCGAGGTCGGCCCGGTTCGAGCCGGTCAGCTCGGGGCCGACGTTCCCGCCGGTCCCGAACAGGACGTGGCACTGCTGGCAGGTCCGGGCGAAGACCGACCGGCCGAGCTGGGCGTCGGCGGCCGTCTTGGGCCGGGAGGTCAGGCGGACTTTCGCCTCGGCGATCTGCTTCGCCTTGTCCTGCGAGGTTTCGCGGGCCGAGCCCCAGGCCCGACCGATCGCGGCGTCGAGCCCGGCGTCCTTGAGGTTCCGGATCTGGCGGATCAGGTCGGCCGACAGGTCCGCCGACGCGACCCGCTTGGCCTCGACGGCCGCCAACAGGGCCCGGGCCGAACCGACCCGCGCGGCCAGGGTGTTCAGGGCGTCGCGGCGCTCGGCCGGGGCGAGGCCGGGATAGGCTCTGAGGACGACCTCGGGCGTGCTCGGGTCGTCGAAGCCGGCCAGGGCCCGGAGTGCCTCGCCCCGGATCGCGGGATCGGCCACCAGGGTTTGCAGGGTCGGGATCGACCCGGCGTCGCGGGCCTTGAGCAGGGCCGCCAGAGCCTCGCGGCGGAGCCCGAGGTCGGCCTTGGGGTCGGCCAGGACCGAGCGGAACGCGGCCAGGGCCGAGGCGTCGCCGAAGGTCAGGGCCAGGGCCGTGGCCTGCGACCGGACCTCGGGGTCGGCGTCCTTGAGCAAGCCGGCGAAGACCTCGGGCCAGCTCGCGGGCCGGTCGACCGATCGACGCCCCTTCAGCGCCTCGTTGATCCCCCCGAGGATGGTCCGGCGGGTGGCGGTCTGATCCACCTTGCCCAGCGCGTCGACCAGCGTCGCCAGCGCCCCGGGGGTCCCGATCGCGGCGACCCGGCGGACGGTGAACGGCAGGATCGGGGGCAACTTCGCCCCGGCGGCGATCTTGAGGGCCCGGGCCGGGTCGAGCGCGGCCAGGGGCTCGAAGGCGTACCAGTCCATCAATGGGAGATTATGGTCGTCGGCGTCCTCGGAGTGGGCGAGGAGGGCCTCGATGATCGGCCATCGCTGGTCGAGCGGGATCCGCTGGAGCGCCGAGGCGAGGGCCAGGCGGACCACGGGCGAGGGGTCGGACGCGGCCAGCTCGCGGAACTTGGCGAGCGTCGCTTTGTCCTCGACCCCTTCGACCAAGGCGAACTTCATGGCACCGTTGTCCAGGACGAGCTTCATGTCACTGTTGTCGACGATGAGTCGGATCGCCCAGGCTCGGACGTGCGGGTCGCCGTCCTTGAGCATGGTCTCCGCCTCGATCTTGCCGAGACCGCCGTTCGCTTGGACGGCCCAGAGGAAGCGGAGCCGTTCGATGGGAGTTTCCGCCGCGAAGTAACCGCGCATGGCTTCGAGGCTCGCCCCGATGTCAAACTCACGCTCGCGGAGGATCCGAAGAGCGTGGCTGACGTACCATTCGTTTTTCCGTTCAAGTAGGCCGATCAGGTCCGAGCTTTTCGATGCCTTGAGGTCGACCTTGATCGGCTTCGCATCGCCATACGAGAGCTTGAAGATCCGCCCATTCGATCGGTCGTGGACGTTGACGCCCGTGTGGTGGCATTGCTGGCGGTCGTACCAGTCGATGAAATAGACCTGCCCATCGGGACCGTACTTCATGTTGATGATCTGCGACCACGAGTCGTTGGCCATCAGGAAGTCGGGGGCGTGGTGGCCGACGAAGCCGGAGCCCTGGGGCTCCAGGACGTCTCGGTTAAGCCGGGCGCCGTGGATGTTGTTCATGAACAGCGATCCGACGTACTGCTTGGGCCAGGCTCCGCCCTGATAGATCATCGCCCCGGAATGGGCGTGGCCGCCCCCGGCGTCACCCGACCGACCGTTCCCCGCGTGCGGGTTGGCCCCGACGTAGTGGCGGTGGTCGGCGATGGTCTTGATGTCCTGATAAGTGTACAGGTTGAAGTGGGGGCCGGCCTGCCGCTCGTACCGCCCACCCGGGATCGCGTGGTAGAGGTGCGGGATCACGCAGGCGGTCTCGAACAACTGGCCGTGGGCGTCGAAGGCGATCCCCCAGGAATTGCTGGTCCCCTCGGCGAAGACCTCGAACTTGTGCTTGGTCGGGTGATAGCGCCAGATCCCGGCGTTGATCGGGACGCGCTGGGCGTCGGGCGTGCCGGGCTTGCCGACCTTGGAGTGGGTGAAGACGCCGTGGCAGCCGTAGAGCCAGCCGTCGGGGCCCCAGGTGAAGGTGTTGAGGGTCTCGTGCGAGTCCTGATAACCCCAGCCGTCCAGGAGGATCTGAGGGGGCCCGTCGGGGCGGTCGTCGCCGTCCTTGTCGGGGATGAACAGGAGCTCCGGGGCCGCGCCGACGTAGACCCCGCCGTGGCCCAGCTCGATCCCGCTGACCAGGTTGAGCTTGTCGGCGAAGACCTTCCGGGAGTCGAACTTGCCGTCGCCGTCGGAGTCCTCGAAGATCAGGATCTGGTCGCGGGCCTGGCTCTCGGGGACCTTGATCGGATAGGAATACGCCTCGGCGACCCAGAGCCGGCCGCGATCGTCGATGGCGAAGCCGATCGGCTGGTGGACGTCGGGCTCGCCGGCGAAGAGGGTGACCTTGAACCCCTCGGGCACGGTCATCGACTTCGCGGCCTCCTCGGGCGAGAGCCCGGCGTGGGCGAAGGCGTCGGGCACGGCGCGGTTGGCGGCCTCGGGCTTGCTCTCATGCAGGCGGAAGTCGTCGAAGTTGACGTGCCCCCAGCCCCGGGTCTCATCGTCGACCAGGCGGACGAAGACCTCGCGGCCGAGGTGCGGGGTCAAGTCGAAGCTCACCCGCTTCATGTCCTCGACGTCGTCGCCCGAGGCTTTGGCGAGGATCTCGCCGTTGTCGAGCCGGACGACCTCGGCCCGAGTGGTCGCGAATGACCCGGCGCCGATCAGGAAGCTGACGTAAGGCCTGGTGAGCTTGAAGGGGACCGAGGTCAGGGTCCCCCGCGCCGGGTCGCCTTTCCCCTCGTAGGAGCCGACCCAGAACCGCCCGGTGTGGCCGCTCTTCATGTCCGGACGGCGCTTCGAGACGACGTCGCCCTCGGTGGGCCTGCCGGCGAAGGCGTCCCCCTCGGCGTGCCAGTCCTGGAGGGTCCCGGCCTCGAAGTCGAGGTTGAGCGGCTTGCCTTGCGCGTTGGTCGGGACCGCGCCCTGGTCGGCGCCGAGCGACGCGGCCGCCCACGCGGCCAGCACCGCGACGATCGATAGCCAGGGATGCGAACTTCTCATGGGGATGGCTTCGCCAGGGTGAAGAGGAGGCCGACGACCCGGACCGGGCGGGAGGTATCTTCAGGATATCAGGCCCGGGATCGGTCGAGAACTCTCCCGCGGGGCCGGGATTCCGCGTCAGGGTCGATCGGGATCGAGATGGGTCCGGGTGGCCGAGGTTTGAAGGGCCGATCGACCCGACCACCCGGTCATGGGGCCGCGCCCCGCCGCCGGACGCCCGCCGATCCCAACGTGGCGGCGATCATCCCCGAGAGTGCCGGGGCGGCCCGCGACCGGGCCTTCGATGGCCGGATCGGTCAGGGGATGTCGAGGTCGACCGTGTTCTCGCCCGCCGTCAAGTTGGCTGACTTGCTGAAGTAGGTGAGCTGCTTGGAATGCTTAGACACCTCCGGGCCTCCGAGGGAGATCATGTTCTCGCCGACGAGGGTCGTGACCTCGTAGGAGCCGTCGTCCCCCGCGATCGCCATCGCCGTGGGGGCCGTCTTGCGGTTGACGTTGGCGGCGTTGAACCGCACCTCGACCTTGGCCAACGGCTTCCCATTCAGGGTCACCTTCCCCTTGGCCTTGGCCTGCGCCGTCGAGGAGCTCGCCGAGGGCGCGCCCGATCCGTCGCAACCGCCGAGGGCGAGGAGCACCGCCAGGGCCAGCCCGCCCAGTCGTCCGACCTGTCTCATTGGACCTCTCCGGATCTCGGTTGCGAGCCCCGACCGGGGGAGCCCGGGGGACCGGGCCCCTCCCCGCCGGGAGGGATGGGATGGCGGCGGACGGTCAGTAGGCGTCCGCCGAGACGACCTCGCCCCCCGCCATGGAGCCGATCGCCTGCCACGTGATGAAGTTGACCGTCGACTTCACGAATCGGACCGAGCCGTCCATCATCATCACGTTGGCCCCGCCGGAATGCCGGCTGCCGGCGGTCAGGGCACCGTCGGGCTGGAAGCCGTTGTTGTCGAACTCACAACTGAGCCCGTTGGGCGGCATGACGTGGGTGTACCCCGTGCAGCTCGTATGCCCCGTGTACCAGGCACCACCGACCGGCATGAACTGGCTCATGGCGGCGGGGGTGGCGGTGGAGACGCTCAAGGCACTGCACTGCTGGTAATAATTCTGGGGGGTCGTTGCCCAGGACTGCATCCCCTGGTACAGGGTCGAACTCGGCCGGAGGCCGTCGACGGGCTGGGGCTTGGCGAAGAAGTTTCCGATCCCCTTGACCCGCTCGGAGTAGCCCGCCGTGTTGCTCGTGCCGTCGGTGACCGAGGCCAACGAGGTGGGCCCCCGGAACGGCCCCCCCGGGGCTCCGGTCGCGGGGTTGCCGGGAGTGGTGTTGTAGGAGACCATCCCGAACGGGCCCCCGCCGGCGGCGCCCTGGGAGTAGATCAGGACCGCCGGAGGAGTCCTGACCGTGCCGCCAGGATACCGCCCCGCCCCGACCCTCGGCCCGGTCGCGCGAGCAGGCTCGGTCGACCCCCGGCGCCCTCCCCGTCCCCAAGCTCCGCAAGAAGGCCGACGAGGTCGCCGCCCGGGGGGACGCCGCCGAGGAGGTCGCCCCTGTCGGCCGCCGACCGGACCGGCCTTGCATCGCGCGGCTCGGTCGAGTACCCCAGAGGGGTCGGGCGCGGCCGCGCCACGAGGGCCGCGACCATCGAGCCAGAACCTCACCGGGACCCGCCTCGCATGTCGATGCACGACCTGATCCGTCAGCTCAAAGAGTCGAACCAGACCAAGATCGTGATGCTGGTGGCCGACGGCCTCGGTGGCCTCCCGACCGAGCCGGGCGGCAAGACCGAGCTGGAGACGGCCCGGACCCCGAACCTCGACGCGCTGGCGACCGAGGGGACCGTGGGCCTCAGCACCCCGGTGGCGCCGGGGATCACGCCGGGCTCGGGCCCGGGGCACCTCGGCCTGTTCGGGTACGACCCGCTGGAGAATGACATCGGCCGGGGGGTTCTGGAGGCGCTGGGGATCGGCGTGGAAGTCGGCCCCCGGGACGTCGCGATTCGGGGCAACTTCTGCACGATCGACGCCGACGGGCGCGTGACCGACCGGCGGGCCGGGCGGATCCCGACCGAGGTCTGCGCGGATCTCGTGGCCAAGCTCCGCGCGGGGGTCAAGGTCGAGGGCGTCGAGACCCTGATCGAGCCGGTCCGCGAGTACCGCCTGGTGGTCCGGTTCCGGGGCGAGGGGCTGGGCGACGACGTGGCCGACACCGACCCGCTCTCGACCGGCCTGCAGACTCTGGAGCCGAAGGCGGCCCACGCCGGGTCGGAGAAGACGGCCAAGGTCGCCGCCGAGTTCCTCCGCCAGGCCAGGGAGATCCTCAAGGACGAGAGCCCGGCGAATTACCTGATGATGCGCGGGTTCGCCAGGTTCCCCGCGATCGCCACCATGGAGGAGGTCTACGGCGTCAAGCCGGTGGCCATCGCCGTCTATCCGATGTACCGCGGCCTGGCCCGACTGGTGGGGATGACCGTGGTCGAACCCGGCAAGACCCTGGCCGATCAGATGGAGGTCGCCAGGGCCAACTGGGACAAATACGACTTCTTCTTCATTCATTACAAGTACACCGACAGCACCGGCGAGGACGGCAACTTCGCCAAGAAGGTCGAGATGATCGAGGCCCTCGACGCCGAGATCCCCAAGCTGATGGCCTTGAAGCCCGACGTTCTGATCGTCACCGGCGACCACTCCACGCCCTCGCGGATGAAGTCGCACAGCTTCCACCCGGTCCCGCTCCTGCTCTGGGCCCCGGCCACCGGCCGCCCCGACCTGGTGACCAGCTTCGGCGAGCGCCCCTGCCTGGGAGGCGGCCTCGGCCAGATCCTCGCCAAGGACATCATGCCCCTGGCCCTGGCCCACGCCAACCGGCTCCAGAAGTTCGGGGCGTGACGGACGGGGAGGGGGATCCGAGGGCGGGTCCCCTGCCTCAGTAATCACCCGAGGAGACCACCTCGCCCTGGTCGCGCGAGCCGAGGCTCCAGACCGTCTTCATGTCCATCGTCGACTTGAGGAACCGGACCGAGCCGTCGCACAGGGCGACGTTGGCGCCGCCCGGGTGGTAGCTGCTCAGGCCGTACATCCCCGGGGCGTCGAGGTCGGTCTGGCCGGAGCCGCCGGGGCTGGTGCTGACGATCTCGCAGTTCGGGTAGGGCGGGTTGGGGGCCAGGAGGATGTTGCCCAGCCCTTCGCCGGGGTAGCCGAAGCTCCAGGACTCGCCGACCCAGGAGCGGTTGTTGGTCGCCCCGCCGGCGCCCGAGCAGGCGGCGAGCCAGGCGGAGAAGCCGGCGGCCCCGGCGGGCATGGTCATCCGGGCGTCGTAGGAGCTGGTGGCCCCGCCGGGGTAGACCCCGACGAGCGGGACCACGTCCTGCGGGACCGAGAGCCGGGCGTCGTCGAAGTCGCCGGTCCGCCACTCGCCGAAGGCGATGGTCTGGCTCAGGCCGTCGCGGATGTCGCGGGCCCCGATCGCCGGGCCCCCCCACGGGAAGGCCCCGCTGGCCGCGGCCTCGGTCTGATACCCACCGTAATTCAGGCTCGGGCCGACCGACGCGAAGTAGTTGTTTCCCGGGGCCGGGATCGCCCAGCCGTGGATCGGCGAGTTCGGGGGGCTCGACGACGGGCAGAGGAACCCGAGGACCCTCGTCGCCACCGCGGTCGAGTTCATCCCCTGGGTGATCGGGTCGCTGATGTTGCAGACCTCGAAGTTGATGCCGTTGGCGAGAGCCGACTGTTCGAGGTGGGGGAGCATCCGCGAGTGGGCGCTCCAGCTCCCCAGCCCCCCGCAGCGAGCGGCGATGGCCAGGCGGGTCGAGGGGAGCCCGCCGGGCGGGAAGCACTCGTGGGCGGCGTGGTAGTCGTGCATCGCCAGGGCGAGCTGCTTCAGGTGGTTGGTGCACTGGATCCGCCGCCCCGCCTCGCGCGCGGCCTGCACGGCGGGCAGGAGCAGCGCCACCAGCAGGCCGACGATCGCGACGACCACCAGCAGTTCGATCAGGGTGAAGCCCCGGCGGTCGTCCGGATCGGCGGCGGGAGCATTCATGGCCCACTCCTGGGAGCCGCGAGAGGCGACGCGCCCCGCCCTGCGACTCAATGACAAACGTAATAGGATCACCCGGCCTTGTCAACCGGGGGCTACGAAAGGCGGGCCGGTCGGCGTAGAATTCGGGGGCGGGTGATCGGGTCGGTCGCCGCCTCGACGCCCTTCCCGGGAGTCCCCATCCATGACCAAGCCCCGCATCCTCGACATCGGCCAGTGCGGCTTCGACCACAGTTCCATCGCCCGCCACCTGGCGAAGACTTATGGGGCCGAGGTTGCCCCGGCCGACTCCAAGGGCCAGGCGATGACCTCGCTCCGCGCCGGCGAGTTCGACCTGGTCCTGGTCAACCGCGTCCTCGACGCCGACGGAACCTCCGGCCTGGACGTGATCCGGGCCATCAAGGCCGACCCCGACCTGGCCCGGGTCCCGGTGATGCTGGTAAGCAACTACCCCGAGGCCCAGGCCGAGGCCCTCACGCTCGGGGCCCTGCCCGGCTTCGGCAAGGCCGACCTCCGCGCCGGCGGCGTCCCCTCGCTCGACGCCGCGATCGGCCCGTCCGCCTGACCGGCCCCGGACCCTTCGAGGCGTCAAGATGAAATGGCCCCGCGCGCGGTTCACGGTCCGCCGGGCGATGGTCGCCGTGGCGGTCGCGGCGCTCCTGATCTGGACGACGTCGGCGGCGCTGAGGTGGGCTGAGTACCGACGCATGGCCCTCCACCACGAGGATCTCTGCCAGGTGCTCGCCTCCGAGCTGGAGACGTTCCGCGAACAAGAGCGGGACGATCGAGCGAAAGGCAGGCCCGACCGTCCGGGGCTGGAAGAAGCCATCGAGGTCAGGGCGAGGGCCCTGGCCGACGAGGGCAATCGGGGGCGGATCTATCGGCGGTCGATGAGGTCGCCCTGGCGGCGCGCCCGGCTCCCGTCCTATTGAACCGGATCGAGCGACGCGGGCGAGGCCCGGTCGCTGGAGTCGATCCGATCGAAGGTCGGTCCGTGCCGGAGACGATGGGAGTACGATGCCCGGATGAAGGCGAAGGACGACCGGGCGGCATCGCGGCCCTGGATCCCCGTCGAGCCCGACCCGCCCGAGCCGGATGGGTCGGCGGTTGGGGGTTGGCCGATGGGGCGGTCCGGATCGTGTGTTCCGGCGACCGGGAGGGCCATCGGGCCGGACCCGAGCAACCGACCGACGGAGGACCGATCATGATCGGGAAGCGGATCGCGACCGGATGGGTTGCCTTGTTGATGCTCGCCGCCGGGCCTGAACGTGAGGCGGGGGCACAGGGGACGGCGGGCCCGCCCCGAGCGTTCGCTCGCCACGTCCCCGAGCGGCTCGACGACGTGGCGTGGGAAAACGACCGGGTCGGCTTCCGGGTCTACGGCCCGGCCCTGGAGCGTCGCGAGAAGACCGGCAGCGGCGTCGACGTCTGGGCGAAGTCGACCCGGGCCCTGGTGATCGACCGCTGGTACAAGTCCGGCGACTACCACACCGACCACGGCGAGGGGCTCGACTTCTACAGCGTCGGCCAGGGCCGGGGCTGCGGCGGCCTGGGAATCTGGAACGGCCGGTCGCTTGACGTCTCCCGCGTCTGGGAGGATTACAAGATCCGCGAGTCCGGCCCCGACCGGGCTTCGATCGAGCTGACCTACGCCCCCTGGACCTCCGGCGACCGGAAGGTCTGGGAGTCCCGCCGGGTCACCCTCGAAGCGGGCTCGAACCTGAACCGGATCGAGAGCACGATCGGGAGCGACCGCCCGGGCGAGCTGATCGTGGGGGTCGGGATCTCGAAGCGCGTCGGCGACGTCGCGGTCCTCGACCGGGGGCGCGGCCTCCTCTCGTGCTGGGGGCCGATGGGGGGGCACGACGGGAGGATCGCCTGCGGGGTCCTGGTCGACCCCGCCTCGGTCGTCGACCTGGTCGAGGCCCCCGGCGATCGCCTGGTCCTGGTCCGGGTCACGCCCGGCAAGCCGTTCGTCTACTACGCGGGGGCTGGCTGGTCCAGGAGCGGCGACTTCCCGACCACCGAGTCCTGGGACCGCTATCTCCGGGCCTACCCGACCCGGTTCGTCGGGCGATGATCGGCCCCCCGGGGAGGATCGACCCGCGCCACCGTCTGGCCGACCCCGACCGGAAAAGCGCGATCGCCTTCGAAAAGTACGGCTAAGCGATGGGTCCCGGACGCGATACTGATCCGGGGGCGACGCGCCCGATCGGGGGCGGATCCGCCAGGCGGTTGGGTTCGTCTGGTCCGGAGAGGGACGCGATGGCGATCGGCCCGAGGTCGAATCCGGTTCTCCGCGATCGGTCCGGGGCCGCCTGGGTTCGTTCCGCCGGTCGAATCGGTGGCCGAACTGGGTTCGTTTTTCCCGGTTGGGCGGGGTGCCCCTGGGTTCGTTCGGCACGACCGCTCCGGGCTCTCCCGGGTTCGTTCCGTCGGGGTGGCGGCTTGGTCTTGGGTTCGTTCCGCCTCCGGAGGGTCGACGACGTCGCCCGGGCCGAGGTCCGCGGGTCGGAGTCCCACGTCGAGGCGTTCGCCTCCGGTATCCCGGCGGATCGTGGCGGGCGCCGATCGGGCCGGGGATTTCCGAAAATCCCCGGCCTATCTCCCGGATCGCATGCGAAGGTCCGGCCCCGGATCGCGATAGTATTCCCGGAGCCCGCGACCGATGACCGGTCGTGTCTCAAGCCTGTTGCTACCGCTTGTTTTCTTGAAGATTTGGTGGTGTCTGGCGTTGACTCGCGGCTTTTGCTATCAACTCCACAGCGGGAGCAACCGGCTCAAGTGGTCGGCCACTCGATCTTTACGAGCAGGGATGGCCAGCATGGTCCCCATCGATCACTTCTGCTGCCAGAATTCCCACTGCCCCCAGGCCGGCCTCCGGGGCGGTGGAAACCTCTACTTCCGCGGCTACAGTGGCAAGGGCCGGCGCATCCGCCTGGTCTATTGCCGCACCTGCAAGCGGTCCTTCTCCGAGCGCAAGGGGACCGTCCTGGAGCACGCCCGCTTACCCGATGAGAAGGCCCTGGCTATCCTCAAGCACCTCCGGGAGGGCTGCGGCACGCGAGCCACCGGCCGCCTGGTCGAGGTGGACAAGAATACCGTGACCCGATACCTGGCACTCGCCGGCGTCCACGCCGAGAGACTCCACGACGAACTCGTGGCGTTTTCCCCCCGGGACCCGCGAGGTCCAGGTCGATGAGAAGTGGGGCTTCGTCGCCAACAAGGAAGCGAACTGCGACCCGACCGACCCGCTCGATCGGCTCCGCGGTGACGACTGGGATCATACCGCAGTCGATCCCGAGAGCCGGTTGCTCCTGGCGTTGGTGCCGGGCAAGCGTGACGGGGCGACCTGCGAGCGGCTGATCCGCCAGGTCCGCGATCGGACCGGGGGTCGGACCGACTTGCTGCTGACCAGCGACGAGCACGCCCCGTATGAGACGGCAATCCGCCAGGTCTACGGCGTTGAGACGCCCCGACCCCGGCGTCCGGGGCCGGGCCGACCGCCCAATCCGGTGAAGGTCGTCCCGGCCGATCTCTGCTATGCAACGGTGCGGAAACGACGCGAGAAGGGTCGCGTGGTGGAGGTGGTGCGGACCCTGGTCTTCGGCACGCTGTACCTGCTGGGCGGGCTGCTGAAGCGATCGACGGCGAGCACGACGATCAACACGTCGTTCGTGGAGCGGAACAACGGGACGGACCGGCACCAGAACTCGCGGAAGCGTCGCAAGACCTACGCATTCTCGAAGGACCTGGCGATGCACCGGGCGGCCTCGTACTTCATCGGGTTCAGCTACAACTTCTGCTGGCCGGTGCGGACGCTGCGAGTCCGGGAGCCCGAGGGGCCATGGCAGGCTCGGACACCGGCGATGGCCGCGGGCTTGAGTGACCATGTGTGGAGTACCAAAGAATGGATCACTTACCCCGCCAGACCCCGTTAGTCATCGTCAGACACCACCGAAGATTTCGTTAACGGGCAAAATCGACGCTCGGGCCGGAAGTTGTTGGAAATTCCTGGTTTAGCAGCGACGAAGCTTCGCTAACGATCGCCCGAATTTCGTGAGCGAACAACCGAAGCAACTGGCTTGAGACACGAACCACAAGGGGCGGGGGGTCCGGAGCCCAGCGAGAAACCCAGAATCAGGTCCGACCCCAACCCGGACTCGTCCGCCGCTCACCTGCCGGTCGGGTTCACCGATCGGAATCCGCCACCCATGCCGCCCATGCCCATGGCGCCGCCTCCGATCGGGGCTTCTTTGAGGCCGCCGGAGATGAAACGAGGCTGGGCGAGGTCGCGGGCGTACTCCAGGTGGAACACGTAATTCAGATACATCGTCTTGTCGCCAACCGTGCCGGGGGGGACCTCGAAATCCCATCGCAGCAAATTGTCCGCCCTGGCGGTCCGCTGATAGAGGGCGTCGGTGCTCAACTCCGCCGAAGTTTTCACGAGATTGACAACCACCGCCTCGCCCTCGGCGGTCGGCAGGCGGTCCCAGAGCTGGACCTTGACCGGGCCAGGCCGATAGTTTCGGAGGCCGATCCGGAATTCGTACGCGAAGATCTGGTTTCCGCCCTGCACGGAGCGGGTCTTGCGGATCAGCCGCCGAGCCACCTGGAGCTGGGGGTCCACGCCGAAGCCGGCGATGAACGGCTCGCCCGCGGCCACGAGGGGCAGTTTCATCCTCCCGACGAATTCGCTCCCGACGTAGGCCGTGGCCTCGCCGGGCAGGAGCACCAGGTCACTCTTGTTGGTCAGCTTGGCCAGGCGATAGACGCGGGGTGTCAGCACGGGCACGGCCTTGGCGTAATACTCGGCGGGCAGCTCGATCCGGCCAACCTCGACCAATTGCGGATCTCGCCGTGACCCGATCCCGATGTTCCCGGCGACCGTGAAGCTGACGCTGGGGCCATCCTTCTCGCCCGACGCGAACGCCGGGGTCAGTTCGTCCCCGACGCGCATCTCCGCGGCCTGGTCGCCCGCCGCGGCCTGGTTGAGCATCGCGGACCCGGTCGCCTGGGCTTGTTCCAGCGACAACCCCATGCCGCCCATCCCCCCTCCCATGCCGCCCATCCCCCCTCCCATGCCGACCGCCATCTCGCCCGAGGGGGGCGTGCCGCCTCCATCCTCATCGGTGGAAGCCGTCGACGTGATCGTCAGCAGGCCGTCCTGGACTTGGTAGACCAGACCGATTTGCTTGAGGGTCAAGCGGAGAG
>JAABUV010002273.1_pt1 | contig 26381 bp, 44 predicted proteins | sample 5559971 | NCBI WGS metagenome assembly JAABUV01 (sample SAMN10711881, study PRJNA513362) | rock metagenome | isolation source: Antarctica rocks | place: Antarctica: Victoria Land, Knobhead nord | collected 2015-12-19
ATGGTGATGGAGTATGGTGCCCACTCCACAGTGGCGCCCATGAGGCCCATGACCTCCGCAAAGCGCACGTCGCCCTGCAGGCTGTCCGAGCCGCAGCCTTCCACAGTCACCCGCCCTCCAGTGATGGATGCGCCTGCGCCCGTGCACGCGTGAGCGCAATTGGCGCCCGAGGCAGGTCGGGAACCAGGCTGCATACAAGCACAGCGGCAGGCGCGTCTCCAAACGATGTGCAGGTGGCTGCAGCTTGGGCGGCACCTGCCAGGAAGTAGGACGCCGATGACGCGTCGCCCTCGATGTACGCCTCCCCGGGCGAGGTGTAAGTTTGGTTGGAGGGGATGTGCATGTGCTGCAGGCCATCCCGCCGCTCCACCTGCCCACGCAGTCAGCCCCGGCCTGTTCACATACAGAGATAGACAGCAGTGGTTGCCGAACGTCATGTGAGGTATTGTGGGCAATAAACATGGAGCGTGCGGGCACGCCCACACCGGGGGTCACACCATCCATGCTGACAAAGGTTGCATGCCCAGCTTCAGCAGAGCAGGCAGGGTCTGTTGCTTGCAGCTGCACACTGCCGACGGAACTGCCTGCGCCTTAAAACAGCAGCGGGGGGCACCCACCTTCACGCCAAAGCGCTCCATGAGGCGCACAGTCATGTCCACGTACGGCTGGGAGACCAGCTCGTCGGTGATGCGGATGTCGACTCCGGCCTCGCCGGTGGCGAGCGGAGCAGCCATGAGCAGCGCTGTTAGGTACTGGCTGCTCACCGAGCCGCTCAGCTCCACCTGCATCACGCACAAGGCTGCTGAGCTTGGTGGCCGTGCCTGCGAGTCTAGTACAGCACGCGCTGCAATGAGCTCCCAGGAAGCGGCCCAGCTATGCACTGTGTCATGCATAGACACGAGCGCCAAGCAGCTCCGCATGATTGGAGCAGGGCAGAGGAGACTTGCGGGCTGCATGTGACAGGAGCCAAGGCAAGCAGGGGTGAAGTGCGACCAGCCAGCAGCAGTCGTGACAGAGCTTGGCAGGGAGCAGCGACGCACCGTGCCCGAGGGCAGCCCCTCAGCCAGCACCTCGACGGGCGGGCAGCCCGTGCCGAGGGAGCAGCTGGCCTGGACGCCCAGCTGCACCAGGCCATCAACGAGGTCCTGGATGGGCCGCTCGCGCATGCGCGCCACGCCGTCCAGAACAAAGCGGCCCCGCCCAGCGGCGGCCACCGCTGCCGTCAGGGGCCTGCGCAGAGCACCGCCCTGTTCGAGACGGCAGTATGCCATGCGCAGTGGCACCCACTCTGCACGTCCTACACGGGTGCTGAGCACGTCCTGTCATGTCCTGTCAAACGTGTTGCAGTCTGCTACTCACATGTAACGTGCTCTTGGGCAACCAGGCACCGCGCTTCATGCGGAGCTGCAGGGCGCTGCGTCAGGTCAGCGGGCCGGGCACAGACGGGAGCGCGTGCCCCACCGCATGGCCGTGCCCGCGTTGCCCAGGAAGAGGTCGCCGCCCTGTGCTGGGAAACGCCCGCCGCAGCCCACCACAGTGGCTTCCTGCTGCTCCCAGCGGTCGTCCACTTGCACGCCCAGCGCCTTCAGGGCGCCCACCATGTACCTGATGTCCTCGCTGTCCTGCGCGGCGAGGAAGGGCACGAGTGCGTGCGCAGCGGGTGACGCCGGCGAGCGCAAAGCTCGAAGCGCGTGAGCGGGCGCGCGAGCTCGGCACGCGCCGGGTGCCGCACCAGCAGGTTCCTGACGACGGTGGTCCCCTCCGCCAGGGCGGCCATCAACAGCACGCGGTTGGACAGCGACTTGGAGCCCGGCAGCTTGATGTGGCCCTCTATCCTTCGCACGGGCTGGATGACCAGCTGCTCGGGCGCCTCTGGTGTGCAAACACGCGGAGTGAGGCCCAAGCGCTCGGCGGCCTCTGGCGAGCAAACACGCTTCGTGAGGTGGCTGCTGAGTGCCAGTCTTGGCGCCAACGACCCATACATGCGAACACCGCACCTGTTGCCACCGCGCCACGCACACACAGCACGCCCCTTGCCCTCCTGAGACCTCCGAAGCTGTGCGGAGCCTCAATGCAGGGGCGCTGCTTGACGAGAGCGCGCCAGGCCGCGTCGGCAGCGCCGCTTTGCACTGCCTCTGGCAGCGCACTGGCCTGGCGGCTGCCTGCACGACAGCCCAGCCGTGCATGAGGACACCGCACTGACATGTCTGTAGCGGGGAAAGAAGTGTTTATGGCCGGCTTAGGCCCTTGTGCTACCTAGGCAGCACATACACTTCCGGGCCCCGTCAGAGCCTGATCAGGGAGCGCTCTCAACTGCAGACCATGGCCGGAAGTCTGAGCCCGAGCCTCATGCCTGCACACCTCTGCCCCACCAGCTATATACGTTGTTACAGCACAGCTGGAAACCTGTCACAGCAAGTGAGTCACATGATGGATTTGAGCCAGCCATCACCGTGTGTGTCACCGTGCCTGCACACGTAACTGGCAGTAGGCTGGAGGCGCGGCTGTGCGCCCCGGCCAACATGCAGAACAACTCCAATCAGTCACCGCCCGTCGACCCCTTTGCGGCCTTCCAGGTGCGCCGTTCTCTGACGTTGGGCGGTGCTGGAGACTCTCTATGCCTGCCTGTGCGTGATCGCCGGCTGATCGCGCAGGATCTGCTGCCTGAGGAGCTGGCAGGCCGCGTGACCGCAGCCGCGGCAGCCCAGCGGAGCTCGCCGCTGCGAGCGTCGCCAGCCGATGCAAGCCCCGCCGGAGCCGGTCCCTTACACCTGGGCGCTGCGGTGAGTTTGCCCACCTGGCCAGGCCCTCTCTTGATGAACAAAGAGTTGGCCGGTTACAGAGCTCTGCCCTCCCTGGTACGCAGGCGTGGGAGGCACCTGGCGCCCGGCCGGCTGGCGGCGGCGGGGACCGGGGCCCAGGCTCTGTGGCGCTGGGCCCTGCAGGCCCACGCGCACCCGGCCCCCTTCCGCCCTTGCCGGTGCACCTGCGGCCGGCCGCAACTCTGCCTCGCGATGTCAGCCGGCGCCTGTATCCCGGCGCTGCACCGGAGCCTGCGCGGCCACCAGTGCCGGCTCGCGGCGGCGCGCCACTGCTGGCTGACCCGGTCGGCGCGAGGCTGGGCAGCGGCGGCCCCTCGGAGGCGGGCGTGGACGGCGTGCCGCAGGCGCTCACAGACGCCTGGTTTGCGGAGGCGGACTGGGACGGAGACGGGCGGCTGACAGGCGCTGAGGCCAAGGCCTTCTTTGGGCGCACGGGGCTGCCTGTGGACAGCCTGAGCAAGGTACGCTCCGGGTGGCTGGTGTTTCCTGGACTGTCCAACGCCCGAGGCCAGGCAGGCTGGGATGCGTGCAGGAGGCTTTGGTGGCTGCCGCGGCACTGCGTGCACCCCGTCGCTGCATGGCCACGCATGGCCCATGACTGTGGGTGGTGCGAGCGTGTGTGGACTGTACGTGTCTGCTGTGGTGCTGGCACTGTGCGCCGCCGCGCCAGGATGCTGGCTCTGACGCCCGCCGCGCGAGCAGATCTGGAACCAGGTCAAGGCTGCGGTGCCGGGCAGCGGCGAGGGCCTCGACCGCGCACAGTTTGCACACGCGCTGCGCCTGGTCGCGCTCGCGCAAAGCGGCGATGCAGCAGCCAGTGGCGCGCCAGCGGCGCTGCCGCGGCTGGCGCCGCAGGGAGGCCGTCCTGCTCAGCGCGCGTGCGGCCCCGGAGCATCTGTCATTGGTGTGCAACATGCAGTGGAGTGGCATGCAATGACATGCCCGGCTGCTGGCAGCCCCCATGACTGCGCAAATGTGCGTGACACCCACTGTGATGGGTGTGATCCCTGACTCCCGCAGGCTGCCGAGAGCGGATGGGCAAGGCCCGCGGACGGGCGCTCCAGCAGTGCTGCCGCCCAGCATCGGCGCCTGGCAAGGCGCGAGGCTGGAGCCCGCCTCTTCTGGGCTCGTGAGCCCATGCAGCAGCTCCGGCGGCCCAGTGCAGCCGACCAGGAGCGGGCTGGGCGGGCCGCTGGTCGACTGGGGATTTGGCGCCCCTGCGGGCAGGACGCACTCAGCGGGGTCGGCGGGCGGCCCGCGCGATGCTGGAGGCTGGGAGGGTGCGAGCGCGCTGCCTGGTGCCGCGCAGCCAGCGGCTGTTCACATGCCCCGCAGCGGGAGCGCGCCCAGCGCACAGCTGCTCAGCGCGGCTGGGGATCCGGGGATGCCCGCACTGGCGCAGTCCAACAGCGACCGCGGCTTTGCGCCAGTCTGCGAGGACGCTCTGCTGCCGCTCGTGCCCAGCAGCGCGCCGCAGGCAGCCGGCAGCATGCAGCGGCAGCAGGCGGCCGGCAGCGTGCAGCAGGCAGCCCGGTCGCTGGCGCACGCTGGCAGCGCCCGGAGCGAGCGCCTGGAGGGCGCGGCTGCAGGGCTGGACGCGGCTGCGCCGCGGGCGCTGGAGCTGCGTCTGCCGCCCCTGCACCCAAAGCGCAGCGCGCGCCTGGCGCTGCTGGCGGCCGGCGGCGGCTCCCTGTTTGCTGGTGAGCCCCTGGGCGGCATGCCTTGGCGGCTCAGCGCCGCGCACGCCAGACGCTTGTGCTCTGCACGTCCAGCCCTTTGTGCCGCACCATGGATGGCGCGTGACGCCCAGCAAGTAGCGAGCTGGTCGCTGGCGGCAGCAGGTCAGCGCTCAGCTTGGTCGTGAACGGATCAGTCCTGCTGGCAGCTTTGCAGGCCTGCATGGCTCGACCGCACACCGGCGCCTACGTGATTGTGCCAGATGCGTGTGCTCACAACCTCATGGCCCCGAGCATCCCACGCATCCTGAGCGGCACTCTGCAAGGCCGGAAGAGAGCAGGGTGCATGCAGACTGTGTGCACATCCGCCTGAGTCGCGGGCTGCTGGTCAGGGCCATCCACACACGGTGGCTTGCTGCATTGGGCAGACCTGGAGAGCGTTCCGGGGCAGCCGAGCGTGGCCAGCGCTGCTGGCCCAGGCCGCGGCGGGGCAGAGTCGCTGCGGCAGCTCCAGCCCTGCGGCGAGGATGCGGATGCTGCTCCTGCATCTGAGGTGTGCGCTCTCCTGGCATAGCATGAGCGTGTGGTTGTTTTTGCAAGGCATGGACGCGCAAAGTCGCGGCCTCGAAGTGTGATAGTTACATAGCGTGCTGTTAGCCGTTCCTACCTGTGCTGCAGGGATGTGTCACGTGACACTGGGTCTCGGCGGCGCAGCTGCTCGTGCCCGACGCCAAGGCTGTGACGTGCGTGCTCTGCGAGCCCGACAGCGACCTGCTGTGGCTGGGCCATGCGGGAGGACGGGTGAGCGCGCTGGCGCTCGCCCGCCAGCCGGAGGGCGCGCCCGCCGCGCGCCTGGTGATGCGCTGGCAGGCGTTCCGCGCGGGCGCGGTCACCGCCATCGCCCGGACCGCCTGGGGCGGCCTGTGGACCGGCTCGTCGCGGGGCGCCGTGCGCGTGTGGGCGCCGGAGGTGGGCGGGGCTGCAGCAGCCGGCGGCGGCGGCGCCGAGCTCGTGGCGCCCATGCGCGAGCTGCGCAGGTCGCACGGCGCGCGGCCGCACGGCAGCGCCGTGGCCTTCCTGCTCGCGCCTGCCGGCGGGCAGGTGGGGCTCGGTCGCTGGTCCGCCATGCGCTGTTGCAGCAGTGGCGCTGTGCCCGCCGTCTGGGGCCGCCAGGCGCTGTGGACGAGCCGGAAGCTTGGAGTGTGGTAACCAGCAGTGCCCTGGTTGCGCGTGACGGCGATTTTGTATCTATTGCCAGAGGGACACCGCTAGCAGGTCACTGCCGGCCTTGCCTGCGCTCTCTGGGTGACGGTGGACTTGTGCGCACAGGTGGTGTGGTCGTGCAGCGACCGCTCGCTGCTGCTGTGGTGCGCACACAGCGGCGCCTACCTGGGCGCACTCCTGCACGACCGCGACACCGACGCCCTGTTCAGCGACCTGGAGCTGCCGTCTGCTGCGGTCGTGCCGCCCGCGCTCGCTGAGCGCGAAGAGCGACGGCACTTCATTGACGCCAGCAAGGCGTGCCTTCCTTCCAGCATGTCGGGGTCTCTGCACAACCAGTGCGTGCAGGTCGGTCAGCATGCGACCCAGCGCTGACAGCCCGGCTGCTTGCACCCACATGGACCTCGCGGCTTCGTACTTATTACGCTGGCGTGTTGACCTGGGCAGGGTCTGGATGTGGACGGGAGTGGGCGCGTGCTGGCCGCGCCTTCCCCCAGCACGTACGAGGCACTGCTCGCAGAGCAGGAGGCGTGGGCCACGCAGTCCGACAAGCGGACGGTCGAGTTCCTGTCGGTGCTCGCAGCGAGCGGGGGCAAGGCCATCGGGAATGCAGGTGCGCGGCAAAGTGAGCAAGATGTGACATGCCTCGCTGTGCATCTCTCGCCGCTGTGGCGATCAACAGACCAAGTGAGCTGGCGGCGCCGTCTTCGTGAAGGACTCCTGTGCCGGTCTGCACAGGCTCTACCTGTGTCGCCGTCGCGCCAAGACCTGCAAATGCAGTGCCAGCGCGCTGCGCAGAAGCTGCCACGCTAGTGGCTGACCATGCCTGCCATGGCGCAGGCAAGGCTGCCAAGTTCCTGGGCAAGCTCGGCCACAAGCTCGCGCGCAACGTGAACAGAGAGGCCGGCGATGCCAGCTTTGGGCGTACCGCTGCTGACTCCGGTGCTGCCCATCAGCTGCCGCGACCGACCAGCCACATCATCTGCTGCTGCTCACGTACCTGATGAGTACCAGCTGCGTGACAGATGTGCTGCGTGCGGCAGGCGAGGTTGATGCGGAGGATGAGCGGCCAGCACGCAGCGCCAGCGAGAAAGCAGGCGCGCTGACAGCGGTGGCGGGCAGTGCCGACGGGCGCGTGTGGACAGCCTTCAAGCACGGCCGCTTGGAGCTGTACACGGCTGCTGGTCGCCTGGTGTGGAGGAAGGTGGGTGCCTGCCAGACCATGTCCAGCAGTAGTCGACCTGGTGCCGGCGTGCTGCACGTGCATGCAAGCCCAATTGTCCTCTTTGGTCCTCACTGGTCCGTACCTGGCGGCAACTCGGGTGGCCTGCACAGCGATGGCATGTGCAGTGTCTCCAGTGTCTGCCAACGTGCAGATCGCTGTGTGGGTGGTGCTGCTATGTTTGCATGCCAGACAGGAACTGCTAGCCGCGCGGCAGCGCCGCACAGGTTGACTGCTGCCGTGTGCGCAGGATGTGGGCGTGCGGGTATCCAGCCTGGTGGCTGTGGGCATGCGACTGTGGGCAGGCCTGCACGACGGCCGCATCCGCGTGTGGCTTGCCGAGCCTGGCATGCCACCCGTGCCCCTGCGCGACTGGTCAGCACACAGCATGAGCGTGGCTGGCCTCGCGCTGGCCGGCACGCGCGTGGCCAGCCTGGGCGCTGACGGCTGCATCAAGGCCTGGGCCGCGACGTCGCCGTGCAACTATGATGCAGACGCGAGGTCAGTCTGCGGCGGGCTCGCCTCTTCTGGCTGAGCAAGCACATGCAGTCAGAGCGCACAGTCAAGCCTGAGCTGAATGTACCCCAGGCAGGCCGACATGGAGCCGCTGTGTGACACGCGTGAACGGCGCCAGGTTGACGTACGAGGGCGAGGCGGGCAGCCTGGTGACACGGCAGGTCCTGGAGCTGCTGTGCCTCACATGGAATGTTGCCGAGGCCAAGCCTGAGGTGCGCTGTCCGTCCAGGCTGCCCACCTCCTGCGTGTCACATGCGTGTGAAGGCCCGCGCAATGTACTGCATGCTCTTACAGTGGCAGAGATGCTGCGGGCGTGCAGGCGGGCAGGGCTCTGTTCCAGAAGCTGGCGGGCATGGCTGCAGAGTCGGCGGCGGCTGTGGTCGTCATTGCGCTGCAAGAGATTGAGATGGGCGGTAGCTCGGTGGCAATGGCCGCTGCCAAGGACGCTCTCTTGAAACACCAGCAGGTGAGCTTGATCTTGTGCTGCCAGGGCCTATGAGCACACTTTTGCCCTCGGCACATTGCCTGTGTGTGCACACCTGCAAGCCTTGCCTGACGTTGCTCGGACACTGCTGGCCCTGCTGCTTACGAGGTGGCTTTCCGCCATGCAAAGACAGCATGCGCATGCTGGGTACACCTTGCGCACAAAAGCAGGGTGTGGCTGCTGCGGCAGGAGCGCGGCAACAACAATGCAAAGGCGTGGCAGGCGGCTGTACAGAGCGCACTGGGGGGCTCCGCAGCCTGGCCTCCTATTGGCCTGCGCCAGCTCTCCGGCATGCTCATCATGGTGTTTGCGCGCGCGCACCTGCAGGTGCGGTCTGCAGGGTCATCGTCAATCTGCATCCAAGGTGACAGTGGCTGGCGGGGTTGTGAGGGGAGGGCATATTGGTTGAGTGCGCGCTTTGCTGCCTGCCATACTAGCGTATGCCTGCCTGTTGTTTGACACCTGGCTGCACCTGCCTGCAGAAAGTCGTCGCGAGTCATGCGGGGAGTCAATCACAGTGTGAGGTGTTGTTCTGTGCTGTAGCTGGCACGTCTGCAGTGTACCCCAGGGTGCGAGACCAAAGAAAAACAAGCGCTGTATCTGTGTGCCTTGGGGCCGCCAGGCATTCATCGGTGAGGTGGCAACTGCCAGCGTCGCGACGGGTGTGCTGGGCTTGGGCGGCAACAAGGGCGCCGTGGCCGTCTCTTTCTCGCTGTACCGCCGCAGCATTGCGTGCATCTGCTCGCACTTTGCTGCTCACCAGGCACGCAGCACCTGCCATTGCCAGCGGTCATGAGGGTTTGTCGAGCCGTCAGCTTGAGATGATGATCACCTGACTGCTGCATCTGAAATTGCCCAGTTGTGGAGCTCTTGGCTGCTGAAGCATGTCAGTGCGCTGCTGAAGCAGCGCCCAGCGTGCACAGGGTGCTGTGGAGGCGCGCAACGCCAACTACGCAGCGGTCGTGCGCAACTTGCAGTTCACAAAACGCGCCTGGTTCGGGCTGCGCATTGCTGATGAGCCCGAGGACAGCCGGCGGCAGCACGTCCTCTCCGACAGCGACTCGACTCCAGCAGCGGCGCTGACGAGGAGCTGGAAGGCGTGGAGCAGGTGCGCGATGTGTGAGCGAGTCGTCAGGAAGTACTTGCTGCAATCTGACGGCTCGCCCTGCACGTAGACAGTCTGTGTGCCAGCCGAGGATGTGTGGCTGGTGAGGCACCGCTGCTTGGACATGGTGACGCACGTCCATGCGATGCAGGGCCAAGGCTTGCGCGATGCCGAGTTGGTAGTCTGGCTGGGCGACTTCAACTACCGCATTGACACCACCTTTGAGGACGCAAAGGAGAAAGCGCGGCGGAAGATGCTGACTCAGCTGCTTGAGCTCGTGCGCTCACATGCTCACTATTGCCCCTCTGCTGCTGCATTGCTGCATGTGTGCCAGCGCTGGTAAGCATGAAGCAGCCTACGATGTGCCTCATCAAGGTTGCTGTGCATGCAGGACCAGTTGAGGCGTGAGAAAGATGCTGGCCGCATCTTCCACAGCTTCCGCGAAGCTCCCATTGCCTTCAGCCCGACATACAAGGTGCCCCATGACCCGCTGTGATGCGGCACCATGTCCTGTAGCGGGTACTAAGCTTGAACACTTTCTGTCTTGTGGTGCCTTGTCGCCTGATGGCTGTGTGCCATGTCGCCTGATAACTGTGTGCAACGCATGTGGCCAGTTTGACAAGGGCTCAAAAAATGCATGCGAGTACGACACCAGCGAGAAGCGGCGCGTGCCGGCCTGGACCGATCGAATCCTGTTCCGGGGTTCGCATGCGCCTGCTGAGGTGCCGCATCATATCTGTTTGTTACGAGGTTTGCTTTGCATGGCCTCTGTCCAAGTTCTAGTTGCAATGCATTGCCTGGTGACAGCCTGCGGCCAACATGTGCAGCTGTTACCAGCTCGTTGGCTTATTCACTCAGCCAACTGACCATATCTTACCACTGGGGATGCAGGACAGCGTGTCACCGCCAGGGTCTCCAACGCAGCCAGGCTCGCTGCTGCGCGCTGCCGGAGGCGAGCAAGTGGAGGAGATTTGCGTGCATGCCACAGCATACGATGCATGCATGGACGTCACAGGCAGCGACCATAAGCCGGTGTGTCCCCAACGGTACAGGCTTGTATACAAGTGCGCGAGGATGACATGTTGGCATGCAGCCCAGGCACAGGTGGCCATGCTGACTGGTAGGGATTGCATGCGCTGTAGCCATGAGATCTATCACAGAGGGCTTGGCACCACATCCTAGACTTCATCACCCTGGTTCCCGTGCAAGACTCGAGCTGCCGGGCTGCGCAGGTCTGGGCGGCGCTGGCGGTGGATGTTCCCGTGACCCAGCAGGAGCGCAAACGCAGCCTGTGCTCGGACCTTCTTCAGCGGTGCTATGCAGCGCATGCGCCTGCTGCGCCGCGGCTCGAGCTCTCCAGCACATGTGTCAATTTGCACCAGGTCTGGCCTTCAGCAGTTGCACGGCCTTGTGGCAGAGCTCATCATATCCTGCAAAGTCTGCACCAACGATTGCATGCTCGACGCAGGCCATTGCCGCATGCACGCGTGCTGCCAGCTTGCATGTACAGTGTGCCAAGCCATTCGGATTTTTTGAGCAAGCAAGGGCGTGCTGTGGCATGCAGGTCAGGCAGAGCCAGGAGGCTGTGACCGTCAGCAACATCGGTGGGGGAGGAGCACGCTGGATGCTGCGCCTGGCTCCTCCAGCTTTGGGCGGCTCACCCCAGGATCTGCCAGACTGGCTCGCTGCATGCCCAAGTGGCGGGTTCCTCATGCCGCAGGTACGCGCCTGGTATCGGCCTGAGGTATAACAGAGTAGATTTGAACAACCAAGAGTACATATATGTGGGTGCGTGTGAAAGACCTGCTCCGTGTTCTGCTCGTCTTCCTTTCAGACTGACAGGCTGCACTTAAGTGGAAGCTGCCGCCACACCGTGGGTGTGTGCTTTCGCACAGACCACACTGATTGCAGGATGCTTTGCAATCCTGCATGCTCTGTGTTCCTTCCAGGCGCACGTGGAGGTTACGCTGGCAGCGGCGTTGAGCGACGCTGTCTACTCCGCGCGCACTCTGACAGCCACGCTGCTGTTTGTCGTGCTGCCTGAGACAGCCGCTTGGCGTTTGACGCCAAGTTTAGAGGAAGTGCGGATAGTGTGCCACATGGCTGGTCGGAACTAGCCGGAAGTAATGTCTGCTGCAGGCACCTGCCTATGGCCGTTTTCGGCGCATTTCGCCCCCGTGTGCTTTTGCATTCCTGCTCTAAGATGTGCCTTGGCTTTGTTGCATGGCGGTGTCGTGTGTATACAGCGTTGAGTAAATTCTGCGCTTTGTTACCAATAGCGAGCGAGAGGAGCATGATTGTGTGTACGCTGTGAACAACACGAGCTGGATTACACGGCGGAGTGGTCGGGAATACTGTAGGCCTATGAACGTCTTGAGGAAGTAGCCAGGCAGGGCTGATTGTTTGCACCCGCTGTATGTAGTAGATGCCGCACTTTGTCCAATTTGGTAGCATTTGTGGAAAGGATGTTAATCTAGAGTAGGGTGTATGCACGGAGTGTGACATGAGATATACGAGAGCGCGCGCTCATAGACCGAAGTGCTGACGCAGGCGGCTCGAGGATTGCCTAGTGCATTGATTACGTGACCCCTACTCATGAGTCTACATGCGCTGGCAGGCAGACCCCAGGCCGTGTCGTCCGTACACATAACAGCAGCGAGTGTGAACATGCGTGAAGATCTTACTGCACATGCGTGAAGATCTTAGAGCCCGTGGCAGACCACCGTGTCCAACACTCAAGAGCAGAATGGCGCGTCCAATGCTTTGGACGTTCTTGGACGGGTGCGCGCAATGCTCGCAGACTCAAGGCTCCCTCACGCGTATGGCCGGAGGCAGTGCTGACCGCTAATTATGTACGCATACGTTCCCTGGCAACAAACAAGGCCAAGGTCAAGGCGACAAACAAGGCCAACCCACACGTGCTATTCTTGCAACTACACGTCCGACCTCTTCAATCTGCGCGTCTTCGGTTCGATGGCATACATGTTGTGCCCCAGGCAAAACATCCAAGCTGGAGTTGCGAAGAGTGACTGAGCTTTGATGGGCCGGTGTGCTGATGTCTAGCGTGTGCTGGTGGGCTAGTGGGCGCGTGCTGGTGGGCTGGTGTGGGCTGGTGGGCTGGTGGGCTGGTGTTACGGCTACCGCATGATGTCATAAAACAACCACATCGAGATCAGCCACGACGTCTGTGCAAGAAACGCCATTGTTGGGAGCTGCAGTCCAGGGTCCGTTCTCCCGGCCACTGTCTCGGCAGACCGTAGAGGAGCCAGAGCTGGAGGCTGCTGCTGCTGAGGAGCCCGCTGTTGCACCTGCCCCATGTCGAGCCTCCTGCTGAGGAGCCCGCTCAAACACCTACTCCCCATGTCGAGCCTCCTGCGCTTAACCCACCTGTGCCCGCCGTCCTTCAGCCCAGTTCTGAAGCGGCATGCAGGGCAGGGCCATGCTGCTTGCAGCCCACCACACACGAGGAGGCCATGGCCTCAGATCATGCTGCGCATTGGCAAGCAGCCATGGACGAGGAGATGGCCTCTCTGGAGGCCACTCCAGAAATGGGTCTTAGAGGCCTGCCTGCGCATGTCAGCGCCATACCTGTGAACAGGTGTATCAACGCAAGACCGACGCTGCGGGAATGCTCAGGCGCGGCTGGTGGCGAGGGCTTCAAGCAGCGCACGGCCTCAACTACGACGAGGTCTCCGCGCCCGTGTCATAATATGCCACCCTCCGTGCCTTGCCTGCTCTGGCCGCAGACCAGGATCTGGCGGTGAAGCAACCCGACAGCAAACGGCATGTCTCAGTGGTGTAGTTGAGGAAAATCTGCAAGTTGCGCAGTGTTAGGGCCAGGTACTGGAACCCAGTCTGCCTGACAGTGGACGGTCCGCAAGTCTGGCACAAGTCAGCCACGCTGTCTTGGTCGCAGCAGCGGCGGAGGTCCTTGATTGTCCGCTCCAAGCTGACTTAGTGTTCGCGCATGCCTGTGTAGCAGGTCAGTCGGGCGCAGGGCCTGCCTCTGTTCAGCTCTGTGCGTGTCACGGCATAGTCGCGTGGAGCAGTTGTGTAATACTTTTTTGTTGGATATGCACCTGCCCACCTCAACACGCAGCCGCCGGGCTACGCAGCAGGAACAGAACACTGTCTGCCACTTGCAATGAGCGCTGTATGGCCTCCGCCAAGCGCTCCGCCAGTGGCACGCGTGCCTAAAGCAGGCCCTAGAGCATTGCGGCTTCTCTGCAGCCGACGGGGACCCGCGGCTGTTTGTTCACGATGGCAGGGAGAGCACCATCTTTCATCCTGTGTGTAGACGACATCCTGACTGTAGTCAAGTCTCCAAGGGTAGTGACCTGGGCGGCCAACACCATCCAGGACGCATTTGATACACGCAACCTGGGTGCGGCCCAAGTGTATCTTGGCACAACAATCGCACGTAATAGGCGCGCGCGAACACTAGTGCCCAGCTTGGCGCGGACGACCAAGGATCAGGTACGGCTTGGAGGACGCCAAGCTCCTGTCTGTGCCGCTCAAAACCACCGGCATCACGCTCGACGAGGATGGGGGCGAGGCGCTGGATCAGGATATATTCCATACAGCAGGCGCATAGGGAGCTTGCTGTAGCTCACTGCCTGCACCAGGCCTGACATCGCACAAGCAGTGGGAGTGCTGTCCAAGTATGCTAGTCGTCCCACAACTTTACACTGGAGTGCAGCGATCTTTGTCTTCCGCTACCTGTCGGGCACCAAGAGGTTTGGTCTTCACCTGACAGGTGTCAGGAGGAAGTGAGCGCTGCACTCCAGTGCAGAGTGGTGGGACAGCCCACATACTTCGACAACGCTCCCACTGCCTGCGCGATGTCCGGTCCTGTGCAGACAGTAAGATACAGCAGACTCCTGATAGCTTGCAGTATGGGAACTTGGCCTGAATCATTGCGCACTGCTTTAAACACTGCGGGCCGCCTGATTCGCGCGATACCAGCTAATCATGGTTTAACCAGCTTAAACCACGACCCTGCCTGATATGGTCTTCACCCTCAACGGTGGAGCTGTCGGCTGGTCTACTGAGGCGGACTCATTACGCGGAGGAATGACCGCCGCAGCTGCAACAAGAAAGCGCTGTGCTGCGCACGCTACCCGGCCACCTATGTGTATGCTGACACAGCCTGGACACCAGGGCAGACAAGCAGGGCATCGAGCTGGTCAAGGACCCCATCACTTCCATACACTAGGCTTGCCTAGTCGAGCAGCTGGTTCCTACCACATTGGGCCCTGCCTTGCCTGCTTCTCGTGGGTGGGGGAGCAGCTTATCTCTTCACGGCCTGGGCGGTTGGCCAACCCGCACAAGGATTATGAAAGTCGGGGAGCAGCAGCAGATGTGGGTGAGAGGCGAACTAAGATTCAGAGGTCAAGACACCCGCGGCAGCCCCACGCCAGTGTGACCCCGCGGCAGCGCAGGATCAGCCCACGTCCCTCTGCCGCGAAGGGCTTGGGACGAGGTGGTAGCAGACTACACACATCAGGGACTTTATGGGCTCGGCTGCGGCGCAGAGCTTGCCGCGGTGGCACCAGCGCAACGCCTGGAACGCCTCAAGCGTCCGCCTGAATCACCAACCACGCAGCCAGATGGCGGCAACACGTGCGCCACGAGCCAAGCCTGTCTGCACTCGGGCCCAGTCCGCGCAACATGACCGGGCAGCAGTGGTGTGTGATGCAGCCGGCCACCAGCGCCGGTGTCGGCGGCGACTCACCTGTGGTTGGCGGCGTACCGCCGCACACCAGAGGTGGCAAAAGGCGGTGAGGCGCAGGCGTGTCCGCAGCGGGCGCTCCAGCGGCCCGGTGCGGCCAGCACTGGGGCGCTGTGAGCGCTGGCGGCGCCTCTCGAGTCACGGTTGCCCAGACCTGTGCGAATCAGCACAGAAAGGAGGGCGCAAGCGCACACTACATCAAGATGTGGGTGACACTGCTGCAAACGCAGCCTCCGCGCTCTTCTGGCATTCAATGTGCACAGTGAGCATGCCCATGCGCAGCATGCCGCACTTGCCAGCCCATAGCGCAATGGCGGCTACCCTACCCTACCCTATCTAGGCTGCCATTGCGCAGGTCGCCTTGAACAGTAGCCCAGGCAGGGCGGGCAGACCGTGACCTGCAGGCTGGCGAGTCGATGTGTCATCTGTGCGTGAGGCATTGCATCGGGGCGCTACCGCTGAAGCAACGGCCCAGTCCCGCAGCGCATGCACCTCAAGGAGCGGCGGTTTCACCCAATACCTGGCCTCCAGGGCGCCATGGGCATCAAGGGCTCGTTCGACCGGGCCGCACGCAAGCGCGGCGCACGTGGCCGGGGCCCCCCCTCCCAGCGCTATTTCATGGCGGCCAGCCCATTCATGGGTGACAACGACCGCTAGTGCATGCGCAACCTACCTGCTGGTTGCTGCTTTCTGGACACTGCGCCTGTTGGAGTGCAGCCACCTGCTCATGTCCTGCATGTCTGCTTCCTTGAGCATCAGTTGTGTTACTGCAGCCGCATCCTGCCCTTGCTATAAAAGACCTTGCACTGTAGTCACCAATGCCGTGACGTGCCTTGCAGTGCCTGTCCTTCCCAACTCCCAACAGCTCACCCAGCTACGGTAATGCACCCCTCGTGGGAGTTTCGAACCCACCACTTTACTCCACTTTGTCAGATGACACGTTGCAGGGACATTTGCCATTGCATGCTACATTCGCCTGTCCGAAGTGAACACATCATGGTGTCATAGAACAGACATTTCTCCCTTAGCACTGCGCAGCGCAGGTACCTGGCCTCGTGTGCGTGCTCTACTGCACCGCTCAGGTGCCTAATGGCTGTAGTACCAAACCTAAGCAGGTGAATTATGTATCGGTTCAATGCAAGCAGAGGTGCTCAGTGCGCCCAGCCTCACCTCACTGAGATCTGGCACTGGGTGTGTTACCACAGGGCAAGCACATGTCAATCTAATGCATCCAGTCAAGGATGTGGCTGATGCTGTGCTGCAACAAATTACATGTCTCGCAGGCCCGACTCAGCTTCCGCGCGGCATCGCGTGCATCTTCATCCCGCCATCAATCTGCAGCGTGGAGAGCAGGCGCTCCTTGCTTCGCACACCTTGCGGCCCTCCCATCTGCGGGCACACGGCCACTGTTAGATTGGGGCCGCGCATGCCCTTACGTAAGAGCTGTTGTGCAGGAGACTGCCGCACCGAGGCCGCCAGGCTGAACTGGAAGTTGGCAAGCAGCGCTGCCAGGGCCGTAATGATGTTCATGTGGGCCAGGGTGCGGCCGATGCAGTCGCGTGGCCCGTCGCTGAAGGGTATGAAGCGCTTGGCGGGGCTTGGCACTGCAGTGCCAGGTGGCGCTTGCGTTGAGGCGCTGCCGCAGCTCTGCCCGAGCGCAGAAGCATACTCTGCGTCTGCCTCCAGCCAGCGGTCCTGCTTCCGCATAAGCACTCAGTCAGGCACGCACGCATGCCAGCGTGACAGAAAGCCACACACCGCGCGCACCGGGTGGAACTCGGCGGGCTTGTCCCAGACGTGCGGGCTGTTCAACAGCGGGTACAGGGGGACGACCAGCACAGTGCCGGCAGGGATGGCGTAACCGTGCAGCGTCATGTCTTCCTCTGTCTGCCTGGCTGTGCCGGATGCGGCGACCGGGTACAGGCGCATTGCTTCCTGCAGCTCAGCGGCAGACTGGGGCCCAGGCAGCCTTGCATCCCATCCCTACGGCCCTGCAGTGCTTGCCATGCAAGCGCACATTGGCCTTTCTCCATGCTCACCTTGATGACGCGACCCAAGTAAGCGAGCTTGGCCAGGTCGTCATGTGACACCATTCGGGGCTTGGGCCGCCCCCGCTTGGCGAGCAGGCCGTTGTCGTCCAGCTCAGCAGCAAGCGTCGCTTCTACCTCTGGGTGCTGAGAGATGCAGAACCTGGCACCGCACACACGTGGGCGCGTCTTGTCACACGCTCGAGCGCATGCAGAGCGCGTGCAGGTGCGTGCCCTCAGAGGCGCATGGCTGAACAGGGACAGGGTGCTGCAAGGCAAAGCAAGAGCGATCCACGTGCGGTGGCCTTGTGTGTGCGCGTCCTGTCGAGCTGCTGGGACCCCGTGCTCTTTACCAAAACAGAGTGAGCAGGCAGGGCGCAAGCTGATCGCATGCAGCCACAGGCACATTGATCGACGCAGGCGCACAGCGTCCAGCCCATCGTCTTGCCGCTCGTCTCCATGCCCGCCACAAACACGATGCCCAGTTCCGGCAGCAGCTGCGCGTCCGTGAGGTGCGCCCCGGTCGCCGGATCCACAATCCGCAGCAGGTGCGCAACCAGGCTCACGTCACTCGCAGCTGGCGGCCCGCGCGCTCTGACGTCCTCCAGGACGCGCTCGAGGAGGGTGTACCAGCGGTTCATGATGTCCCGTCCGCGGCGAGCTTCCTGGTTGCCGTGCAGGCGTGTGAAGGAGTGCAGGGCCGCTCAGTCTGATGCTAGACGGCGCTGGGCTGTGTCACCTCAGTGAACCAGAGCAGCTTGTGCTTGACGGGGTTTGTCAGCTGCTTCAAGAGCGCCTCCATGGCTTCATGCAGCAGCCTGACGCCTGCTGCGCCGCCCTCTGTGCAGGCAAGGTCCCTGCGCGAGCAAAAAGGTCACCAGCAGCGCCAGGTTGCCTCACGGGCGGCGTACAGCACGCTCCGAGCTCACCGCAGCGCGCCGAAACGTATGCCGAAGCCTATGCGGCCAATGACTTCCAGGGACTCTCTCTGGCACAGGTCGTCCATGTCGAGCACTGCTGCGGAGCCCGCGGTGCGCAGCGCGCCCACGAGCTCGCCGACCACCTCGGCAACGCTGCCATATCCGGTCCTGAGCGACCGGGCGCGTCGTCTGCCCATAGCAGTGAAGCAGCACAGGCATCCCAGCCGAACGTGACGAGTCATGGCGGGAGCAGGAGCAGGCGCAGGGCCTGCCGCTGGTGCTCGCCTCATGTTTTGCAGAGAGAAGGCCGGCGCGATGCCCTTGCGCACAAGCCGCCACTGCGGCGACTTGCTGCTCTGCGTCAGCAGGTTGGGCAGCCTGGCTCGGTTGCTGATCTGCGCTGCCCGCGGCAACATCAGGCGGGCCCCAGCCGCCGCGGTGGTGACAGAGTCGCCGAGGTCTTACAGCCCCTCTGCGTACCACACTGATCGGGAAGTACCCTTCGGCGAATGCCTTGCAGGCAAAGGGCTTGTCCAGCGCGGACTCACGCGAGAGGACCGCGCTCACTAGGTGCGGGTCGCACAGGATAACCACCTGTGTGACAGCGCACGCGAGTGCGCTCAAGCAAGCGGCAGCGTGCAGCGGGCACCCTGCTCGCGCGGAGGCCTGGCTCGCCTTGAACCAGATGAGGCGCATGCTGAAGACCCCGCCGAGCTGCGTGGTCAGGTCCAGCATCTTGCGGTGGAAGTCCGGCCTGGTGAGCGCCTGGGCGTTGCCCCAGAGCCAGTGCTCCGGGGGTGGGTGCGGCAGCAGCGCCAGCGCCCTCTGGTTGCGGACCCAGCAATGCAGCCCCTTCCAGTGCCATGCCAAGAGCGCAGCTCCTGTGGCTGCCAGTGTGAAGGCAAGCGCCTGCAGCATGACGTCCGTGCCGACCACGTCTGCTCGCGTCGACAAGCGGCGCAAGCGATCTGGACGATGATTTTAAATTCTTGGTGAGATTTATGAGTTTTCAAACCACACTGTGACAGGGCTGAAGGCATCAGGTCCCTCCCACCTGATGCTGTCTGTCATAAGTTGAATGGTCTGGGAGGGCCGACCATTGTCAGAGGTGGAGCGGCACGGCGTACACTTCACGGCGAAACAGCTCTCAAGGTAAAGCCTGACTCACAGTTGTGACACAAGGAGCCGCGCTGGTCAACACGCCTTCACATAACACACGAGCGGAGCACCTGCATTCCAGTGTCTGAGCGAACCAGGCACGGGTGCGCTCTATTTCAGTGCAGCACATTGCTGCCCTGCAAGTGGACGGGCCGCAGCGAGTCCTGCAATCCACACGCTTCACGCGCTATGCGTCCAGGTAGCTGCAGAAGCTGATCAGGTAGTCGGGCCGGCCCGAGCATGCGAGCGTGGCGTTGTCGTTGAAGTACGTGTACGCGCCGACTGGGCAAATCGCCTTCTGACGGAGAGAGTACTGGGTGGCGCGCAGACAGCGCGCTGCATCCTGATAAGCGGCACACGCGCTCTTGCAGCCGACCTGCAGCCAGCGGCGGCGCTTGAGCTGCTTGCGCCCGGGTCGGCGTGTGCGTTAAGTGCCTTGGGGAGTCTGTGACATGCCTGCGTGCCACCCGCGGACAGCAGGTGCCCATCTGTCGGCGCGCTTTCACAGTGCAGGTTGAGGTCGCTTTGGCAGCCGGCCGCTGCGCAGCTGCGATCCGACGGCTGCAGCAGCATAGGTGCGGTGAAGTAGGTGAGCACTAGGTCGTAGAAGTCGAGGCCGCCCCAGGAATTGAGGCTGAACTCTGCCTGCGCGAGCGGCATGAAGCGCTGGGCGCCCCCCGCGCTTGGGCAGCACATGCACTGTGGCCGCTTTGCTGACCGTTGTGACGTTTTGCGGCATCAGGCCGGCGTCCAGGTCGCACGCCAGCACGCCGCCGCAGTCGCCAACCTCGCAGCTGCCCAGGCCCTCTGCGTCAAACGCGCAGCCTGTGCGCGGGGTCCAGCTCCCGATCCAGCCGTCCGGCACGCTCACGTTGACGCTTGCGCCCGCACGCAGCTCAAAGCCGCCGCTGGCGACAGGCATGTTGCTTCTCGTGGAGGGCCAGACCGTGAAGTTGCAGGCGTTGGAGAGGGTGAAGACGCGGCGCCTGCCGCACCCGCATCAGGCACAGCGCACAGGCAGCGCCGCAGCGCACAGGCAGCACCGCAGCAAAGGTGGACGCCAAACGGGCAGCCTTACAGGCCATCCCCTTGGTGGCCCCGCTCTGTGCGCGTTGAGGCGCCGTCAGATACCGGCGGGCGCCTGGAGGTCGTGCTGCCGCCCAGCAGCGGCACACCACTGGCACACCCTGCGAGTGTTGCTGCAGCCAAATCCCTTGCACAGAACTGGGGAGCGAGCAACGAGCAAGCGCTGCCTGCAACAGCTGTGCTTGCCCTCTCGACTTGAAGGAGCTGCCACAGAGCAGGCAGTGCAGTGGTTTGCTCTGTTGCTCTGCGCACCACAGCTTTTGTGGCAAGCGGAGCCGAGCCGAGCAAGCACGGCACACCTGCAAGTACGACTGCAAGCCCCCAAGCTGCTGCTGTAGCCCGTGTCAGGGCCATGCTGTGGTCGACTTTGCACAAGAACAGACTGCGCCAGCCCGCAGTGCCACGAGGCTGGGCTTTGAGTGTCCGGGATGCACGCTGCTTCTCCTCTCTAAACGACTTTCGCAGCTAGGGTCTGGAAAATCAAATCAAACCATTTGAACGCATGCGCAGCAGACGACGGCCTTGTTACAACAAGGCCTTGTAAATGTCGATTGGGATGCACTTCGTCCCCATCAGGCTAATCCCAGCCAGCTCAAGATGTGTGGAAAGGTGCGCTTGCCCAAAGTTTAACCGGACACCTACACAGAGTCGCGCAGCACTACCTGTTCGGCATCTGCTCTCTCATCACACTGTGCAACCTGCCAGTCCGTTGACCCCCATGTTCAAATCGCCTTGGCCACAGCCGACAAAGCCAACCTGCAGACACAAGGCACTGCATGTGGCGGTCCGCTTGCTAAGCCTGCGCACCAAGGTACCCACAAAATGTAACTGTGTAGTTGGCGCGGCCTGGACAGGCGAGGGTCCCGTCATCATTCAGATAGGTGTATGTGCCCGAGGGGCAGACGGACTTCTGGCGCTCGGAGTATGGCGACGCGCGCATGCAGTGCTCGGTGTCCCCGTAAACCACACATGCGCTCTTGCAGCCGACCTGCAGCCAGTGGCGGTGCTTGAGCTGCTTGCGCCCGGGTCGGCGCGTGCGTTGAGCACCAAAGGGAGCCTGTGACATGCCTGCATGCCGGCACGGGACAGCAGGCGGCCGTCGACTGGTGTTCTCTCACAGCGCGCGTTCAGGTCGCTGCGGCAGCCTGCAGCAGCGCAGGCTGGGTCGAATGGCTGGATGAGCACCGCCAGGTTATAGTATGCCGCTATAATGTCATAAAAGTCGACGCCACCCCACGAGTCCAGATTGAACTCGGCCTGCGCGTCGGGCGCACGTCTCTGTCTGAGCTGCCGCATGGCTCCCAGGCGAGCGCGCCACTGCACGCCAGGCCCCATGCGACGGCGGCACGTGGGCGCTGCGTACGCTCACCACGGTGTGGTCGCTCGGCATGATGTCGGCGTCCCCGTCGCAGGCCAACAGCCCGCCGCAGTCGCCGACCTCACACGCGCCGCGCCCCTGCGCGTCAAACAGGCAGCCGGTGCGCGGGCTCCAGTTGCCGATCCAGCCGTCTGGGACGCTCACGTCCACGCTTGTGCCAGCAGCCAATTTAAAGCCGCCGCCGGCGACCGGGATATTGCTGCGGGTTGCCGGCCAGACTGTGAAGTTGCAGGCGTTGGCGATGGTGAACGTGCGGTACCTGTTGCACGGCCTGTTTTCGTGCGCACATATATTGCCAATCAAGGTCCGGCAACGGTGCAGCTGGTGTCGACGGCGTACAGGCCGTCGCCCTGAGCGCCCGCAGGCCCGCCCCCTGCTGCGCCCGCACTGACGCCCTGCATCCGCCTGAGGCCGCTGGCACTGTCTGCCGCCGGGCCCCCAGCGCCAAGCACGCGCTGTCCTGCACGCCACGCGGCCTATGGTGTTGCCGGAGGTACCTCTTCAGCTCAGTGCGGCACGAACTGGCACTGCGAGTCGAGGCTGAGCACTCCTGAGCAGCTGCTGCAGCGTGAAAGAGGCTCAAGGGCCGCGCGCAGTGTTACCTTGTGACGCACAGAGCGCGATGGCGCTTGCCCAAATGATGGGGAGCATGACTGCACCACCAGCGAGCGACGTCGATCAGTGCCTGGATGCGCTTGTATGCTGCAAGGCTTGATGCAAGCGTTGTGCTGCACTTTCTAGGGCAGGGTAGCCGCGCCTCTGCCCCCCAAAATGGCAACTTTGCCAATGGTGCTTGCCGCAAAGCCTATCACTCCATACTAATCTAAGTGCAGTGCTCTGGACACGCCAAGCTGCCGAGCATACGCAGTTGCGATGGCCAGGCAGGCAGCGGCAAGGTCGCTGCTGCCTAGGCACACACGGTGGCAAGCTCTGCAGCAGCGTTTGTGCGGCACTAACTCGTCAAGCATCAGCAAGCTCATGGGCCGCCGCCAGCTGGTACCGACGCGCCCGCTGCGGCCACTGTGCAGCGCCTCAGCTGCGCCGGGCGACTCTGCAGACGACGACGCCAGCCACACCGGCTCCCGGGCCTGGCGGCTGAGGCCACCTGCAGTGCGCAGCACCCCTCTGCGCCGCTGTGCTGCTTATAAAGCTGCGCCTGTTTCCAAGCGATGTGCCTGCTGTGCAAACGCCGCGCTGCCCCACACTGCAGCGCAGGTCGCGCTGCCGGCGGCACTGAAAGGGCCTGGCCGCTGGTTCCTGCTGGCGGGCGTGCTGAAGGTCCTGCAGCTGACGCACGCGCACTCACCGCTCGCTCACACCTTTGTCGTCTTGGGTGCGGGGCGGCACCCGTGGCTGTGCGCCAAACTGCTTCAACGGTCCCCGTGCCTGACGCGCTGTGCTGTGCAGGCTTTGCGCTGCCCGAAGGCCTGGCTACGCTGCTCGCCACGCTGCCCGTCGCTCTGGGTGCGCGCTCGCTGCATCGCTGCCCTGCGTTGCGTATGCCTTGTTGCCACTTGTGCGTGCCTCCACTGTGTCGCCGACCTGGGTGGCCAGCTCTGTCAGCACTGCCTGGTCGTGCAGCGCTTGTGTATGCGGCCAAGACCGTCCTCGACCGCGGCTGGCTGAAGCTTCGCTGGACGGCACCGCTTGTCGTCTTGGCGTCTGTTGCGCTGCTGGCGGTCTGCAGCGCCGCCTCTGGCAGGCGCGCCCGCCGACGTTTACTGCTTGGTTGAGTACGTCCGCTGCCGCTGTCGCACACACCTGGGTGACCAGAGGTCGGTGTCGTGCAGGCCAAAGGCAGCCGCACGTGCGCGGGCTGAGGATGCCGCGAGGCAACAGGCCCATGCGAAGGAAGCAGCCCGGACGGCCAGCATGGCCCGCCGGACTGCTGCCGATGCAGACAGGCTGCTGGCAGAATATGATGCGCTGGTGGCCGAGCGCACGCGTTTGGCAGATCAGAGGAAAGGCAGGTGACAGTGCGCAAGCATTTTGCAGAAGTTTGGAAGACAGTGAAGGCTTTTAGCGATGCTGCTCTGTGAAATCAAGCGTACAGCGGGGGCACGGCCTTGCACGTCATATTGCGACAGTCCAGCAGCCACAGCTAAGGACCCATACAGAGGACGCATGCTAAAGCACGCATACCCCCGTGACATGCACGCAAGCCATGACGAGAGCGCGTCACAGGGCAGAACATGCTGGCCCGGCCTGCTGACCCGCCATGCACGCGCCACTGAAAACCGACTTTTCTGGTACAGCCCTGCCAGTGCGCCGCTCTGCTCTCACAGGCACTTCCGGTAAGCGGCTCGGAGGCAGAAAGTGTGCCAACGCGGTGTCCATACTCTCAGCAGCAGCCATGGCACTCAAACAGGTGAAACAACCCCGCCCCAAACTGGCACTTGCATCCCTGATAACAAGGAACCACCCCCCAGTGTTGACACAACCTCAGGGTGCTGACGATCTGAACGCTCCACTCTCACCGGAATGCCTGTGCGCTTGACAGGGACGCAGGCAGCGTCCCACCGCAGCCCACCGGCGCCGCGCAGCCCCTACACGCTGCAGTCACTCCCGGCGCTGCCGGACGCGGCGGGGGTCGTCATCCCCGCATGCATCCTCGCGCGCATCGTCCGGGCGAGGCCGCTCGCCGGGCGGGTGCACAGCGCGCGCGACTTGTCGCGTGCGGTGCCCGTGGTGGTAGGTGCGCTCCTGGGTCGCGATGGCGATGACGCGGAGCAGCTCGGCCTGCACGGTGCCAGCAAGCAGCGCGCTCAGCCGGCCGCACCCACGCGGCCTGCGTGTGCAAGCTGGAAGGCACGCGCGAGGCTGAGCGGACGCGCGGGCCTGCCTACCTGCAGCTGCGGGCAGCTCTGGACCATGTGCTGGTAGCCGTCGGTGGTCATGACGGCCTGCAGGTTGCGGCTCACAAAGTCCAGGCACACGCGCTTCAGCTCGCCCGCGTGGTTCTGCTCCGCCAGCGCGAGCGTCGTCGCCGCGGTGTCCACCTCCACCGTCTCGCACAGGCGCCGCTCGCAGATGCGCCGCAGGCGGCCCAGCTGGAAGCGGTCCGCCGCGACCAGCAGGTGCTGCGCCATCGCCACCTCCAGCGCGGCGCCCTCCAGCTCCTGCGCGGCGCGCGGGCGGTCACCGCCAGCGCCGCCTGGGCGACGGCATCGCGCGGCCACGAAACGCGCTCTGCGCGTGGGCAGCAGCCCCGCTGCGGCAAGGACGGGCGCGTGCTGCACAGACGCGGAGGCCGGGCCGCGCGTGCGCGCGCGCGGGCGCGCCTGCGGCAGCGCGTCAGTGTAGACAAAGTGCAGCAGCGCGCGGAAGACCGGCGCGCGCACGTCCTCCAGCTTGACCACGCCCTCGGCGCCCTCGCGCATGCCGCTGTTGAGCAGGGCGTGGAAGACCGGCGAGCGCGCCGTCAGCACGATGCGGTGCGCCGGCAGCTCCTCGCCCTCCACCTGCACCAGCAGCCCAGCGAGCATTAACCGAGCACAGGCGCAGAGTGGCACCTGCTGCGTGACCACGCCACGTGCACCGGCGTGCGAGCGCGAGAGCGAACGCTGCCAATGTGAGCGCAGTCTGCACACACCCCTGGTCAGCGCGGACCTGGAACGTCACATCCGATGCCTCGCCCGCCTCCAGCAGCGTGGCCAGGTCGCGCCCCAGCGTCGGCGGCGGCACCTGCGCGCAGCGCAGCGCGACTCAGCTCGCCTAGGTCGCAGGCCCCCGCTCTCCACAGCCGACGCCGGCGAGCGCCGCGCGCGTGCCCACCTGTATCGTGGGCAGCTTGGGCAGCGAGACGCCCGGGGCGCGCGCGAGCGCGCCGCCCGACGACACCACCAGCTCGATCGTGTACTTGATGATGATGGTGTCCGCCACCAGGTACCCGCTGCTCGGGTTCTCCAGCACGCTGCGCTTGACAAACTTGCGGTACCCGTGGCAGTTGCGCGCGTTGGGGTCCTGCGGCCGCGCCGCGACAGCATGAGGGCCCGGCGCTGGCAGCCGCGAGCGCAGCGCACGGCCCGTGAGCGGGCAGCAGGCAGCAGGCGGGCGGGCGGCACGCGCCTGCCGCGCGCAGGATATCTTCACGGCGCCCTGGTCGCGCCGGCGGCCCTTGGTCAGGTCGCGCCCCTGGCCCGTCTGGTCCACCAGGGTGAAGCGGTGGAAGGCGCGCACGACGCGGCCGTCGGTGGTGTTCACCACGCCCTGCGGCGCGTCGCTCTCGCCTGGCGCGCCGCGCGCCGGCGCCGTCAGGCGCGCGCGTCGCCTCCGCAGCCGGCTCGGGTATGACCAGCAGCCAGGCACAGCATGCACGCCGCTTGGACGGGGCCGCGCCGCACCGATGAGCGCGACAAAGAGCGCCGCGTAGTCGTTCGTCTGCTCTCGCCGCTGCGCGGCGTGCTGGCCGGCCGCTGCGGCCGCCGCCGCCGCCGCCGCAACAGCCGCCGCCGCCGCCGCCTGCTGCTGGGCCTGCTGAGCCTGGTTGGCAGCCGCGGCGGCCGCCTGCGGATAGCCCATCACGGCAGGCGGCTGGGCGGCTGCTGCCGGCGGGGCTGCGGGCCGCGCTGCAGGCGCTGCGGCGCCTGCGGCAACAAACACGAACACGGTGAGTCCGAGGCCCGACCAGGGCGGGCCCAGGCGCTGTCGCAGCAACGCTGGGCCTCAGCGCAGTGCACTAGGGCCGGCAGGTGCCCTCTCACCTGCCGCCGCAGGCGCCGGCGCCGCAGCCGGGTTGGGACCTGGCTGGCCTGCACCCGCCGCAGGCGCCCCGCCAGCGGGCCCGACCGCGGCAGGCACGGCTTGCGGCTGGATGTTTTCCGTGGACGAGCTCCGCTTGCCGTCCGGATAAAACAGCAGAACCTGCCGCGTCGCACCAGCCATGTCAGCAACGAGTGCGAGCGCAGTAAGACAGGCGGCGCCAGCGGCTACTGCTCTTGGTGCAAGACTCGGCAGAGATCACGCACTGCGGCAACAGCGGCGCCGCCTGCGACAGCAGCCCTGTGTGGAAACCCGTGCAGTTGCCGCACGCTGC
>JAABUV010002274.1_pt1 | contig 26355 bp, 5 predicted proteins | sample 5559971 | NCBI WGS metagenome assembly JAABUV01 (sample SAMN10711881, study PRJNA513362) | rock metagenome | isolation source: Antarctica rocks | place: Antarctica: Victoria Land, Knobhead nord | collected 2015-12-19
TAACTAGGACTATAAGGAATTATCTATTATAAGGATTTATCTATTACGCTAAACGGATTAGATTAAGAATAGCCGGTAGAGATAGAAAAGAGAAAGGGGCTAGGCCCTAGATAAGGAAAAGAAGTTTCACCTGCAGACGAAACTTTAGTGTAATAGGTAGTAAACCCGACCCCTCTACTACCTCCCTAGTAGCAGGCCTACTAGGGGGGGGAGGGAAGGAGCTGTAAATAGTTAAGAGAACCGTAATTATCAGGTGGAGTTTTTATCCTTATAGCAGGGTTTCTCCCCGAATAACATATACGTAATACGTACCCCTAAATAGCCTACCCTTATTAGCTTTTTAGCTAGTATAGGAGTATAATTAATTAATTAATTAATTAATACTTAATAGCTATATTATTATATAGTACCCTTATATTCTAATTACTCTACCCTATTTAAGGGTAGTAGCCTAACTATTAATAAGATAAGTAGAGAAGGGTTATTATAAGTATAAAGTAAAAAGGTTAGTTAACTAGTATAAATAACCCGCCTAAATATAAGGGATTAAGCTTATAAAGAAAGTAAGTCTTAAGAATTAATTAATAAATTAATAATAGATATTATATAATTATAACTAATTATCTAGGGGTAGCTACTAGGCGTATAAACCTAGTCCCTACTACTTAAAACCTAAGAAGTACTATTATAAAGGATATAAGAACTTAAAGAAGAAGTCTTTAAAAGGTAGTAGATATAAGATCTATAATAATATTTATAAGAGTTAGAGTAGGAAATATATATTAATAATACTACTTAAGTAGATTATTAATATTACCTATTATTAATAGAAAAATTAGAATTAAAGTATCTTTAATATAAAATTTATATTCTTAGGTTATAAGACCTATATATATATATAATAGGAAGTTAATATTAAAATATTAAGAATAGTTTAATAATATAATTAATATAATTAAAATAAGTATAACCTATTTTCTTAATAACTTTATAAAAATCTAATACGCGTTATAGTATATAGCTCTAGACCTTAAAGCTATATAATATAAGTATATAAAGGATATATTAAAGGATAAATAATCCTAGGAATACTTTAATAGCTTCTTAATAAATTAAATAAAAGATCCTTAAAATTAATATCTAATAATTAATAAATATTACTTAGAAGCTAAGTAAAAGGAATATTAAAAGATTATAAACTTTATAAATTACTTTATTAGGTTAAAAAGATAACTTAAGCTATTTATAAAGTATATGCTTTATAATAACCTTTTAAATAAATTATATAAAGATCTTTATAATTAACTTATAATATAACTTAATATCTTAGAGATAAGGGATACTCTTATTATATTAATAACCTAATTAGAGCCTTATATAATACTACTTATATATAAAGATTAAAGGGATAATACTCCTACTAGGAATTAATATCCTTAAAAAGGAAGAGGAAATTTTTAAGGGTAAAGAGATAATAGCTTATATATAAAGTAAGAAGGATAGGGTATTATTAGAGTATTATTATACCTTCCTTAAAGGCCTAATAATATAGAGGTTTCCCTATCTTATTACCCGTAATAGAGCTATATATAGCTAACTATAACTAAAAGTAGGCCTAGTCTATAAGTTAATACTTATATACTTTATTAATTAGCCTTATAATTTATTAATAATTATAATAAACGCGAGTTAGATAGGGTACTACTTATAAATAAAGGGGGTAGGAATCCGCCTATTATTTTCTTTAGACTATAACGGCGTCTTAAATAGTATTACCTTCTTACTATTATAGGTACCGCTTATAATCTCCCCCTTAAAGATATACTTACTATATCTTATTACCTTTAATTAGGTCCTATTATATAGATATAGCGGATTAAGGTTCTTGAGTAGTATAACTAGTACGCCTAGCTTAACGTATAGCTTATAAGATAGTAGGGAGGGTTTATAAAACCTATAAAAGTACTTAAGGGGGAAGAGTTTATTATCTTTTTTTAATATAGTATAATTAATACTCTAGTATATTATTATATTACTAGGGATACGCGATATTATCTTAGTATTAATACTAGTAATATCTTTATTTATAATAATAAGAATAGCCCGTTCTAATAGATAAACCCTTTAAGAGATATTTATCCTAATATTAATATAGATATTCTTAACTAAATTATTAATAGTATTTCCTAAGGTATAACTATATTTTTAATATAATATGTCTTTATTAGTAGTAGAGCTTTTCTAGATATTAATACTATTACTAATAGTGAGGAGATTACTTATAAATAGTCCTATTTTATAATATATAGCGTCTATTAGGTCGGGATTATTAAGTCGCTTATTAATAGTAAGATTTAAATATATAACCTTATTCTAGAAATAGGCCTTTTAAAGATACGCCTTAATAACCTAGCTACTAGATCCTCCTAGAATAACTAGGAGTATTTATTAGAAGTTACTATAAAAGTAGACTACCTTACCCCTAAAATAAGCCTAGTTATTACTATAGATATCCTAAAGGCTACGACTAATAGCTTCTATATTATATTAACTCTATATAAGAGACTTATCCTAAAAGATAATATAAGCTCGCTTAATTAACTTAGTAAGATTAGTCCCCTTCTTAATTCTATATAAGGAGGTAGTATTAGAGTTTAGGGGTATCTTAAATTATAAGTAAGTAGTCTAACCTCCCTATAATAACGTTAATATAATACTAGAAGATACTACTATTAGAGTAACCTTTTACTAGGAACGTAGCCTTTCTATAATAATATTTTATACTATTATCTTACTAGTACCCCTAGTACTATTAAGGAAGAATAGTATACCTAGAGTACTAAATTTATTATTAGTATTAGTATTCATAGTGGCGATAATCTAATTAGTAGCGTAGTATTAATTAATATTTAGCCTATTCTATAAGACCTTAGCCTTATTAGGGGTAATTTAGTAAGATATTTCTTCCTATAAAAGTCTATTTAGAATGTCGTTAAAATTATTAAATAGAATAGTTAAAATAGGTAGGCTATATCAGGCTAGATCCTTAGTATATTTAAGGGTTAATTAATATTCTAATTAGCCGTTAATTAGGTAAAGGGCGTACTATTTAGTAAATAACTATTACTTATAGTAATCGTCTAGGATCTAAAGCGTTAATAAATCCCGTCGTAGGAGGTATAAGTAGCTGTTTAAGATATACTCCTTATATTTATTTTATAAGGTAAGGGTGTTAGTAGGTTAGAGTTTAATTAATACTAATATAAAAAGACTTCTTAGCTTATAACCTCCCTAAAAATCCTTTCCCTTATTAAGGATCTTATTAGTATATCTATTATTTTTAGTTAACCTAAGCTTTATATAAGCCTCCTTCTATCTTATTAGCTAGCCGTCTACTATCCGTAGGTTATTAAATAATATAGCCCCCTTAATATAATAGAGGAGTAGTTAGTAATAGTAGAGATCCTTAGTTTTAGGACTAATAAAATTAATATACCTAAGAGTCTCCCCCCTTTTATATATTTTCTAACGTTTATTCCTTTTATTCTAGGTAAAGACTTTAGGAAAATCGGCGTATAGACAGTTAAGTAGGTCCCTTATAATAGTAGGACGTTTCCCGTTCTATTTTATAAAAGGTAATAGCTAACTATTATTATAAGCTTCCTTAGTAAGATAGTTTATATTAAAAAACTCTATTAATATAGTCCTATAGAGCTTATTACTATCTATTAGCTTTTATTTAATAGCCTTATTAGTAGCCTAGTTATTAACCGGCTTAAAAAGGGTATACTATTAGTCTAGGAGGTAGATTTATAAATACTTTATATAAGGCTTTATAATACCTATACTAAATAAGAGTATCTTCTAGATAGCCTTAGTAGACCTAATTTAATAGGCTAACTAGAACTCTATAATCTTATCTACTAACTCCCCTTACTATTATAGCTAGCCGTTAGAAGCGGGGTTATTATTATTACGCGTATAATTCCTAGTAAGGGAGATATTAGCCTAATTAGGTCCCTTATAAATATATTTATATAGATAGAAAATAAACTTAATAGAGCCGTAGATCTTAATATTAATATAGGCACCGTATTTCTTTAATAGGTATAGGTTATAAGGGATAACCTATCTATTATTAATAGAGGAATTAGGTTCTAGGGGGCTAACTAGATATTTATAGAAAGGATAACTCCTATTAGATATAAAAGATATCTCTTAGTAAAAATCCTTTAGAAAAGCCTTATTATAATAATTCTTCTCCTAATTATAATATCTATTACTAGGGACGCTAGTATAGTAATTATAAATTATATTATAGGACTAATTCATATAGTATATTATCCTACTATAGAGGGGGGATAAATACTTAAATAATACTATTAATATTACTAACTATCTAGATCTAATCCTCTTCCTATATAATAAGGAGAATATAAGTATATAGGAGACCTCGCTTCTAAAACTTAATAATATAATAGTAGCCTATATAAATACTAAGTATATATTCCTTAAGAAGGTCCTTTATTAGCTCCCGGAGCTTCTAATTAAAGTTACGGGTAATTAGGTTATAATAGTACTCTAATATCTAACTAGATACTAGTAAGCTCTAAATATTAGACTACTTAGGATTTATATAAAGATAATAAAAAATTTAAGTTTACCCCTTTTTTAGACTATTATTATAGTGTTTTATATTCTCGCTTTTATAGTATATAGGCTTCCTAGTATTATTAATAGGAGGATAGTTACCTTACTATTAATATCTTTAAGCGAGATATCTAGATTAGTACTAAGCCTATCTATTAGGCCGGAGTAGTAGTCTGCTTAGATAGTCTATTAATTCTAATAATACTAATTTAGGTTATTAAGCTCTATTAATATCTAGATATTAGTAGCCTAGTAGCTAAATAGACATCTGCTATTAATAGTATAATTAAAGAAATTAGGCTAGATCTAGATATTAATTAGCTAATTATTTAAATTATATTAATTATCCCCTAGCCGTTATCTAAATAATTTAGAACTATTTATAACTAAGTAGATTTAAGTCTAGAAAATAAATAGGGAAATATATTAAATAGTCTTACTTATATCTATTTTATATAAAATTAATATCTTATTACTTACTAAGACCTATTATAACCCTAAGGTATATACTTACCAGTAATATACTAGTCTAGCTCCTACTTAAGGTTACTACCCTCTTTCTACTCTAGTTTATCATCGCTACTAATTAAGGTATACTAGGTAAGCGTACTTATAATACGGTTCTATTATAATATATATAATAGATAGTCGCCTAGAAGCTAATAGCTAGCTAATAGAAGGCGGTTATACTATAACTATTTACTAAATAGAAATAGGAGCGGATATTAGAGGGCTATATAAGAAGGATACTAATTAGGAATTAATATAAGGCCCTCCTTAATAGTTTTAATATAGATATCCCGCTTAATCCAGCCTCTTATAACGTTATTAGGAGTTATTATAATACAGGCGACTTTTATAGAGGTAGGCTAATTATAGGTACTCTTATCCTATTATTTAGGATTTAGCTATTAAATATAGATACTTATAGTATTAATAGGATATTATAGTTTATCCTCTTTAAGGCGGTTATAATAGGATTTAAACCCCTAGATATATAAGTTAATAGACTAGAGGGTATATTAAGTAGATATAAGGGTATCTTAATTTAAATTATTAAAATATTAATAGTAAATTATAAACGGAAGGAGTAGCTAATAGCTCTAATTACTTATATTAGCCCTAATATATATATCTTAGTCTATAAGAATTAATAATAATATAACCTAATATAATATACCCTAGGCGAGCTAATAATATATAACTACTATATTAATTCTTCCTAATAGGAGCCTAGCCTATAATCTCGTTAATTAGGGCCTAAGAACTTATAATACCTAAGATATAGTATAATATAGACCTACTTGAGAAATAGCTAGTATACTATCCTTATTACCTATATACTAAGGAGACTATAACTCTAGAGGTCTAGATACTATTAGCCCTAAGACGGCTTAATAACTATTTAATTAAATAGCTATCCTTGAGGCTAAAGTAGTAGAGTCCTAACGCGATACTATTAGTATAGCCTTATAAAGGGGAAGAGGCTTAATAGATCTATTAGGGCTTATTATAAGGCGTAGCGTAGCCCCTTTTATATATATACCTCTAATAGGAGCTGTAATAATAGTAATAGTAATAAATTAGGACTATAAGAGAGTAAAACATAATAAACCCCTAATATTTACTAGCCCTCCTATGAATATCTATTTATAGATTATTAATTATAACGACTTCTATAACCTCTAGATTATTAAGGGCTCTAATACTTAAGTATTTATAGCGTGTACCTACCTTAGACCTAAAATTAGAATAAGGATATAACTTATAAGACTATTAGGCCTCTAAGAGACCTTTAAGGACTAGAATAAGCTATAAGTATAGCTATTAAAGAATTACTCTGTTAGGGATATTAGGTTAGACGTAGAGTTAAAATAGACTATATATATATAGGAAATAGGGAGTTAATATAAAATTTTATTAATAGATTTAAAACCCTAGTAATAGATCTATTATAAGATAATTCGGCGATTTACTATACTTTTAAGAAAAAGCTATTAGCTAAAATCCTAGACTATATCTACTAGTTATAATAGTAACTACTAGACACGTTTATAGGATTTAAGACCGTAGTATAATAAGCCGAAAATTATATTAGAGTTAGGAAGCGGACCCTAGAAGATTATAAGGAGGTAATATAGGGTTAATAGAAAAGGATATAATTTACTAATAATTATCCTAATAAGGAAGATAGAGGGCGCTCTCCCTTATATAATAAATTAAATAATATAAACTTTAAATTATTAGGATTAAATAGTAAAAAAAGGGCTAATATCTATAATAACTATTAGAAGGCCTAAAGAGATTAAGGGGTATATATATATTATAGGTAGAAGAAATATTAGGTTAAAGACTATACTAATAGACCTATTAACTACCCCTATCTAAAAAATAATCGCCCGTAATACCTAAGATAGCGTCGCGGGTTACCCTAGTCTTAGAGGAGTATCTTATAACCTAGGAATTACCCCCTTTAAGGTAGGCTAGGTGTAACTTAGAATATTAGTTATAAAAGCTATAATATACCCTTAAAAAGGAGTTCCTACGCCTTACTCTATTAAATATATTTAATAAGGTCTATAATAAGGACTATATCTTAATACTTATATAGATATAAAAACCCTATTCTAACCTAGACTATTAATATATAAAATTAACCCTATAAGTATTAATTAATTATAACGCTATAACGAATTTTATTAATTAGGACTAGGTCTAAATATTAGGCCTTACGCCCCTAAATATTAAGGTAGCCTAGGTTATTAATATAAATAGAAGGATAATTAGTCCTACCTTATTATAAGCGCTATTTCATATTCAAATTAGCGCTTTAAGCGGATACTACTCTTATTATACTTTTAAAGCCATTCCTATATAAGGTTATTAAATAATTCTAGGCCTATTATAACTTTAATAAATTAATCCTATTATAGATTAGGCTAAGGGAAAGGTTAGTATATCTAATAATATTAGGGTATTAGATTAAATAGACTTTAATAATAAGGTGGAGGGAGAGTCTATCTATACCTATTACTCTATAACTAAGGAAGCTAACTAATTAGCCCTAAGGGTCCTACTAATAAAGTACTTAGAATACTTAAATGTTTTTAATAAGGAGGTAGGAAGCAAGTTACTACCCTATTATAGTAAACTTAATTATACTATTAACCTTTAGCTAGGAATTATACTACCTTTTAGCCTACTCTATAACCTATTAGAGACTAAGTTAGGCGTCTTAAAGGTATATATTAAATAGAATCTTAAATTAGGCTTTATTAGACGCTTAAAATTAATAGCTAGGGCACTAATCCTATTTATAAAGAAAAAGGATAGAGGCTTACGCCTCTATATAGATTACTAAGGCCTTAATATAATAATAGTAAGAGATTAATATCTAATCCCTTTAATCTTAAATATTCTAGACTAACTAAGGAGAGCTAAAATATATATAAAAATCGACCTACGAGGGGCTTATAACCTAATTTAGGTAAAAGAAGGTAATAAATAGAAAACGGCTTTCTATACTTATTATAGGCTATTTAAATACTATATTATACCTTTTAGACTAGCTAACGCCCCCTTAATATTCTAATTATATATTAATAAGGTGCTATTATACCTTATAGATATTATAATTATTATATACCTTAATAATATCCTTATCTACTCTAATAACCCTACTAACTACGACTATTATATTAAGGAGGTTTTAATAGTACTAAGGAAGTACGGTCTATTTACTAAGCTAGAAAAATACGAATTTAATATTAATATTGTAGAATTCTTAGGGTTTATTATTAGCCCTAAGGGTATTATAATAGACCTAATATAAGTCTTAACTATTATAGATTAGCCTACTCCTATAACTATAAAGTAAGTCTAATCCTTCTTAGGATTTTATAACTTCTATTATTAATATATTAAGGAATATAGCTAAATTATAAGGGAGCTAATAGAGCTAATAAAGCTAATAGTTACTTTTTAGTAGTTATAGTAGGCTAAATTAGTGTTTAGAGAGCTTAAAGACGCGTTTACTAAAGTACTACTACTAGTATATTATAATCCTAACCTGCCTTTATAACTAGAAATAGATGTAAGTATATATATACTATTAGGGGTATATTCTTAAAGGAAGGATAATACTTATACCTATCTAATTATATTTTATAGCTATAAATTTAACCTAGCCGAAATAAACTATAATACCCTAGATTAGGAATTATTAGCTATTATTATATCCTTTTAAGTATAATAGAAATACCTTAAAGAAGCCTAATATTATATTATAATTATTATAAACTATTATAACCTTAAATTATTCCTTACTACTAAGACGCTAAGCTAATACTAGGCCTATTAGGTGGAGTTTCTTTTAGTATTTAACTTTAAAATCTAATACTAGCCTAGGAAGAGGAACCCCGCTAATATACCCTCCTAGAGGGCTAATTATAATAAGCCTAATACTACTTATACTATAGTCCCTTTCTTTAAGTTAGCGCTTATAATTATTAAAGAAGGGTAGGATACGGCCTACTAGGTAATAATAGACCTATAATTAATAGAATAGGAAGATAACTAGACTAAGAAGCTCTTATAGACTATCCTTAAAGAAATCTCGGAAAAACTTAAGACTAATAGTAGAGCTATTAAGGCTAAAGGACTAAGCTATAAATAGCTATTAGGCCTTCTATATTTTTAAGGTAATTATTTCTATATACCTAAGGATATAGATCTAAAAGTCCGTATTATATAAAATTTCCATGATTCCCTAATAGTAGGCTACCTTAATCGCGACTAGACTATTTTAACTATCTACTATTAGTTCTACTAGCTGTTACTAAGTAACGACGTAGGCGACTATATAAAAATATATAATACCTATTAAAGAACTAAAGCTTTAAAATACCTATTATATAGGGAATTAGTACCTATTCTAATTCTTAATATACTATAAAGATCTATTATAGTAGACTTTATTATAAACCTCCTAAAAAGTAAAAGCCCTATTAATAATATTACCTATAACTATATTATAGTAATAATAGACTATTTTAGTAAGATATACTATTATATTATATATTATAAATCTATAACCTCTAAATAGTTTATAGTATTATTCCTATAAGATATATTTCAGTTATATAGGATACTTAATATAATTATTAATAACTAGGATACCCTCTTTACCTTATACTTTTAATAAACTCTTATAAAAGCCCTTAGTATAAATTATAGGCTTTTAATAGTATATTATTAATAAATAGACGGCCTAATAGAGTAATAAAATTAAGTTATTAAATAATACTTATAAGTCTTTATAAATTACTAGTAGGATAACTAGGTTACTCTACTTAGCCTTAGAGAATATACTTATAATAATAGTATTTATAATACTATATATTAAAGCCTATTCTTTATCTCTAATAGTAGAGAGCCTAAACTATTCTAGTTAGTAGATACTCCTAGCTATATTAGCCCTAGCGTAACTGCCTAGGAAATAGTAAAAGAACTAGAATACCTTAATATAATCCTTAGGGAAGAGCTTATTATAACTTAAAATACCTAGGCTTAGTATTATAATAAGGGGAGAAAGCCCCTAACCCTCTAACTAGGAGACCGCGTTATACTATATAGTATTAATATCTTATTATAAAGACCTTATAAGAAGCTAGACTATAAAAAAGTTAGCCTCTTTCTAGTAGTAGAGGCTATTATACCTAATACTTATAAGATTAAGTTACCTTTATAGATAAAGGTATACCTAGTATTTTATATATATCTAATAGAACCCTATTATACTAATATAATTAAAGGCTATATCGCGCTACTACTACCCCTAATTAGCGAAATTATAGAGTATAATAATAAGAGAGAGTATAAGGTAGATAAGATCTTAGACTCTAGACTCTACTATTATAAACTATAATATCTTATAACCTAAAAGGGGTATAAACTAGAGGAAAATTTATAGGAGTTAGTAAAGGATATATAAAATATATTAGACTTAATTTAATAATTCTACTAAAAGTATCCTTTTAAAGTATTATTATAATAGTATAGGTACAAAGCCTTAGAAGTATAGAGCCTTAAGGTATAGAGCTATTAGTTAGACCTTTTCAGTTATTTTAGAGTAGATATAGGTATAGAGCTATTTCTTATATATTTAAGAAGTATAAAGCTATTATAATACGTAGTTTTAGGGTATAAAGCTATTTCTTATATATTTATAATATAAAGCTATTATAATTATATAATTTTAAGGTATAAAGCTATCTTATAGAAAATAAACTATTTAGCCTTAGCTATTAAGTTTATAATTATAATAATAAGCCTATTAAGTAGAATTAGGTTAGTACTTTATATTCTACGGGATTTACTACTCTATACTCTTATAAATCTCTAACTTAATTATATCCTCCCTTAGCTTAATAGTCTATTAGCCCTATATTACTACTTAAGATAAAGAACTCTATATTACCTTATATAATTTAAGCTTATATTAGGCCTATAAAATTAAGGAGGGTCTTATTAGCGCTATTATTATATCGTAGAATTCTAATTATTAAATACTTAGTAAGGCTATTAATATTATAAATTAAGTACTCTAGGAGGCCTATTATAATTATAGACTAGAAGATAAATTATACTTAGAATACCTATTTTTTAACCCTATAATAGGAGATATTAACTATCTATTAGAGGTCCTTACTCTTAATAGTATTATAAGTAGACTTAGCGGGGATATATTACCTAAACGCGTAAAGCTATTAGACTCTATTATAGGTCTTATTATTCTTAAAGGTATCCCTATTACTAGTATTAAGGCCTAGTAGCCTCTAGATTTTAACGCCGTAGGATTTACTATCTTAGAACCTCTTAAGATCTATTAAGGTAATATATTTAGTATTAAATATAATAATAAATATAATATATTTAGCTAATTTAATAAGGATAAATACTATATATATATATTCTTTATAATTAGGAAGATTATAACCTAAAAATATATTATACTACTACCTTATAGTAACTAAACTTAAAGGCTACTAAAGCCTAGGCTAAGGAATTAACCGCTAGAGTTAGCTCTTATAAGCCTAAGTCCTCTCCTAGGCCTTTATAGGGTACTCCTATCCTATATTAATTATATATACCTCTATTAGTACCCTTATACTTAAAACTATTCCCTAACCTCCTAGATAAATTTACTTATAAGCCTCGCTAGCTATTAGATATAAGGGCTAGTAAGTCTAGAGAAGTTTATATAAGTAGTACTACCGGTCCTATCTAACCTTATTACTATAATATAATTAGAATAGAGGAATCTAAAGAGATTCTTATAAGTAGTTCTGCTAGTTCTATCTAACTTTATAACCGCGATATAACTAAAATAGAGGCTACGCCTCCCCTAATACCTAGTACTAGGAATCTTTAAGGGGCCTTTATTAATCTAATTAGGTAGTATATTTATATAGTTATAATTATAGAGTACCTAGATAGTACCCTACTTATTTAGGTAGATATAATAGTACTTACTAAGAAAGCTATTAAGGATATTATACCCTTAGTTAGGGCTATTATTATAAAGGATAAGAAAGCCTTTAATATAGCTGAGAGTAATATTACCCCTAGGATATATTAAATACTTTATTAGAGTAATAAGACCTTAAAGACCTTATAAGTTAAAGTAAAATAAATTTATAATAAGGCTAGATAGCTAACTACTCCTATTATAGCCTATTATCTAGATATTAGTTATGTTATAAACTATAAAGGGCCGCCTTATTATAATATCCTAGATATACTCCTATAATATATTAAATTAGGCTATATTATAACTAATCCGCTTACGTAGTTTATTATAGAATAACCTGCTCCTATAAAGCTAGAAGACTTAGGGCCTAAGGATTAGGACTTAGAGTAGGATATTAACGGGGGACTTAAAGGCTAATAGTATAATATTAGGCCTTATAAGGATTATAAGGTATAAATGGGGGGACTATAAATAGAAGGAGTAGCTAATAGCTTTAACTACTTATATTAGCCCTAATATATATATCTTAGTCTATAAGAATTAATAATAATATAACCTAATATAATATACCCTAGGCGAGCTAATAACATATAACTGCTATATAAATATCTAGTTACTCCTATATACTATTTAATATATAGATCTAGGCGAATTTTAGCCTAAGGCTATTATTAATAATAAGAGGACCTATAATATAATAAATAGACCCCTAGATCTAGAAGATAGTTTAACTAATATAGGTATTAATATTAGTTATACCCTTACTTATAAAGGAGAAATTATAACTAATAATATTATCTAAAAATTCTTTACTATATATAGTCCTCCTTCTTATAAACTATCTATTAATAATAATAATATCTACGTTACTAAGTAGTTTATTAATAAATTATACCCTAAGCTCTACCTCCTTTTAAGGCCCCTTAGGTAATAAGTTAATATTAGCTAGCTTATATAACTAGTTAGAGGATAGCTAATTATTCTTCCTACTATTATAATATAGCTATTAACTATCCCTTAAGTTACTACATTTATTTTTCTATAATAGTATATTATAATAGGGGTATATATTTATAGGGAGGTTAAATAATTTATTAACTAAGTAGGGTATTATATCTCCTACTATCTAGAGACCCCTATATACTTAATATCCCTAACCTAGCATCCGCCCCTAATATATATTATTCTAACGCTAGTATAAGCCTTATTAAATAGGGGGCTAGTACTTAGTATTATTATTGTAATTAGCCTACTAGGAGGCGTACTAGCGATACGTATCTAGATAATATTTAGGAGGTAGTAGAGGAGTAATTTCTTAGGGGGTCTCTTTAAAGATAGGGGGAGTAGGTTATTAAGGGTTCCTAGGCGGAATAACTACTTAAATAGTTATATTAGCGAGGGCTATATACTACTAGGGAGTAATACTATTATAAAGGTAGTTATAAGAGTAAGTACTTAATAGTATTTCTCTAGGGCGAGGTTCTATTAACGTAATATCTCTAGGGTTTACTAGTAAGTTACTAGACCTAACTTAGGTACCTAAATTAGTCTTCTTTAAGCGTCTTATATACCTTATACTATTTATCTTATAAGATCTAACCCTCTTATTAATAGTATTAGGGTGTAGGTTAGAAAGAGCTAGGCGCTTAGAAGGTATTAGTAGGGAGCTAGAGGAGCTGAATTTAGTATAAGAAGGGTAATACTATATTATTTAAAAGCGGCTAGTATAATTTATATATTATAGATTATAAGGAGAGGTATTAATATCTATATAATAGTATTAAAAATATAAAAGAGGTAGGAAGAAAAATTTATTAACGCGGTAGGGAGGCGCTAAGATATAAGATAGTTAGACTAGATTAGTAGGTAAATATATAGATTTAGATATATCTTTTTAACTAATAGATAGATTTTAATAAATTTTAAAGTATTAAGTACCTTAGAGTAAGCTAAGTAATATTATCTATATAGAAAATATTATAGAGTATTACTATAGATAAAGGTAGAATATAAAGAATTATTAGAGTTTTAATATTCGCGCTAGGCCTAGAGGGGTAATTAGGGCACTTATTAACTAACTAATAAGGTACGATAAGCTTAGGGTCCTAAATTACAGATATTCTATTATAGTAAAGAAGATATATACGCACCGTTTATAGTACTTAATAGCCACGTTATTACATAGTACCCTTATAAGTAGGGACCTTTTAAGTTATTAGTTATTAGTATTCATCTTTTCTAAGGGGCGCTTCTTTATTTTTATGAGCTTAAGGTTAGATTAGATAATTCCCTTAGCCGCTAAATTACTAAATAATTACTAGACTCTAGCTAGAGATAGTACTTAAAATACTTAAGTTATTATAGGTTTCTAGCGGGGTTTATTTATATTATAAATATACTTTACTACTACCTTATTATTCTAGACTTTCTACTATATCTCCCTCTTCTTATATTAGGGTTATAAGTACTAGGTTTAGCTTAAGGCCTTATTATAAATACCTAATAATTATATCCTTATTAGTTATACTTATATTATATAAGTACTTAGTCTTTTAAGTTAGGTATTAGCTAAGGGTAGTTAAGGGCTAGTTAAAGTAAAATTTTATCTTCTTAGCCTCCTTTATTAATTTAAATTAATTAGGTTAATATTCCTAAAGAAGTTTATCTTCCTAGATAGCTAGATTATATTTTATTTCTTAGTAGACCCTTATGAAAAGGCTATTATACTATTCTAGAGTATCCCCTTTTAAGTATATTAGGAGTACCCTAAGGACTAGACTACTACCTTCTAGTTCTACTATATATTAAAAGCGGCGAATAAAGAAGGTAGTAGAGTATTTCTTAGGATTAAATATTATAATTTCTTAGGGTTAAAGGTTTTACTCTTTATACTCCCTTAATTAAGGTAGATATTTATTAAAGTCTTTATATTAATAATAATTTAATTAAAATTCTTATAAAAAGTTATAAGGAGGGAATTCTTATAAAAAGTTATAAAGAGGGTTCTAATATCTATATTCCTAGGATCTATAATTATAATACCCTAAAATTAACTCTAAATAATAGTTTTCCTATAATATAAACCTAGGTTCTAGACTAAGGTTCTAGTTTTAATTATAATAAAGTTTAGCTTCCTATTAGGTAACCTTTATATATAATTATACTAATTTATTTTACTCTATTAAAAGATATTATAACTTAGGTTCTTATTAATACTAGTTAGGCTAGAAAACCCTAGGCTAATCTTCTATAAAAGGTTAGTAAGGAATAAAAGTCTCTAGCTAGGTATCTTAATACGGTAGTACTAAGGTATTTTAATCTTATAAATTAGCTATAATTAATTTAAAGCTAGGAGTAAGTAGTAACTTATTATATTATACTCTTATTAAATCTTCTTTAACTTCTTAATTAAAAGGGTCTTTTTATTCTTAATAGATTCTATTTAATATTAGATATTAGATTCTATTAGCTTATAATCCTCTTTCTAGAAGGTAAGCTAGCTTATACTATATAAGTAATAAGTAATAGCTAGAAGTAACCTCTTTAATTACTTATTAAGAAAGATTAAGATTACCCTATTTATTAGGCCTATTATATAATTTATTTAGCTAATCCTAGAATATTTCTTTATTTTTAATAATAGAGTATAGGTAGCTAAGAAGTTATTACTTAGTTTCTACTTAAAAAGACTTCTTCTTAACTTCTAATAAGAGTTAGTAGATAGCCTAAGTAGCCCTTATATTAATATTACTAATTAGTTCTTAAAGGAATAAGGCTTTATATCCTAGGGTCCTCTTAATTATTTATCCTATAATTACTAGTACTATAATATAGTCTTATTAATATAATATTTTTAAATACCCTATATTACTTAAATTCTTCTAGATTCTTATAGCTTCCTTAATCTACCTAGAAATATATTCTATTATACCTAGATAAAGTATAGCTTATTTCCTAGCTACTACTAAGGATTTACCTTAAGCTACTTTTATAGATTTAAGTAGGTTAACTAGATTATTAAGGCCTAAATTATTCCTCTTTAATTTAATTTGATTAGTTATCCTTACTAGAGTTATTCTAGTAGATAGAGGGGCCTTTAATAAACGCTAGGTAATCTTAGTACCGCGCTTAAAATCTTATAAAGTAGCTAGAAATATCTCTAGCTCTAGTCTAGACTACTAGGATTCTAGATAGGCTAGTCTTTTAAGATCTACTACTACTCTTAAGCCGTATTAAGCTAGTCTAAGACTATTTTAAGTAAGATACTTAATAAGGTACTAATTAGAATAGTTAATTAAATTTACTTATTTAAGTTCTATAAAGAGGAAATTATATAGGTAGAAGGTAAGAATAAGAGTATTATAATTAGTTATAATAGTAGATTAAGCTAGGTTAAATACTATAAAGGGCTTTTTAGCTCTAGTTTTTAGATAAAGGGTAGGGAAATAAATAAAGATAAATAGAATTATTAAGGCTAAATAGAAATCTTTTAATAAGGTAATAGGATAGAATAGAGTAGAAGTAACTTTTATACCTTATAATCCCCTTAAGAATAGTTAATTACTAATAAATAGACCTAATTTAAATAGATAACTTAGTATATCTATTTAGGATCTTCTAGTATTACTACTAGCTATTAAGTTACTAGGTAGAGCTTATATAAATAAGTAGGTTATAAAGCTTATCTTTTCTATATCCTTAGGCCTAAGGCTAAATATAGCTATCTAGGTTAGTTGTACTTACCTAATATTACTATAGCTATAATAGTATTAGTCTAGAAGCGTACTAGGCTAAAGTACGTAGTAGGCCTAAGACTAAAATATAACTCCTAACTTTAGGATACGATTAATAACCTTAAACATTCTAAATAAAAGACGGAACTAGGAATATTTACTCTACTACTAGTAGGATACTATACTTGTATCTACTACCGCTAAAATATAGTACCCTTAGCTTATAGATATCTGCTAAGGTAATATATTTTACTAAATAAGCGTAGTTAAGTATCTATAGTAGTAAACCTTAGTAGGCTTAAGGGTACTCTATAGCTAGGCTAGGGACTCCGGAGTCTTAAAAGCTCTAGGCCGCTAGCTACTTAGGACTGGACTAGAAGTAAGTTTAGACTAGAAGTCTTCTATAGGAAAGGTTCCTATATATAAACTTTAGGAGGTATACTATTATTTATATATAGAAATTATTAATATATTAAAGCATATAGTTATAAGAATAGAGCTTTTACTATAGTAGTATTTCCTAGTACTTTATATATAATTCCGTGGCGATAGGTAGGAGTTTATATTAAAGTGCCTTTGCTAAGTACTTAGAAGGGTTCACCTAGTAACTATAGACTAACCGTTTTTTCGGTACTCGGTACTACTTTTTAGTATTAACCCGACTCGCTAAACTACTTACGGCTAGCTTATACCTCGTATAGGTTTAGCGTTGCATAATAATTATGAATTCGGTTCCAAATGGAACCGACGCGGTCAGTCTAAGTAACCGTCTATACCTAGTAACCGTCTACGCTAATTATATCTATAACTAGACACTTTAATAACTTACTTTTACTTATAAATCTATAGTATATAGTAGACCGGTTAGATTTTATAGTAAGTATTTATTGAGAACTCGGCCTAATAAGAACTTATAGGATCTCGTGTTTTGGACCCTGTAAGGCCCTAGAGCAGCAGCCCGGAGTAACGGGATGGAAAACTCCGGGCGGCTCTAAGGTATTAGCGTGGACGGTTACTAGGTGTGGACGGCTACTAAGTGAACCTTTCTATACCTAGTCCCAAGTACTGTCGACATCCCACATTCGCTGCTGGTAAATCACATCACTAGTCCTCGCACTTGGGCTATGTACGTGAATGAACGGACTTGATGCCGCAGTTGAATGGGGACGCTGCATCTCTCGGCACTTTGGACTCTGGTACTATGTTCCAAATATTCCCCCAAAGCATTACTGAATTACACTACAGCCGATTATGACCCCATCGAACATCTCGATGCTATCTTCTCCCACCCATCGAGCCTTTCATCCGTTCCCAAAACTGCTCGAGCCCTTCGAGCCTACCAGACAGACCTCGATCACGACATTTCTGCCCACGTGCAGCAGCAGTCTAGCTCCGATGTCGACAGCGTCAAACGCATCCAGGCGGCCAAGGCAGACTTGGCCGAGCTCTTCCAGAAGGTCGAGGGCGTCAGGCAACGGGCGATCGAGACAGAAGAAGCGATAACAGAGATGACGGCCGACATTAAGCGGCTAGATAATACAAAGAAAAATTTAACGCTTTCGATGACGGCTTTAAAGAGGCTGCAAATGCTCACTACGGCGTATGAGCAACTGAGAGGATTGAGTAGCTCAAGACAATATAGGGAGTGTGCACAGCTATTACAGGCTGTCATACAACTTATGGCTCATTTCAAGAGTTATCGCTCGATTGACCAGATTGCTACGCTCAGCAGGAATGTGAGCGACCTACAGAGAGAAGTGCTGGAGCAGGTGTGTGGGGACTTTGAGGTCCACTTTGCGAAGGGAGAGGTTGCACAGAGAAGAGTGATGCTTGCGGAGGCGTGCATAGTCATGGATGCACTTGGTGATAATGCACGATCAAGGCTGATTACATGGTACTGCAACACTCAATTGCGCGAGTATCGCCAGCTATTCAGGGGCAGTGAGGAGGCGGGGTCACTAGACAATATCTCTAGGAGGTATTCGTGGTTCAAGAGGATGCTGAAGACTTACGACGACGAACATGCTGCTATGTTTCCTCCTTCATGGCGAGTCAACGAGCTACTGGCGAATGCTTTTTGCGAGAGCACGAGGGAAGATTTTAAGGGCATCTTACAGAGGTCTACAAGAAATGCCAACGGACAGACTTTAGATGTGGACCTTCTGCTATCGTGTCTCCAAGAAACTCTGGACTTTGAGCAGAGCTTAGAAAAACGTTTCACGACCACATCTCGAGCTTCAATGGACACCTTGAGCTCATATGATGAGAAGCCACCTGTTTTCAGCCAAGCCATCTCCGAAGCCTTTGAACCATACTTGAGTATCTGGGTAGAAGCACAGGATAAGCACCTATCTATATTGATTCCCAGGTATCGAGTACAGCCACCCCGGCAGCCGGACGAAGAGTTTACTCCACAAATGGTCATCTCATCGTCGACTGAGCTCTTCAGTTTCTACCGTCTGACACTGGCCCAGTGCGCTAAACTGTCCCCTGGAGCTCGATTAGTGGAGTTGACAAAAGTATTTGCGAAGTATCTTGATCAATACGCACAGCAGATCCTTTTGTACTATGTTAGCGAACGCCCAAGCGGGCAAACACCCTCGAAGACGCCGCAAATTGAGGACCTTGTGCTTGTGCTCAATACTGCTGACTATTGCTACTATACGAGCACGCAGCTGGAGGAAAAGATAAAGGGCCGAATTGACAGTGACCTGAAGAGTAGCATTGACCTACAAAGCCAAGCGGACGCTTTCATGGGTATTGCCAGTGCGACTGTCCGTGCCTTGGTGCGAAGGGTAGAAATCGATCTTGAACCTACCTGGAGAGAGATGCGCAACACTAGCTGGAGCAAGATAGATAGCGTTGGCGACCATAGCTCATACGTAGCCGAGATGCTTTCAAGGGTGAAAAGCAGAGCAGTAGAGATTCTGGCAATGCTTGCCAAGCAGCAATACGCAAGAGCCTTCTGCGACAACCTCGTTGAGCTCACAGTGAACGCTTACATTGCCAACATGTTCTTGTGCAAGCCTATCTCCGAGGCTGGTGCTGAGCAGGTATGTTTCATTGATCCCCAACATGACGCGCTTGCTGAAATGTCGAAGATGCTCCTCGATATCTACGTTCTAAAGAAAGGCTTCGAGGAGCTCCTTACCCTCAGTGCCCCTTCTGGCACCGCCCCTCCACCTGGCTACATCAAACGCGTTTCGCAGTCTATGTCTCGCCTCGACCCCATCTTGAAAACTCTCCAAGTGCGCCCTTCCCCACCTGAAGCCCTTGTCCAAGCGTATCTAATCCATATTGCTGACAAAACCGATACAAACTTCCGGAAGATCCTCGACCTCAAGGGAATACGTAAACAGGATCAAGCTAATCTAGTCGAGCTCTTCCAAGCTCACTGTGCGAGTCCAAGGAACGAGAGTCTTCAGCAAGCTTCTCCTCTGCTTACACCTCTAGCTGTTGGCGCAAACAGCACCACTGGAGGAGGCGTTCATCTGCCCACAGGTCTACCCTCCCTCTCGTCTGCCACATCTTTAAGCACGTCCAGTCTTCCTGGCCGCTTCGATCCGTCTACTTTCGGTAGCGCCATAATGACGGCAGCAAGAGACGGGGTGGACCGCTTCGGTACTCCGGGGTTGGGATCTATGTCAAGCACGCCCGCAAACTCCAGGATGGCTAGTCCACCACCTCAGCAGCGGAGAGGTTTGAGTCCTGATGGTTCCGGACAGGCGCAAACGGGAAACCTGAACGAAAACTTGAAGAATATTGGTCGCTTCTTCAAAAGAGATATAGGGGGCTTTGGGGGCAGGTTTGGGAGCGTCCGTGGGACTGAGGATGGATGAAAGACTTGGACTTTCCCAAGGAATCCAATCGATCCAAGCATACCGCGTGACCTGGGTATTGTTTAGAGGTAATCATCTGCACCTTATCACGGGATTCTGGTGAAGCTCTGGTCCCTTTCAGAACGATGCAATGTTAGTACTGCTGTTACGTCTGCGACCGAGCATATGGCCGTTGACTTCCATAAACTGCAAGATCATGATGTTTGTCAGCAGCAGGACGGTATTGGTCAGCGGGAGTTCGGAAATTCCCTTAGGGGTCTTTTGGTTTGTGATGCTTTGATAATCAGGTGGGGTCAAATGAGGAAAGTATTGGCGGGTGAGGCCGAAGATAAATGCCATCTCGCGCTCTTCACCTTCTCATAACGGCGCCATCACTCCAACAAGTTCAATCACGTCACCAAAACTCCATTCCTTTTGAATCCCAATTCCAGCCGAAGGTGCAGCTAGCAATCATGGCTCCCAAGATTGCCATCGTTTTCGTAAGTTTTCAAGCCACCTTACCAAACTACATTCACCTTGGCATCACCATGCATGTTGCCGATGTTGCATACACTAATACAGTTGGTGCAGTACTCAATGTACGGACACATCGCTAAGATCGCCGAGGCGGAGAAGAAGGGCATTGAGGCCGCTGGTGGCACCGTCGATCTTTATCAGTGAGCCTTCCTCGAGCGATTGATACTGAAACGACAATCGTGAAGGATGTGTTTAATACGGCTCTCGTCCATCCCTTGGTGAAGCGCACGCTGACCACGCTTACGATTGTGCACACAGAGTGAAAGAAACCTTACCCCAGGAGGTCCTCAGCAAAATGTACGCTCCTGGCCAGAACGAGTCCATCCCCTTCATCACCCCGGACAAGCTTGAAGAATACGACGCCTTCCTCTTCGGCATTCCCACGCGTTACGGCAACTTCCCCGCCCAATGGAAAACCTTCTGGGACAGCACCGGCAAGCAGTGGCAGTCCGGAGGCTACTGGGGAAAGTACGGAGGCTTGTTCATCTCTACGGCATCTCAAGGAGGAGGGCAGGAGAGCACCGCTATCGCAGCAATGAGCACATTCGCACATCATGGCATCATCTATGTCCCATTGGGATACAAAACGGCGTTTCCAATGTTGGTCAACCTTGACGAGGTCCGTGGTGGTACCCCTTGGGGTGCTGGAACATTTGCTGTGAGTTGGTTTGAGAGAATGATCAAAATCAAGACTCAAACTAACCATTGTCAACAAGGGTGCTGACGGAAGTCGACAAGCAAGCTCCAGAGAACTCGAGCTCGCCGAAATCCACGGCCGAGCCTTTTATCAAGCCGTGTCCAAAGTCAACTTTGCATGACTACATGACGGTGCCAACATCACTAGAGCAGAGAATGGTGCTCATGGTGCAAAGACTGGGGGTATAGGGACAAAGGCTTCGGAGCATGTGGATGATAATGCTGGTATGCCTGTTACGCAACAAGTCGCTATGGAAGAGACCAAATCTGGACCATGTGGCCTGCCCAGCAAATGCGAAATCTTGTAAAATAGAGAATTGATCGGTAGAATCTTGACCCATGGCGCTCTAGTAATCTGAAAGCGTGCCCAAACGGTTCTTACTAAAGTCTTGATGCTACGAGATCGAAGGGAGCTTCCGAGCACCATTAGCTGCAACAGGCTCGATTCATCAGACGCGATCATTGTTTTGCTTCTTTCTCCCAGAGAAAATGTCAAATAAATGCTGGCAACATATACGCACATCATACCCAATCAGCTGCCCCAGCTGGCAATCAAGGTGAAGTGAACAATTTGGAGGATGGCGGTGAGTGAAGGTACAAGGCTGAGCAGTGCCAAGACGTAGCATTGGAGGTGGAATCGCGATGAAGTCTGCAATGACGGTGGTGGCGAGAAGGAGACCGAACTCTTGCCACAGCGTCTTCACAAGATCTGCAGCATCAAGCATGCAGCTTCCCGAACGTGTTGTTTAGCGAAGCTGTGGAGGCTAGGTGGCTAGTTAGCAAATAAGCATGCGGAAGGAGAAACGGGCACGTGGGTCGTAGAATAGGAGACTTGAGGAGAGTTTCGGTGGGGGTGATCGGCTAGTTAGCGTGAACCTTCTGCAGCCCACTCTACAAGGTACTTCTTATCTCTTCAGATCATCCAAGCTTTACACTCCATATGGAGTAGTCACAATTATATAGTGTTAGAACGCGGATCAAACCCTTTAGAGTCATGCTTGACATGTGCCTATTACCTAGTGGGAAAGTAAGCAATACTACGAAACGCCAGAGTGTCCGGACCGGTTTCGGCCGCAGCCTCGGGAGCTTAGATAAATAGATTAAGGCTAGATATATCCCCCCCACAATGTCTTGTTCTGAAAACGTCTTCTATTATAAGTCCGGACTGTTGTCTTGCAATCGTTAGACAGTATACAATATGGGCAAGATCATCTCAGCTCAATAACATTCGCCGCTGGGAGTGTGCAGTCGACATTGCAGAGGCGGCTCATCATCCTGGTCCCCCCCCCACGCACTGTTCGCCTTGCGGCCCCACCACGCGCATAACGGCGATCATTCGAGATGGCCACCACGATCGGCTTTGCGGACGACCGTCTTCCCCCGCATGAGAAGAAAGGCGAGGCTATAACAAGCAGTTCGGCAGTAGATGAGAGCATTTATACACGCATCCCTACTCGCACTTTGACTGGCAGCAGCGAAGAACATCAAGATGGAATCTATAACATGCGCGACATTACCCGTACCTTTTCGCGGTCGATCTCACACCCTCGCCACAATACCTGGAATTGGAAGCACGGAGACAAAGAAGCGGAGGATGATGACCCAGGCCTACAGCGGGCTGGTGACTTTAAAGGAAAGGAAGTTTTTCACGGCAAATTGTTGCTCTGGCTATCTTACCAATCCATTGGTGCCATCTACGGTGACATTGGAACCAGTCCTCTCTACGTTTACTCTTCCACTTTCAGAACAGCACCTAGTTATGTGGACCTTATTGGAGTTTTGTCAATCATCATATGGTCCCTCACACTGATGGTGACTGTCAAATATGTCCTCGTCATTCTTCGTGCAGATAACAATGGCGAGGGAGGAACCTTCAGCACATACTCTCTGCTAAGTCGATATGTAAGTACCTTGCTACCTTTGCCCGTACGAGTGCGGATACTGAAGGAAGTCCAGATCAATATTACAAGTCGTGATCCGCGCGAGGCCTCCCTGATACAAATGAGGAGATTCGATACTGGCGATCTAAAAGGTACCGGCGGTAAGATTCGCAACGGAATCGAGCATAGTAAGTTCGCCAAGGGACTATTGAAGACAATTGGAGTACTTGCCGTGTCAATGGTCATGTCCGACGGAGTCCTGACACCGGCCCAATCCGTCCTTGGTGCAGTACAAGGTCTGAGCGTCGTCGCTCCCACAATCTCAAATTCGGCGGTTGTAGGAACGACCGCTGGCATCTTGATCCTGCTCTTTCTGATCCAACCGCTGGGGACCAGCAAGCTCGCCACCGCGTTTGCGCCAATTGTCATCCTCTGGTTGCTTTTTAACGCCGGCTTTGGTATGTTCAATCTGGCGAAGCACGATCACTCGGTACTGAAAGCCTTTAATCCGGCATACGCTTTTGAATATCTGATTCGCAACAAAACCGATGGCTGGAAGAGTCTAGGTGGTGTTCTGCTGGCCTTCACCGGGGTCGAAGCTTTGTTTGCCGACTTGGGAGCTTTCAGCATGAGGGCGATCCAGATCAGCTGGCTCGGCTTCACCTTTCCCTGCCTTCTCCTCGCATATATTGGCCAAGCGGCTTTCATCAGCATCCATCCGGACGCATACTCGAACCCTTTCTACAACACCGTTCCACCGGGTTGGGTTATCCCTTCACTGATACTTGCCATTCTAGCGGCCATCGTAGCGTCCCAGGCCATCATCACTGCCACATTCCAGGTCAGTGAGCATGCCGAGTTGTTCTAGTCGTCGATGCTGATCTTTCTGCAGTTGCTGGCCCAGATCATGAAGCTCTCATACTTTCCCCAAGTCAAGGTCGTTCATACCTCGAAGGTTTTCCATGGACAGCTCTATGTGCCACTTGTCAATTGGCTTCTCATGATCGGGACCGTCTTGGTCGCAGCGATATATAAGAACACCACCTCCCTCGGGAACGCCTACGGGGTCTGCGTCATGTTCGTCACGTTCTTCGATACATGTATGGTCTCCTTGGCCGCCATGTTCGTCTGGCGGATCAGCCCCTATTGGGTCTTTCTCCCATGGCTCACCATATCTCTTCTCGACAGCGTCTACCTGTCATCCGCTCTGACCAAAGTCCCCAACGGAGCTTGGTTCACACTGACACTCTCCAGCATCCTCACCGCACTTTTCATCCTCTGGCGCTTCGGCAAAGAGCAGCAGTGGGCCGCCGAAAGCGCAGACCGCTTCCCAACCACGCACTTCGTGAAGAAGCAAGGAGACCGAACTGTCCTCACGCCGAAATACGGCGGCGGTACCGTCAGCACCATGAAGGGCTTCGGCATCTTTTTTGACAAAGACGGCGCAACGATCCCGCCCGTCTTCAGTCAATTCCTGATCAAACTCGTCGCCGCTCCCCAAGTGATGGTCCTGTTCCACCTGCGACCCTTAGAAACACCGTCGGTCCCCGCCGAAGACCGCTACAACGTCTCAAGACTCGCACTACCAAACTGCTACCGGCTCGTCGTCCGCCACGGCTACAGCGACATCGTCATCAACCCCGACCTCGCATCCCTGATCTACGAACAGATCAAAGATTTCATCATCCGCGAAAGCGTATCTCGACCCACCATGAACGGCATAACAGGGCACAAGCAGACAGAATACGAGAAAGAAAACGAAGAAACCGACCCCGCCACCGCCACAACATCAGCCACAGACATCGACAAACACACCCCCTCAACCCCCTCCCCCTCCTCCGACATTGCAGACTCGCACCCCATAACCCATCGACCCCCTCTCTCCACAAACCCCCAAACCCCCCTCCCCCAAAACCAAGCCCATTCCACCTCCCCCTCCCCCTCCCCCTCCAAAACAGCCCTCGCCCTCACCCACCTAAACGCCGCCTACACCCACCAAACCCTCTACATAATCGGCAAGTCCCAGCTCAAAATCCTCCCCACAGGCAGCAACATCTTCCGCCGCACGTTACTACACGTCTTCCTCTGGATCCGCGAAAATACGCGGTCGAAGATTGCGCAGCTGAAGGTGCCGACGGATCGCGTTTTTGAGGTGGGGTTTGTGAAGGATATTTAGGATTTGGGGGGGGGAGGATTTCTTGTTTTGGGGGGTGTGGGGCTTAATGATTGGTGGGGGGTTTTTGCTTTGGGTGTTTGGGGATTGGGGATTGGGGGATTGGGGGATTGGGGGTTGGGGGTTGGGGTAGATGGATGATGAACGATATTATGGGAAGAATGTGACATGACATGCAATGAAATGGGTTTCATTAGATCTACGATATCTATCAATCTACACATCCAAACCTAAGCAAATCAAACCAATTAAAAAGGGAGTTATTACGGTTACACCCCCTTTACCTATAATTATACCCCCCTATTACCTACTATTATACCCCCTGACTACCTATAGT
>JAABUV010002277.1_pt1 | contig 26339 bp, 31 predicted proteins | sample 5559971 | NCBI WGS metagenome assembly JAABUV01 (sample SAMN10711881, study PRJNA513362) | rock metagenome | isolation source: Antarctica rocks | place: Antarctica: Victoria Land, Knobhead nord | collected 2015-12-19
GTGCCTCTCCGTTTGGCTCACTTGGGCTGTCGCAAGACCAAGTTTCCCTTACAGAGCAGGCACGTTCGCGCGTCAACAGCGCGTGTCGGACTGCAAGATCAGATCGCTACTGCAATGGCGGGGCTAGTGCAGCCTCAAGGACTGCAGAGGTCCCAAGGGCGCTCACCAGGGCCATAGCAGCCACGCGAACAACCCCACGACGGCGCCTAGCAGGACCTTGCGCCACCCCCTCTTTCGGTAGAGGGGCAGTGGCACACGACCGACGTGGGGACGCAGTTCTGCTCCCCAGCTCGGCACGCCCGGTCGTACCGACTCCAGGCGGTCATCAGCGGCGCCCGGCCGGCCGGGGCGCTGGTGCTCCTGACACAGGCCGCCGCCGCGGTGTGCGTCGAACACCGGCCTGGTGAAGCGACAGTCGTCAGGCGTCACTGGGCACGGCCCGTCCCGCGCAGGGCCAGATGCACGTCGAGCCCACACGGGGTACGCCGCTCGAGCTGGCCGACAGAGCCCTTGGCGATGGCGACGTGCTCGTGTCCGTCCGGCTGTCGAACACCGGCAAGCCGTTTCGGCGCCGGCGTGAGATTGGATCGACGCACTTGCCGCCGACCTGGTGCAGGTCAAAGGCGGTCGAGGAGCTGAAGTGACGGCAGCACCGCGCACAGTGGCACTGCGAAATGCCGGTCCAGCGGCGAGCACAACCCCCGCAGCTAGCCTTCACGATGCCGTCTTGGAATGGAGCCTGTCAGCCACGCACACGCCGTCTCCATCAGCGTTGTCCGTTGTTGCTTGCCGAGCTTGCTGAAGGTTGCTGACGTAGCGCTCGCAGGCGGCGATCGGGATGCGCCGCAGCCGGCCGATCTGCACGCTCTCCAGCTGTCCGCTGGCAATCAGCGCGTATACCTGCGTGCGTCCTACGGCCAGCACCTTGGCCGCTTCCTCAGGTTTGAATAGCAGTTGGGCCTGTGGCAGGAGGGGCTGGTTCATGCGGTACTCCTTGGATGCGAGCGGGTGTGCACGTTGCTCCCTTGTACCTGATGGAGTAGCGTCCGCGCAAGTGTGCACCAGATATTGGAGACCGTATGAACGAGCCTGAACCGTTCGGACCTCATCCCGACCCATGGGCGATCATCGAGCGCTCGATGCCGGGTTGGTTCCGTTTCACCGTGACCGATGAGCTGGACGGGGTGGAGTTGTTCGTTCGGGCCGTGCTCGGCCCAGACGGCTGGCCGGTTGTGACTGGCCTCGCCCTAGACGGGCCGCGCATTTCGGCGCGCAACTTGCGCGAGATACCCCTCGGACGCATCGAGGCGGCACTACGAGATCCACGGCTCCTGGACTGGGTCAGGAAGGTTGGACCCGAGCTGGACCCTCTCCGGCGACTTCAGGGGGTCACGGACGAAGGTCCTGAGCACATCTACCGCAACGACAACCACCGCCCGCGCCTTGAGCGACCGGACGGCACGGACCCTGAGTCGTTCTATTCGCAAGTAGCCAAGGCGTACCGCCACTACGTGACTTTCAGCAACAAGCCGGCCGTAGAGATCGCAAACGAGGCCGGCGTTCCCCCCGCCACCGCGCGCCGGTGGATCAACCACGCCCGACAACTCGGCCTGCTCGAGAAGGGCCAGAGAGGGAGGGCCATCTAGAAGAGGACGCAATGAGCAGACGTGCGAACAGTGAGGGGTCCGTGTACCAGCGGAAGTCAGACGGCAAGTGGTGCGCCTCCGCCACGTTCGGCGGTCGCCGCAAGACCGTGTACGGAAGCACGCAGAAGGAAGCTCTGGCGAAGCTCCGCCTCCTCCAGCAGCAGATCGGGCGCGGGGTCGTCTTTCAACCCGGACGTGAGCTGACGGTGGCCAGGTACCTCAACCACTGGACAGAGGACACACTCCAGGGGCGCGTCGCCTCCGGCAGGCTCGCCCCAGCCACACTTGCCAGCTACCGCGACCAGGTCCGCCTGCACCTGATCCCGGACCTCGGAAGCACACCTTTGGGGCAGCTAACCGTTCCTGTGGTGAGGTCGTGGCTGACGAACAAGCAGGGGACGCTCGGGCACCGCGGAACACCGCTCTCCGCACGCTCTGTCGCCTACCTGCACGCAGTCCTACGGGCGGCGCTGGCGGACGCGGTCCGGGACGAGTTGATCCCTAGGAACGTGTGCCTGCTTGTCGAAGCCCCACGAGCCGTCCGCCGACCGGCGACAGCCCTCTCGACCGAGGAGGTCGGCAAGTTGCTCACGCAGGCGCAGAGCGACCGGCTGCGCCCGCTCTGGGTCGTGCTGCTCGCGCTTGGCCTGCGCAAGGGCGAGGCCTTGGCGCTTCACTGGACGGACGTGGACCTCGCTGCTGGCACGGTTCGCATCCACCGGACGCTCCAGCGATTGCGGGATGGCGATCCTGATCCCATCTCCGGCCGCCGACGCGGTCGGCTAGTCGAGCGGCAGACGACGAAGACGGGCCTCGCAACGACGATGCCCCTTCCCCTCGCGGTCGTCCGCGAGCTCGAAGCGCACCGCCGTAGCCAGCTGAAGGAAAGGCTCAGCGCCAGCTTCTGGGCGGACCCTGACCTCGTGTTTACAACGGGCATCGACACCGCGCTCGAGCCTCGCAACGTCACAAGGGCATGGAGGGGGCTGTGCGTAGCGGCCGGCGTGGAGCCGGTGCGAGTCCACGACCTGCGCCACACCGCAGCAAGCCTGCTGCTCCAGCGCGGGGTTGACCTGAAGGTCGTGCAGCAGATGCTCCGCCACTCCAGGCTGTCAACGACCGCTGACATCTACGCGCACGTGAACGAGGAGATGGAACGTGCGGCCGGGGCCAAAATGGACGAAATCCTCACGCAGCTGCCAAGCGGCTCATGAGCGCGTTGCTACATCCGCTGCTACACACGCAGCGCCTGAGCAATGAAACGGACCCGTCCGTAGGACGAACCCGCAGGTCAGTAGGGGTGCGCTCGGCAGGATTCGAACCTGCAACCTCTTGATCCGTAGTCAAGTGCTCTATCCGTTGAGCTACGAGCGCGCGCTGCCCACGGGCAGCAGTGAACGAGCATAGCGGGTCTCAGCAGGCGCGCTCCGTCTCATGCTGTCTCAGCTCGTTGCTGTACTTGTTGCTGTCAAACCGGGGCGCACCGTGAGCCGACTGGCACTCGTGACGAACCCTGACATGAAGTGTGTGATCACTGTTCCTGCGCTATCCAGCGACTTGGACGCATGGACTCGACATACGAGACGCGCTTCGGGGCGCCGACACGAAAGAGAGCCTTCTCAAAGGCGCGGGACGCGAGCGCAACCCCGTCCGCTCTCGGTAGCGTCGCGTCATGGACGGCTTCACCGACAAGGTCGGCTTCATCTGGTCGGTCGCTGACCTCCTGCGCGGCGACTACAAGGCCCACGAGTACGGGCGCGTGATCTTGCCGCTGACCGTCCTGCGGCGGCTCGACGCCACGCTCACGGCGACGAAAGCTGCTGTGCTCGCCAAGGACGCCGACCTAGAGCGCCAGGGATTGCAAAACCGCGCCAAAGTGCTGGAGCGCGTCGCAGGGGTGCCGTTCTACAACACCTCGCCGCTGGACTTCCGCAGGCTGCTCGACGACCCCGAGCACATCGCCGCCAACCTCCGCACCTACATCGCAGGCTTCTCTCCCGGCGCCGCCGACGTGCTGGTGAAGTACGGCTTCGAGGAGCACATCAAGCGCCTCAGTGAGGCCAGACTGCTGTACCCCGTCGTCGCCAAGTTCGCCGACCTCGACGTCTCCCCGACCACCGTCTCCAACGTTGCCATGGGCTACATCTTCGAGGAACTCATCAGGAGGTTCTCAGAGGCCAGCAACGAGACCGCCGGGGAGCACTTCACCCCCCGTGAGGTCATCCGGTTGATGGTCAACCTGCTCCTGCACGAGGATGACGACGTCCTGCGCAAGCCCGGCTCGGTCAGGACCCTGTACGACCCTGCGTGCGGCACCGGCGGCATGCTCACGGTCGCCGAGTCCTACATGCGCGACCTCAACCCCCAGTCCAACCTGGAGGTCTTCGGCCAGGAACTCAACCCCGAGACCTGGGCCATCTGCCGCTCGGACATGCTGCTCACCGGCCACGACCCGACGCACATCGTGCTGGGCAACTCCTTCTCCACCGACGGGCTACCGGACGAGAAGTTCGACTACATGCTCGCCAACCCGCCCTTCGGCGTGGAGTGGAAGAAGGTCAAGGACGAGGTCGAGACCGAGCACGAGACCCTAGGCTACAAGGGCCGATTCGGGGCCGGACTCCCCAGGATCAACGACGGCTCGTTCCTGTTCCTCCAGCACATGATCTCCAAGATGAAGCCGGTCGAGCAGGGCGGCTCCCGGCTCGCCATCGTCTTGAACGGCGGCCCCCTCTCCACGGGAATCGCTGGCTCCGGAGAAAGCGAGATCCGGCGTTGGATCCTGGAGAACGACTGGCTCGAAGGCATCGTCGCGCTGCCGGAACAACTCTTCTACAACACCGGCATCTCCACCTACTTCTGGGTCTTGTCCAACCGCAAGAGCCCCGAACGCCGGGGCAAGGTCGCGCTGGTCGACGCCCGCGAGATGTACGTCAAGATGCGCAAGCCGCTTGGGGATAAGCGACGCGAGATCTCCCCGAGTCAGATTGAGACAATCGCAAATCTCTACGCCGAAGCCATAACGCTCGCTCGGCAAGGAAACCATCGCGTCCGCGTGTTAACGAACAAAGAGTTTGGCTACCGCCGAGTCGCCGTAGAAAGACCGTTGCGAGTCCGCTTTGAGGTCACCACCGAGGCGTTGGCAGGCCTCGTCACGACGCGGACATGGTTAGCCCTACCAGCAGATCGTCGTCAGCAGACGTTGGAGGTGCTGGAAGGCCTGCTCGGGTACGTAGCAGCTACGAATGCCCAGATCAATGCGCATCTGAACGCTGCTTTCGTGGCCGCAGGCCGAACGCGGGATGTCAAGGTTGACAGATTGATCCTTGAAGCCGTAAGTATTCGCGATCCGAAGGGCGAGGCTCAGTTAGACGCCTCAGGATCGCCTGTTGCGGATTCGAGCCTGCGTGACTGGGAGACCGTTCCGTTGCGAGAAAGTCTGTCGGAGTATCTGGAACGTGCAGTCCTGCCATACGCACCAGATGCTTGGGTGGACGAGGAAAAGGCAAAGATCGGCTTTGAAATCCCTCTAACGCGGCAATTTCCTCACTACAAAATACCTAGATCAACCGCAAATATCTCTGATGATGTTTGCGCAAATCAGCAAGCCATCGCTAAACTGGCAGAAAATGTCCCGCAGTTGGAGCAGCTCGGAGATCACGCGGGCAGTCTTCCCCTTTGGGCGGTGGCCCGCTCGCGGGAAGAGTTCAATCGGGTTGACCTGCCGCTGCTAACTGTCGTCAGTGCGACCGGCGTCGCCATCCGAGACGCGTGGAAGGCCCCCAAGCCAGGATCTCAGCGGATATCGCGTCGTGTGTCCCGGAGATCTCGTCGTGAACAAACTCTGGGCTAGGTTCGGGGCCTATGGTGTGTCTGCTTTCGAAGGCATCATCTCGCCTGCGTACTGGGTCTTGCGCTTGGACCAAGAGCGCGTAGAACCGAATTTTCTCCACCACCTACTTCGCTCGGCTGTCTACATGGCGGAGATCGGGCGGATATCTCGGAACCAGCCTCCGAACGGCTTTGACCTCGCTTGGGAAAATTTTCGGCTCCTGCGCGTGCCGACGATAGAATTGCGTCGACAGCGCGATATCGCTGAGGCGCTACAAGGGCACATGGAACGACTGAATGATCTAATCAAACATTCGCAAAGGCACCGCGATTTGTTCCGTGAATTACTGGATGTTCGGTTCCATGATCTCGCGAACAACAGTTTGTTTGGCGTGAGTGGAACAGGCACCTAATGGGGAACGCGCACACCGAACTGCGCTTCGAGGAGGCCATCGAGGCGCACATGCTTGGAAATGGCTGGGTCTCCGGGACGGCCAGCCACTACCGACCCGTCTTTGGGCTCGACACGGCTGAGTTGTTCACCTTCATTGGCGCCACGCAGCCGGAGGAGTGGGAGCGGCTCCTCGGGCTGCATGGTGGTGCCGACGTAGCCCAGCGGAAGTTCGCCGAGCGGCTGGCTGCGGAGATCAACCAGCGCGGCACCGTCGATGTCCTCCGTCGTGGTGTCGTTGACCTTGGCGTGCGAATCAACCTGGCGTACTTCCGACCGGCTCACGAGATCACCCCGCACCTGCTGACGCTGTACGACGCGAACCGCTGCACGCTCACCCGGCAGGTCCACTTCTCCGAGCATGACAGCGACAAAAGCCTCGACCTGCTGTTGTCGGTGAACGGGCTGCCGGTAGCGACGGCGGAGCTGAAAAACCCGCTGACTAACCAGGACGTCCACCATGCCATCCGGCAGTACCGCGAGGACCGCAAGCCGACCGAGTTGCTGTTCTCCAAGCGAGCCGTCGTGCACTTCGCCGTCGACCCCGACGAGGTGTACCTGACGACCCGGCTGGAGGGCCGTGGCACCCGCTTCCTGCCCTTCAACCAGGGCGCCGGTGGCCCGGGCCAGTCCGGCGGCGCTGGCAACCCCTCACACCCCTCGGGCTACTCCAGCGCCTACCTGTGGGAGCAGGTCTGGCAGCGCGACGCCTGGCTCGACCTCCTCGCCCGCTACGTCCACGTCGAGGTCGATGGCAAGTCGAAGAAGGCGTCCGGCCGGAAGCCCACGATCTTCCCGCGCTTCCACCAGTGGCACGCCGTCCGCAGCCTCACCGGCCACGCCGCCACTTACGGTGCGGGCACGAACTACCTCATCCAGCACTCCGCCGGGTCGGGTAAGAGCAACACCATCGCGTGGCTGGCCCACCGGCTGTCGAGCCTGCACACTTCCGCCGACCCATCGCTGCTAGGCGAGGGCATGACGGCCAACTCGAAGGTCTTCGACAAGGTCATCGTCATCACCGACCGGGTTGTCCTGGACCGGCAGTTGCAGGACACGATCTTCCAGTTCGACCACACCGTCGGGGTCGTGAAGAAGATCGACGAGTCCTCCTCGCAGTTGGCCGAGGCGCTGGCCGGGGAGACCGCGAAGGTCGTCATCACCACCTTGCAGAAGTTCCCGTTCATCCTCGATCAGGCCGGGCAAGCCCTCGCAGGCCGGACCTTCGCAGTCATCGTCGATGAGGCGCACTCCAGCCAGACGGGAGAGTCCGCCAAGGCCCTCAAGTCGGTCCTCGGTCAGGCAGCCCGCGAGGTCGTCGCGGTCGGTCACGGAGCGACCAGCGTCGAAGCTGCGTTCAACGCCGCCGAGAAGTTGGAGTCCATGACCGAAGCGGGGGATGACCCGCAGGATGTTCTCGCCGCCTCGGTGGCTGCCCGAGGGCATCAGCCGAACCTGTCGTTCTTCGCCTTCACCGCCACCCCGAAGGCCAAGACGCTGGAGTTGTTCGGGACCAAGAGCGACCTCGACGGGCTCTACCGCCCGTTCCACCTGTACTCGATGCGCCAAGCCATCGAGGAGGAGTTCATCCACGACGTGCTGCTGAACTACATGACGTATTCGACCTACTTCAAGTTGGCGAACGCGACCAGCGACGACCCTGAGGTCGACCAGCGCAAAGCCAGCGCAGCCCTGGCCCGGTTCGTCTCCCTGCACCCCACCAACCTCGCCCAGAAGGCCGAGGTCATCGTCAAACATTTCCGCCAGGTCACGGCCAAGAAGATCAACGGCCAGGGCAAGGCCATGGTCGTCACCCGCTCCCGGCTACACGCCATCAAGTACTTACAGGCCATCCAGGAGTACATCGAGCAGCAGGGCTACACCGACTGCCACGCCCTGGTGGCGTTCTCCGGCACCCTCTACGACCCGGCGGTAGGTCCAGAGGTGCCCTACAGGGAGGCCCTGCTCAACGGCTTCCCCGAGTCCGAGACTGCCCAGCGGTTCGCCACCACCGACTACCAGGTCCTCATCGTTGCTGAGAAGTTCCAGACCGGCTTCGACCAGCCGCTGCTCCACACGATGTACGTCGACAAGAAACTCGAAGGCGTGAAGGCCGTCCAGACCCTGTCCCGGCTCAACCGCACCATCCCCGGCCTCAAGATCGACACGTTCGTCCTGGACTTCGCCAACTCCGCCACCGACATCCAGGAGGCGTTCGAGCCCTTTTACGACGCTACCGTCACCGAGCCCACCGACCCCAACCTGCTTTACAACGCCTCCGCCCGGATCGACGGCTACCAGGTCATCGACCAGGGCGACGTGAGCGCCCTGGTGGCCGCGTACCTCGCGCTGGACCCCCAGGCCAGTACCGCCGCCCACGCAGCCCTCTACCGGCACACAGAGCCCGCCAGAGACCGTTATCAGGTCCTGGAGAGCGCTGACCGCGAGGAGTTCCGGGCCGCGCTGCGCGACTACGTACGCGCGTACGCTTTCTTGGCCCAGGTCTTGCCCTTCACCGACACCCAGTTGGAGTCGCTCTACCTCTTCGGCAGGTTCCTGCTCCCACGCCTGCCCCGCGACCACGATGGTGCCGTCGATCTCGGCGACGATGTCGTCCTTGCAGCGCTACGCACTGAAACTACCGGCACCTTCGATATTAGCCTCGGAGCCGGTGAGGGCGAGCAGGTCCTGCCGACTGCGTTCTCCGGCGACGGGTCCGGCGGCATGAACGAGGCCAAGAAGGCCGCGCTGTCCACGATCATCGAGACCTTGAACGACAAGTTCGGGACCACCTTCCAGCCCGCCGACCAACTCTGGGTCGAGCAGCAACTAGAGGTCACCATTGCCGACCCCGAGATCCGCGCCAGCGCCCTAGCGAACACCCAGACGAACTTCGGCTACACCTTCGACAAGCGCTTCGAGGGCCTTGTGATCGACCGCCACGACGCCAACGGCGAGATGCTGCGCCGCTTCCTCGACCAGCCCGAGTTCGCCACCATCTTCACCACCTGGGCCAGAGGCGAGACCTTCCGGCAGATCCGCCAACAGGCCGAAGGCGCCTGATCATCACGATCACCCGGCGGGCTCCGGCACGTCATCGGGCGCCACGAAGGTCTCGACGCAGGTGGGACAGGGGCCGCATCCGTCATCCGCGCGAGGTCGTCCGGCACGGTCCGTGAACCCCCGCAGTCCCAGCACTGGCCCATGCAGGTGGCGTAGCCGCCACTGGCTCGAGATTTCAAAGCCTACCCGGCAACAGGGGGAAGTGGCTGGGTCAGTGGGCGTCAGGCCCTCCCTGAACTGGCGTCGATGATCGCAGCGAACGAGGCGAACACGTCGGAGCCGGCGCCGGCGAGGTAGAGGTTCTCAAGACCATCGGCGCGTACGACGTCGTAGCCGTGCGCCGTGGCGTCGCCTTCGAAGGCGTCCCGGTCGGCGGGGTCTATGAGCGGGGCGGGCGAGTAGTCGAACCCCCACCCGGTGTCGGGCCTTGCGTACCGCTCGGACAGCATCGGCTCGGTGGCCAGCCACGCGGAGGTGGTCAGCCGCGGCTCGGGGTGCCACTCCATGAAGTCGTCCTCGCCCCAGAAGTCGTTGGCGTCGAAGGCGGCATCGTCCTGGCTCCTCTCCCTGACCCAGTCGGCCTCGTCCACGTCGACCTCGAGGTCCGCGTCCTGCCACTGTTGCTCGAGGTAGGTCGGGAGCTGCAGCTCGACCATGTGCGCCGCCGTCGGGTCTGAGCGAGCGGCCCCGAGGGTACCTGCGTGTAGCAGCGCGCCGTAGGTACGCAGCTCCGCAAGCGCGGTCGTGAAGGGGATGGCGAGCACCTGTACTTGGTCCAGGCTCAGGGCCGTCAGCAGCGTGTGCGCATTCGGGGCTGCGGCGCGCTCGGTCATGGCTGAACCGGCGCGCTGAACCCGCCGTGACCCTCGATCAGCGCGGCCCACCGTTGGTCCGTGGGGTTCTCCGGCGGTGACTCCGTGACGCAGTCAGTCAGCGGCTGACCGAGGTCTTCACTGATGCTGAAGGTGTAGCCGCCGCAGCGAAGGATCGCCCAGCCGTCGTTGACGTTCACGTTCGAGCCAACGCCGCCCGCGACGGCGATGAGGCGCTCCGCGTGGTGGTTGAGGAAGCGGACGATGGTGCCGTCGGCACGCGCGACGTCCAGGCCAAGGTTATCGAGGGCGACGATCTTGCCTGCCCAGGTGAGCCGGGCGTACTCGGGCTTGTTGATCGAGTTCAGTGCCTGCATCCAGTGGACGTGGTGACCCGCGCGGTAGCTGTGGCAGTCGACGTCCGTCAGGGCGGGGATCGCGGGCTTCTTGCTCGCACTCCCTCGCGCTCCGTCCCGCTCGGCGGCGGCGCGGGCTTGGTCGGCGCGGTGCTTGCGGTGGTTGGCCATCACGACGTCGTGCGAGGGCATGGGTGCTCCTGAGGTCTTGGACCCCGGTGCGCTGGCGCTGGTGGTCCGTCTTGTCCCCGTTGGGCGGCGGGGACCAGCTCTTCCAGCGGGAGCACCCCTGACGGAGTCGGGGTTGCTGGACGTCAAGCCGCTGGCCTTGACGACGTCCTCGTGAGCTGGACTGAGCGTACGACGATCTGGCTGCCAAGTCAGCAGGTGTTGGTGTCGCGGTCCGTGACGGAGACGGTCTCGTAGTACGGGAGGCCGCTAGCCGGCAGGGTTGCTGACCATGTCACGCGCTCCGACTCGCCGGAGGCCAGACAGTGCCCCTCGTCCTGGTCGACGTCGAGTACGGATGAACCCGTCCCGTCGAGCAGACGGAACGTCACTGTCGGGTCGAAGCTACCCTTCGTGTCGTTGCGGATCACGGCCCTGACCTGAAGGTCGCTGACAGCACCCGTGTTCGGCTCGACGAAGCGGCCTTGCTGCACGGTCACGCCGCTGACCGTCATGTGTCCGTCGAACTCGCCCCTCGCCGCCTCGACCGCGTACGACTGGGCGGCGATGCTCTCGGCCACTAGCGCCGCCGAGAGCTGTGGACTCGGCGTCGCAGTGGGGGTCGATGGTTCGACCGGAGTCGAGTTGGCCCCGCCTGAGTCATTGCCGGTGACTGCGCCGCTGGTGTCGGCCTGGCCCGCAGTCGAGGCGGTGAGAGCCGAGAGCTGGGGGTCCTGCTGCCGTGCCGATATGCAGAGCGCGGAGTTGTAGACCGGGTCAGGCGCCATTGGGGTGTTCGTGGGCGAGCAGAAGGTCAAGATCACGAAGGGTGCGACCGCGCTCTCGTGCTTGACGCTGTCGTAGTCGTGCGTGAACTGGGAGTACGAGGAGCAGGAGGCCACGAGCCGACCCTGGTAGACCGTCACCTGGCTGTCGTTGCGCAGCAGGCTGACCTGCGTCGCGCACGAAGATGTTCGACTGGCTGTCGGCGCCCCACAGCCAACCAGTGTCAAGACGAGAAGACCGGGCACGAGCAGCAGCTTGCAGGCGGCGCTCAACGAAGAGTCTCGGTCGTGAAGTGGCCCTGGTCGTCGCTGTACGTCACCCGGATGTCATTTGCAATGCCATTACGGGTAATCGTGCAGTCGCTGACCGCCCCAGCCCGCTTCGGGGCAGTCCCGCAAATTGCGGTCACCTTGTCCGCAGCGTAGCCCTGCTGGACGGCGCCCTGCTTCAGGCTAGCCGCAAGGTCAGAGCCGCTGTAGGTGGCGGAGCTGTCACTCGAGCCGGTGCCGCCTGGCTGCGAGCATGCGGACACGAGCGCGACGACCAATCCAAGTGAGCGCACAGGAGTCCCCCTACTCACCTGCTTCACTCCAAGAGTGCGTCGCGAAGCAGCCGCTTCGTTCCCGCCCGGCACCCCGGGGCGACGAGCCGCCGGAACGCCCGGACCGCAACGTCGAGGAGTAGTGCGAGGACGTCATGCCGGTGAACAAGCCAATCACGCCGACGCCGAACCCCAGGCCCACGGTCGTGCTGCCGCTGCTCATCCCGATCAGCCCGCAGAACGCAAGGGCGACCATGCTCACCAGCAACCAAGTACGAAGCGCCGTCGAGAGGCGCTCACGGCTGTCTCGTCAGCCACCGTTCGCCCCCTGGAAGCAGCCCTGCAAGTACAGGCCCTGCGCAGAAGGGTCCTGAGGGTAGAAGCGCAACTCATTGCGCGCGCCGCTATTGCAGAAGAAGTTCGGGTCGCCCTGGGTGACCCCCGAGCGCCCCATCATCAGGCCCTTGCTAAAGGCGTTGCGGTCCGTCCTCACCGGAGGCGCGACCGGAGTTGTGTCCGCTGGGCCGCAGGCGGTGCAGCCATCCTCCCCCTGTTTCGGGGGTGCCTGGCTCCCGTGATGCATGAAGAACACGGCCGCACTCGCCGCGATGACAAGCAGCAGCAGCGCACCGCCGGCGAGCACCTTCGGCTTGCTTGGGCTGGACAAGTTCAAGGCGCCCTCTCAGGACAGAAGTAGCCGGACCGCTGTGAAACGAGCATAGGCCTCTATAGAGCGTGGCTCAATAGAGGTTGCTCGATCACGGTTCTCTCATGGCCGGCAGAGCGAGAGAGGTGAACACCTCATACCGACGCGCCTTCGGTCGGCGGCTTCGCCAGCTCCGCGACGACCGCGGCTTCTCACAGGAAGGGCTGGCCCTGCAGTCCGGCATCGCCCGCTCCTACCTCGGGGGCATCGAGCGTGGCGAGAAGAACCCTGCCCTGGACCACATTGTGCGCCTTGCCGTGACGCTGCAGGTGCAGCCTGCCGACCTCCTGCCGGCCCTCCCCTGACAAGACGGCCAGAACTCTCGGGTAGCCCTTCAAGCAGTCCAGAAGTCGCCCTGTGGACAACCCGCCCTGAGCTACACCCACGGTGCACCATGAGGTGGCGCCGCCCGCGAAGACCACGCAGCAAGCCCCTCTCACCACCAGCCCCTGGACTGTGCGGGGTCAGTGCTCCTGTCGCAGGGTTAGCGGGCGGCGTTCGCTCAACCGCTCCGATCCGCTGTCACGTCGGCAACATCTGCCACTGGGGCGAGGTCAGCACCGAAGTCGGCGCCGAAGACGTCAAGGTAAACGGCCAGGACGCGACGGATGACGGTCAGGAGGTTGACGGCGAGGTGGGTGAGCAACGCGATGATGAGCGCGGATCCCGGTCGACGCAGCCCAAGGCCCTTCAGAGCAGGAACATCCGCGCTGCTAGCGAGGGCGAGTGCGCCAGTGGATGCGAGCGCGAGCACCGCGACGTACATCGTGCTGACGACGGCTGACCCCACGAGCCGCTGGAGCCGACGGCGGTAGGACAGCGCGGAGGTCTCCGACAGCTTCAATCGCAGGTCGGTCAGGAACACGAACAGGGTGAGCATCGCGCCCACCAGCAGCGAGCACGCCGCAAGCAGCGTCGAGAGTCCCTCGAGCCTGAGCGAGAGCGCGAACGAGAAGGCACCTGCGAACAGGGGAAGGCCGGCGAACACGACGCGGTCGGGCCATGACATCTGCGGCCGGCCAGCCCTCAAGCCCTGCAGGTGCAGCCCAGCGATGGGCGCCACGCTGAACCTCTGGAAGGGCTTCATCACCACACCTCCCCTCGAACGTAGTCGTCGCCGTCACTCGCGCAAGCGCGGCCACCAGTCTTGCGGGTGGTCGACCTCGAGCGCCTGCATGGTGTCCTCGGCGGCTTGACGGACCTCGTTGAGGAACTCGGCGTCCGACAGACGGTCTTCGCCCAAGTCGTAAACGAAACTGGGCCAACCGCTGGTGACGTTGACCCGCCGCTTCCTGCCGTCCTGCACAACGACTAGATGCTCTTCATCGAAGTCGTCGTCACCGTAGCGGCGTAGTCCGACAAGACCGGCGAGGTTGAGGCGCTGCCGCTGTCGGCCTCGTAAGGCGCCGACGGCGTCGCGAACCCGCCGCTGCGTCTGCGTACCCGGTTCAAGTCTCAACGTGAGCAGAGCCTTGCTGACCACGTCCTCCTCGGTGAGCCGACCACCGTTCAGCGAGCGCCTGTTCTGCACGAGCTCAATGCCCGAAACCGACACGTCCTCGTGATCAAGGAACCCGCTCCACGCCACGTCGTCTGCGACGTCGCTATCGAGGCGCATCACGGCGCCCGTCAACTTCAGGTGGTTGTTGAGCCGCCTCACGACTGCGGGGCCAAGGTGGCTGCGACCGCGGGCCTCCGACAGAAGCAGGCCCACCGAGCCGTGAGGTGGCATCAGCCAGAGCAGCCGCGCGTCACGCAAGACCGCGTCGTCGCGCGCCAACGCCCGACGCGCACGGCCTGTGCGCCGGTCCACAACCTCGGCGGCTTCGCCGTAGCTCCCTCCGCTCACGGTCAGCAGCACACCCCAGCCGTCCATGTGGACGCCATCCAGTCGGGAGTAAAGGGACCGCTGTTCATCGTCAGCGCCGCCCACGAGGGCTTGCAGCGCATCGTGCAACAGCCCGCGCGCGCCATCAGCACCCAGATCTGGGTCATCGAAGGCGATGCGTGCACCCGGCCTGTTGGGTGGTGTCAAGTAGGCCATCGCGACCTTGTAGCCGTACCGCACCTACATGCTCCATCCGTTCGAGACGAAGAGCACCATGCCACAGGCCGCGCTCCGCTGAAGAAGCTCGCCCTCGGTCATCGCGGGGACGACAAGATGCCCTTGCTTGTTCACCCGGCCCTTGTAGCAGTCGATGGCGTCGACAAATGATTGCAGCTCTTGCTCGATCCAGTCGTAATTCACGAACCCTCCCGGTCTCCAGGGTAGAAGTCTGCTATTGCCAGGTGAGGCTGTTCCTCAAGGGGATCGTCCACCGGGACATCCTCAGATGGTGATCTGCCGATCCGGCTGGCGTAGCCCCGCGTCCCTAGAAGTCGTCCCACTGGCCGTCGCGGGGAGGGGGCGTCCACCGGGACGCTGGCCGCATGATCCACGAGTCGTCGGCTTTGCCAGACGCAGTACCTCGGCCAACACCTGGAGACACAGCGCCGACCCGTGGAAGGTGACCTGCTAGAACGAAATGATGAACCTCTTCGTCGGCCTGGACCTCGCGTGGGGTGAAACGACTTCAACCCGACCAGCCAACGAGACGGGCGTAGCCTCGATGGACGCCGAGGGGCGAGTGGTCAACGCAGGGTGGACCAGGGGACTCGATGACACCGTTGCGTGGGTGCAAACCACTGCTAGGGCTGACACGGCGCTCGCGGTCGATGCGCCTCTCGTGGTGACGAACCCGACGGGTCAGCGAGCTTGCGAAACGCAGGTCGGCCAGCGGTACGGGCGCTGGCAGGTGAGCGCAAACACCAGCAATATGAACAGCCCACGGCTGGCCGGTGTGGCCCTCAGACAAAGGCTGGAAGACCTCGGCTGGACCTATATTACAGGTCTCGAGGGTCGACCCGACGCTGGGCGCCACCTGTTCGAGGTCTATCCGTACACAACCCTCGTGGGGGCTGCCGAGTTCGGCTACGACGACGAGCGGCCCCGGTACAAGCGGAAGCCGAAGTCGGTGCGCACGGCGGAATGGCGAGTGCAGCGGGCCGTGGTCTGCGACGACCTGTTGTCGCGCATGGGCGCACTCGAAACTGCGGACCCTCCACTGCTGCTGAGGTCGCATCCCATGTCGCGCCAACTGCTCGAGACCCCCTCCCCGCTAGCAGACGCGGCGTACAAACACCGGGAAGACCTCATCGACGCTCTGCTGTGCGCGTGGACAGCTTCCCTCTGGAGCCGTCACGGTGGCGCCCGAGTTCAGGTTCTGGGTGATCCTGCCGCCGGCCTCGACAGCGCCAGCATCGTCGCGCCGGCCCGGCCCGAGCAGCGCGGACCAGCTTCCATTTCGAGGGCGTGCTCGGCCCACCGGGCCACAGAGGCCCATTCGTCACTGCCTTGATCACGCCACTGTCTTGCCAGATCGCACGCGCCCCATCCGCGGAACCGGGCACCTGCCCCAGTCTGCGACATGTTGAAGGTGGGGGGCCTTGCAGACGATCTTGGTCAAGCTGCGGTGGTGAGCAAGGGCGTGAGCTGCCGGAGGTCCGACAAGAGCGTTGTGTTGAAGCGGGCCGGCACACCGGCACGCCGGAGACTGCTGACCCACTGGTCCTCGGTGACTACAACGTCACAGTGCACCGCAGCGATTGGGAGAGCCACGATGTCGTCAAGGTCGTTCGGCTCCCACGCCTGCTGGCTTGCGAACTTGTCGTAGCGCAGGGCGCTCGTGAGGCTGCGCGTGGGCAACTCGTCGATGAAAGTGCTCATGGCCTCGCGCCCGCTGTCGATGAACCCGTCGGGGTCAAGCCCGGACCGCGAGAGCGCCTCAATGAGCGGTCGCAAGATGTCCCGCAGCTCCGTAGCAGACACCACGCGCCGAAGTCGCTCGCCCCTGCCGTACCCCGAGGTCGCCATGCGCTCCTCCAGCGCAGCCGATCCTTCCGCGAACTCCACGTCCTGCGTCATCTTGTCCATGATCGCGAGGACGCCTGCGGGCAGCGCCGAGAAGTCGTGTGGACCCAGCAGCAGTTGCTCCTCGAGGAAGTCGCTGTACGCCTGGTCGAGCTCGGCACGGACGCCTGGCGCCAAGGCCCCTGGCATGTCGAGGCCCAGGTTCGTGAGGCCCCCACCTACCGCGTGGTTCACGCCGCGACCGAACACCTGGGCACTGCGAGGCGTTGCCGTTGTGCCGTAGCGAGCCTTGATCGCGACATCGAGTTCAGCCGGCAGAAGCCGCTGCGCCGGAGCAATGCTGTGGAAGTCCGACAGCTCGATCATCGTGGTGACGAGGCGCCGACGAGATGAGAACTCCCACCGCTTCCACGTCTCCGTGTACCTCGCCAGGTCGAGCGGGAAGGACACCCCACCGCGGGCCACCGCAGCCCTCGCCACGGCCAGCACGTCCTGGTACGGCGCGCCGCCCGGTCGACCATGGGCCGCGCGGGCGAGGTAGACCCATGGTTCTGATCTAGGTAGACGCGCAACATCGGTCAATGGCAGCACAACCCTTGTGGAGTTGCACCTGACTTCTGAGAGGCCGTTGCGTGCGGCGATGTCGAGCACGACCTGCTCGAAAGACGTCGTCGTGTTTGAGCCAGCGATCAACTCGTCCAGGTCACCCCGGTAGCGCGCATCCACCAGGGTGAGCCTGCGCCGGACGCGCTCGGCAGGCTCCTCCGGCGCCAAGAGACACACGGCGGTTGCGCCGCTCTCGAGCGCCCCACGCACGAGTGTCAGGGAGCCGTAGGAGGGGAGGTGCTTCGCGTCCGAGATCAGCCAACGCCTGCAGGTGGTCTACGGCGACGTGCAGTGACCTGTGCACCATGTGGGAGAGCTGCAGGTACGCCGTGGCCTCGTCGTCCTCCGCAAGGGCGCTGCTCTCAACGACGTCGAGCGGTGCGCTCTCGACCCGCTCCGTCCAAGCTCCGATCAGCCTCCTGATCACGTCGTACTTCTCGTCTGGCTCGCGGTCATCGGTCACCGGACGCGCCTGACGCCGTCGGGCTGCGTCGTCGAGCTGGTTGATCGCGTCGCTGTACACACACAGGCAGGTCACCAGCGCTCGCTGTCGCATCTTCGTGGGAGACTGTTTCTCGTCGAAGGAGAGTCATGACAGAGCGCAGGGACCACCCGGCCAGTACCGAACGTGAGACCGCGTCACTGACCGGGTCAGGTGAGATCCGCAAGGGCATCGAGATCGTCACGGTGCGGGACATGCCCTTCCCCTCGGACTACGCGCCATCGACGATGGGGCTGGGTGGGCCGCCCCCGACTGACCCCCCGTCTGAGTCAGGGCCGGCCCAGGAGTAGTGCTCCCCAGCTCCTACCTCGCGGCGGCGTTCCTGCTGGCGCTCGTGCCCGGCTGGACGTACCTGCGCCTGCGCGCACGGCGCGATCCCGCGCTGCCTCGTACTGGCCTTGACCAGATGCTCGAGGTCGTCGCGGTCGGGCTGATGACGACCGGCATGGCCGTCGCCCTGTGGGCACTCCTCCCGGCCTCGTGGACACACCTGGCGGACGTCACCAAGCTCGCCGGCACTCACGGCGATGCCTACGCCCAAGGACATGTGCGGCGTGATGTCAGCACCTTGCTCGTGGTCTTCGTCCTTGCGGAGGCACTGGCCTACAGCTTGTTCGCCCTCCTCCATCGAGGTCGTCGGCAGGAGTTCGCGCGGGAGACCGTCTGGGCGGGGGCGCTCGGCACCCGCCCTACCGGGCAACCGTGGATCACGGTGGAGATGCGTGATGGCCGGCTGATCGAGGGATGGCTCTACGCCTACCCAACGGGCGATGAGCACGAGCATCGAGATCTCGCTCTACAGGGGACTCCTTCCGCTCCGCTCCGAGTCACGAAGCCGGGACAGCCACCGCAGCATCATCCTGCGGATCGCCTGATCCTGGCCGAGGCCGACATCGCCAACATCGCGATGAAGGTCTTCCCGCTACCTACATCCCCATCGCCGGTGCCCGGTGCGACATGACGGGCGTGACTCCAGAGCTCAACTTCGATGTAGCGCCCTGAACCCAGTCAGGGTCGCCTCAGGGCGAACTGCCGTCGCTCGCGTGAAGGCGGCGGTTCGGCCACCGAGGCAACTCGTCGGTCCTCCCCGCAGCGAGCGCGGTCTGATCATCGAGCTGGAGGCTGTTGCAGACGCGCTGGATGTTCTGCCAAGTCCACGACATGCCCGTGACGGTGGTGACGCCCTCCTCGTTCAGGATGGCCGCGACCCCCTGCATGGTCGTGCCCGCGAGACGAAGTTCCCTGATCCTGCCGCGCGTCGTCGGGTCGGTGGACACCTCGCGACCCAGACGATGTCCCTGCGCCTTCTTGGCCTGTAGAGCGGCACTGGTACGAGCGGAAATGAGCTTGCGCTCCTGCTCCGCGAAGAGGCCGGCCACCTTCGCCATGAGCTGCCCGCTCTCGGAGCATGTGTCAACTACCGCGTCGGCGGTCCTGATGCACCAGCCCTCACGAGCCGAGAGGTCCATCAGGCCGTACAGGTCGCTGGTGACGCGGGTCAGGCGGTCGGCGCGGGCAGCAAGCAGAACGCCCGCCTTCCCAGCGGCGAGGTCTGCCAGGGCTTGAGCCATCCCCTGTCGGTCTGAGGGCGCGGTCTTGCCGCTTGCCGTGTCGCTGTAACTGCCGACGAGCTCCAACCCCTTGTCGACCGCGAACGCCTCGATGGCCTCGATCTGGGCCCCAAGCCCCAGGCCGCTGGCCTCCTGCGCCTGCGTGGACACGCGAAGCACCCCTACGGCCTTGGTCGCAGCCGCCGCCGTACGGCGCTGCTTCGCACTCACCCGAGTGCGCTTCGGCGGCAAGAGGAGGTCAGGAGCCATACCAACTACGTTACTACCTAGACCAACGTATAGGTAGTAGCGGCTTGGATGACGTACCCGGTGACACGGTCGGCGTGGATCGCACGGTTGACGTCCTGAACGTTGATGCAACCAGGACCGGTTCCGACAGGAATGCGGGTCTACTTGCAGCCCACAGCGCGGCTGTTCAGCAACCGACGAGGTGGCCGCCGTTAGAACGGCGGAAACATCTCGAGCAAGGTGCCGGCGGCATCGCGAACGTTGATGGCCACTCCCGAGTTGGCGGCGATGTTCTGGAGGCGCGTCGTAACGTCGCCGCTAATCTCCGCCGGTGCGTGGATAGTGAAGTCCAAGCCGTGCGCGTGCACGGTGTGCTCCGACGAAGTGACGCCTGACTCGGCAAGAGCGGTGCCGACGAGCTCGGCTACCTCGGCGGCTCGCGCTGCTTTACCGGCAGCCGCTCGGTGCGCCTCCAACCGACTAAGCTTGGCTAACGGTCCACTGTCGGCTGTCAGGTCGCCGGGCAAGCTGCGCTCGATCCGGCGCACGAGGGTGAGCAGCTCGCGGAGCAACTCCTCCTCCGTGGAAGGAGGCGCCTGAGGCTCAGCCGTGGGCAACGGGCCATGTGGGGGCGTGACGGCGATGGCCGTCAGCTTCTCCTCAAGCTGAGGCCACCAGATCTCCACCGCGTCGCGCAGATCATCGGGTTGCAGCGGGTTTCCAGCCGTTGTGTTCATTGCGGTCATCATCTGCAGCACGTCTTGACGGTCGAGCGAAGTCAACTGCAACTGAGACAGGGGTGGCGGCACTTGTTCGTTCTTGAGGCCATAGAGCAGCGGACAGACGCGTGAGTCCACAGACCTCGTAATGGCGCCGGCCTCGTAGTGCAGCCAGGGCGACGTCAGGTTGTCCGGCGTCAGGCAGATGATGCCGAACGCTGCGTCTTCCAGCTCACGCGCCAACTCCACAGTCCAGTTCGCCCCTTTGTCGATGTCCTTGGCCGAGACGAACGGCCGGACGCCCTGGATCACCTTCGGCAGCCACCAGTGGAGCGCCTCGGCCACGGCTCGACTCGTTCCGCCGGACCAGGAGATGAACACCTTCATGCAGCGCAGTCTGCCGTATGAACAGAGGGGCCGACTTCGACGAATCACGCGACTGAGCCAGGTTCGACTCGCGCGCCCGCGGCGCTCGTCCATCACCTAGTGTCCCGCGCCAGTAGTTCGTTGAAGAAGGCGGCCGAGTGAGGTCAGGATCTGGTCGGCGGATTTGGTCCAGATGAAGGGCTTGGGGTTGTCGTTCCAGGCTTTGACCGTATCGTGGAACGTGAAGCGGCAGAACTCATAAGGAGCAGCTTCAGAGGTGCCAGGTGCCCTCGGCCAAGGCGAGCTGGGACGCGATGTGCTCGGGGGGCAGGCCCTGGTGCTCAAGCACCGCAACCGCCTCCTCGTGGCCCGCGACCTGAACCGACAGCCCGCTCTGCATCGCGGCCATGACGTCGTCTGGCGCGGACCCGTGCATCAGCACGACCGGGTAGCTGGGCAGGTCGTCTGCGGCGCCGTACGACAGGAAGGCGGTGAGGTGTCGGGGCATTGGTGAGAGTCCTTCCGTATCGCCGGGATGGTCGGCGGGCTGCTGCTCAAGGAGGCATCGGGTTCTTCATTCTAAAGCCGCTTCATGTCCCGCACCGGCACCGATGGTCCTTGGGCCGCGTCGAGCGCTGCAAGCGCCCCTTGTAGGTGGGCGCGTAGTTGACGCCCCAGCGGACCGTCCGCAGCGAGCTCGTGCCGGTCCACGACGGCCAGGAGATCAGCGAGAAGATCTCGTGCAGATTGCGCGTCGCTCGGGCTGAGGCCGGTCATGCCCTTGTTCTACTGCCGGCCACGCGGTCCGTCGCGTAGACCTCAGCAGCGGCCGTCTTACTCATCCTCGAGCAGGACCGCGCCGGGGCGACGCTGATCGTCGCGCCATCGGCCTCGACCACGAGCTTGCCGCCGCGGAACGCCCGCACCACCCCATGGACGACGGCGGTGACCACGACTCGCTGGCCGGCGCAGTGGGCGTCGGGCACCTGCGCGCAGGGCCATGTGCCCATACTGCCTATCCCACCCTCGCCCCGCGGTCCTTACTACCGTCGAGAGCGTGTCCAGCACCGGGCTTCCGACTCCGTGGCCCTACAACGGCCCCCGACGGCCTCCCCGGCCTCTGTCCATAGCAACCCGGCCAGCAGCGGAGGGGCGGCGCCCGATGCGCTTCAGGGACGCCGAGGGACGGCCGTTCCAGGCGCACTACATCGGTGAGCTCGCCGCCCGGCTCGGCAAGTCCAGTCACACCATCAGGCGCTGGGAGCGGGAGGGCGTGTTGCCCGCGACCCCCTTCGAGCAGCGGGTGCGTCGCAGACCTGCGCGGCGGCTCTACCCGCCCCATTGGATCGAGGGCGTCGTCGCCATTGCGGAGGACGAGGGCCTCGTCGGGCGCAAGCCCGCGTGCATGAAGAACACCCACTTCACGGCTCGAGCCAGGGAGTTGCACCGCCGGCTGTTCGGCTGACCCGCGCCGCGCCGCGCGCCACTGTCTCGCGGAGCGTAGTTGGTACGAAGTGCACGACCCGGCATGTGTGCCGATCCTGGGCTGCCAGTTGTACACACGCCCTCGCTCGCGCTCACAGGCTGAAGTTGACTGACGGCGTTTGCCCAACTCGTGACGCACCCGTTGCAGTGTTTGGCGTCCCACCCTCGGCACCCGCGTACTTACTACGAAGTCCTGGCGGCAGCCGGCCGCCGCTTCGGTCAGCGTCGTCGCACGACGGTCCTCAGCGCCCACGGGGTGAAGTCGTTGTGGAAGGCCCAGCCGCGGGTGACGGCGGCCTCGACCCCGTTCTGCAGGTCGATTCGGCGGGCAGGGCCGAGGTCGGAGTCTGGTGGTAGTCCGACGACGTAGCCGCCCCGGCGAGTCAGGTTCTCGTTGTCGATCACGGTCGGCCGCGTGCTGGTGTCGGGCAACTCTGCCGCTCGGTCCTCGAGCCATCGCCACCAGTTCCTCAGCTTGACCGGCCCTCGGCCCATCCACCGTGATTGCGGAATCGAGCGTCGAGTCCCGCCCACCGCTCGGTCGAGACCCACCCAGCGGTAGGACTTCATGAACAGCCGGGTGGCATGAGCAGGGTTGATGTCGCTGGGGGTGCGGATGCCCGCGTTCCTCAGCCAGTCCTTGTGGAGCTGAGCCTCCACACGCATCGTGCCCTCGGGTGGGCGCGCCGTCCGTGGCGCGTTGGACGCTGCGGTTTCGGAGTGCTTGTCGTAGACGACGAACCTGATCCCACGCGCCCCGCTGCTGGCCGAGATGTAGTTGTCGAAGCGCGTGTCCTTGTGGGCGAGGCGCGGTTGGCGCGTGCCGGCGACGACGGCTCGCCAGATCGCCTGGTCCTTGACGTCGCGGACGTCGCGGCAGAGGTCAAGCCGGTTCAGCTTCAGGCCACAATAGGCGTCATTCAGGCAGGACCAGCGCAGGCACACAGGCTGAAAGAGAGCCTCGTCGGGGCTGAGGAACAGGTGGCCGAGGGGCTCGTCCCTGCGGAGGGCGTCGCCTGGGCGGTCGTACTGCATCCTGTTCGGGTCGTTCTCGTGCTCGGCCTCAAACATGTGAGGGCAGGCGCGGGTGACTATGCCGCGCTGGCCGAGGTGAACGATAAGCGCGCATACGACCTCCGCGGCGATGTCGACGCGGCACCCCTGCCAGCCGTCGGGATCGGTCAGTCGCGCGGCGTTTGCCTCCACGCGGCACCACCACCGCTCCTCCCACCCGTAGCTGTTGTCGAACCCAGGCAACCCCTCAGCCCAGACCTCGAGCGTGACGTAGACACGACCTACCTGCAGCCTGGTCATGTACTTCATCAACGTCTTGGTCTTGTCGAACGCAGCTACAGGATAAGCGGTGAAGTGATTTTCGAGCCGGTCATCCTCGTCGTCCCGGAGAGGGCCATCCGCGTCCACCTGATGGCCATTCACCGTGAGCGTCCAGACAGGCCCGCCGAGACGGGGCTCAGGCGCGAAATCGGCTAGGTTGAAGACGACCGAGAAGGTGTCCACGCAGAGTTTATCAAGCACATTGCGGGCTCTACAGTCCTGTGGACCGGTATATTCCCGAAATTGAACCAGCTTGGGATGACTAGCCATGTACAGCAGTCACATCTGCTTGTGTTCGCTGCGTTGGTGTCCTCTTTTTACGCCTACGTCTACTGGTAGAGCCAACCGTGAAGAAGAGCAGCCGCGACGCTAACTGGGGTGCTTTATCTGCCCGATAGTGCAGATCCGTTCGTGAGCGGCACCCGAGGGCAGAACGGTGCGCCCCGCCTAGCGCGACCACCTCGTCATACGCGCGGGGCGTCGCACGTTCGGGCGACTGTCGAGCCGTAAGGGTGCAGAACATGCGAGAATCCACCTGTCAGTTGGACACGATGGGTCTCTCAGGTACGGGTTGAAGCGGCCAAGCCGGCCCGTACAGGTGAGGCCCTTCGTGGTGCCCGGCGTGCGAGCACGCGACAGGTCTACCGCGACCTGGTCCGTGCGTTGCGGAGAGCTGACTTCGTAACAACTGCAACGCATCTGTCCATTTGCGGTGCACCGCGGGGTATCGGCTACGGTCAGAGTGCGTCCAGAAGCCATCTGGGAGCTGGCACTCGGGAAGGCGCGTCCTCGATCCTCCTCATCGTCGTCGGCCAGCTCGCTCGAGTTGTGGACTCGAGAATGTCGGAGCGGGCCGCTGCGCCCTGCCCCGGGTGGCGCTACTTCTGGGCGGTCATGCGTCCTCCTCGGTTTTGCATGGCGTGGTGGGGGTGGCTTCGGCATGGAGTCGTCGGTAGCGGGCGTCGAGGACCGCGGCGGTCTCCGTCGCAATGCGGTCGGTGCGGTGCGTGTAGATGGAGGTGGTGGTGAGCTGCGCGTGCCGCAGCACCTGCTTGCTGATGACGGCGGCACTGACGCCCTCCTCCAGAAGTGCGGTGGCTGCGGTGTGCCTGAGGCGATGCAAGGTCACCAGCTCGTCCACGCCAGCGAGCTTGGCCTCGGCCTTGAGCTTGCGTAGGACGTTGCCCAACGCCAGGGGGGTGCCCATGCGGGTGCTGAACACCAGGTCCTTGTCGTGCCAGCTCTCGGCCTGGCGCCTCTTCTGGTCCTGAACGTCGCGGTGCCGCCGCAACTCGTCAACCAGGGAGCCGGGCAGGGCGATGCGTGCCTGGCTTCCTGGCGTCTTGGGCTTGTCGAACCCGAGCCGGGTCCCGTGCCCATCTGCTTGTGGGACGCGGGTGAGCGTGCGGCAGATGTCCCACGTCCCGCCCTCGAGGTCCAGGTCCGCCCACTGGGCGCCCAGCGCCTCTCCTGGTCTTGCGCCCGTGAGGTACATGAGCAGCACGAGTGTGTGGAGCCAAGTGCCAGCGAGCTGCTTCAGCAGCGCGACCATCGCGGGCTCGCTGACGACGCCGACCCGTGGCCGCTCGCCTCTCGGCGCGCGCACGCCGGTCGACGAGAGCCGGTTGCGCTCGATGTGGCCGTCGCGGACGGCCTGGTTGAGCACCGCACGCAGGACGCCGTAGACCGCCTGTCGGGTCCGCACCGAAAGCGTGCGGCCGGTTCGGGGTGACACCACCTTCGCTCGGTCGGTGACCCAGTCCCGCAGCACGTCGTTCGTAAGTGCGGTGAGCTTGTGGTGGCCGAGGAGCGGCTCGACGTGGGTTCTCCAGAGGAAGTCGTAGAACACCACCGTCCTGGTGCTGGTGTGGCCCGACGCCACCTGGGCGGGCAGGGTGTGACCGAAGTGCCTGTCGCCGTACTCGGCCAGCGTCGGGACGCGGCTCGGGCGAGGGCGTCCGCGCTCAAGGGCCTGTGTCTCGGCCTTGAGCTTGTCGCGGGCCTCCTTCTGCGTCCTCCCGTAGATGGTGATCCGCTTGGTCGGTGTGAGGCTGCCGGCAGGCGCGGACGCCTCCGCCACCCAACGTCCGTCGCGGCGCTGGAACACCGTCCCCTCGCCGTTGGCTCGGCGTCGACGACCGCTTCGGGGCAAGGCGTCGTTCGGCTGCGCAGTCATGGCACTCCCAGGTCGGATGTTGTTCCGACCCGTGTCTGGCGGTGCCAGCCGTGGTGCTGCCGTGCAGTATGCCTGACGTCTGAGCACTTGACGTCGGCCTTTTGGGTGGGTCAGCCCGCCTCCAGCTCGAGGCACTTGACGAACTGTGCGAGCTGCGTCTGGGAGACCCGCCGCGAACCGCCAAGCCGCACGCTCGGGATCGTTCCGTTGGCGATGAGCCGGTAGACCGCGGCGCGGCTGATGCTCAGGCGACGGGCGACCTCGTCCGGCCGCAGCAACAGAGGCTCAACCGGGCACGGATCGAGATAGGCAGGTGCGGTCGGGTCCAGCATCGTGGCTCCATGGCAAATTGGACGCCACGTAGCGTGCGCTCTGGCCTGCATCCGACCTGGTTGGCCGAACCTAGGGTGTCGACTTGTGCGGTACCCCCGGCGACGGGGGTGGGGTTGAGCAGTGCTCCGAATGCCCGCGAAGGTAGACGGCCCATACCCCCTTGGCAAGCTAGCTGCTGTCAGAACTGCTGTCAGACCGGCGAAGTGGCTGTCTCAGTGGGTCCCAGCAGGTGCGTTCATGCAGGTCAGCGGTGTCGCTCGTCGCCTGCGTCGAGCAGTGAGTACTAGCTCCGTAGTCAAGTGCTCTATCCGTTGAGCTACGAGCGCGCGTCACCCCTAGGGATGAAGACGCGAGCATACCGGGTCTCGTCGAGCACCGGCCCAGCCTCTTGCGCCGCCAACCAGCAGGCCCGGCCGGAGCTGTGCCATCGTCGCAGTCCGCGTGGCGACGAAGGGGTCGAGCATGGAGTCCACCAATGACGAGGCCCCGCACCACACCGACGGGCCGGCCACCGCGGCCTACCGGGCCGCGCGCGACTCGCTGCTCGAACTCCGTGGGCGGCACGCCGAGGCGATCGAGACGTTCGCGTGGCCGCAGGTGGGTGAACGCTTCAACTGGGCCATCGACTGGTTCGACGCCATCGCGGTCGGCAACGACCGTCGCGCGCTGGTGATCGTGGAGCAGGACGGTACGTCGACAACGCTGACCTACGCCCAGATGTACGCCCGCTCCAACCAGGTGGCGCGGT
>JAABUV010002278.1_pt1 | contig 26338 bp, 20 predicted proteins | sample 5559971 | NCBI WGS metagenome assembly JAABUV01 (sample SAMN10711881, study PRJNA513362) | rock metagenome | isolation source: Antarctica rocks | place: Antarctica: Victoria Land, Knobhead nord | collected 2015-12-19
ACTTTAAACTCTTTATTATTCTTTATTACTTTACATCATACTACTTTCTCATTTTATTTTATTACATTATTTATTTCATTCTCAATTTTATTACTTACTACTATTTACTTCATTATTTATTACTTATTACATTACTTAATATATTATTTATTATTTTCTTCATTACTTATTACTTATCACTTTACTTATTAACACTTCTTATTTTATTACTTATTACATTATTTACTACTTATTACTCATTTATTACTTACTTACTACTTATTATTTACTACTTATTTTTCTTCTTTACTTGCTACAATACTTACTATATATTATCTGATTTACTGTTTTCATTCAACTTTTTATTAAATTCAATTCTTTGTTGAACTTTTCATTTCGCTTTTTATTCTTTATATCTTTTTATTACTTAATTTTCATCTTTTCTTTCATGTTTTATCTTTCTCTTTATAATTTTCTATCAAACAATATTTATATTTTCTCTCATGTTTTTCATAATATTTCACTTTATAACTTTCTATCAATTAATCTTTATGTTTTTTTTAAATTTCTCTTTATATCTTTCTGTTAATGAATAACTTTACATTCTTTTATGTTTTTCTTTCGATTTTTTAATTATAACTTCTTATCAATTAATTTCAATGTTTTTTCTCATCTTTTTCTTTATGACTTTCTATTAATCAATTCTCATGTTTTTCTTCATTTAATGTTTCTTTTTATGACTTTCTATGATTTTACTAATTAATCTTCATTTTTTTCTTCATTTTTTTCTTTATATCTTTTTATCAATTGATTTTAATGCTTTCTTTCTTGTTTTTCTTTATATCTTTCTTTAACACTTATTATTAATCAATCAATGCATGTTTTTCTTTTTATAATATGTTTTTTTCATGACTTTCTATAATTACATTAATCAATCTTCATGTTTCTCTTTATGACTTTTTATCAATTAATTTTTATGTTTTTCTGAATGTTTCTTTTTATCTTTTTTTTATGACTTTCTATCAATTAATCTTTATATTAATCTTTATATTTTATTCTTTGTTTCTTTTTATAATTTTTTATTAATTAATCTTTATGTTTCTGTTCATGTTTTTGAACAAACGCATTGAGAAAACCTCTATTATTTACTATGTGCTTTCTCATTCTATTTTTCGACGAACTTGATTTTCTTTGAAAACACGCATGAGCTCAACCTGTTCTTACTGAGAAAATCTCTATTATTTACTATGTGCTTTCTCATTGTGTTCTTCGACGAGCGCATTGCACTTGGGAAAATCTCTACTATTTAGTGAGTGCTTTTTCAGTTATCGATGTTCAAGGCTTGACATCGACTTTGATCGTGATCGATGTCAAGTCATTCTTCAAAACATTGAGAAAACTTCTATCATTTAGTAGATGCTTTTTCATCATATTTCTCGATGAGCGCATTATCACTGCTGATAGAGCTGATCACTGCTTCTAGAGCTGAAAGCTTTCGATAGAGCTGATCACTGCTTCTAGAGCTGAGCATATGAAAGCAGGTAGATTTCAAGACATCAACATTCTCAATTTCATTTTCTAGATCAAATCTCGATTCTTTTCAATTATTTCTGAAGCATTGAACTCAGCTGAATCAGAGCTACAAACATGTCTTTCAAAGTATGTCAGATAGTCAGTGCGTATAGATTGATTCGAACGAGGGAATAATTACTACTAGGTGAACGATCACTCAGAGCATTGAACCTTTCCAACCTCGATTGCTGAGTCAAATCTCAATATTTTTCAATTATTTTGAAAGCATTGAAATCGGCTGATTCAGAGCTACAAACATGTCTTTCAAAGTATGTCAGATAATCAAAGCGCATAGATTGATTCGAGCGAAGAAAGATGATGATAGGCGAGAATCGATCAATCAGCGCATTGAACATTCTCAACCTCATTTACTGAGTCAAATCTCAATATTTTTTAATTATTTTGAAAGCATTTGACTCAGCTAATTCAGAACTACAATTATGCCTTTCAAAGTATGTCAAATAGTCAATGTGCATAAACTGATTCGAACGAGAGAAATGTTACTACTAGGTGAGTGATCAACCAGCGCAGTGAATCTCTTCAACCTCGATTACTAGGTCAAATCTGAATATTTTTCGATTATTTCTGAAGCATTGAATTCAGCTCAATCAGAGCTACAATTATGTTCTTCAAAGTATATCTAGTAGTCAATGCGCATATGTTGATTCGAGCGAGGAAAGGGTTACTACTAGGTGAGCGATCACTCAGCGCAGTGAATCTTCTCAATCTCATTTACTAGGTCAAACCTCGATGTTTTTCAATTATTTTGAAAGCATTGAATTCAGCTAATTCAGAGCTACAATCATGTCTTTCAAAGTATGTGAGATAGTCAGCGCGCAGAAATTGATTCGGGCGAGAAAAGATGATGACAGCTGAGCGATCGAGCGATCAAAACCGTCAATATCTCTCATCGCAGTTGTCGAGTCAAATCTTCATATTTTCGAATTATTTTTGAAGCGTTGAAGTCGCCTGAGTTGACTCTACAATTGTTGTCATAGAAAGTATCGAGCTCGAGCACGTCTAGTAGAAATTCGAAGCAGGTGACGAATTGATCGAGAGACAGATGACGAATCGACGTGTCAAGACAATCGTTGTCGAAATCGATGAAAGCGTCATCTGCTCAGATGACGATCGAGAATAAGAGATAGTCTTAGTTATAACTATCTTTATACATCAAACATTCTAGTCATGCACACACTCTGATTAGTTTCTAGATATGATCTCAACATTAAGTAATAATAGTCAATTTATGAAAGATAATCTTGAAAAAATCATTAATACATTTGATCTTGTTCTTAATCTCTTGAATGACTTGCTGATCATTATTCAAACAAATCAAATAGAAATGAATTTTCTTTAGAAAATCAGATTGAACTAGTTGATTTACTCAAATGAATTAAAAACAAGAATGAATTTTATCTTTTAAATCAATGATCAGTTGCTTCTCATGATAGTCTAAATAGAAAAATAAACGTTGAAACTGAGTATAAAATTTATTGAATTTCTTAAATTTTTAAATCAAGTTGTAGTATTTTTTATAAAAGTTAACTTTCTTATTCAAATCATCAAACAACTAAGTTAATTCTTTCAAAAGATCATTGATGATTTTATAAAAATTGACATAATCATGTTCACATTTAATCTGAGTGATTTCAGCTGCATCATCAAATAATTTAGAATGTACATAGTTCAATTTGAATCATTCATTAAAAAAGAAATCAATATTAATCTTTAGTTTATTCTGAATTTTTTTATATCAATTTTTTCAAGTAAAGTTCTTTTCATCAGTAAATAATGAAGAATCAGATATTTTTTGAGATTTAGAACGCTTAAAGTAAATGAAATTAAAAGAAGTGTTTTCTTTAATTTGAAGTTTAGTTTTCAACTTTTTGATTTTGTCTTCTTGTTATTTATTTAACTTGTAAAGTTGATCTGTTTCTTCATCAAGAACTAGACTTCAAGTTTTTCAAATTTCATAAAACATAAGAAGTATTATTGTTTCAATGAATGATTTATCATTTTTATGAATGAATGATGTAACACTTGATAATTTCATTCATGATTTTAATGAATCAGAATTAAAGATTTGAAAGAAATGATTTTAAAATTCTTTGAAACACTTTTTAATAAACAAATGACTAAACATGATGAAATTTGTTTAAAAGAAAGTTGAACGAATGATGATGTTCAATGATTGAAAAAGAAAGATGTATAGAATGATGTTTAATTTTCAACAAAGAAAATGAGATTTATTTATTGATTGATTTGATTAATTCTTTAGCAAACAACAAAGATTCTTTATCATTAAATCTATTGATTGATTTGATTCTTGAGCAATTCATGAAGATTCTTTATCATGATTCTCATAATTGAGTAAACTTTACATACTTAATGAGTGATAAGTAATCTAGCAATTCAAACAGTCTTGTCGTTGATTTTATTCAACTTTTTAATGTTATTTTATCTTTCAATTATTATTAATCATCAAATAAATGAATTTCTTTAAACTCAATTTGTTTAAATGAGTATGTTAAATGAGTAATAAAATCAATATCATGTGATTAATGAATTTTTAATATAATGTCAGAATCATGTTTAAATGATACAATCAATGAAGATTAGAATTGATAGTGCTTGATCTTTAGAAATAGTTAGAACTGAATATTAAGAATATAAAAGAAGATTGATACAAAAGCGTTTATTTATGTAATGTTCAATAACTGCACTAAACTTAATAATAATAATAATAAATTCATACACTTTTGTGACATCGATTAGATTGACTCATGAAGAACTTTATGCTATTTGTATTGAGTGAACAAAACTCTTTGAGATAGAAAATTACTTGCAGTCTACACAACTGCTTCACGCAGTTGAAACAGTGAGTTTTGAAACTATGTATCAAATTTGTTCATGTTGATTACATGTTAAAGAATGAGTGTTCTAGTCACTTTAAATTGCTTCAAAAGCTTCATTTTCATCATCATCTTCGCTACTGCTCTGAGACTCTTCGTGATGATGATGATTATTCAATAGTTTGAGAAGTCAGCATCTTGTAACATTCTTGATCGCAGATGCAATTAGTTTGAACAATGCATGAGTACATGCTTCGTTGTCTGATAACTTCATTCGCAGTCACATCACAAGCTATTCATGTCTGAAACGTTTTTAAAGTGCAGATAAGTGTTCAGATCTATGCGTTCAATTCTGATGTATATTGCAAGAATGCTTTCTGCTTTTTGAAAATCATCACGCATCTTTATCATCTTATTGCTCAGATGCAATCTTTGTGCTGAGATTATGTTAATGTCTGCGACGCATTCTTTGTACTTTTCTCATCGTTAATTTCATTGATCTTTGTAATACTGCGTTATTGCGATGCTATTACTTGTTGAAATCATTGTGAAGAAGAAAGTGTAACATCTGCATCTTGATTATATTTTCGCATCTTCTTAAATAAAAACATTCAGAAGTACTATTTTCTTGATGATGAGTAAGCAAGAAATGACGCGATTAACTCTTGTCAAATGAGCATGTATTAGTTCACATGCTTGTCTGATCTCTTGCATTCAATCATTGACTCAACTATGTAGCATGATCTTGTTCTGTAGCATGTTCAGATAAACATGTAGCAAACTCATGTATGTTTTTGTCTCTAGAGTTTCAATGTTTACTCTTTTGAATGCTTCTGCTACGTGACACAGAGTCTGATTCTGAAGTATTTCTAGTTTGCATTCTTTGCTCAACAATTCATCTTTCTTGTCGCGCTGATGTCAAACTGACGCTTCAAATGCAATTTCTGATCTCACTACTGCTGAGTATACTTGTCTCACTTTTGTGAAGATAGCTTCTTATGTGAAGACTTCAAAATGACTAAGTGTCAGCATTCTTGTGACGTGATTCATCTCTATTTGTTGAAGATGTGCATCTCATTACAGTTTCATGTTCAGTTGCACTTCTAAAACTCGTACGTCTGATTTTGATTTGATAATTGAGCTTTTTATTTATATGCTAGTCATCATGTTGAATCTGTTCGATTTTCTAGTGAAATGCGTGAGCTCGTACTTTTTCGATGCAAACGTTGTGTCATGAGTGCAAGCTAATTTCGTGCAGACGTCGTGTGCTTTGCTCAGTGTTCTGCAAATTTCTTCAGTGAATCTGTTGTAGACTAGAATGTTAATATCATTTACGAAGTTAAGCACTTCGATTTTAATTTTCAATGCTTTGCATTTTTCAATTAAACTTGCGTTGAAGAATAGAAAGAAAATCGATGAAATGAAAGATTTCTGCGATATGTCTGCGTTTATCTCACGCATGTCACTCGTTTGTTCATTGAATATTAGCGATGTCTCTCGATTCTCTAGAAAGCTGCGTGTTCATTCAATTATGTAGCTTAACGTTCTTTTCATTTTCAGCGTATGCAGAAGTCTGACGTGTGAGACTTGATTAAACGCTTCGACGATGTCTAAGCTTAGCATGAAGATCACATATTTGATTTCACAGTCTCACACTGTGTGAACTTGATCTACTAGTAGATTTAACGTCGAGATCATGAATCATTTGCGTCTCGCTCTCATTTGAGCATTTGATAGCATGCAATGAGTCTCGACTATGTCACTCAGTCTTTTGATCATGATCAACTTTAGCGCTTTGCTCATGATATTGAGCAAAGCAATGAGTTGATACGTCTTTGAATTAATATAGTCGCTTTTCTTTGATTTGCGTAGTACTATTGTCTGAGTCTTTTTGAACTGCTTTGAATGATACTTATGTATTATGCATGCGTTGAATAAACTCGTCAGTACTGAGATCAGTTCTGCAAGACTCGCTTGAAGCGCTCTGTTTGAAATATCTGAAGCATTTGATGCTTTGTCTGCTTTTACTCATCTGATTGTCTGCTTCACTTCATCTTCTGTGATGCGTGAATTGAATGAAACTATCAGAGATATGAATGATCTTGCGATGTCGTTGACATTTGCTTGAGAAGATGAGAGAAAGAACTTTTCTCGTAGTATCTCGATTTTTTTCTTAAACATCGTTGTCATATGATTGATGTTGCTTCACTTCAGTGACGAAAACTGAGAAAGCTTTTTAGATAGCTGACTTTTGATTCTAGCTCATTTTGCAAAGCATCATATCGATTTAAATGCTTTGCTCAGCTCATGCATTTGTGTTCTGAAGTGTATGCATTTCATTTGTCGAATGATCTTGTTTTTATGATCGTTATGCTTCAGATATTCATTTCACGCTTCTAATGTGTCTTGCGTTTTTCATATGATTTGCAGTCATCTTGATTTCATTACTACTTTAAAGCAGCTTTGATTTCAAAAGTCTCTTGCTTAATTTGATGACTTTGTCAAAAGAGTAGATTTCTCAATGATTTTCTGTAACACTCTGATAATCTTGCACACTCTGTCATTCATCATAGTCTTGTTGTCTAGAGAGCATTTCAAAGATAGATGTATTTGCAGATAAGCACTCAATGCTTCTGTATTCATTTTCTTTCAAAGTCATCAAGTTGAGAGTTGCACTGAGATTGTTTGTAAACATAACTCTGTGATGATCGAAAGATGATTCAATCTCTGATGCAGATCAATTCGTATCTTGCACTTGCGTGTAATAAACTGTATTTTCTCGCTGCTAAAGACTAAATCAATCGTCGTAAATTAATTGTGAGCTTCGCGAGTAATAGTGTCTGATTTCAGTAATAATTTCAGTTTTGCATTTGTAATGATGTTTAGTAGAGTATCAGTCATTGTATGACGAGTGAAGCATCTTCATTTCTCTCAGTGAGAATGATGTAGATTGAAATCTTCTACAATCAGTTGTTTGCAGTCATTCTTGAGTAGTTCGTTCAAACGAGAAATGATTGAAGATTTCTCTGTGAATGTAGTAAACAGTGAGTATGAGTTGTAAATGTTTAGAAGTCTTAGCATCTGCATTTCATCATCTGTGTTGCAAGTTAATATTCTGATTAAGCAAATGTCTGACTCAACTGTTTCTACTATTCATTGATTGAGTCTTAAATGTTTGTTAATGTATATGCATGTTCTTGATTGAGATGACGAGTTTTTCACTAGATGAAAGAAGTTGTGTGCTGCGCTAAATGATTGCAAGTCATTGTTGTTGCAATCTTGCTTCTGTATAGCTACTATGTTGAATTCGCAAACTTCTCTGTTAATTAGAAATGATTCTTGAATTCTTAATGATTTTCTGATGTTGTACTGTAGAATTTGTAGAAAAGACTGTTTTATCATAAAGTTATTCATAACTGTTGTTGATTCTGCAATGAGAAGACTCTTTGTATGCTTTTGATCATCGATGATCTTTCTCACTTTCTGATTGAACATTTCTGAATCTGCTCAGATGTTGTCTTGTCTGAGTCACTACTCACGCAAGAGAAAAGATTGACTCATCTCTTCTTGATTTTTACTATCTGTCAAGCTGATTCATCAGCGATTCAACTGCATGTTTTCAGCATAACTGTTGCTGAGTTTGAGAAGTTCATTGAATTGAAAGAATTCGTTGAATCTGAAGAGTTTGTTGAATCTAAAGAGTTCAGAAACAGCGAGAAGAGTGTGCAATTGTATTTAGACATCTCAGAGTATCTGAACAATCTATTTCTATAAATATTGAACGCTTGTTTCATCCGCTGTTGTCACTTGAGACAGATGCATCTTCAGAGTTCATGATTTTCGTTGCAGTTGACGCAACATCTTTTATTCGAAAACATCACACACTTTTTTATGTGATGCTTGTCTGCGCATTTTTCGCAACGCTGATTCTTTCTGCAGATCTTAATCATGTGATTAAATTCGTGACATCTGAAGCACTGTGTGATGTGACAGTTCTTTTCAAATAGCTTGCATGCACATTCTTGATATGAGTTCAGCATGCTTATGTTCATTAGTCAATTCATCATCGCTTCAATCGCAATCTTTACAATGAGCAATGAATGAATCTTTTCACTATTTGCTATCTTCTTGAGTCAGACTATTCTTAAAACTTTCAGATCTTCATGAAGTCTTGCGTTATCTTTTATCAATCTTTCAATGATTTTTTCTTGATTACTCATGTCTATTGTAGTGTGTACTTCATGTGTCAGCATTGCGAAGATTTGACGTGCTATGCATGTCAAACTCGTGATTTCTTTTGCTCACGTCTGAGTCTTTTTCAGATTTGCTTGAGCATCTGAGCTAACTGCGTGAAGAGAAATGTCATCGCTGCTCAGCTTGCAAAGTGACACGATTAGATCTCTTTGATCTGTCAACACGTCTGCGATTCTCTGTAGAATCTGTTCAATCGACTTCTTCTGTATCTCTTCTATTTCTCTTCTGTTCATTATTTTAATCATGACTTCTCGTTTCTTGCAAAGCGACGATGAGTCATCTCTGAAACGTTGCTCTCTTGTCGCTATTTCTTCTCTTGTCACGTTCGTTCATAACGTGATTTTCGTTGAAAGACGTGTGTTTTTCTGTGTATGCAACTGCTTGTTAAGCAGTTGAACTGATGTCTTCAGTTTCTGTACATTCTTCGCGATGAACGCGTTCTAATTCACGTGATGTTTTTCTTCTGAGTCGAGTCGAAGACGTCGAATCAGCTTCAATGCTATCTCTTTTCATGAATGATCTTTACTTTTCTCTTTCTCTAACGTTGCTATCTTTATTAGTAGATCAATAATGTTAACAACGTTTTCTTCATCATCATGTGAGCATTTTGACCTTGCATCTCTGTTTTCTTGCAACAAATCAACGTTGCTTGCAATCGTCTTTGAATCAGCATTGCTGCAATTCATGCAATTCATCGTCGTTTAATCATCTTTTAAATTCACTCTGTCTTGTTTATAATGCTCTTTTTCAAAATTTGTGATGCGTGCGTTGTGATTGTTTCTTCATGCACTAAACTTAAAAGAAATATGTTTATAATATAAAAAGAATGTAATATAAATGAACAAGATGTTAATGAAAGAAAAGAGTATTGAATCATATCTGAGTCATATCTGAGTCATATTTGAGTCAAATCTGACTAGCTTGTTGATTAGCTTTAATCATTACGCAGAAAACTCACTATCATTCATTACAAATTGATTAAAGCTTCAATCTTGTTCAGTCTTGATACACTTGTAACAGAAAGTCATCAAAGTGAAGCAGATGAAAATGAAAAACAATATGCAAAATACAATTATGAATGATTAAGTGAAAAAAGATCTGCATGATAATGCATTTAAGTAATGCATATGTATTTCAAAAGCTGATTGTATAATAGCTTAATGCTTTAAGATAAATTTGATGAAGAAGATGAGAAAGAAGAAGATTGTAAAGTGAGCAAAGCTCAAAGCAATAATCATGAAAATGACATTCAATACTACTTTTACTGTTGATGTATGTATTGTGTTTGATGTGAAAGACAAGACTAACGTATGTATTAAACTATTGCATAACAAGATGAACTTGAAAAAAACATGTCAAGATATATAATATTTACTATTAAATTAATTCAGCAACGCATTTTACATCATAAAGAATTGAATGAATTGAAAATGATAAATGATTCAAATGTTGTCAAAAGATAAAGTACAAATGCAATATAAAGAGCTTTAAAATTAACAAAGTGAGTATAAACATATGCAATAATTAATTTAGTAAAAAAATAAATTTAAAAGATAAACTAAATATAAATGATTAAATAAATAAATAAATAAATAAATAAATAGATAGATAAATATGTTTTTATGTAGATGTCTTCACTTAGAAAAGAGGTGAAAAGATAAATAAAAAGATGCAGAAGAAAACTTCGCTTGAGAAATTTTTATGAATAATAGTTTATATTTTCATGAATTCTGAAGATGCAACTGAGTCATGCTCAAGAAACTTTCATCAATAGTAGCTAATATCTTCATGAATTTTAGATGTGATTGAATCAATGCTGTTTCATGAATTATTAAGAAGTGAAACTTTATTTTACAACAATGTCATACAAGAATTTAACAAATTCATGAGCGCATTTTTGAATGAAAAAAATGCGATTGATTGAAAGATAGTTAATTCATTAAATTCATTAAATGATGAATTTAATAATATTATTGAAATTAATGATGATGACAAGAAGATGAAATTTAGCAAGAGAAATGATGATGCAAATATGATTGAAAATGAGAATAAGTATGAGAAAAAGTATAAAAAGAAGAAGAAGAAGAAAAAGAAGAAGAAGAAGAAGAAGAAGAAGAAGAAGAAGAAGAAGAAGAAGAAGAAGAAGAAGAATGATGAAATAATAGTGATCTCAATTAGCAGTAGTAAATTAACAAGCATGAATTTTCTTCAATCAATTGCATTATTCTGTTGCATTATTAAACACTTAAATAAATATTAGTAATACTTTGCTTCATGTTTTGACAAATCAAATCAAGAATTTAAGTCAATACTTGATTTCAACACTTTAACTCAACTTAAATACTTGATTCAAACATTGTGACTCAACTCAAATACTCAGTTTCAAAATTCTGACTCAAATTGAGTCTTAATGAGTTGAGAATTCAACTCAATCTCAATGACTTAACTTGTCACAATCAATTTATTTCTGACAAATCATGTAAACTGTTCAATTAAACTATTTACATTTATTTAATATTTTATTAAGTCAAGTTAAGTTTTCAATTTTAATTTCTCAACTCAACTTAATACTTTTTCAAAAAAATTTCAACTTAACTTAATACTTTTTAAGTTAAATACTTAACTTAATGTGATTAATTTAATTAAATTATAGTGTAGTTTTAAACAATGATAAACATTGATTAGTCAAATTTTAATTGATTAATCATTCAACAAAATGTTAATTATAATTAAATCTTTTTCAATTATGATTATTACTTTATTATTTGCAGTAACAATACTATTATCAATGATTTTTCAATATAACTGTTCATTAAACAAGTTCTTGTTATAAACTTATAATAAACATAATTCTTCACTTTAATATTTATTCATCAGACTTTTGTATAATTGTCAGCTTAATAAATCATGAAAATCTTCATTGATTTGACTATTCTGATCTTAAAGCTTTTTTCAAAATCATGTTTTTCTTTAATCAGATTCTTTCTTTTTTGATTGAGCTTTTATTCTTCTGAATAAAGCTTCAAATGTAAAAGTCAGTCATTTTATTTATTATAACTCATTTTCTTGCAGTGAGAACATGATTTATTTGAGTTCTTTCTAAATTTGCTGTTGTTTCTGATTGATTTCTTCAGCTTTCTCAAGATGATTCATCAGAGATCTTTGACTTTCAGATCATTGTGAGTAGCTTGAGAAATACGCAGTTACACTAAAGAATATGCATGTAAATAATATGATCAAATTTAATAGTAACTTAATAATATTTATTTGTATAGAAAGTTAACATTAAACTATGAAATACAGAAGTGAACTCTTCTTTATATACTCAAAAGACTAATCTTAAGCATCATTAATAAAATCAGCAAGATTACATGCAATTCATGCAAAGTTTTTCAAAGATCATATGTGACTTGAACTTTTATCATCAATGAAACATCAAGATTTGTATGTGACTTAAATTTTTATAAATTCAGAATCTTTGAGAATCGATAATAAAGATTTTCATAAACTCAATGTTTCTGAGAATCAACAGTAGAATTTCTTGTAGACTTAATGTCTTAATTCTCATAAACTCAGATTTTCATTTAAGAATTTAATGATAATGTTGAAGAATAATTCTTGTGTTTATTTTTTATTCTTTGAAAAACTTTGACTTTCATAAATTTGAATTCTGACAATTATTTTCTTTCTTAATAACAACATTCTCGTTGTTGAATTGCTTCATTTCTTCATGCAATGCATGACATCAGAGTTTACTGTACATCATTATGTTCTCAAGATTTTCTTTTAATAGCACATGCATATTGCTTTTATTCTTCAGATTGCAAGCATTGAGTTTCTAAAAAGTTGACAGTAACATTCTTGTTTATTCTTTGATTCTTGTAAATTTAAATATTGACAATAGCATATTCTTTATTTTCTGATTCTTGTAAATGTAAACTAAATATTCTTTATGATTCATGTAAAGTCTTTAAATGATCAGCAATATCATTCATGTTTATTCTTTGAATCTTGTAGATCTGAATTCTGACTATTATTTCATTGTTTCATTATATTTTGACTGTTGCTTCATGCACAGTATGATCATGATCTCGATGCTCTCTTTTGTTAATGCATGCACGTTGACTAGACTTAAATTTTCATGATGACAATTATGATGAGAATTGAGATTTGCTCAATTTGAAGTTTTTCTTCTGTAAATGATACTCAATAGTAGAAGCAAACAATGAGCAGAAGATAGTATCAGATAGTAAAAGTAAACAATGAACAGAAAAGTGATGCTTCTGTTGTTTATTGTGACTAGCATGATGATGATGATCATTAATGTTCATGTTTATTTATTGTGAAGTAGTGAATTTTTATTGACTCATTTCTTTTATCTTTTGCATGATTTTCTTTCTTCTTCAACTTTTGTTCTTGCATTCAATCTTTACTCTGTTATCTTACTCAATTTTTTACTCATTCTGTAAAATAGTTTTATATGATTTCATTAAGTATTATGATAGTAGTGAGTATAAAGCAGATTCTTGATTTAATGTGCAATGAGCTGATCATATTACATCTGAAGATAAGAAAGAAAGAAGATCATTGAAGTATTTTGTCATTCTTGTTTCTTTAATTCAGAAATGTACTCATCTTTCATTTGCACACTTCATTTGCTGTTGATTTTGCTGTCTCTGATTCAATCACTTTGTCTGTTGCTGATGATCATTCTTACACATCTTTCATCATCTTTATTATGCTCATCTACATGAAGAATTTATCTTCTTCAGTTCAGCATCATAAAATCGCTATTGATGTATATTGCAAGAGTGTTTCAGTAAAAAGATGCAAGAAATGCGTTGAAAAAGATGTTAAATGCATTAAGATTAAATTTTCTATTGAAAAGAACTCAAAGAAATGCGCTTTATGCGCAGTATTCAGAGCAAATTGTCAATATGAGTCGTAAGTATAAATTTTCAGTAACTTCAAGACGCGAAAATTAAATGATTAATTAATGCTTTTAAAACATTCAAGAATAACTCAATTGTTTTAATCGTTTCTGTCAGCTTTGCTTTCTCATCACTTCACTTAAGCTCTTCTTCTTCTCGATCTTGCGCAAGTTTCTTTCTTTCTCAACTCAGCTTAAGTCTCTCTTCGCTCATTGTTGCATCTGACTCTGAATCTGTGATTGAAACAATGAAAATCGTCTCTTGCAATCTTTCTCTTAACTCAGCTTGAGATCAGATGTTTCTTGAAATTGAAGATTATGTGAAGAAGAAGTTACATTCTTTCATACTGAATATAAAAATCAACAAAAATAATATAAATGAGATGAAAGAAGATGTTGAGAACATAACTATCAATTATAGAAAGATGCAAAAGTTAATGATCAAGCAAAAGATTTATATTGATGATTTTTTATGTTGAGTAATACATCAGAAGAAAACTATTCAAGATTTGCAAAGACAAGTCAAGAAATTTAGCATCTTGCAATCTGCTTTAATTATTCAGACTCAGAATGCTCTGACTCTTCTTGCTATGCAAAAAGATCAGAATGTCTCTATGATAATTGAAAATTCTTCTGTAATGTCATTCTTGTTCTTGTTTTCTTTATTCTTTCATGTCTCTCTGTTTTTGTTCTCATCTTTGACGTTGATCATGCAGTTTATCATTGAAGAGATGAAGAACATTTCGCTCTCGTCTGATTCATTTTTGTCGATGACTTCTTCTTTTTTCTCATCTTCAACGTTGATCATGCGATCTATCATTGAAGAGATGAAGAATGCAGTGAGCTTTGATATTGTCGTGAGGCGAAGTCTTGTTACGAAGCGTGTCGACATTGAATAGAGCCTAGTCAATAGGTTCTAGAGATTTCGATATGTGAACAAGGAACAGCGATGTTCCGGATCGAAATATGCTGAAACATTTCATCTATTTGAGCTCTAGCAAACCGGCTACTTCGCCCCTTTGTTCGCCCTACTATAGATACAGCTCGGAACTGTCTTCTTTCTTCTGTATTCTTAGTTTTCTAGTTATAGCTATCTCTATTGATCAAACATTCTATTCAGCTACGCACTACCTCGCTGCAGTGTGATTAGATTCTAGGCACGGTTTCAACAAGTCTCACCCCTCGATAGCTCATGAAACAGCATTGATTCGATCGCATCTTCAGAGTTCATGAGAACATTAGCTACTATTGATAGAGGTTTCCCGAGCATGGCTCAGTCGCACCTTCAGAATTCATGAGAACATTGACTACTATTGATAGAGGTTTCCCGAGCATGAGTCAGCCGCACCTTCAGGGTTCATGAGAATATTGACTATCATTTATAGGGGTTTCTCGAGCGGAGTTTTCTTCTACATCTTTTTACTCATCTTTTCACCTCTTTTCTAGGCGAGAACATCTACATAGAGACATACCTACCTATCTATCTATCTATCTAGTCATCTGTATCTAGCCTACCTTCTAGATCTACCTATCTACTAGGTCGACCGTTGCATGTGTTCGTGCTCGCCCTGTTGGTTCCGAAGCTCCCTATACCGCATCACTACCCTATCCCTCGACATTGAAGCTCAACGCGAAGATATCATTTTCATGATATTGAGTAGAGCAGTGACGGAACAACAGAAAGCGACACGTTCACCTCTGCAACAATGAACGCATTGATGAGCAGCTTGAACATGAACGCATCGATGAACAGCTTGAACCAGCTGAATTTGAACGCACCGATCAGCTTGAGTCAGCTGATACTCTTTTCTTCGAAGGCTAGAAAACAGCTGCTGCAGACGTTTGATCCGGAAGATCGACATATTGCTCAGGCATTAAGATCCATACTCGATGACTGGGAGGGAAAATCAAAGAAGCAGAGAGCTCAACTATACGAGCATATACAGACTATGTGTGTTGAAGCTGAAGAGAACGAAGTTCAAGCTCAGAAAGAGCTGAATCTAAACGAAGCTCGGGCTCAAGAGGAAGCTCAGGCTCAAAAGAAAACTCGGGCTAAAGAGATAGCTCAAGAAGGAACGGGGCATTCGAAGCTACCCAATGACGATGACGATTTGAATGAAATACATCGAATGTGCAAGCGAGAAATGACTCGGCAGCAGGCTCGAAAGCTTGTTTGGCCTGAATGACCTCATCCGGCTTCATCTGCTTCGTCTAGCTCGTCTGCTTCGCCTGTCCGGAATACTAGGGAATTCGCCCAGTTGTCAGCCCGAAAGCCTATCGTTTCTCCCGCTCGATCTCCGTCTAGGTCTCCGGCTTCGTCATCTGCAAGCTCGTCCCTTCGCTCGTCATCTGCTCGGGATTTGCAGCGAACCTTCACCCAAATCGCTCCTCTTTCCCCAGCCTCTTCGGTTCCCACTTCAGCCTCTGTCTCACCTGCTCAATCACCTGCTCGAGATGCTAGGGATTTACGCCGAAAACCCAAGCAAAGGCCCTCTGTTTCTCCGCCTCGTTCCCCGCCGCGTACCTATCCCCCTCATGACTCACCTCGTGACTCACCCCGTAGCTCACCTCGCTACTCACCCGCTCGGGATTCTCGCCGAACGCCTATCCGAAATGCCTCTGTTTCCCTCCCTAGGTCACCTCGCATCCCGCATGGATCATGGCGTACTTCTTCACCTCGTGGTTCACCTGCAAGAACCCCCCTTCATGGCTCATCTATTAAGCCGTGTTTATCCGTGGAGAATTTATACGTCATGTTCCATAGGCCCAGCGGAGAAGAACACGCGCCGCAGGGCCAAAGGCAACGCGCCTTCCCCGGGCCCACATATCGTCTTTCCGCCGAAACCTCGATTTCGACCCTCTCTATTCCATCACCGCGTTCCCTAAAGCGGTTTCTTCAAAGGTCAAAGGCGAAACTATCTTCCTGAATTCGATAGATTCAGCCCAGGCCTGTAAATGCGAAGGTCAAGTGTTCGAACCCTAGCATTGCTCGGTTTTATTTTCATTTTTGTTATATATAAAGAATAAGAAATAGTAAGAAAGAAGGAAGAAAATGGTTCCGTAAGGAACAAAATAGTTCCGTAGGGAAAATAAGAGACTGTACAGTCAGATATTCAGTGGCAGGGTAGATTCTACTACTTCGTAAGACCATGCGACTGCCTACACCTCATCGTCGCCCTCATATATCTCGCCCTCTAGCTATCGACCTACTAGCTAGTCATGTTCAAAGCTTCACCTTTGTCCTTGAATATCTCGCCATCTAGCTATCGACATACTAGTTAGTCATATACCTCGCCTTCCCCCTCGAAAACCTGGTTCTCTAGTCATCGATCTACTGGCTAGTCATTGTTTTAATCGTCGCTTTGCTCGAGTTTATTCTATACCTTCGGCCTTCGCCTTCCGCTTTTGCTTTCGATTTCGGTTTCGCCTTCGCCTTCGTCTCGCTAGTACCATTCAAGGATCAGATTGATGCTCAAGGAACGAGCATTAAATGGGTGGGGGAAGAATGTCATGAGGCGAAGCCTCACCCCTCGATAGCTCATGGAACAGCATTCATCCGGCCGCACCCAGAGTTCATGGGACACTGACTACTTTTGGTAGAATTTCCCGAGCAGAGCTATTGAGCCGCATCTTCAAGGTTCATGAGAACATTGGCTACTATTGATAGGGGCTTCCCGAGCAAAGCTATTGAGCCGCACCTTCAGAATTGATGAGAATATTGGCTATCAACCATGCGGTCACCTCTACACCTCGTCGCCCTCAATTTTTCGTCGATTTAGTGACTACTACCTCATCTGATCGAGGCTTGCCCTAATCATTACGCAGTGAACTTTAGCGCGTACCCTGCGTAATGATTAGGGTTAGATCTTGATGGCCCTATTCATTTCCGTCATGTTCAAAGCCCTCGCACAAGGAAATATCGCCCTCTAGCTATCGATCTACTAGCTAGTCATGTTCAAAGCTTCGCCTTCGCACCAGAAAGTATCGCTCTCTAGCTATCGACCTACTGGCTAGTCATATACCTCGCCTTCGCCCTCGGATACTTCGCCATTTAGCTACCGTTCTACTAGCTATTCAACATATTCGCTTCTTGTAACTTCGCTCGGATTACACCTGTGGCTTTGGCCTTCGGCCTTCGCCATCCGCCTTCGCTTTCGCCTCGCTAGTACCATAGAAGGGTCACATTGATGCTCAGGGGACGAGCATTAAATGGGTGGGGGAAGAATGTCGTGGGGCGAAGCCTCACCCCTCGATAGCTCATGGAACAGCATTGATCCGGCCGCACCTTCAGGATTCATGGGGACATTAGCTACTATTGATAGGGGTTTCCCGAGCATGGCTCAGCCGCACCTTCAGGATCCATGGGGATATAGGCTACCATTCATAGGGGTTTCCCGAGCAGGGCTATTGAGCCGCACCTTCAGGGTTCATGGGGACATTGACTACTATTGATAGGGGTTTCCCGAGCATGACTCAGCCGCACCTTCAGGGTTCATGAGAATATTGGCTATCATTTATAGAGGTTTCCCGAGCGAAGTTTTCTTCTACATCTTTTTACCCATCTTTTCACCTCTTTTCTAGGCGAGGACATCTACATAGAGACATACCTATCTATCTATCTATCTATCTAGTCATCTGTATCTAGCCTACCTTCTAGATCTACCTATCTACTAGATCGACCGTTGCATGTGTTTCTGCTCGCTCTGTTGGTTTCAAAGCTCTCTATATCGCATCACTATTCTATCTCTCGACAATATGAGCTTCTTATTTCATTCATTCTGTCAATATGATAGCTTATGCATGTTTTGTGCAGTCTGACTAATAGATGCAAGAGTTGAATTTTAAAGAAAGTGAGAACTGAGTAATACATCTATTGTATAAAACTCATGAACTATTCATGTATTGATTTATGCATCTGTTAATGACTTTTTAGATTGTCAAGATGAGTATTGATGAAAATGAATGAGTGAGAAAGTCTTGTTGAGATTTTTTTTTTTGTTAGTGATAGTTAGATAGCTAACAATCTTTACTTCGTTTTATGCATATTTTGAATCTTTCGTGATGATGTTAATGACTTGCTTTCAAGCTTGATGAGATGTTTGCAATGAAAGAATCTCAATAAAGTCTTGCAATTATCAAGATAGTCTGATGATTCTCAGATATTTTCTGAAGCTTCAAAGTTCTTTCAGCTAAGTAAATACTGCAACTGATCATTCTGCATGCAACTATTCAGTATGTCATTGATTTTTCAACTATCATGTATTTCTTTCTCTAGCTTAAGATTCTTCATCAACAACTTATTCAATTCTTTCTTTCTTAAGCAGATTGATTTCAGCAGACTGACATTGAATATTGAATGTATACATGTCTTTGAAGACAGTTTCAAATGATAGACTTGTCTGCTCAGATGCTTCAAAATTCTGTACAATTTGTATCTTTTAACTTCAAGTTTCTTAAAAGACTTCTTGATTTGAATGTTCTTGACATTCAATCATATTAACTGATTGATGAAATATGTTTTAGCAAAGTGTCTTTTGTCATGCTGAGTCACATAGTCAACATTTGTCTTTGCAAGTCTGTAGCAAAGATTCTTGTGCAGTCTTTTCATTCTTGTTACGTAGTTTGTAATTGACTTTGATTTTTTGAATGATTCTTAATGCTGAACTTCATTCTCGAGTGTTTTTTTATAATTGCAAAAAATGATGTTATTAATGTTGCAATGTAAATGCTGTTATTGTAGAAAAACTCAATCATGATAAGAAGATAAACTTAATTATTTTAAACATCATTGCAGTACGCTTGAAGATAAGTCTTGAGAATTTGATTCTATTTCTTGATTTAATCATTGATATGAGAATGAAATGCAGTACTAAGTTTTTGCTTGATCAGAAGATGATAGCACAACGATGTTCAAAAGTGTGATGTAAATACGAAATCTTTATCAAAGACTATATCATCAGAAGCTTCATGATATCAAACTACTTTGTCAAGAAAAAGACTGATCAGATCAGAAATAATCATTGTTTTTTGAATAAAAATGTAGTGCATCATCTTGAAAAAATGATCGACTACAATTATAATGCTGTCGTAGAAAACATCTGAAATGCTTATGCTGTCAGAAAGATTGATGATGAAGTTCATGATAATGCTTTTTCATATTTTTCAAGAAGTGAACAGACTATTCAGAAGTTTTCAGATTCTGTAACATAATGTTTTATATTGCTGACATGATTTACAGATTCTGCAGTATTTCTTAATGTTTTTATTTGCAAATGATCAGTTGAAGATTCATTAAACAAGCTTTAAACATTGTTGAAAGTTGAGATGTTTTGCAAGAAAGTTATCATGATGTTGTTTTATAATCTTTGCTCTAAATTCATTTTATGCAGAAACATAAATAAATTCTTGAAATATCATGATGTCATTTGTGATTTTCTTCAATCAGTTGATCATGAAGACGCTGAAGTCAATCTTAATATTACACATGCTTGATTTTCTCTTTTTCATTAATTTTTATACTGTGATGATGAGATGATTCATTTTTTGCTGTTTGCAAATTAGTTGAGTCAGATTTTCAAAAAAGTAACTTGCAAGATCAACAAAGCTTAAGATCAGAACATCATTCTGTATCAATGAATTGAAGCATTTATGAATTTTCATAGACTTCAAGACTGTGTCATCTGTTTTATTTGAATCATTCTGAATTGCAACAAAATGATTCTTTGATGCATTCACTTTCTTTCTCATGTTTAAAGCTTTCTTTCTTTCAGCAAAATGATGCATAGTTGAATCTCTGCTCTGAATTATGATTAAACATTTGCTTTTCTCAGCAGAATGATACATGATTGAATTTTCATTCTGATTCATGATTAAACATTTGCTTTTCTCAGCAGAATGACACATGATTGAAACTTTGCTTTGATTCATGATTAAACATTCGCTTTCGTCAGCAAAATGACACATAGTTGAATCTTCGCTCTGATTCATGATCAAACATTCATTCTCTTTAGCAGAATGACACATGATTGAATCTTTGCTTTGACTCATGATTAAACATTCACTTTCTTCAGCAGAAGAATTTGTTCTTCTGCGTTTTCATTTCATCTGAATGATGTTTCTCTCAGTTTCAGCAACAGTGATAAACATTGACTTAATGTTTTTGTAAAAGTTGATGTTTTTTTAAGTTTCAGCAACAGTAGTAAATCTTAATTTAATGTTTTTATAAGAATCAACATCTTTTCAAGTTTCAGCAACAGTAATAGATTTTAACTCAATGTTCTTGCAAAAGTAAATATTTTTCTGACGAGAAATAATGATGTTTTAAAATCATTATTGAAACTTTTCATCAACAGTCAAGAATTTCTTCAAAGTTTGAGAAACTTCTTTGATTCTTTTCATGAATATTAATAAATTAATGATCTTTTCAAATGATTTGATGATTATTCTTTTATAATTCTTAATGTTCAGAGTCTTGAATTGTTGAGTGAAGATGATGAGCATTGATGTTGATTGACTTGAGAAATTCTTCAAGAGTTTTTTCATGTATGCTAAATCACAAGTGAACTCTCTCTTGTTTGCATCAATATCTTTCTCATAGTTGAGTTTTCTTGATGAGTCATTAAAAAAGTTGCTCACTTTCTTTTGATAGAAGATCTTGAAGTTGTACACAGTAAGTTTGTTGATTCACTTCATTTATTTGCAAAAAAGCTTGATTATTATCATGAAGTGTTGAAAATTTGCATGATCATTGATTATTTTTATTTCATGTCAAGTTTTTTCTAAATAATGTTTTCAATGATTCATGCTTTCAATGATTGTCAACATTTTCTGATCATATGCATCATAATTTCGTTTAATCAATTATCACTTTCTCAATCAGATGATTACTGAGTGTCAATGTAGATTCTTAAGTGTGATATCTGTTTATTGAGACATCATCATCTTCTTTGTGAATTCAAAGACATTCATCTTCAGTCTTATGACTTTTGCAAAATTGAAGTGCTGAAGAACAACATTTTGAGCAAAGATGACTTTCAGCTTCTGAAAAGCATTTCAAGCACTGTTAATGAACTCAATTTACTTCATTTATTCTTTGAGAATTCGTTTTTTCTTTACATTAGAAAAGAGACTCATTTTGAGATAATCAATCAAGAATGATGCTATTCTTGAATAGTTTTTTATAAATCAATGATAGAAGTTAACAAAGTTAAGAAACATTTAAATCTTTTTCATCATTCATGATTGTGATCAATCTTGAATGATTTGCACTCAATTCTTCTTCATTGAAATTTCTCTTTTCTTTACTTTATATTTTAGAAAAAATAACTCTTTCTTGAAGAATTTGCATTTGAAGAGCTTGATGTAAAGCTTTAAAATCTGCAGTTTGTCAAGAATTTATCATATATGATGAACATGTTTCTTGCAAGTTTCGCTGAATATCAGAATGTCATTCAAATAAATGAGATAAATGATGTCAAGAAATTTGAACAGAGTCTGATTCATATAAATCTGAAAGAAAGTTGATGCATTAATAAGATCAAAAAACATCATGAAATACTCATATAAGTTAAATCTTGTACAAAATATCATCTTTCATTCATTTTCTTTTTATATGCAAAGTTTGTTGAACGTGTTCTTGATGTTAAGCTTAATAAATCACTTGACATCTGCAAAATGATCAAGAGCTTCATTGATCAGCAAAAGAGAACATTTATTCTTGAGAATGATTGCATGAAGTTCTTAATAATTAATGCATAATTGCAGCGTTTCATCTTTTTTAAATATAAAGAGCATGAGCATTTCAGCTGAAAAGATGAAGTATTGTATCATGTTTGCTTGAAGCTGTTTCTTAATATACATTTTTTGTGCAATGAGTTTGACTGCAAAAAGATTGTACAAAAAGTTTCAGAAAGTAATACAACTCTTCTCAATGCAAATAATGTGATCATGAAACTTGTAAGTTAAAAGAACTTTGACTTTTTAAGTAAAGAAATTCGCGAAATTCACAAATTTTTTTGAAACATTTAAGAATTAATCAACTATCATACTTTTAATCTGTATGAGTTAAAAGTTTTCTTCTGTCATTGAGAAATTCAAAAAGTCATACAAAGCATTTAGAAGCAATTGAATGTGTATTATAATGTTCTGTTGCTTAAGATTCTGAGTTAATTGAGCACTTGAAACTTCTCATTTCTTCTGATGATTACATCAATGAAAAAACTTAAAAGTGACTTTTTTTATGAAATTAAATTGATAAATATTGCATGCAAAGAGACTTGACACAAGTCTTGCTTCATTAAACATCACATAAGATGATTCTGAAACTGTTTTTTGATGAGATAATCTTTTTCTTTCATTTTGAGCACATAAGATTCTTCAGCATAAGCATTAATAAATAAACTCATGAATGAGATTATGCTTTTCAAAAAATGAAAGATTTAACATGAGATTCTCTGAAGCATATTCAACAATGATAAAGATCTTCAAGATGCATAAATTGCTTTCATCAAAGTTTTAAATGTTCAGATCAAGCAGTATTATTTCATGTAATCACATTAATTTATTGTTGAAGAAAATTCTTGTAAACTTTCAAGAATAAATATTCTCGATTTTATTTAAATGTTTCACAAGACTGTGATGAATTACATTTAATATATATTTAATGTTTATCATGATTTAAGTTTCAAAAAGATTGAAACATTCTGACTTGATCTTAACTACAAGAATGAATGATGTTGTGATTGAGTTTAAGTTCTTTGACATTATCAACACGTTCAGTTCAACAGACAGTTGATTGATTGAATTGATTCATTGAATTTCATACTTTTCAGTTGCTTTCTTCTTTTAAGTGATTGATAGTTGAGAGAAATTTATCAAGTTAAGTCTTTTTTCAAAATGTTGATAATGAAAATGTTGTTAAAAGCAGAAGAAGCTTCTGAGAAGAAAGTTTCTGAAAAGATGAATCATGAGTTTAAACAATTTAATTTTGCATGATCTTTAAATTTGCATCTGACGCACATTTTCTCACTGACTCTGCAATATTTTTTCTTTCAAAAGACTGTTTTTCTCAGTTCTGATTCTCATTGCTTTTGTTGATCATCAAAGTATTTTTCTTTTTCTCAATTATCAATTTCTTTGCAATGAACTCTGTAAGTTCTTCTTGTGTGATTAATTCTCAAGAAGTGAGTTTGTTTTCAACTATCAACTTTGCTGAGCATAGTTTAAAGCATGTTGCATGTCAATGTACTTCATCAATTCTTGATAAAACATCTTACTTCATTGAGCGAAAGTTAATATGATTAACTTGATCTTGTTTAAAAAGAGTAACTCACTCAGAAATTTGAACAAAAGCACTTTTTTAAACTTCATGATTTTAACATGATTTTGAAAATGTGTCTTGTTGAGTTTCAGAAAGAATGACATGCATGTTTGATCGCTTCTTTTTATAATGATATTTCATAAATCATTCATTTGATTCTGAAGTAACTTCACGTCAAGCAAGCATTACTGAAGAGTTTCAAGAAACTTCACTTATGTAATTTTACAATCTTTCTTCTTGACAGTTTTCTCAATCTGTTGAAGATAGTGTGTTGCTATGATTTTTACATATTTTATGATGTAATCAAGCTTATCATTATCTTTGATGTAATTCATCTTGATGAAGTTCAACTTTAGTTTTCTGAGAAACAACTTCAGATTCTTGTTGATGATGAACTTGAACTTCTTCTTTTTTAAAAACTTATTTGAGAAAATGATTTTAAAAATGATTGCTCTTTTCTTAAAAAGATTGTTATCAATGAAAGAATTTTCTATGATTTTAGCAATGATTCTTTTGCGAAACTTTGATTTAAAGCAATCAGATGCATGATTTCATCATGTTAAAAAGTAATTAAAGTTCAATGTGCAAAATGTTTGATTCAAATTTTTTAGTAAAATGATGTTTTCAATGAACAACATTTTATGTCAAGCATACATCTTCAAATAATTCTGTTGTTTTTGCAAGATTTTCACATCATTGATAATGTTTTAAATTTTGTCAAGAGTGATGAATGAAAATTTATGCTTAACAACTTTCATTCTTGTTTGAAGCAATGTATGCTATCTTTTTTTTCTTTCTACATTGATGCAAATGCTTCTGATATTTTCATTCAACGTTGCATGATGATGAGTCTTTAATAGATTCTTCACATTAATGCTTGTAAAATCAGAAGATGATCAAGTCAATGAAATCATGATGTTGATGATGATCATTTAATGTTACACAAGACTTTTCATCAAGTTCAATTGAAATTCTTCTTTATTGTTGCAAGAAATTTGATCAAGCAAAGCAAGTGCAAACTCTGTAAAGATGATGAGAATAAATGAAACAATTCTTTTAAAAGACATGCAAATATTGCTTTCAAGAAATAAAATAACAATATCAAAAAGAATTGTATCTTGATCATGATGCTTGAAGAATACATTTATGATGTCAATGATAATGATCATTTAAGTCAAAGACACAGAAGTTTTAAAAATGAAAAAAGATTAAAATTTGTTACAAAGATTAAGTATCATATTTGAAGAATTGCTGTTTAAGTTAATGATTTTTTTTTGATTGTATAAACTATCATCTTTGCAATAAAGTAGAGTGTTAAAATTGTGAGTAGCTTGAGAAATGTACAGTCACACTAAAGAATATATGCATAGATAATATGATCAAATTTGATAATAGCTTAGTAATATTTATTTGTATAGAAAGTTAACACTAAGCTATGAAATACAGAAATGAATTCTTCTTTATATACTCAGAAGATTAAGCTTAAACATCGTTGATGAGATCAGCGAGATTACATGTGATTCATGCAAAGTCTTTCGAAGATCATATGTGACTTGAATTCTTATCATCGATGAAATGTTGAGATTTGTATGTGACTTGAACTTTTGTAAACTCAGAGTCTTTGAGAATCAATGATAAAGATTCTCGTAGACTCAATGTTTCTGAGAATCGACAGTAGAATTTCTCATAGACTCAGTGTCTTGATTCTCATAGACTCAGATTCTCATTTGAGAGCTCAATGATAATGTTGAAGAATAGTTCTCATGTCTGTTCTTTATTCTCTGAAGAACTCTGACTTTTATAGATCTGAATTCTGACAATCATTGATTGCATTTATTTCTCATGATTCATAATTTTCGCTTCTCTTTAGCTTAAAGAATTGATAGAAATCAGAATCTTTCATTGTGATTGAAATATGAAAAGAATGAAGATTGATTTTGATGACAGTGTGTTCGATGCTTCAACTTCTGTTCTTAAATTTGTTTGTGATAGCGAAATAGAGTTAACTTGAGCTCATAATCTATTGATATATGAAAGTCAGAGCGAATATGTGCATATATTGACTATCTAGTAGGTGAATTACAGAGAAAGAAAGAAGTGAAAATCAGGTAAATACTCTGAATCTTCTGAATTCACTAGCGTCGAATCAATTCGAATCAATGTGAAGTGAAGATTACTAATCACAGAGGTAACAGTACTGTTCTCTGTTTTCAACATGAGGTTCTGAGACAAGTATTCTAATAGGTAAAGTGGTCGTATACATGGTATGGCAGGATTAATGACGGTTTAAGGGATAAGCCATTCAATATTGTGGCGCAAGATATCGTCATCATGACTCTGTGCTTCTTTTGTCTGTCCTTACCACCCAAATTGTTCAGCTACAAGAGCAACGATCAATGTACCATTGACCACCATCCTTCGTATCTTTCA
>JAABUV010002279.1_pt1 | contig 26324 bp, 25 predicted proteins | sample 5559971 | NCBI WGS metagenome assembly JAABUV01 (sample SAMN10711881, study PRJNA513362) | rock metagenome | isolation source: Antarctica rocks | place: Antarctica: Victoria Land, Knobhead nord | collected 2015-12-19
CTGGACAGCGTCCAACATCCGGGGGCGGATGACCCCTCTACCGTACCTGATGACGATGCGTTGAGCACACCCTCACCAACGTGCCCCTGAAACATGCCATGGAGGTGCAGTATGAAACACACTCTTTCGTTTGGGGCGTATACGGCCGGCAGACACGCGGGACCACGCCGATGGAGGCCATGAAATCGGCGAAGACGGGGTTCCAGACCGGCTCCTTGCCGTCCATTTTCTCCAGGAAGACACTTTTCATGCGATCGGTGAGCGCGATCTTGGGCAAACCACCGACATATTCGCACGCCGCCATGACGCAGCGGATCAGGGTCGCGGTATCACAGCGCTTGACGAAGACGACGAAGCGCATCCGCGAATAGCCCAGCACGGCGGTAAAGCCGAAGACTTTGCGCCGCGTCCCCTCCTGCTCGTACACACATTCCCCCCAATCGAATTGCATCTGCTGCCCTGGCTCCGTCTCGTAACGAATGACCGGCCGCTGCCCGGCCGCGGCGGGGCGGAGCGGCCGCACGAACGCCTTCACGGTACTCACCTCGCCGGTGTAGCCGAGCGCACGGAGGCGTTCGTGCATCGTCACGCAGTTGTACAGGTGGTCGTCGCGCACCCAGGCCACGATTCGCTCTTTATACGGGTCCAGCTTGGAGCCGCGCCGCCGCCGGCTCGCCCCTGGCCGGCCCCGCAGGTACGTGCGCACCGTGTTCCGCGCGCGTCCCAACTCGCGGGCAATCTCCCGGATGGGCTTGCCCTCGGCCGCCAATCCTTGTATCTTGCTCACTGATCCACTCCTTAACATGTCCGCCCTCCTTCATCTCCTCTACAGAGACTAGGATGACGGTCTACGAGGGGTGGGTCAATTTTCTTGGCGTTCCTGGGTTAATTCTACGTCGCCGTTGATACTCGTAAGCCCAAGTCGTTGCAAGCGACGAATAAAGAAGGCTATATGGCCTATTTGGGGCAGGAAGCAGCAGTCTACCATCGTGGTCAGCCGAAGCTAATCGGTGATCTCTACGCGCGTATCGTGTGGATTCATCCAGTTAAGCGGGGCCAGACGCCGATAACATCGCGAAGCCGATCCTGGACGCCTTGAAGGGCATCGTGTTCGAGGACGATAATCAGATCGTGCAGTGCCATATCGAGAAGATATTTAGCGGGCCTGGAACATCCCCAACTATCTCCGACCGGAACCAGCCCGCGACGGAGGTGTACGCGAAGCTCTTATCGTTGGTATACCAAGAGAAACCGCATAAACCGGATGTGCTCTACGTCGAGGTTGGGTCAGTCGAGACTCAGCAGCTAACTTTTGGCCCGGTCAACGGAGGTGATCTATGACAACCGCAGCCCGCAATGCGTCCGCACGGTACTTACGAAGAGGCTAAGATTGAGGACCTCACGCGGCAATTGATGCGGCAGGGATATGACGTGGAGATCCCGCCACAGGGCGCCAACACCGTTTTCGACTTGGTCGCCACCAAGAGTGACCGCAAAATCGTTTTCGAGGTCAAAGCGAGTCCGGCTGATCCCGCCAACATTGAGGATATCGCTCACCGCCGCGCGGCAGCGTTCGCTCAAGGGTTCGACGAGTTTCGCCTCGTGGTCGTCAACCCGCCCCACGAAACCAGGGTGGATATACCTGGTCTGGAGGACCACCTATGCGCGTTCCTTGATGAGCGTGGCGCCGGTGAACTAGACGACCTGCCTGGTTTGACGCGCGTCGAGGCTGTGAATCAGGTGGACATCGATACTGTCGAGATCACAACCGCTGGCATCCACCTTGTCGGCAGCGGCATAGTGGCAATTGAGATAGAACACGACGGCGGCGAGGATCGTGATGGCCTGACTTGGCGGACGGACTTCCCTTTCACCTTCGATGTTGTGTTAGGCCTCGACCTGCAATTAGACAAAGAGCATAGTAGCGTCCGTGTGGATACGTCGAGCTTCTACGAGTGAAGGTTGCCTTGCGGTGGTATGCGAGTGACGGCTAGGCGCCGAGGATCATTTCCAGGAACGCGTCAGGACGGATGTATTCGACGCCGTCATGCCGGTATCGTCCGTCCGGCTGGCGTGGGGGATAGTGGCGCGTGTTCTCCGAAACGACGTAGTCCGCCTGCCCGACGACCGCGGCGGCCCAGATCGGGTAATCGTAGACATCGGTGAGCGACGGCCACGCCGGTGGATAGGGAGGGAGAGGCGCGACCAACTCGAACGTTGGAAGCAGTATCTCCATCATGACCTTCGCGGCGCCCGAGACCTCTCGTTCCGTTGCGGGTGACGTATCACCGTCAGCGCGTTGTCTGATCCAGCGCCAGACGAGTACGCGGTTGAGTTCGGCAATGATCCACGGCGACCAAATCCCTTTGTAGAGGCCCTGCGCGCCAGCTTCTTGCAACTGCCGTCGCGATCGTGGCGAGAAGAGCGCGCTGGTATCAAGCACCGCGCGGATCACACCCCGACCTCATGCTCAGCCTCTTGCCCTCCTCGTTCCCAGGGGAGGACGCCGGGTCGCGCCTGATGGAGCGCTTCCATCTCCTCCTCACTCAACCCTTCGTCCGAACCGAGGCCTTCGGTGTGGTCGTGCAGTTCATCGAGCGCCCGGATCATGCGCACTTGATCGCCATCCTGGATGCGCTCCACCTCCGAGAGCGGGATCATCGTCCGTCCGCCGCGTTTGACTCCACGGATGTATCCGGTTCGGCGCCACCCCAGGATGGTATTGGGCGACCGCACGCCGAGCATTCGCGCCGCCTCCATGGTTGTCAAGAAACGGTCGGGTTGGATGTGTTCGAGAGCTTTGTCCAGTTGCCGTACCGTTTCCACCAAGTCGCCGCTTTCCGCCGCCCGGCGAGCCTGCGCTAACTCGCCGCGTAAATCACTAATAGTCATAGGCGCCTCCTCGTTACGCATAATATGCTTTTCAATCAGATCGCGCAAGGCTCGCAAAACTGTCAAACCATTATTCATCGACTATCAATGCCTCGCCTTGGCTACACACTGTTTCATGAGGAGACAATCCCGACGCAGCCGCGCCTCCGCACTTTGTCTATCTGGAAAAGCATCGCCCCGCCATGCGATAATACGGGAGAGACACGTCGTCGCGGCGCTGGATGCGCGTGACCTGACCGTCGCTTTTTCCGGGGTAAAAAGATAAAAGTGAGTATTGATAGTACCGACAACACCCGCCCTGTTCGTATCGCGATTATCGGCTCCGGCCCCTCGGGGCTCTACGCCGCCGAGGCGCTGACCAAGCAGCACGACGCGCCGGTCAGCGTCGATGTGTTCGACCGCCTGCCCACGCCATACGGCCTGGTGCGCTACGGCGTGGCCCCCGACCATCAGAAGATCAAGTCGGTGACCACCGCCCTGCAGCGCATCCTCGAACACCCCAACGTGCGCTTCCTCGGGCACGTCGAGTACGGGCGCGACCTCACGCGCGACGACCTGGCGCGCTACTACGACGCTGTCGTCTACGCGGTGGGGGCCGCGTCCGACCGCGCCCTGGGCATCCCCGGCGAGGATCTGCCGGGCAGCCTCTCGGCCACCGAGTTCGTGGCCTGGTACAACGGCCACCCCGATAGTGAGGCGAGCGCGCTCACGCTGACGGCCCAGGGCGTCGCCGTCGTCGGCGCGGGCAACGTCGCCATCGACGTAGCGCGCGTTCTGGCCAAGACCGTCGACGAGCTCGCGGCGACGGATATCGCCGACTATGCTCTGGACACGCTCGCGCACAGCCACGTCACCGATATCTATATGCTCGCGCGGCGTGGCCCGGCCCAGGCCAAGTTCACCACCAAAGAGCTCAAGGAGCTGGGCGAACTGGCCGCGGCCGACATCCTTGTGCGGCCCGAGGAGGTTGAACTCACGCCGGAGGAGGAGGCCGCCGTCAGCGAGAACACGGTGCGCCGCAACATCGAGGTATTGCGCGGGTTCGCGGGCAAGCCGCTGGAGGGCAAGCCACGCCGCATCCACCTACGCTTCCTCGTCTCGCCCGTCGAGATCGTGGGCGAGGAGCGCGTGGAGGGCCTGCGCATCGAGCGGAACCGCCTCGACGCGCGCGGCCACGCCGTCGGCACGGGCGTGTACGAAACGCTGCCGGTGCAGATGGCGCTGCGCTCCGTTGGCTACAAAGGGCGGCCCTTGGCCGGCGCTCCGTTCGACGCGCACAAGGGCGTCATCCCCAACGAGAGCGGACGGGTGCTGCGCGACGATGCGGTCGCGCGCGGTGAGTACGTGACCGGCTGGATCAAGCGCGGGCCGAGCGGCATCATTGGCACGAACAAGGCGTGCGCCGTGGAGACCGTCAAGCAACTGCTGCACGATGCGCCGGACCTGCCGCGCGCGACACAGGGCGATCCCGCCGCTGTGACCGCGTTGCTGGACGAGCGCGGCGTCGCCTATGTGACGCTGGAGCATTGGCTACAACTGGACCGGCACGAGCAGGAACTCGGCAAAGCGCGGGGCCGTGCGCGCGTCAAGGTCGTGTCGCGGGCGACGATGCTGGAATTGGCGCGCAAGGGCGCCTGACGCCGACACGGCAAACACATAAGGGATCGGGGGCCAGTAGCTATAAGCTACTGGCCCCCGATCCCTTATGTGTTTGCGAGGCCGCTTAGGAATTGACGACCTGAACGTTCGATGCGCGCATACCCTTGCCGCGCGGGTCATCCTCGGCCGTGAATGTGACCTGATCGCCCTGCCGCAACTGCTCGAAGGTCGTGCCGACGAGCGACGAACGATGGAAGAAGATGTCTTCCCGCCCGTTCTCAGGCTTGATGAAGCCGAAACCGCGATCGGTGATAGTCTTGATAGTACCGTCTGCCATGTAGATGCTCCTCATCGAGATGTGCCCAACAAAAGAACCCGGCATGTTTACCAAACATGCCGGGCCTCCCGTGCCCGGACGCGAATACGATATCCGCGAAACTAACGTTACACAACGCACATTCGATAGATGCAGTATACCACCTTGACGCGACAGTCGCGCGTGTTCATCGTTCTTCATCTGTTGCGCCTGGTTGTGGATAATATTTTGCCCTCATACACGTAGGCGTGCTACGCTCCTGGCACAGGTGACCTACTTACTATGACGCTCAACCTCTCTCAGATTGCTCCACAGGTGGGCGCGATGGCCCGCGAGGCCAGCGCGCGCCACGACGTGTTCGCGCGCCGCCGCGCGGCCGCCCTCTCGCTCATGCGGGCGTGGGATGGCCGCCTCGACGCGTTGCGCAGCCTCGTCCAGGAGACGGAGCCCTGGCTGGTGGCCGAGCCGCTGGAGCCGTTGCTCACCGCGCGTCCGGCCCCGCGCATCCCGCCGGACGTCACGGTCGTGGCGACCGACGGCAGCGGCATCGACCTCGACCGGCATGGCCTGGCGCAGTGCTATCTCATCAACGTCGGAGCCGCCGTGATCACCTATGGCGCCAACCCCGACGCCGCGCTCTCGTCGCGCGCCGCGCTCTACTATCGCGATGACGACCTCTATCTGGACGACGATGGCGCGCGTGTGCCGGTGCAGGGCGCGCTGGCCGACCTCAAGCGCACGCTGGCCGAGCAGGCGCGCCTGCTGGAGATCGTGCGGGAGCTGCGGCCCTCATCCCCCAACCCCCTCTCCCTCAAGGGGAGAGGGGGCGAGGGCTATGGCGACGCCGATGCATTGAAGGAGGACTCCCCTCTCCCGCGTCAGGGAGAGGGGCTGGGGGTGAGGGCCGCAGCCGAGGGGCCAGTTAGCCATGGGCAGGGGGTAAGGGCCGAGGGGGGTGAGGGCGTCCCCCTCGTCGCGGTGCTCGATGGGACGCTCTTGCTGTGGCAGCTCGCGGGGCGCGCTGGCGAGGAGCGTTTCGTGGCCGAGGCCATCGCGGAGTACGCCGCGGGATTGCTGGAGTTCCGGCGTCTGGGCGTGCCGGTGTGCAGCTACGTCAGCCGCCCCAACGGCCGTGAGTTGACCAACTTGCTGCGGCTGGCCGCCTGTCCCTCCGGTGGCGATGACGTGGCGCCGACACGGTGCGCGAACTGTGTGGACGGCGAGTGCGCGCGCGAGTTCCTGGAGCCGTTGCCCGACCGCGCGTTGATGGACCACTTGCGCCACGGTGAGCGCTCCGGCCGCTTCGCCAGCCGCTCGCCCGTGCTACGCTACTATGGCGGGGGGTGTGGTATCGAATTTGTGTACGTGAACGTCGGCGACGAGGTCGCGCGCCTCGAAATACCGGCCTGGGTCGGCGCGGACCCCACGATGCTTGACCTCGTCCACGCCGCGGTCTACGACGGCTGCCAGCGGGGCTGGGGCTACCCGCCTGCCTTGGCCGAGGCGCACGAGCAGGCGGTGATCCGCGGCGGCGAGCGCGACGCCTTCCTGCGGCTGGTCATGGAAGCATTGAACGAGAGCGATCAGCCGGCCGAGTTGAGCGCGAAGCGGTTGAGCAAGAATCGGAGGGCGGTATGACCATGACGCGGCCGGTGGCCGGCGAGATCATCGCCGTCACGACGACGACGTTCACGGCGCAGAGTGGCGCGCTCAACGAAGCGCCCGCGTTTGGGTCGCTGCTGCGCGTAGCCAATCCGCGTCGAAAAGCGGGAGGCCCAGGTATCGCGGCGTACTACGCATTGTGCTATGGGTCGCAGACGGGCTCAATCGAGCCGGGCCGTCACGCCGTGGCGTGGGGACGCTTTGAGGACGATGAGGAGGATATCTACCAGCGCCAGCCGCAGTTGGCCCAGGTGCTGCGCACGACCTTCGACGCGCTGCTCGTCGGGTATGAGATGGAAACGCCCGCGCCGCTATTGCCAGTCTGGGACGTCGTGTCCGGAGACGGAGCAGAGTGCGTGACTAATCTGGGAGCGCGGGCGTCCCGCCCGTCCCCGGTGTTCGCCACTCAAGCGCCGGGGACGGGCGGGACGCCCGCGCTCCCAGTATCGCCCGCCGATCTAGGCGACGCGGCTATCACGGTGTTGAACGGCGCCGTGATGGCGGCAGTCGGTGATACCGTGGCGCCCGCGCCGGTACAGCGCGTGCCGGCGGCCCCGCCGCGTCTGCACGCCCTGGTGTGCCAGGCTACACCCGTGGAGACGGCCCGCTTCAATCAAAACCTGACCTATCTGCGTTTCGTGCTGCGCGCCAACCTACCCCTGGCCGACGACTTCATCGCCGCCGCGATCAGGCACGCCTACGAGGCCAGCGGCTGCGATGAGTCCTTCCTGCTGGACGCCGCGCGCACCGTGGCGCGCCTGCTCGGCGCCGAGCACGAGCGGGTCATGAATATTCTGGAGTTGCTTGATGACCAAGGCTAACACACCGGCGCCGCCGTTGGGCGTGATCACGCGCGGCTCACTCAGCGAGGGCTTGCAGCTCAAGCTGGAGGCCGGCTGCAGCGTCGAGGACATGCGCGTGGGGCGCTTCGTGGTCATCGAGGGGCGTGAGAATCGCTTTTTCTGCCTGGTGACCGACATGGAACTCGGCGCGATGAACCCGCGCGCGCTGCTCGACCCGCCGCTAGGCAACCGCTTGGCTGGCCGCGCGCTCGAGGGCATCACCACGTTTGGGCAGGTCGCGGTCACGCCGATGCTGATGCTGCCGCGCGCGCCCTCAGCCCAACGGCCCTCACCCCCAACCCCTCTCCCTGACGCGGGAGAGGGGAGTCATCCTACGTATAGAGACATCTCCCCCTCTCCCATGGGTAGGGAGGGGGCCGCAGGTGGTGAGGGTCTCTCCCCTCTCCCGCGTCAGGGAGAGGGGTTGGGGGTGAGGGCCGCGGGTGGTGAGGGTCTCTCCCCTCTCCCGCGTCAGGGAGAGGGGTTGGGGGTGAGGGCCGCGGGTGGTGAGGGTCTCTCCCCTCTCCCGCGTCAGGGAGAGGGGTTGGGGGTGAGGGCCGCGGGTGGTGAGGGCGACCCCGTCGAACTGCAGCCGGTGCGCACGATCCCGGTGCACTTCTCACCCGTCTACGACGCCGTCGAGGCGGACTTCGCGGCCGTGTTCGGGCGCGAGGGCGGCGACGGCAAGCGTTTCAACGTGGGCATGCCCCTGAACACCGACATCCCCGTCTGCATCAACCTGGAGCGGTTGGTCGAGCGCAGCAACGGCATCTTCGGTAAGTCGGGCACCGGCAAGTCGTTCCTGACGCGCCTGCTGCTCTCCGGCGTGATCCACTCCGACGTGGCCTCGACGCTCGTGTTCGACATGCACTCCGAGTACGGCTGGGAGACGGCTAGCGAGGAGGGCGGCCGGGCAGGGACGGTGCTGCCGGGGTTGCGCCGTCTCTTCGGCACGAAGGTCCACGTCTACGCGCTGGACCGGGAGTCGGCGCGTGCGCGCGGCGTGCAGGTTGACGGCTACCTGGACATCGGCCTCAACGGCATCGAGATCGACGATATCGCCCTCTTGCAAGACGAGTTGGGCCTCTCGGGGGCCATGATCGACACCTGCTATATCCTACAGCGGCAGTTCGGCGACACCTGGCTGCGCACGCTGCTGGAGACCGAGCCTGAGTCGCTCAAGAACATGGCGGCGATGGGCGCGGCCAACGAGTCGTCGGTGGCCGCGCTCTACCGCAAGCTCTCGCGGCTGCGCAAATACGACTTCGTGAAGGACCACCTGCCGGTGGGGCAGGGCGGCGTTGACGAAATGATGGGCTGGCTGGCGCGCGGCGAGCACGTCGTGCTGGAGTTCGGGCGCTACCGCGACCCTATCGTCTACATGCTCGTGGCCAACCTGATTACGCGGCGCATCTACAATACCTGGGTGGAGAAGACCGAGCGCTACCTGCTGACCAAGAACAGGGCTGATCAGCCGCGCCGGCTGGTGCTGTGCATCGAGGAGGCGCACAAGTTCCTCAACCCGCGCGCGGCGCGCAACACCTCGTTCGGGACCATCGCGCGTGAAATGCGCAAGTACAACGTCACGCTGCTGGTGGTCGACCAGCGTCCGTCGGGCATCGACCCCGAGGTAGCCTCGCAGTTGGGCACGCGGCTGACCGCGCTGCTGACCGAAGAAAACGACATCCGCGCGGTGTTCAGCGGCGTGGCCGGGGCCGACCAGCTGCGCACGGTGCTGGCAAGCCTGGACACCAAGAAGCAGGCGCTGCTGCTGGGTCACGCCGTGCCCATGCCCGTGGTGGTACGTGTACGCGAGTACGACGAGGCGTTCTTCCGGGCGGTGCGCCCCGTTGAGGCGATCCAGCGCCCTGAGGGCATGGCCGCACTGCAGGAGGCCTTTGGGTAGCCTGTGTTCTTACGATAGGCCGAGTTGCAGTTTGATCGCGCGCTCGACGGCGAGCAGGTCGGGGAGACTGATGCGGCCCAGTGAGTCGGCCAGGCGATCTTTGGACACGGTCATGATCTGGTCCGCCACGGCTTTGCTTTGACGGCCTCCGACGGTAACGACGGCCTCCGATGGGTAAACGCGCGAGGTGTTAGAGGTCAGAGGGACCACTTGAACCCTCGCCAGCGCGCGGTTCGAGTCGTCGTTACTGACGATGACGGCGGGGCGCACTTTCTTGATTTCCGTCCCACGAGCGGGTTCGAAGTCGACCCAGTAGACGTCCCCGCGCCTCATTCCAACGTCTCTCCGGACAGGCCTTCGACCCATGCCATAGCTTCCTCCTCCCGCTCTCGGTCGGCGGCCATCGCCCGATATTGATCTTCCAGGCTCGACGAAGATACAACGTGCGGGCGCACCAAGTCCTCGATGAAGGAACTGATACGGCCGCGATTGACCGTGCGATACAGACCCTCGTAGACATCGTCGCTTAAAGTGATGGTAAGCTTGCGGTGCATAGTACACCCCTTTCACAAAAGACACGTATATATGTATTATATCTCTTTCTCATGCCTCTCGTTATAGTCGTTTCGCGAGTCGTGGCCTCCGCGGCTACGACGCCGGTTTCATAGCACTAGCTCGAATCCCATTCGCTATGACCCGTTTGGGCTACTGTGCCCCTTCGATGCGCATGGTACACTGATATAGTTAGTGTCTTGAATACTCTTATTGAATTAATAGGGCAAGTAGCGACAGGGAAGGGCATATGCATACGACAACGAGCACGGTCGGGCGCGCGGCGCACTGGCAGGGGGTTTGTACGGCGGAGGGGCATCACATGAAGCGGTTCGTGGTCAAGGCCACGTTGCGCGAGATGCGCCGCTACGTTGAGACGATGGGGCGGCCACGCGTGTGGTGTGAGCATTGCAGCGACGACACGTCGGTGCGCTGGGAGCGCGTGGCCGAGCAGGTCGGCTAGTACGCCGCCGGCATACGATAGACACGGCTTACTGTGTCGTCGATTGGCGCGTTGGCGCCGGTTCCATCGAACCGGCGCCAACGCGCTTTTTTGGCACGATTTCTGCATAACTACCTCCTGACACCACAGACAATGCCATGTGCGATTCCACGTGCTAGGTGGGCGCGTAGGAAGCCGGGAGCGCCGTGACGAGACGGCCCTGGGCATGGCCCGAGAAAGGCAGGGTGTGGCTACGGTTACGCGGTCAGAAGCGATGATGGACACAGCGAGCATGGAAAGCGCTGTGACCTCTATTTTGGCGGTTGGCGATGCGCGCGGGAAGACGGCGGACGATATCGCCGGCGCTCTCGGCGCCCCATTAAACAGAGAGGATCTCCAATTCGAGTTGGAAACACTCGTCTATCGGGGTATCCTCAATCGTCGCGGCGTCAGCTATGGCGCGCTTTATACACTGGTCAGGCCGGCACACGGAGCGCGGTCGTTACGTCCACGCGTGCGTTCGAACGCGCGCCGCGCCATGGCAACGGCCCCTCAGAGTGCGACGGCCTGATCCTTCCCCTTCTATCTCCCGGCCCACTTGTGTTATGTTGAATAAATGCGACAATACTGTCGATAACACTAGTAGGGTCAAGTGACGCGCGGCGCGCTGCGATATAGTGGCGGAGCGCCGCGCACATAGGAAGATAGGAGAGCACAATGTCATTGGCGGATGCTATTAAGCAGACGATGAACGCGCGGGACTTGCCGACGGCCGAGGTGGCGCGGCGTCTGGGAGAAGGGTACGATCGCGCCACGTTTTACCGGCTACTCAACGGGGCGACGACGGAGCCGCGTTTGGGCACCCTCGTCGGCCTGTGTGAGGTTCTGGATGTTAGCCCGACGGAGCTACTACAACTGGCCGGTTTGTGGCCGCATCGCGACCGCTTAGCCGACGCGCTTGACCTGCGTCTGCGCAGCGCTTTCGCCCAACTGCAGTCGCTGCCCAATGACGAGAAGCGCCGCGCGGCCAAGATCGTCAGTTGTGTCGTCGAGAGTTGGGGCGAACAGCCCGAGGACGTCGAGCGCTCCACGCCGGTTGAGTTCGCTGTCACTGAACCCGCGACAGGCACGGACGGCCGGTAGACGACGGACGAGGGGGAGGGGGTAGGTCTCGCGCTCGTTCTAAACGAGCGCGAGACCTACCCCCTCCCCGCTGGACGATGGCTAGCCAGGGGGCGCGGCCGTTCGCTCTCGCTATTCAAGGATAAGCCAACTCGGTCCCTTACCCCGCTGAGGATATGGCGGGATGTACACGCGATAGATGCCTTGCTTGCGGCCGTACACCCACTGTAGCGCGGGGACAGACGCGGCGATTTGACGCGCCCAGAGCAGCGAGATGTACCGGGGGTTGGTGGTCGCTACCTGCACCAGAAATCCTGGGCCACCCTGCGGACCGAAGGGGCTAAACTCGTCGAGAGTGACGTAGTCTTTGCCGCCGCCGCCCGCGACGCGCTCCGCGGAACTGAGCCCTGCCTGCAGCGTGCCGAACGCGCGCACCCAGACCGTGCGTCCGGCCCACGCATGTGGATGAGAGAGGAGCCCCCGGCCGAGTTGGAGTGGCGAGTAGATGGGACCTGTTGGGGTTGGGGTGACGCGATAGGAGACGGCGATCGCGCAGATTACGGCAATGATGATGAAGACGACGAACCGTCGAGGTTTTATCGACGAGCGGCCGTGAAGCGGCCCTCCCCGTGACCCGCGGTTACCATCCTTCTTCCCGAAGCGCGCTGATCTCAAGTGCGGCTCTCATACTACAAACTGCATTGCCCCTACCGGGCGTAGGCGCGGGCGGCTACTGGGGGCGATGGGCGTGGCGACGCCGGACCAGCAGCGCCGCGCCAATAAGCAGGATGAGCGCCGCGTCGACCACCCATCCCAGGCCGGACATGACGACGTCGAGCGCGCGCAGCCCATAGTAGCCCAGGTTGGACTGGACCACCTGGCCCAGGGGGACGACGCGTAGCAGCGCCTTGTCGAAGGGGAACCAGCGCCGCGTCTGGCCGTCGAAGCCCTCGACTCCAATCAGGTACAGCCCAGGGCGGGCATAGCGATGCGTGACGACGTGCCCCAGGGCGGCGCCGGTCCCGTCGCCGAAGGTCCAGCGGTACGGCGCCGCCACCGTCGCCGAGTCGAGGCTGCGCAAAAGGTCGGCGCGTGATTCGTCCAGCTTAACGGGCGCGGCGGCCGCAATTGCCTGCCCGAACGTGAACGTCGCCCAGAGCGCGCCAGGCGACGTTCCCGTCGTAGTTAGCGTAGCGCGCGCCCCATTGGCGTAAACCGACGCTACATTGTCGATGGCACAGGCCATCGCCGGTAGCGGCGCCAGGGCCGTGCCCACGAGCAGGAGCAGCGCCGCGCTACTCCACCGGGCACAGCGTCTTCCGTCCACGCGTGGGCGCGGCGAGGCCATCGCCTTTTTGGTCCGCACGATCATTGTCTTTCTGGATGATGCGATAGTTTCCAAATCCTCTTTTTATTGTACTCAATTAGTGCGCGATCGCCACTTCGTTCGAGCCGACCCCCGAGGGGACGACGGCGACCACGCGGTTATCGCTCGTGCGGATGATCGTCACGGCGTTGCCGCCGATGCTGGCCACGTAGACGTACCGGCCGTCGGCTGTCACGTCGGGTCCGTGCGGCTGCGACGCCACCGGGATGGTGGCGATCACGCGCCGGCTGGCGGCGTCGATCACGCTGACCGCGTCGCCAAGTTGGTCGGCCACGTAGATCCGTCGCCCGTCGGGCGTGGCGACCAGCAGCGCCGGTCCCTTGCCCACCCGGATCGTCGCCAACGGCTTGAGCGTCCGTTCGTCCAGCACCGTGACGGCGTTGACTGTCTGATCCGTGACCCACACTTCGCGCCGCGGCCCGTCCACGGCCACGCCATAGGCGCCCGGTTGGGTCAGCGCGATGCGGGCCGGCCGCAGCGTGCGTGTGTCCACCGTGTAGACCCAGGTCTCGCCGGCGCAGGCCACGTAGAGCGTGCGTCCGTCCCCCGAGATATCGATGCCGTGCGGCTGGAAGCAGGTGTCGTTGGGGAAGGCGATGCGCCGCGTCGCCCCGCTCACCAGGTCGAGCATATAGAGGTCGCTGGTGCGGAAGTTGGTCACGAAGGCGCGCCGCTGGTCGGGCGTGAAGACGACGTGCGCCGGGCCCAGTCCCACATCAAAGGTGCGCACGACGCGCATGGTGCGCGTGTCGATCTGCGAGACGGTACCCGGCTCCGCGCCGAAGTTGGTGACGTAGACGTAGGGCGTGCCGTCGAGCACGTCCACCCCATGCGCCTGCACGCCGGTCGCTATCAACCGGCCCGTCTTGAGCACGCGTACGCCGTTCGAGCCCATCTCCGTGACGAAGCCCGTATAGGGCAGCGTGCGCGCGAAGGCCACGTTGTACGGGGCGCTGAGGTCGCGCGACCGCGCTGGAGTGGCGCTGGGCGTGGTTGATCCCGTCGTTGGAAGAGACGCCTGGGGGGTGAGCAGGCGCATTGCCCCGCTCAACGGTACCTGGTAGACGAACTGGCGCAGCGTGACCCAGGCGCCGGCGCGGCGCGCCTGCACGGTGAGGCTCCAGCGTCCGTTCATCGGCGCGAAGAGATTACGCGCGCGCCAGCGTCCGCCGCCCAGCGCCACGGCGGGGTAGGGCAGGACACCCATGTTCATGTCCAGCGACCGCGAGAGGAGGCGCACGGCCGGCGCGTTCACCCCCGCGATCGTGAACGTGTTGGGCGCGCTCAGAAGCCCCGGCGCGACCGTGATGGTGACGGCGTCCGGGTTTTGTCCTGGCGCGACGAAGGCGGCGCCGGGGCCGACCGTGAAGGTGAACGGGAGGGTACGGTAGTCGGGCGCCGTAGCCGTACGCACAAGCACGTCCGCGCGCCATGTCCCCGTCGACGCCAGGCTGCCGCGCACACTAAAGCGCGCGCCGTGGGCGACTGTATTAAGTGGGGCCAGCAGGGCGGGGCGACCGGCCGGGTAGAGGTGGATGATTGCCGCGGCGCTATTCTCGTTCAGGGGCGCCCCACGCTCCGAGAGCGCGAGGGTGAAGGTCGTGGCGCCGACGGCGGGCGGCGTCACGGTGAGCGTTCCGCGCAGGTCACCCGTCGCTGCCACGCCGCTGATCGTCGCCGGGGTCGTATCCGTCGTGGTAGGAGTCGCCGTCGCCGAGGACGCGGCGGACGGCAGGGTCTGGCCCATCAGCGCCGTCGCCAGCAGGATCGCCGCGCCGACCCAACTCTCCAGGCGCAGCCGCGCTGCCAGCGTGGCCAGCCCCTCGTGTACGTTCGCCGCGGCCCCCAAGTCATGGATATCGCGCGTCGCGTTTTGCTGGGCGCGGGCGATGCGCGGACGCAGGCCAAAGACGTGCGAGGCGCTCAACGCGATGAGCAGCGCGACCAGAGCGATTTTGGCGATCAGCAGTTGTCCGTACGTCGAGTTGACGAGGACGGAGGGCGCGTCCAGGTGGTTGACCGCGTTGTAGAGGCCGGAGAGGGCTAGCGCTGCCACGGCGACGTAGGCGACCGGCGAGAAGCGGTCGAGCAGCGGCAGCAGCGCGGGAGCGCGTTCGTCTGGCGGGAGCGTGCGGCGCGCCGGCGCCACGCCGTAGGCCAGGGCGGCGAGCCCGCCGGCCCAGGCGGCCGTGCACACGAGGTGCAACCAATCGACGCTATAGGAGAGCCATAGCGGATGCACGTCGGCGGCGTGGCCGGACAGGGCGACGAGGAGCATATACAGCGCGGCCAGCAGCGCCAGGGGCAGGCGGACTATCTCCCAGCGTGACGCTATCGCACCGAGGCTGAGGGGCCGCGCGACGATGCCGACCGCCTGCCGGCTGCGCCGCGCACGCGTGGTTGCCGCCGCGACCGCGGGGGCTATGGCTGGGACGCGCGCGCCGCCGGCCAGGACCAGCGCGACGAGCAGAACGACGAAGCGCAGCAGCACAAGGTTGCCGTTCTGCGAGGAGAGGATGCCCGCCAGGGTGTCGGGGGCGAGGGCGTGGCCCCAGTCGCCGCCCGTCCCCTGTAGCGCCAGGCTCACGACCTCGCCGGCCAGCGCCCACACGACGACGACGGGGGCGAAGCGGACGAGCCGCCATAGGCGCGGGGCGGCGTGCCAGGCCAGGCGCGCCGCCGGTGTCTCACGCAAGCGGCGGGCGGGGGCCAGCACGAGCAACTCGACGAGCAGCGCGCCCAGCCACAGTGCCTGGGCCATCAAGCCCAGCCAGTGCAGCAACGCCGTCGCCACCGCTCCGGCGTCCAGGCCCAGCCCGCCGCTGGAGGACCCCGCTGCGCCGCCGTAGCTGCCGGCCGCCGCCCCCGTGACGGCGGCGACGGCGTTCGCGCCGCCATTGGGCGTGACGCGGAAGGTGTAGAACGAACTCATGACGTGACCATCCGTCGCCGATTCGGAGGTCCAGAACACGCTGTACGTCCCCGACGCCAGGCGGGGCAGCGTGAGGCGCCACAACTCGCCGTCGTGGCCGGCGGCCAGATGGCCGGTATCGGTGACCACGGGGCGCCCCGCCGCGTCGGAGATATGAACGCGCGTCAGGGCCGGGTTGAGCGGCTCGTCGAAGGTGAAAAGGGCGACGGACGGCGCGTGTGCGATGACGCTGTCGGGCGCCGGATCCGCCTGTACCAGGTGCGCGTGGGCCGAGGCCAGCCCCGGCGGCGTGAGCAGCCACAGCAAGGCGGCCACGAGCGCGCCGAGCCACAAACGGCGGGCGCACACGGTCGCCCCTGTGCGGTACAATAGAGGTGTCCGGTGGCGTCTGGACCTGCGAGAACCAAGTAGGGCCATGAACACGCCTGAGACTAACGGACACCTGTATCTCGGTGTTGGCCGTGGGGCACACGGACAACGGAAATGCTTGTGGACCATCTGTCAGACCTCCGATGGGGGCAGGGTGGGATGAAGCAAGAATCCCACGTCTTTAGGTGTGGGAGTGTCAATTGACAGTGAAGTTGAAGGTGAAGCCCGCCGTATGCCCGTCGTCGGCCGAAACGGTATACCACATGACGGTGTAGACACCTTTCAGGCCCTTGGGTAGCGTAGCCACGATCTCCTTGGGATTCTTAAATGGGAAGGAATTCTTGCCTGTATCGACCATGGCGTGGTCGCCTTTGGGGTCGGCTTCGAAGACGTGGAGGAAAGAAACGCTCGGCTTGACGTTCTCCGCGAAGAAGCCCGTCAGCGTGCGCGGGTAGGCGTTGGCCTGGAAGACCTCGCCGGGCTTGATGTTGGCATGGTCGAGCGAGGCATGCGCCGAAGCGATGCCGGTAGCGGAGAGGATGAGCGCGCCGGCCGCGACGGCGGCGAGGGCGACGCGTGTAGGGGCGAATCGTGTGGTCATGTGTCGAGCCTCCTATATTGAGTAGTATGGCGACGATGGGGAGCGCCGGCAAACGATCCGGCTCCGTGTTTGGCTATAGCTTGACCATGGCGTGGCGGCGCCGCGTGATACGCGGATGTGCGGGTATAGGGTCCGAGTACGATCGGCCAGCGCTTGACAGGCCGGCTGGTGTGCGATCAGGCCGCGACAGGTAGAGGCGGGGCGCGCGCGAAGAGGCTGTGCCCGTATCGTCGGCGGGGAAGACGCGCGGCGTCAAGATTGGGCAGCCGGGGCTCCGCGCCGGAAGCGGCGCGGCGCAAGAGGCGTAGCCGCTGGGCGGCCGTTGCGCGGAGCCTCGTCAGGCGGTGCTCGACGCGCCAAAGCAGTAGACCGAGCAGGGCGGCGACCGCCAATTGCAACACCCCAAGCGGGAGCGCGGCGCCGAGCGGCATGACCATCGGCGCGCCGTTCATGACCATAGTGGTCCGCATCGGACAGATCAGGCCCGCGGCCCCGAGCAGGGCGGCCTGCGGGCCGAGCACGGTGGCGCTGATGAAGAGCAGCCGCCATGGTGAGCGCGGGACGGTGACACGCCCGTCCGGTATGGGCAACCGGCGTGCGGTGAGCATGCGTCCGAGCGCCCCATTGAGCCGCTCCAGCCGCCACATCTCTTGTAAGGCGAAGATGGGCGCGAGCACGACGATAACGGCGATGAGCCCGAGGGGGCCGCGCAGTGGGCAGTGCGCCAGCAGCGTCCCCGCGGCCGCGAACCAGCGCGGTCCGAGCGGCACGTCGAAGGGCACATGATAGGCCAGCAGATGCACGAGCCCCGCTCCGATGAGCGCGGCCAAGAATAGCCCCAGCAGATTGCGGCAGGCAGGCGCGCGCCCGGTCCCGCCAGCGAGGCGGGGCGGCGCCACGAGCGCCACGACGTTACGCGGTTCCCGCTGCATACTATCGTCCCTCACATACTAACAATAGCACGCTCTCGTACATCCGTCCGTATCACTCGCCGGTGAACACGGACAACCGCACGCCGAAGAAGGTTGCCGCCTTCCGCATCTGCTCTAGCGAAAACGCCCGCTTGCCCGATAGCACGTCTGATGCAACCGACTGCGTCCCGAAGATGGGCGTCAATATGGTCCCTAATCCTTCCACTTGTTTTTGTCGTATTCCGCATGGGTTAGGAGCGGTACGGCGCTCGTACTATCCCAGGGCCGCGGAGATGACGGGATTCTGTGGGAGCCGCAGGCGATAGACGCCCTCGTCGGCGCCAGCCAGCAAGGTGGGGCGCGCGCCCTGTGCATCGGGGATTGCGAGCAGTGTGGTTACGACGCCGTCGCCGGGGCCGCGGCCAAGCGGGACCCAGGGGCCGTACCCGCGCGAGACGACGCCCTTTCCTGAGGCCGTCGCGGGCATAGAGGCGTAGGCCGCCATATAAACGCCCGTGCCCATGCTGCCCAGGAACAACAGGCCCCTGCCCTCGTTGTCGTCGAGCGCGGCCAGGGCCATACCATGAACATCGGGCGACAGGCCGCGCCCGACCGAGGCGAAGCCGCGCGCGACACCGGTCCAGACGGGCTGCCGCGCGCCCATCACGCCGGCGTAGACGTGCCCCGGCAGCGCCAGCAGCGCCTCGACGCTCGGCGGCGGCAAGATCCCGGCGGGGACGCGCCAACTTCGGCCGTCGTCGGCGCTCACGCGCAGCGAGGCGGGGAGCCCGGCCAGGCCGGCGTAGAGCGCGCCGGTCGCGGGGTCGCGCGCGAAGGCGGCGACGGCGCCGCCGGAGATGCGCGCCGCCTGTGTCCACGCGTGGCCGCCATCGGTGGAGCGGTAGATACCTCCGTCCGAGCCGGCCAGCACGGCGCCGCCGGGGAGCGCGTAGATGGCGGTGGCGTAGGTCCCGATGCGCGTTGTGGCGTGCGTCCAGCGCGAGCCCGCGCGCGGGAACCTGTAGACGAAACCATCCGCGCCAGTGGCGAGCACCGCGTCGCCGCCGGGTCCCGTGATCGCGGCCACGCCCCAGGCCGCGACGCCTGGCCCAGGAAAGCCCTGGCCCAGGACGCGCCACGTTCCACCGTCGTCGGCGCTACTGGAGATACCCTGCGCCGTCGCGGCGTAGAGCGTGCCCCAGGGCGCGCGTATGATCTGATGAACAAGGGTGTGCAGTCCACGCGCAGGCGTCCAGGTATAGGTGTTCGCCGCGCGGGGCAGGGACGGGCGTGTGGATGTCGTCGTGTTCAACGGGCGCGCGCGGACGAGGGCGAACCCGGCCAGGATCGCAATGAGCAGGGCGATCGTGGCCGTAGATACCCAGTGGGCAAGCCGTTGGCCCCGCGATATTTGCTTTATATGCGTCTGGTGTGTGGTTGTTACCACAACGTGTAATCTCTCATGGGTGTTCCGCCGGTCTGGATAAAGTCCATCACGCGCGGGGCCGGCCGCGGATTGAGCGTCGGCGCAGCACGGCGGCCAGCACGAGCGCGATGAGTACGCCGTCGATCAGCCAGAATATGCCGGACATCGCGACGTCGAGGGCGCGCAGGGCGTAGTAGCCCAGGTTGTCCTGCGTCAGCTGGCCGGGCGACACGATATGCAGCAGCGCGGCGTCGAACTGGAACCATCCTCTGGCCTTGTTGTAGCCCCAGACCGCGAGGCGATAGGTTCCCGGACGCGCGTAGCGATGCGTCACGGCGTGCCCAACCACCGTTGTCCCATCGCCAAGGACCCAGCGAAACGGCGCCGCGCGCTCGGCGGTCGAGAGAGTGCGGGCCAGATCGGCGCCGTTCTCGACGATTTGTAGGGAGGAGTTACTCGCGAAGGCCTTGGTGAAGATGAACGGCGCCCACCTAGTCGGATCGGTCATAGCGTCGGTGGTGAGTTGCGCGCGGACGCCATCGGCGCTCAGAGAGGCGGTGTTATCGATGGCGCAGGCGGACGCCACGCGCGGCGCCAGGGCCAGGAGCGGGAGCAGCGCGCAGAGGAGGCGCGCTGTCACGATGAAACGGGTTGATCGCGTCATGATAGCCTGTCTTTGCCTAGTATGGGGCATCCTAACCTGTCGTTTACCCAACTCGACCGGGGCTGTCGCGCCGCCCGCGTGAGGCCGGTCGGGGGCGCGTCGCACGATGCCGGATCTAACGCCTACACCCTATAGATTACCAGTTAGCCCGCTCGTTCGACGCGAACGCCAGCGTGACAATATTGCCGGGCAGGAAGAGGCTCATGAACCCCTCGACCGCCGCACGCTTGGCGCCCTGACCGAGATCCGGACGGAAGAAGACCTGCGCGGCATACTCGCCGATGTCCCCCACCGCCCACGCATAGCGGTAATAGGCGAGCGCGAGCGGATCGACGGTGGCCGCGCCGTAGCCCTGGAAGAACCGCCTCTCCTCGCGCGGCCCCACCAGCCCCCCGATGATGCCGCCGACCACGAGCATCAGGTCGCGCTCTCTCGGCGCCAGGACTGTCTCATCCCAGTCCACAATCCACACCCGCCCGGCGGCATCCAGCAGCACATTGTTCGTATGGATGTCCGCGTGGCAGAGCACGAACGCCGGCGCGGCCTGAGCCAAGCGGCGCCCCAGGCCTTCCGCACGTTCCAGCAGCGTGCGGATGTCCTCTCGCCGCGCCTGCCAGAAGGTGGCGAGCGCATCCTCCGCGGGATCACCGAAGTCCCGCGCGCCGATGCGCGTATCCAGGTCCCTGATCACGCCGGTTCCCATCGGTGTAAAAGACTCACGCCTCATCAGTCGCATAAGGTCGGGCGGAAGAGCGGTGGCATGGATTTGCCGGAGCAGCGCGCCATAGTCGACCCATTGCCGCTCGGACATCCCGCGCTCCATGCCAGTCGTCCCCGCGACGAAGGGGTACAGGATGAGCGCATAGTCGCCCGCTGTCGTCCACAGCGCCCCCGCGATGGTCGGAAGCGGCGCGACGACGCGCGCGCTACCGTGGTCGTGGAGATAGCGCGGGACCAGGAGGCCGGGCTCATTGGTCAATTGCGTGCGGACTTTGAGGAAATAGGCGCCGCCATCGGCCGTCCGCACGCGGTACACCCACGCCGAGGAGTCATGTCCCAACGGAAGCAAGGTAAGTTCGTCGACAGCGAGACCATAGTGGGCACGCAGACACGCGCGCAGCGTCTCGTCAGAGAGATTGGCGGGCGGTTCACGCATGAGGGAACAGTCCTTTTAGCAGCAGTTGCTCATTCGTGTAGCATAGCAAGTCCCGCTAGAGGATTCGTACCTACCCTTTGGTCATATGCTACCACGCGCATAGGCGGAGTGCGACCCGCGATCTTAACGCCGGAAAGGGCCGCCGCTGTACGGCGCCCCCCAAATGTCCTAGTGCCCTGGGCTCCGGCGCCGACTACACTGGCATCACTACGAATTAGTCGGAAGTCGGAAGTCGGAAGTTGGCGGCAACGACAATGGTAAGCGCCATTCGTCTGCCAATGCCAGCCATGCGCGACGCGATCAACGTGGGTACCGACTCACGACTCACGACTCACGACTCACGACTCACGACTACTGAGGTCACGATGTCCGCACCATCCGGCCTGCCGTCCAACCCCTTCGAGGTCCTGGGACTCGACCGCTCGGCCTCTTTCGAGGAGGTAAAAGGCGCGTATCGTCGCCTAGCGCGTCAGTACCATCCCGATGCGAACCCCACCGACCCCGACGCCCTGGAGCGCTTCACCACGCTGCGCCGCGCCTACGACCGCTTGAAGATCTTCTACCAGACGCTCGATCACGCGGCCCCAACGTCCGGCATAACTGCTGCTCCCATGCCGAGCGCCGAGGCCACGTCGTCCGCGTCGTCCGCGCGAGTGTCGGGCGACCGCGATATTGTGCCCGAGCCCACGGTTCCCGGTACGAGTGGTCGGCGCGCCTTCTATCGCTCTGGCGCATTGAGCCAGGAGCCCATGTCCGGCCAGATAGGCACGGGACCGGCGGTCGCGCGCGTCGGTGGCACGGGCGCGCGCGCCGCGACCGGCGGCGTGGCGCGATCCGAACAGGCCGTGCGTGGGGCGCGCGCCCCACGCGTGAACCTGCCCGCTCCGGTGCTCTTTGGCAGCGGCCACATGGCGGCGCGCGCCGAAGTGCTGCTCGGCCACCCCGACGCGCCCGTCGGGGACAACTCCTGGATGTACTACGTGCTGTTGAGCGTGCGCGCCTCCGAGAGCGTCGTCTTTCCGCGCGTGCCGCTCAATCTGTGCCTCGTGCTTGACCACAGCTCCTCGATGCTGCGCGGCGGTAAGGTCGACCGGCTCAAGGAGACCGTGCGCGGGATCATCGCGCAACTTGACGAGGAAGATTACCTCGCCATCGTGACGTTCGGCGACCGCGCCGAGGTCCTATTGCCGGCCCAACCGCTGCGCAACAAGGATATGGTGCAGAGCGCCATCGAATCTATCCATTGCCGCGGCGGCACCGAGATCTCGCGCGGTCTGACCGCCGGCCTCTCCGAACTCTCGCGCAACGCCTCGCGGGCGCTCTCGCATCTGATCCTACTGACGGACGGACAGACCCGTGGCGATGAGATGGCCTGCCTGGAACGTACGGGGGAAGCCGTGGCGATGAGCGCGGGTATTACCGCTTACGGCCTAGGCTCCGACTGGAACAGCGCGCTGCTCGACGGCATCGCGGCTCCGACCGGCGGGTACTCCGACTACATTGATGCGCCGGAGGCGATGATACAGGCTTTCGCGGCGCGCGTGCTCACCCTACAGTCGACAACATTACATAAAGTGACCATGGAGGTGCGGACGGCGGAGGGGCAGGCAGCGCATACGCTACAACGCGCCACAGTCGTCAGCCCGATGCTACGCCTGCTCGATAGCGGCGCCGTCGCCGGTGGCGTGAACGTTCTCGGTGACTTGAGCGGCGTGACCGACCACAAGGTGCTGCTCGAGTTTGCCCTGGGGCCGCGCCGTGCGGGCACGGTCGACATCGCGACGATGACCTTGCGCTATGACGTGCCCGGCCTGCGGCGCAGTGACGAAACGCTGACGGTTCCGCTCGTGGTCACGGCGCGGACGGACTACGATCCATCCGCGCCGCACGACCCGCGCGTCACCGCGGCGTTGCGCCATGTCACGATCCATCGCCTACAGCAGCAGGCCTGGGTCGAGCTGACACGCACTGGCAACCTCGCGCGCGGGACAAGCCTGCTCAAGCGCGCGGCCGAGCATCTGGAAGCGGCCGGGCGTCACGACCTGGCGACGGTCACGGGCGACGAGGCGGCGCGCGTCGAGAGCGGCCAGGGCGCCAGCGACGAAAACATCAAGCGCATCATCTACGGCACGCGCAAGCTGGCGTAGTCGGAAGTCGGATGGCGTCCGGAAATAATGTTGTCCCCGTATAAATAAAGTTCCCCCCGCAACCGTGGTCGAGGGAAGATTTTCTGTCCATCCCACGCTCAGAGTGGGGATGCGGGGGGAACTTTATTTCCGAAAACGACCCAAAAGGGGGGACGGAAAAGGTCCCGAACATCGTCCGGGGGGAACTTTAACGATCCCACTGGTGCGTTCAACACGCGCCGATGCGGGGGGAACTTTATTTCTGGACGACACCTTCCCTCGCCGATCGCCTCGGATCTCGCGCAGCCCTTCATCCTGACCACCCGTCCCCCTGCGTGGCGGGCTGGTCCCATGATTCTTCCCAAGTCCGCCTAATGATCAGCCATCTCACTAATCGTGGTCGGACCCAGGAAACCGCCGTCTCTTGACAGCCGTTGACGCTGCGCACCATACTGCGCATGCCCACTTTTGGTCCCAACCTTTGAAAGAAGAACCGCTATGACAATGGCCATTACACTGGGTAGCGCTGACGAATGCAGATGCATCGCTCGTTTGGCAACCAGTGTGAACTAACGTCAAGCGGTACTGTACGCGCGGTCGGCTGTCATGTCAGTGCGCACTGAAGCGCGAAGGGATTCTGTATGCGCAAACTCGGTGCCTACCCGACCTATCTGCTGCTGAGCGGCACGATGTCGCTCGGCATGTCGATGCTCTGGACTGTCGAACTGTTATATCAGATCAAAGTGGTCGGCCTGAACCCAGTGCAGCTCGTCCTCGTCGGCACATTGCTACTGTGTGTCCATCTCATCTTCCAGACGCCTATGGGGATTCTCGCGGATATGTACAGCCGCCGCTTGGCCGTGGTGGTTGGCCTGTTCTTGATGGGCGTCGGTCATGTCGTCGAAGTTGCCCAGGCGTCGTACCTTGCCGTGCTCGCCGGCACGGCCTTCGGCTACACCATAGTGAGTGGCGCCGATTCGGCGTGGGTGGCTGACGAGTTGGGCGCCGAGCAGGTCGGGAACGCGTATCTTCGGGCGGCGCAGCTGGGCGCGCTCGCTGGGTTGCCCGGCATCGCGCTCAGCACCGTGCTCGGCAGCATGCGCCTCAACGTGCCGATCCTCCTGAGCGGGTGCGTCTTTATCGCGCTCAGTCTCGTCCTGATACTGGTGATGCCTGAACAGCACTTTACTCCGGCAGATCGCGCGAATCGCACATCCCGGCAACAAATGAGTCACACGTTGCGAGCCGGCGTGCGCCTCATTCGCCTTCGGCCGGCACTCCTTACCATCCTTGGTATCGCAGTGTGTGCCAGTGTCTTCTCCAGCGCCTTTGACCGGCTGTATTCCTATCATCTCCTGGCACACTTCACCTTTCCGACCATCGGCGGACTGACGGTAGTGGTCTGGTTCGGGATCATCCAAGCGAGTGTCAACGTGGCCAATCTGTGTGGCACCGAGATCGCGCGGCGGCGGATTGACTGGGAGAACCGCCGCTCCCTGATCTGGGGCCTGTTTTCAGTCGATGCGCTCACGCTTCTGTTCGTCGTAGGTTTCGCTGTCGCCGGCCAATTCGGTCTCGCGCTGGGGTTGTTCTGGCTGACCGTCGTGAGTCGCAGCCCTCGCGATGCGTTGGAGACCACGTGGATGAATTTGGACCTGGAGTCCAGTGTGCGGGCGACGGTCTTCTCCATTCGAGAGCAGGCCAACGCCCTGGCCGGCATCATCGCCGGCCCGCTCCTTGGGGCATTCGCCACTGACCGTGGCACGGGCATTGCACTGATCGCCAGTGCGGCAGCCCTTGCACCGGCATTGGTGCTCTATCGCCGATCCCTAGTCCGAGGCGGACAACTCAGTCCGCCTAGCGAGGCACCAACCCAGGTACCCAAAGGTCAACCGGAGCAGTGACCCTGTACCAGCCAAAGCCCATCGGCCAACGCACGCTGCGGAACGAGGAGGGCGCGATCGCCGCCGACTTGGAATCTGTAAGCTACGCGTCTGTTCCAAGGCAGTAGGTAGAGCTTGGGACGCTGCCACGTATCATGTTCGCGGCCGTGGGGCTGAGATGGGTGCTCGTCACCACCGGGAATGTGCAGTGGGGAAGTGCTCTTCCTCGCCATCGGGCGCCCACTGGTTCGCGTCTGTCCGCTTACTGCCTTGGTCTGCAAGCTCTGCATCGTGCCGGTGGGAAAGCACCTATGCAGCCCAGACGGAGGTCACGATAATGTGTCGGTAGAATCAGCATTCTACCGACAGGCCACATCTCTACCTGGCGTGGACTTCATGTGCAGGTCAGGAAAACCTTCGTAGATCAGTGGCGCGGGCCTGATGGGTATCGGCACGAAATCTGTCGGCATAACGTTTGGATCGCTGCACATGCGTCAAATCATCGCTCCGGCTATCGATGCGTTCCTGACGGATCTGCGCCGCCGAGGCCAGCCGGCAGCGCGCGCTGGGGGGCGCGAAGGTACGGCGGTTTGCCGCCGTCACCTACCAGGCCGACTCCTGGTCCCGGCCACGTCGGGTGGTGATCAAGGCCGAGGCGTTGGAGAAAGGCATGAACATCCGCTTCGTCGTCACCTCCCGCACCGACGCACCCGAGGCGCTTTACCAGTGGTTCACCCAACGTGGCGACTGCCCTGAGCTATGCATCAAGGACCTCAAGGAGGACTGTTTTGCCGACCGCCTGAGTTGCCATCGCTTCTGGGCCAACCAGTGCCGCCTCCTCTTGCATGCCGCCGCCTACTGGCTGCTCGACACCATCCGCCACTGGTTGGCGCAGCCGCAAGGTGCCCCATCTGCAACTGGGCACCTTGCGGCTGCGCCTCGTCAAGATCGGCGGCTGGGTGCACGCTCGCCTTGACGGCCTCTCCCTGCACCTGGCCCGTTCGCACCCAGGCGAGCCGCTCTGGCAGCTCCTCGCTACCCGCCCGGGCCGACCGTGAATAAAAAAGGCTAGCCCTGGTTTCATGGGGGTGAGTGGCTGAGACTTCCTCCGGCGTCCCGCCCAGGGTTGGTGATGCAGAAGGATGCGGCTCGGGCCACGCCGGGGCGTTGGTCGTCGTCCAGGAAGATGATTCCACTACCGCGTATCAGGCGGCCGAGGTAGATGCTCTGAGCTTCACGAGGATCCAGGCCGGCGCCGCCACGACAGCCGTGAGAGTCAGCATCTCGTCTCACATATTGTGTATCATCTAGCAATGGGCATTAGAAATTATCTAATTGAAGGCGTTTCCGGCACCGGCAAAACTTCGGTCTGCAAAGAATTGCAGCGGCGCGGCTACTATGCCCTTAATGTATTACCTACAACTTAACGGTAGAGGGCGGTCTGTCAAGGGGAAAGAATGATCGCATTGTCGTACTATAGAAGTATGACAACTGACAGACACCCCAGCGACATCCCGCGCCGTGCACGGAAGAAGG
>JAABUV010002280.1_pt1 | contig 26313 bp, 25 predicted proteins | sample 5559971 | NCBI WGS metagenome assembly JAABUV01 (sample SAMN10711881, study PRJNA513362) | rock metagenome | isolation source: Antarctica rocks | place: Antarctica: Victoria Land, Knobhead nord | collected 2015-12-19
TTGGAACTCGCGGAGGGTTTTGGCAATCCGTTCAGTAGTCGGTCGTTTTCGCATGAATCGCTCCCTGGCTCTCTGCCAGTTGTACGATTCCCATTAAGACTGGACCAGCTTTTGGGGGGCAGGCCAAATCCCTTCTCTCTCTCAATCTTTTCTCTCCTTTTCTCTCTTTCCGACCTTCGTGTCCTCGGCGTCTTGGCGGTTAAATCCCCCTCAGGTTGGGGCGGCCGGGTCGTCGGGGGCCAGTTCGGCGTCGCGGAAGGACGACTCGCCGGCGAGCCAACGATCGATCGCGCTGGGGTCGCCGAGGGCGATCCGGAGCGCGGGGACGAGCTCGACGAAGTGATCGCTCAGCCCCTCGGATCGGAGGCCGCCCTGGATCCCGAGCGCGATCCCCCGGGCGATCGCGTGTTGGACCCCGTCGATCGGGATCGCGGCGTCGGCCGAGGGATCCTGGTAGAACGCCTCGCACCGGGAGACGTCGAGCGAGGTCCACCCCCGGCAAGTCAGCGGGCGAATCTCGTAGGCGGAGCATCTCCCCTGCTCCAGGAGGGGGCAGGGGACCGGGATCCGGCTCCGCTCCGGGCCGACGAGCCCGGTCCGGGCCTGCTCGTGAGCTTCGACCTTCTCGCGGAAGACGGCCAGCTCCCCCTCGGTCGCCTCGGCCTGGACCGTGGCCGTGATCCGGATCACCTCGGGGACCGTGGCGGTGACCGGGTAGTGGCAGCAGTACGAGCAACCGGCCCGGCAGGCGAGGACCACCGGCAATCCCGGGCGATCCCGCCAGGCCGCGACCTCGCGGTCAGCATACGTGGCCGCGATCGTCGCCAGATCCTCAGCGCCCTCGGCCGTCGGGACTTCTCCCAGGACCCTCCGGGTCGCCTCGTGGACGGCGGTCCGGTAGGATTCCCGGAGAGTCGCGACCGGATCCGGGATGACCCCGGAATCCTCGATCGATGCCGGTTGCAAGGGCGGATCCTCCGGGGGACCGGGGTGCGGGGCGAGCCACCCGTCTAGCGGATTTCGCCCGACGCGCCTGCGCGAATTGAGGAAGGGGGGCCTGGCCGTCCGCCCCACCCAAGGATGTTGGCGAACTGACCGGGCCGGGTCAGAGGCTATCCGGGATCGAAAATGGTTGATGGCCAATGAGTGATAGTCGATAAGCGAGGCAACATACAATGCCGGCTCCGGGGCACTATTCCTGGATTTCTCGCCCATCAACCATTGGTCCTCAATCGTTGCCAGGTCAAGGAGATGTTTCCGGATCGCCTCTCACTCGGGCCCGATCGCCGAGATGGCCGCCTGCACGGCGGCCCGGACCCGGGCGTCGGCTTCGTGCTGGAGCATCTGCTGGAGCGAGGGGAGCGCCCCCTGGGCCGACTGGCCCATCCGGGCGAGCTGCTGGGCCGCCTCCAGCCGGGCCTGGTGGTGCGAACTCCCGAGGTTCCCGACCAGCCCCATGATCTGGGGCGACAGGGCATTCGGCTGGAGGTTGGGGAAGTTCTGGCCATTATTCGGTCCGGGGACCGGGATCATCACCGGGGGCCGGCTCAGGGCCATCCGGAGGAGGTTGCCGACCTCCTGGAGCCCCAGCCGGAGTTCCATGACCTGCCGGGCCCCGGCCTGGTCCGAGGCGACCAGCTCGCGACGGAGCGCGGCGAGGTCGCGGCGGATCTCGACGATCGCCGGGTCGGCCCCGACCGGCGTCGGCTCCGGCGCGGGCGGCGCTGGCCCGGGTCCAGGGAGGTCGATCCCGTCGATCCGGCGTTCGAGCTTGCCCAGCCCCGACTCCACCCGGGCCAGGGCCACCTCGATCGGGCCGATCCTCGGCATCGGCGGGGCCGTTGGCGTCGACGCGGGGGCGGGGACGGGGGCGGACTTACCGGGGATGGGAATCGCCCGGGCCAGGGCGTCTTCAAGCCTCCGGGCCTCGGACCGGGACTCGGCCTCGCGGCGGGCCATCGCCTCCTCCATCCGCCGGACTCGGGCCTCGCCCAGTCCGAGCGACGCGGCGGCGGCCAGGAGGACCGACGCGGCCAGCCCCGCCACCGGAACCGCGCGGCGGAAGCCCGGCCGGATGGCCAGGGTGAGGGGGGTTGACGGGGCCTGGTCGGCGACCGGCTGCTCCTGGACCAGCGCCCGGGTCCGTCGGCGGGTCGCCTCCAGGAACCGGCTGGCCTCGCTCGTAGGGTCGCCCAGTTCGGCCCGGATCGCTGGGGCCGCTTCGCCCTCCCGGTCGGCCAGGTAGCCGACCATCGCTTCCAGCCGGTTTCTCATCGGATCGCCCAGTCGTTGGGGAGGAGTTTCAAGCAGACCACCCAGGCCGCCGCCCAGTCCTCGACCAGCCGGCGGAGGCCCTCGACGCCCGAGACCCGCCGGGCCGGCCGGCCCAGGCTCTCGCCCGCCCGATCCAGGATCCGCCCGGCCTCGCGCCGGAGCAAGACCCCGTCCTTGGCCCGGACCGCCCGCTCCCAGTCCGGCTCGGCGAACAGATGGTAAAGGCACCAGAACTCGTCCCGCTCCAGCGGGAGCGTGGGCGATTCGGGCTCGATCCGACCCCGGATGAACGTCAGGGCGGCCTGGTACGCCTCCAGGGACAGCTCGCGGCGGGCCGGCCAGGGAAGCTCGACCAGCTCGGCGCGGAACTCGATCAGGACCAGGACCAGGTGCCCCAGCGAGAGCGTCCCGCCCGCGGTCCATCTGGCGACCGCCGAGCGGTCGACGCCCACCCGGTCGGCCAGGCCCTGCTGGGTCCAGCCCAGATCCACCAGCCGCCGCTCGATCCAGTCGCCGATGGCCCGCGAGCAGATCTTCGCCGGCCCCTCGCGGAACCGCTTGGCCACGGCCGCCGAGAACGCCTCGTCGTGGTCCAGCGCGATCCCCGCCAGGAACTCGCCCACGACCCGCTGGTAAGCCTGATCGACGCTCGGGCGGCCGGGCTCGATGGCCCGGGTTGGATGCCCGTTGATCCCGGACCCGTTCCTCATCGTCGGAGGCCCTCCCGTTGCCCGATTGTACCCGATCCCCGACCGCGTGCGACGAAATGTGAATGGCGCTCAACAATCCATGCTAGCAGCCATGTATCATGGCGTCCATCGCCCCGAAGGGCCTCGCGACTGGGGACGATCGCAGGATGACGAACGCCCCGCCCCGCCGGTTGGCCCTCTCGCCGCCGGCGGGGTTTTCCCTCGCCGGATCCCAACTTGCCGGGGTCCGAACCAGCCGGTCGACGAAGATTCTCGCGGCGGATACGCTCGGAGGACGGAACCTTGCTCCCGCGCCCGACGAGAAGTTCCTCCGCCCCGACCCGCCCGCTGCCACCCCGACGAGTCGATCCTCATGAGACTCCGCCGCTCCTGGATCATCCCGCTCGCCCAGATCGCGATCCTCGACGCCGGGTCGAGGGCCGACGGCCCGCCGATCGACCGGTTCGCGATGGCCCGGGAACTCGGGGTCGCCGACGTCATGTTCCCGAGCAAGGCCCCGGCGGACCCGCCCCCGGCGGTGGCCGAATACGACCTGGTGCTCCTCGACGGGCGGATCGTGGACGGGACCGGAAACGCCTGGTTCCTCGGGGACGTCGCCATCCGGGGCGACACGATCGCCCGGATCGCCCCGGCCGGCCAGCTCCGCGACGCCCCCGCGAAGCTCCGGATCGACGCCTCGAACCGGGTGGTCGCCCCCGGCTTCATCGACATCCAGAGCCACTCGCGCGACGCCCTGCTGGAGGGGGACGGCCGGGTCGTCGGCAAGGTGACGCAGGGCGTGACCACCGAGATCCTGGGCGAGGGGGAGAGCAACGCCCCCTCGAAGCGGTTCGACGGCCCTCGGGGGTTCGACGCCTGGCTCCGGGCGATGAAGCGGCACGGCGGCTCGGTCAACTTCGGCTCGTTCCTGGGCTCGCAGACGGTCCGGTCCTACGTCAAGGGAATGAAGGGCGGCCCGCCCTCGCCGGCCGAGCTGGACCGGATGAAGAAGCTGGTTCGCGACGCGATCAAGGATGGCGCCTTCGGGCTGGCCTCGGCCCTGATCTACCCGCCCGACACGTTCGTCTCGACCGCCGACCTGATCGCCCTGGCCCGCGAGATGGCCCCGGGCGGCGGGGTCTACATCACCCACCTGAGGTCCGAGGCCGACGGGCTCCTGGAGGCCATCGACGAGGCGATCCGGATCGGCCGGGAGGGGGGCGTCCCCGTCGAAATCTATCACCTCAAGGCCGCAGGCAAGCGGAACTGGGACAAGGCCCGCCTGGCCATCGAGAAGATCGCCGAGGCCCGGGCCAGGGGCCAGGACGTCGGGGCCGACATGTATCCCTACACCGCCGGGGGGACCGGCCTGACCGCCTGCCTCCCCCCCTCCGCCTCCGCCGACGGCAAGCTTCTGGAGAACCTGGCTAACCCCGCGACTCGGGCCGCGATCCGCCGGGAGGTTCTGAACCCGACCTCGCCCTGGGAGAACCTCGTCGAGCTTTCCACGCCCGAGGAGGTCCTGGTCCTCGGCCTGGAGAAGCCCGACCTCAAGAGATATGCCGGGATGCGGCTCTCCGAGATCGCCCGGGTCGAGGGGAAGCTCTGGGTGGACACCGCGATGGACCTCTTGCTGACCGAGCGCCAGCGGATCGGCACGATCTATTTCATGATGAGCGAGGAGAACCTCCGGCTCCAGCTCCGCCAGCCCTGGATCAAGATCGGGACCGACGCCGGGGGCCATGACCCCGAGAAGCCCGACGGCCTGGTCCACCCCCGGTCTTACGGGACGTACCCGAGGATCCTGGGCAAGTACGTCCGTGAGGAGGGCGTGCTGAGCCTGGAGGACGCCGTCCGCAAGATGACCTCCGCGGTGGCCGCCCGGCTCTCGATCCGCGACCGGGGCCTGCTCCGCGAAGGCTACCGCGCCGACCTCGTCGTCTTCGACCCGGCCACGATCGGCGACCGGGCGACCTACGAGTCGCCCCACCGGATTTCGGTCGGGGTCCGCGACGTCTTCGTCAACGGCGAGGCCGTCGTCCGCGACGGCAAGCACACCGGGGCCCTCCCCGGGCGGATCCTCCGGGGGCCCGGCTATCGAGCCGAGGGCGAGCCCGCGACGCCCTCGCGGACCGGCGGGATGGCCCCCTGAGGGCCGCCCCGAGCGTGATCCCCTGGCCCCGGGGTTGACAGCGCCGGTGGCCGCCGTAAACTCGTGGGCGACCCCGGGCCGAAGTGGCGGAATGGCAGACGCGCCGGACTCAAAATCCGGTGGGGTAACACCCGTGTGGGTTCAAGTCCCACCTTCGGTATTGGTCCGCCGAACGATCGGTGTGCGAGGATCTGGTCCGGCCGGGGTCGGTGATGATCCCGAGGTCGCCGGACTCGCCCGGATTTCCGGAGGATGGCCCGCCGGGGCGGTCCTCGGGCCGGCCGTGGGGCACGGATGGCTCGAAGCCCGAGGCCATCGTCTGGCCTGGACCGCCGCTTCGGAGGTCCGAGGGGGATGGTCGGGGACGATCGGCATGGGATGGCTCCGCGGGCTGGGTCGGATCGCGGGGCTCGGCCTGCTGGCGGTGCTGCTCTTGCCAGCCCTGGCCCCCTGGATCGGATCGGCGGTCGACCGCGGCCCCGACGGGATCCCGAGGCTCTCGGCGTTCCCGATCGCGCTGGCGGCCTTCGACCCGTTGCTTCGGGAGTGCGCCCGGAATAGCTCGATCGTGGCGGGGCTCGTGGCGGGCGGGTCGCTGGTGGTCGGGGTGGTGGTGGGGGAGCTGGCGGCCTCTCGGAGGTTCTGGGGCCGGGCTCCGCTGGTGATCCTGGTCAAGCTCCCCCTGGCGGCCGGCCCGATCCTGATCGCGCCGGGCGTGGTCCGGTTGATGGGAGGGCCTTCGGGCTGGGACTGGCTGGCGGCCCGGTCGCTTCTGGGTTGGTCGTGCGAGGACCTGGCGCGATGGGTGGCCCTGGTCTGGGTGGGGATGGCCTGGGGGGTCCCGATGGTGGCCCTGGCGACCGGGGCGGCCCGCCGACGGTCCGAGCCGGCCTGGGTCGAGGCGGCGCGGGCCGTCGGGGCCTCGCCGGCCCGATCGTGGCGCGACGTCGTCTGGCCGGCGCTCCGGCCCGAGGCGGCGAGGGCGGCGGCCTCGGTCTTCGCGATCGCGCTGGTCGAACCGGCCGGGCCGATGGTCCTCGGGCTCAGGCGGACGCTGGCCGTCCCGATGATCGAGGCGGCGAGCCGCCTGGACCAGCCGACCCGGGCGGCGACGCTGGCCTTGCTCGCGATCCTGATCTCGACCCTGGCCCGGGCCGCGATCCTCGGGTGGGGCGGCCCGTCGCGGACCGGGCCGGGGCGCGAGCCGGCCGCGCCGACGATCGCGGCGGGGCGGCGGCGGTCGCTGGGGTCGGTGGCGATTTTGGGCGCGTGGTCGGCGGTCGCGGCCGGCCCGGTCGGGGCGCTGATCTGGCTGGCGACCGACCCGGCCGAGGGGGTGAGCATCGCCCGATGGTCGGGCCTCCTGGTGGGCTGGCTGGCCGACCCCGAGGCCCGGGTCTGGGCGGTCAACGCGGGATTGGCCGGGCTGCTCGCCGTCGGGGTCGACCTCCTGGTCCTCCGCGCGATCTCCGGCCGGGGGCCGATCGCCTCGAAACGAGCGATCGGCCCGGCCCTCCGCGTCTTCGAGGTCGTCCCGCCGATGGCCCTGGCCGTGGGCGCCCTGTCGCTCCCCTGGCTGCTCGGGGCACTGGCCGAGGCGGTCGACGGCCCGATCGGCCGGGTCCTCCGGGCCGTCGCCCTGGAGCTGAGCCCGGCCCGGTCGCCCGGCTGGCTCCTGATCGCGGCGATCGCGGCCGGCCGGCTCCCGACGCTGGCCCGGGCGGCTGACCTGGCCGGGGAGCGGTCGCGACCGGCCCTCGCCGAGGCTTCGCTGCTGATGGGGGCGTCCCGGCGGTCGGCGGCTCGGGCCGGGCAGAACCGATGGCTGGGGATCGTCCCGGTCCGGCCGATGGTCCTCTCGCTGGCCCTGTCCTCGACGGCCCTGGCCCCCGCCCTCCTGCTCGCCCCCGGCTCGGAGCGCAGGACCCTGGCCCCGGCCGTGTTGGGGTCGCTGCTCGGACCCGGCCCGGTCGACCCCCGGATCGCCGGGGCGATCGCGGGACTCCTGGCGGTCAACTTCCTCGGCTTCGCCCTGGCGTCGCGGGGCCGCTCGGGGCCGCTCGGGGACTGGTTCCGGGTCTGAGGCCAGGGATCCTCAGGCCGAGGCCGCTGGCTCGACCGGCGGGGCGTCGACGGCCTCCCCCGGCTCGGGCCGGAGGGCGAGGAGCACCAGGACCACGGCGCCGACGACGAGCATGTTGTCGGCGAAGTTGAAGATCGCGCAGTCGAACCCGATCGCGTCCACGTGGAGGTGGACGAAGTCGCGGACGTAGCCCAGCGCCAGCCGGTCGTAGCAGTTGCCCAGGGCCCCGGCCATGATCAGGGCCAGGGCGACCGTCAGGCGGCGGTCGACCGCGGCCCCGAGGATGAACAGCCAGACGAAGATCCCAGCCGCCGCGGCGATCGAGAGCAGCGCGAAGATCAGGCTGCTGTGCGGGACGTCGCGCATGAAGCCCCAGAGCGCCCCGGGGTTGTAACTGGTCTGCAACTCCAGGACGTTCCGGATCACCGAGACCGGCTCGCGGGCCCGGGGCTCGCCGATCCAGCGGAAGAAGTACGACTTCGTGGCCAGGTCAAAGCCGGCGCCCGCCAGGGCGATGGCCCAGAACAGGTAGACCCGGCTGGCCGGAAAAGGGCGGATTGGTCGAGGGTCGAGGTCCGGCTGTGTCATCCCCGGCTCTCCAGGGCTCGGGCGCACTCGATACAGTGCTTGGTGTAGGGCAGAGCCTGGAGCCGGGGCCGGGCGATCATCTGGCCGCACTCCTCGCACTTGCCGAAGCTCCCCGCCTCGATCCGGTCCAGGGCCTCGTGGATCTGGCCGAGGGTGTCCTGGTCGTTCTCGATCAGGCTGAGGGTGAACTCCTGGTCGTAGTTCTCGGTCCCGACGTCGGCCATGTGGAGCGGGACGTTGGAGAGGTTGCCGGATGAGTCGGGCTGGCCCCGGCGGAGCGCCTCGTCGGTCATCTGGTCGAGGTCGCCGCGGAGTCGGGCGCGGAGGCCCTGGAGCAGCTCGCGGAATGAGGCCATTTCCCCGGGCTTCATAGTATTGGGCATCGCGATCCCATCCCCTCGTGATTGCGCCGCCGTTCCGGGGGGCCAGGCCGACCCGGCGGGTCGCCCCAAAGATCCACCCAGAGCCCCGATTGGGCCCGCCATCCAGGACCTCCAGCCTACAGCGCGTCCCGGCCGGGAAACCACCCCGAATCGACCCGGATTCCCGCCCAGGCCGCCTTGGCGTTGAGTTCGGGCGGGATCCGACTATAATTTCAATGGCTTCTGAAACCTTCGACCGGATGGCACGGGGGCCGCCGGCCAAGACTCCCGAGGACGCGGGACGCCATGCCGCCCATCATCCGAGTCGGCGCCGTGAGTTACCTCAACGCCAAGCCGCTTTATCACCGGCTGGCGGAGTGGTCGGGCGAGGTCGAACTGTCGATGGACTTGCCGAGCCGCCTGGCGTCCCGGCTGGCCTCGGGCGCGCTGGACCTGGCGCTGATTCCCTCGGTCGAGTACCTCCGGGGGGCGTCCTTGGGCTACGAGATCCTCCCGGGCTTCGCGATCGCGGCCCGGGGGGCGGTCCGGAGCGTCAAGCTGTTCAGCCGGGTCCCGTTCGACCGGATCGATCGGCTGGCGCTGGACGAGGGTTCGAGGACCAGCCAGGCCCTGACCCGGGTCTGGCTCGACGCCCGGCACGGGGTCCGTCCCTCGACCATCGAGAGCCTCCCGATGGGCGTCTCGGCCCTGGAGAGCACCGCCGACGCCGTTCTGGTGATCGGCGACCGGGCGATGAAGGTCCCCGAAGCCCCGTTCCACGCGGTCGTCGACCTGGCCGAGGCCTGGGTCGAGCTGACCGGCCTGCCGTTCGTCTTCGCCCTCTGGGTGGTCCGGCCCGGGGTCGATCTGGGCGGACTGCCCGAGACCCTGGCCCGGTGCCGGTCCGAGGGCCTGGCCCACGCCGACGAGCTGGCCGCGACCTTCGGGCCGAGATTGGGCCTGGACCCCGTCGCCTGCCTGGATTACCTCACGCGCGTCTTATCGTATGATCTCGGCGAGCCAGAGCTGGCCGGCCTCCGCCGGTTCGCCCGGATGGCCGCCGACCGGGGCCTCGCCCCTGAAGGAGCTGACCTTGTCTTCCACCGTCGACGCGATCTTGCGACGCGCCGTTGAAGGGGAGCGGCTGACCGCCGAGGAGGGCTCCGAGCTCCTCCGATCCGCCGACCTCCTCAAGCTCGGCCGGGCCGCCGACCTCGTCTGCAAGCGGCTCCACCCCGAGCCCTACCGGACCTACAACATCGACCGGAATATCAATTACACCAACGTCTGCGCCGCGGTCTGCGACTTCTGCGCGTTTTACCGAAAGGTCGGCGACTCCGAGTCCTACGTCCTCGATCGCCCGGTCCTGCTCGACAAGATCCGCGAGACCGTCGAGCTGGGCGGCGACCAGATTCTGATGCAGGGCGGGCTCCATCCCGAATTGCCCTTCGAGTGGTATCTGGACCTGCTCCGCGACATCAAGGAGCATTATCCGCGGGTCAACATCCACGGCTTCAGCCCGCCGGAGATCTATTTCTTCGCGAAGAAGTTCAAGATGACGCTCGGCGAAGTCCTCTCCCAACTCAAGGACGCCGGCCTGGGGAGCCTTCCTGGCGGCGGCGGCGAGATCCTGGTCGACCGCGTCCGGAAGGCGATGACCCGGGGGAAGGTTTTGACCGATGGCTGGCTCGACGTCCATCGGGCCTGGCACGAGCTGGGCGGCAAGTCGACGGCCACGATGATGTACGGCCACATCGAGACGCTGGAGGAGCGGGTCGAGCACATGGAGCGGATCCGCCAGCTCCAGGACGAGACCGGCGGCCTGACCGCGTTCATCTCCTGGACCTTCCAGCCCGGGAACACCGAGATGGACCACGTCCCACCCTCGGGGGCCTTCGAGTACCTGAAGACCCAGGCCGTCTCGCGGCTCTACCTGGACAACGTGCCCAACATCCAGTCGTCGTGGGTCACGCAGGGGGCGAAGATCGGCCAGCTCGCCCTCTACTTCGGGGCGAACGACATGGGGAGCCTGATGATCGAGGAGAACGTCGTCGCCTCGGCCGGGACGGTCCACTACCTGACCCTGGATCAGATCAAGCGGGCCATCCGCGAGTCGGGCTACATCCCCCGCCAGCGGAACGTCTTCTACCAATACATCGACGCCGAGCCCTCGGCGGCCGATCTGGCCCTGGCGGTGGTCTAGGCGACCGGTCCGGCCGCCTCGGCTTCGGCCTCCTCCTCGGCATCCCCTGCGAAAAGGTCGGCCAGCGGGAGGCGGAAGCCAGGGATCAGGTCGCCCCCGTCGATCGAGTCGGCCCGGGTCAGGACTTCGATCTGGGTGAACGAATCGAAGATGTGGATCACTTCCAGCGACGGATAGACCAGCCAGACGGCGCGGACGCCCGCCCCGAAGTAATGCCGGACCTTCCGCAAAACATCCACGGCCCGGTCGGTCTCGCTGATGACCTCGATCGCCAGGTCCGGCACGATCGCCCAGGGCTGGCGTGTCGGGGATCGACGGCCGACGGGCCATTTCGCATCGGAGACGAAGGCGACATCGGGGCGGTACTGCGTCTCATGATCGATCCGGAAGAGCGGCTCGACGATCGCCCGACCCAGCCCGGCCCGACGGACGAAGGGGGCCAGGTGTTCGTGCAGGATCGAAGCGACTTCGACCGGATACGTCCCCATCGGCGGGATCTCCACCCGGCGCCCCGCGGCCACTTCGTAGGGGGCCGGGTCCGAGAGGACGTCCGGGCTCGACTCGACTGCATCCTCGGGCGTCGTGACCGTGGCCATCCGAAGCTCCTCTCCGATTCAGGCGGGCCCGGCCCATCTTAACGGTTTCTGACCCTTTTCCGCCTTCAAAGGCCAGCCCTGAATTTCTGCAACGATTCCCATGTGATTGAGCAAATCAGCAAGACCAAGATGATTGCGGGAAGTCTGGCGAGGAAAGTCCCGCCCTTGAACATCCCGGTTTGCGCCTCGACGTCTCTCAGCAGACAGAGGACCGCAAAGATCGCGCAGAGCGAGCATGTTTTCCAGTCGTAGTTCCAGAGGATAAGGGACCCGAGGATCGATAACATGGCCACAAACCCTGCGATAGGTTCGACCCAGCGATACCCCGGATACATCATCGATTCAAACTCGTCTCGATCGGACGCCACTTGTGGCGAGGTTCGTCCCCGGCGGTCAGGCCCCTCGATGGCTCGAGCGGCATATCTGGCTTGATGATGATCGTCGGCCGATCCGGAAGTCAATGAGGTCGGCCGGGCCGCGCCGTCCATGGCCGGTCCCGGGGGTTGGCGTCGACGTCCCCCGGCCTCGCGCCCGGCGCGAGTCGATCGCGAGGCCGGGGGACGTCGGCACTCGTCGGGTCCGCGCGGATCGCCCGATCGGGGTGGAGGGGAAACGGCGGCCGGCCGTCGAATCCGGGACCGGGGCTTGCACGCCGATCATCGGCGACCCATGATGGCATGACGGGGCCCCGGCTCGGCGATCCGCCGCCGGAACTTCCTGGTCATCTCGCACCTTACGCCGAGTCGTCGCGTGATCCAGGTCGAGCACCTCTCGAAGTCGTTTCGGGACTACCGCCGGGGGTGGGTCCCGGCGGTGGCCGACGTGAGCTTCGAGTGCCACCCGGGCGCCATCTTCGGGCTCCTGGGGCCCAACGGGGCGGGCAAGACGACCACGCTCCGGATCCTCAGCACCGTGCTCCGGCCGACCGGGGGCCGGGCCACCGTGGCCGGCTTCGACGTCCTGACCGAGCCCGAGGAGGTCCGGGCCCACATCGGCTACATGTCGGCCAGCACCGGGATTTATGACCGGATGAGCGCCTGGGAGCTGGTCCAGTACTTCGGGCGGCTTTACGGCCTGGAGGAGGGCCGGCTCCGCGAGCGGATGGAGACGATCTTCGACTGGCTCCAGATGAACGACTTCCGCGACACGCTGGGATCGAAGATGTCGACCGGGATGCGGCAGAAGGTGTCGATTGCCCGGACGATCGTTCACGACCCGCCGGTCCTGATCTTCGACGAGCCGACCTCGGGCCTCGACGTCCTGGTGGCCCGCGCGGTCCTCCAGAAGATCGCCGAGCTGCGCGATCAGGGCAAGACGATCGTCTTCTCGACCCACGCGATGCACGAGGTCGAGAAGCTCTGTTCCCGGGTGGCGATCATCCACAAGGGGCGGGTCCAGGCCGAGGGTTCGCCGGCTGAGCTGCTCCAACGACACGACCAGCCCGACCTGGAGGAGCTGTTCTTCCACCTGGTCGGCCTGGCCGAGTCCGGGAAGGCCCACCAGACGGCGGTCGGGCCGGGATGGGGCCTCGACTGATGGCACGACCGAGGCGCTGGTCCAACGTCTGGACGATCTTCCGCCGCGAGGTCCGCGACCAGGTCCGCGACCGGCGGACCCTGTTCATGGTCTTCGTCCTGCCGCTGCTGCTCTACCCGATCCTGGGGATCGGGATCCTCCAGCTCTCCTCGACGCTGGGGGAGAAGTCGCGGACGGTGGTGGTGGTGGGCTCGGAGAACCTCCCCGGCCGCCCGCCCCTGCTCAACGCGGCCCGCGACGGCTTCGACCCCGCGCTGTTCGCCCGGAAGAAGGACGCCGAGCAGCTCAAGGTCATCATCCCCCGCCCCGGCTCGTCCTGGGACCTCCCCGACGCCGCCGGCCAGGCCGTCCGGGACCGGCGGGCCGACGCGATCGTCCGGATCCCGCCCGAGGTCCGGCGGGAGGTCGAGGCCGCCGGATCGGCCGACCTGCCGATCGTCTTCGACAGCACCGACGAGCCGAGCCAGAACACGTATCAGCAGCTCCGCCAGATCCTCGGAGCCTGGGGCGACGCGATCGTCGAGGGCCGCCTGGACCGCGACGGCAAGCCGCCGGGCTACACCCACCCGGTCCAGCTCCTTGCCGAGGACGTCGCGCCCGAGGGCAAGGTCGGCGTCAACCTCTGGGCCCGGATCTTCCCGTTCCTGCTGGTCCTGATGGCCCTGACCGGCGCCTTCTACCCGTCGGTCGACCTCTGCGCCGGCGAGAAGGAGCGCGGGACGATGGAGACGCTCCTGATCAGCCCCGCGTCCCGGAGCGAGATCGTCCTGGGCAAGTTCTTCACGGTGATGCTGGCCAGCGTCACGACGGCCCTGCTGAACCTGCTGAGCATGGGCCTGACCGGGATCCAGATCGCCTCCCGGCTCTCCGACGCCGGCCCCAAGGGGGGCGGCCGGATGGCGACGATCATCGCCCCGCCGCCGGCGTCGTCGTACTTCTGGATGATGCTTTTGTTGATCCCCCTCTCGGGCTTCTTCAGCGCCGTCTGCGTGGCCCTGGCGGTCCTGGCCCGGAGCATGAAGGAGGGGCAGTATTACATGACGCCCCTCTACATGGTCAGCCTCCCGCTGATCCTGGTCACGCTGATGCCCGAGGTCTCGCTCAACCTGTTCTACAGCCTGGTGCCGATCACGGGCGTCTCGCTCCTGCTGAAGTCGCTGATCCTGGGCGAGTTCACCCTGGCCCGCCAGTTCTTCCTTCCGGTGATCCTGCCCACGATCGTCTACGGCTGGGTGGCCCTGAAGTGGGCGGTCGACCTGTTCAAGCGCGAGGACGTGGTCTTCCGCGAGGCCGAGGTCTTCGACCTCCGGCTCTGGCTCCGCCACCTCGTCCGCGACAAGGAGCCGACCCCTGGCGCCGGGCCGGCGATCCTCTGCTTCGCCCTGATGATCAGCCTGACCTGGTTCCTGATGCTGGCCCTCTCGACCGCCGCGCCGCTCCGGACGCTGGTGGTCGGGCACCTGGCGATCATCGGGCCGCCGCTGGCTCTGACCCTCCTGCTCTGCTCCGACCCGGCCCGGACGCTCCGGCTCCGGGCCCCGAGGGTCCGCGACCTGGCCATCGCCGGCGGGCTGGCGTTGACGCTCAACCCGATGGTCCGCGAGATCGCCCGCTTCGTCGGCCAGGTCTTCCCGGCCTCCGAGGCGATCCGGGGGCAGCTCGCCGAGATGGCCCGGGAGGTCCCCAGCCTGGCGGTGGCCGTCCTGATCTTCGCGCTGATGCCGGCGATCACCGAGGAGATCGCCTTCCGGGGATTCATCCTCTCGGGGCTCGGCAAGTCGTATCGGACCGGGACGGCGATCGTGATCTCGGCCTTCCTCTTCGGATTCCTCCACGTCCTGCTCAGCCTGTTCCAGCAGCTTTTCGGGGCGACGTTGCTGGGCCTGGTCCTGGGGCTGATCGCGGTCCGGAGCCGGAGCCTCTGGCCGGGGGTCCTGTTCCACTTCATCAACAACGCCATCGGCGTCCTGATCGTCGACGCCGCCCGCCACCCGGGGCTGGCGAGCCTCTCCGACGCCCTGTTCCGCGACCAGGCCGAGGCGATCTTCCGCCGTCCGATCGTCGCGGTCGCCTCGCTCCTCTCGGTCGCGCTGCTGATCCTCCTCTGGCGGAGCGACGCCGGGGAACCGGAGAAGCCCCAGGGCTTTCGCGACCCGATCGACGGGGCGAGCGGGCGATGAGGCAGCCGATGCGGACCCTCGCCGCCCGCTACGTCTTCCCGGTCGAGGGGCCGCCGATCCCCGAGGGCCGGGTCTCGATCGCCGACGGCCGGATCGTCCGGGTCGGCCCGGCGGGCGAGGGGCCCGGGGCCGACCTCGACCTGGGGAACGTGGCGATCACGCCCGGCTTCGTCAATGCTCACACCCACCTCGAACTTGTGCCGATCGCCCGGGCCTCCGCCGAGGGGCCCGAGGACGAAGTCGACTGGCTCCGCCGGCTGATCGAGGCCCGGCGGGCGTGCGGCTCGGGCGCGGGCCGGGAGGCGGCCGGGCGAAACGTCCGGGCGAGCGTGGCTGCCGGGACCACCCTGCTGGCCGACATCACCACCGCCGGCCAGAGCTGGGAGCCGGTGGCCGCCGCGCCGCTCCGGGGGGTCGTCTTCGCCGAGCTGGTGGGCCTGAACCGACTCCGGGGTCTGGAGACCAGCGCCGGGGCCTTCGACTGGCTCGCCACGGTCCGGACCGACGACCCGTCCGCCAAGACCCGGCCCGGACTGAGCCCGCACGCCCCCTACAGCACGGCCGGCTGGCTCTACCACCGGGCCGCGTCGAGCAAGCTCCCGCTGACGACCCACCTGGCCGAGATGCCCGAGGAGTCCGAGCTGCTCGAGACCCGGGGCGGCCGGCTCCGCCGGTTCCTCGAAGACCTTGGCGCCTGGGACGACGACTGGGAGCCGATCGGGACCCGGCCCGCCGACTACGTCCGCCGGGGCGATCTCCGCCAGGCCGACTGGCTGATCGCGCACGGCAACTACATCGAGCCCGAAGACTTCTGGCAGCTCCGCCCCGAGGCCGCCCCCGAGGACCATCGGGTCGCCGTCGCCTACTGCCCCCGGACCCACGCCCGGTTCGGCCACGCCCCGCACCCCTACCGGGCGATGCTCGCTCGGGGGATCGTGGTCTGCCTGGGGACCGACAGCCTGGCCTCCGCCCCCACCCTGGGGATCCTCGACGAGGTCCGGGCCCTCCACCGGATCGACGGGGCGGCCAGCGGTGAGCTTTTGCTGACGATGGCCACCCTCTTCGGGGCCTGGGCGCTCCGGTCCGAGACGATCGCCGGGAGCCTCAAGCCCGGCAAGTCGGCCGACCTGGCCATGGTCGCCCTGCCCGACCGCGACGAGGCCGATCCCTACGGCCTCCTCCTCGAATCCGACCGCCCCGTGGTCGCCACGATGTTCCGGGGCGAATTCGTCCACGGCCCCTGGACCTGACCGTCGAGATCCCCCGAACAGCCCGAAACTCAGATTCCTCACTCTTCGGGAAGCAGGGGCGGTGGTGACGGCAGGGGGATCGAAGCCGCACCGTTGGCCTCGTATTCTTTCATGAACTTTTTCATCTCCTCGTGGGTCTTCTTCCAGTCTTCGTCCCACCGCCGCCGTGCCCGCTCCTGCCGGGCGGTCGGCCCGGAGAGTAACGGAAAACGCCGATGCGACACGATCAGCGCGGGAGCCGCTTCGCGGAGCCCGGCCAGTGGCTTGAGGCGGGCGAGGCCGGCGTCGGTGATCCGCGTCCCTTCGAGCTGGACCTCGCGGAGGGTTTTCAGGTGCCGCAGGTGATCCAGGCCGGCGTCGGTGATCCGGGTTCCGTGGAACTTGATGGCGAGGAGCCGGTCGAGGTTCCCGACCGGGGCGAGCTGGTCGTCCCTGACCGGCTCGTAGAACGACACCGAGGTCACTTCCTGGAAAAATTCATCCCCGAGCCGCGCCCGGAGCCAGTCCGGCCCCGGGGCTTACCGCCCGGCTTGTAGGGGTAGGTCCCGTCGAACTCGAAATCATGAAGCACGATGCCCCCGGATTTCTCGATCCGGGCGACGGCCCGCTTCTGCCGGCCGGCCCGGTCGATCCTCCAGCCGAGGCCGACGCCGATGGCAAGGATCGCGATCATCAACGCCCGGACGCTGACGGCGAACCGTCGGCGGTGAGGTCCCTTCGGCGGGGTATTTGCCGGTCCGGACATGGCGGGCGGGCTGCTTCCCGATGACCCGATCGGGGTCAACTCCGTCCTCCCCCAGGTGAACAACCGGCCGGAGGGCCGCCGACGATCGGCGAGAAAACCGTCGGGAACGGCGTGTCCCCGGGCCGGGCGTCGATCCCTCGGCTCCGATGGGGGATCAACCTTCGCCGTCGAGACCAATCGCCTCGACGGGGCATTCCTCCATCGCCGCCAGGCAGGCCGCCTCCTCGGTGGGAGTGGTCGGCTGGACCGTGACGTAGCTATATCCCTCGTCGTCCTCGCGGACGAAGTGGGCCGGCGCGGTCTCGCGGCAGAGGTCGCAGTCGATGCAGGTCCGATCGACGTAGAACCGGCCGGGGACATTCTCGGGAACCTTCTGGTCATTCTCGGCCATCGTCGATCAGTGGTCCGTGGCCAGTGGTCATTGGTCAGCCGGAGTCATTGAGCGGACTTCCCTTCCGGCTGATCACTGACCACCGACCACGGACCGCTTTTCTCCTCCTCAAACCGTCTTGGAGTCGATCCAGGTCATCAGGCCGCGGAGCCGCTTGCCGACCTGCTCGACCGGGTGCTGGCGTTCGCGGCGCTTGGTGGCGAGGAAGCCGGGCTGGCCGGCCTTGTTCTCCAGGATCCACTCGCGGGCGAACTGACCCGACTGGATCTCGGCGAGGATTTTCTTCATCTCGGCCCGGGTCTGCTCGGTGACGATCCGGGGCCCTCGGGTGTAGTCGCCGTACTCGGCGGTGTTCGAGATGCTGTAGCGCATGTAGTTGAGGCCGCCCTGATACATCAGGTCGACGATCAGCTTGAGCTCGTGGAGACACTCGAAGTAGGCGCTCTCGGGCTGATACCCGGCCTCGACCAGGGTCTCGAAGCCCATCTTGACCAGGGCGCTGACGCCGCCGCACAGGACGACCTGCTCGCCGAAGAGGTCGGTCTCGGTCTCCTCGGCGAAGGTGGTCTGGAGGACGCCGCCGCGGGTCCCGCCGATCCCCTTGGCGTAGGCCAGGGCCAGGGCCTTGCCCTCCGGCGAGCAGCCCTCGCCGGTGGCGATCAGGCAGGGGACGCCACCCCCCTTGACGTACTCGGACCGGACCAGGTGGCCGGGCCCCTTGGGGGCGACCAGCGCGCTATCCACGCCAGCGGGCGGGACGACCTGGCCGAAGTGGATGTTGAAGCCGTGCGAGCAGAGCAGCAAGTCGCCCGGCCGGAGCTTGGGCTTGATGTCGCGAGCGTAGACCTCGCCCTGGACCTCGTCGGGCAGGAGGATGTTGACCAGGTCGCCCGCCTCGGCGGCCTCGGCGGCCGAGACCGGCGTGAAGCCGTCCTTGACCGCGAGGTCGTGGTTGGCCGAGCCCGGCCGCTGGCCGACCACCACCTCGCATCCCGAGTCGCGCAGGTTCTGCGCCTGGGCGTGCCCCTGGCTCCCGTAGCCGATGATGGCGATCGTCTTGCCCTTGAGCAGCCCCAGGTCGGCGTCCTGGTCGTAGAACATCGTGGCCGGCATCGGTGCGGTTCTCTCTCGGAGGGAAATCACGGGGCGAGTCAGGGCCCGTTCAAAGTCGAGACGGGATCGGGTTCTCGAAGTCCATGTTCGCGAACGAAGTTCCGGCCTCTTCAGGAGTCAGAAGGAGCAACACCGTGATTTGGGATTGGGTGTCATCGGGCAGCCGTTCCAACAGATCCCAAATCTGATCATGCCTCAGAGCCTTGTCCAGCCCCCGAAAATCCGGGTCGATGATCCGAATACGAATCGATCCCGAATTCTGTCGATATGATTTGATCTGGGCTTCGGGATGCGAAACCTTGTGCGATTCGAGAACTGCAAGGATCGCCCGAATCTCCGCCTGATCGTCCATGGGATTGCGCAAGTCACAACCTCCCTTTGACCCATTCCAGGATGGAGTCGGTCGAATCGATAAATCCCTTGGCTTCCCGGAACGGCCTCTCGCCGGCGAGATATCGCAATTCAACCGACCATTCATCATTGACATAGGTCAAGGCCCTGGCGATCTTCGGCGGAGGTGGAGTCCCTCCTCGTTCGAGATAAACGTCGATGAGTCGATTGAAATTGTGCCACCCGCCGCCGCGAAATGAGTCGGCCAACTGCCTTCGACCTCTGTCCGGCTCGGTCGCCAGGATCAAGGCCTTGATTCCGCATTCAATAGAATAGCCTGCTATGTAGATGGACGCCGCATATCGATCGCCATCGAACAGGAACTGGGCCTCGGCGAAACGTTGGGTCGCGACCCTGAAAAACTTCTGGGGGTCATCCGGAAGTCGCGGTGCTTCGCGTGCCGAGTACCGCGACATGATAGCAGAATCCCAATCGATTGATCCGCGGCACCGCGAGTGCTCAGAGGCTCGAATGACCGACGACCGCGGGGGCGTCGACCGCTTCTTCCTCGGGCGGACCGTCCTCGGGGTCGGCGGAGGTCCCACGGACCAGGGCGATCCGGCCGGTCCGGGCCAGCTCGCGGATCCCGAAGGGGCGGACGGCCTCGATGAACGCCTCGATCTTCTTCTCCTTGCCGGAGATCTCGACCATCATCTGATCGGCGCCGACGTCGACGATCCGGCCACGGAAGATCTGGACGAGCCCCTGCAATTCCAGCCGACGAGCGGGCGGGGCGTCGACCTTGATCAGCATCAGGTCGCGCTCGACGAAGTCGTCGCGGGAGATGTCGTGGACCTTGACCACGGTGACGATCTTGTCGAGCTGCTTGCGGATCTGTTCGAGCATCCGGTCGTCGCCGTTGACGACGATCGTGATCCGCGAGAGCTGGGCATCCTCGGTCTCACCGACCGCCAGGCTCTCGATGTTATAGCCCCGGGACGCGAACATCCCCGAGACGTGCGCCAGGACGCCCGGCTGGTTCTGCACCAGGGCCGAGATCACGTGACGGATCCGGTTCGAGGGACTGCCAGGCTTCGACCCCATCGCGACGCCTACCTTGTGTTGGATGCCCCGACCGGGCCGGGCCGAAACCCCGGCCGGTCGATGGGCAAGCCGCCATTGTGCCGACTCGTCGCTCGATCGACAAGGGCCCGGCGGCCCTCCGGGGTCGAGTTCGCCCGGGCTCGGGATCAATCGCCGTGGGGGTTGAAGGGCTGCCCGGCTCCGGGGAAACCTCCGGGGAATCCGCCGGGCCGGGCGCCTGAGCCGGGTCCGGGGCCGGCGGGCTTGGCGGACTTGTCGCGGATCAGGTTCGGTCGGTCCTGGACGATCGTCCGGTAGCTGTCGCCGGGGGTGACGTAATACCAGGCGGCGAAGCGTTCGCTCAGTTCCTTGGCCCGCTTCTGGCCCTCGGCGATGAGCTGATCGCGGTCGGCCTGGAGCTTCGCGGCCCGGGTCTTGGCCTGCGGACTCCCGGCGACGAGGGGCCTGGCGCCGGCGTCTTCGAGGAAGGGGTCGTCGGGGATCTTTTGGTCCGGGTCGGTCGAGGGCCGGGGGGGCGGGATCAGGGCCGGGTCGAAGGCGGCCGTGACGAAGAGGTAGCGGCCCTCGGAGGTCCCCTCGGCGGCCTTGGACGGGTCCTTGGCCTCCTTGCCCGGCTCCTTCTCCTTCTCCTTGGCGGGGCCGGCGGAGAGTTCGTTGCCGGCGGCGAAGACGACCTCGCCGTAGCGGAGGGTGTAGGCGACGCCCTCGTCGGTGGCGACGGTCACCTCGCCCTTGGTGGAGAGCATCCCGTCGCGGGTCGGGGCGAATCCCTTGCTCAAGAGCGACGCCTGGGCCTGGCGGTCCATCTGCTTGAGGTCGCCGGTGGCTTCCTTGAGGTCGGCGGTCAGCCCCTCGGGCTTGGGCCGGATCCCGGCGATCTTGAGGTCGCCCAGCGCGGTGGTCATCGCCTGGAGGGTCTCGGTGTTCGGCTCCTTGCCGTTGGGAACCTGGTCGAGGGTCCAGGGGGTCGAGGCGTCCTTGCGCTCGACGGTGATGACCTCGCCGGGGAGGACCCGGCGGGCGGCGATGTCGACCCCCTTGTGGTCGATGACGACCTTGCGGACCCGGCCGGCGTCGAGCTTGAGCAGGTTGGTCTCGATCCAGTCGGCGAACCGGGTCGAGAGGTCGACCTTGACGTTCACGCCGTAGATCCGCTTCTGCTTGGGGACCCGGACGTAACGCTGGTCGGGGTGGTCCTTGACCTCCTTGCCGATGATAAAATCGGCCAGAACCTTCTCGGAGGCGTCCTTGAGCGTGACCCGCTTGCCGATCCCCTTGACGCCGGTGGCCTTGGTGTCGAGCGGGTCGATGACGCCCATGGCCTCCTGGTCCTCGACCCGGTCGGACCGGATCGAGTCCTTGAGCAGGCCGATCACGCCGGTGGCGGTGTCGACCAGGCGCTGCTTGGCGTCGGCCGGGTAGTCGTAGTGCGAGGGGATCACCCACCGGCCGTCTTTCCGGGTGACCTTGAAGGGCAACGGGGTGAGCGTGGAGGGGTCGTACTCGAAGACCTCCAGGGTGGTGCAGGCGTTGGGGTCGAAGTCATCGAAGAACTTCAGCCCCTGGTCGTTGAACGCCTCGGGCCGGCTGGTCAGGTCGCCCCGCCGCTCCACGATCGCCGCGCCGGTCAGCAGGACGGCGACGGCGACGAAGGCCAGGGTCTTCTGCATCTCGCGGTTCATGGTCGTCGGATCTCCAGGGTCCGAGCCGGCTCGAAGGCGAACCGGCCCGGCCGATGATGCTTGCCTTGGATGGTCGCCGTCAGGTGAGATCCTTCCAATCCTTGGCGTCGATCCCCGGATACCGGCCCAGGTGGCTTCGATGCCATGTTCGCGTCCTCCAAAGCAACGGACTCCGAAGAAATACCGGGCCGCCGCTCAGGCCAGCCGATTGGGGTTGGTCCCGCGATTCTCGCGCCCGGCCCGGACACCGAAGATCAGGCCGGCCAGCAGGAGCGCGGGGAGGGGGGCGGCGACGATGGCCGCCAGACGGACCTCCCGCTCGATCCGCCGGATCGACTGCTCCAGGGTCGCCTTGCTGTCCTGGTCCTTCCGCCGCTTCTGGTCGTCGATGTTGGCCTTCTCGACGTCGAGCTTGCGGTTCTCGACCTTCTCCAGCGCCAGGAGCTTGATCTCGCGGCCGCGCTCGTCCAGTTCCTTGTCGTCGCGGACCTTGGCGACCTTGGAGTCCAGCGACTTCTGGGCTCCGGCGAGCGCCTCGGTGGCCTCGTCGTCGGCCTCCTTGGATTCCTGCTGGCGGCGGCCGAGGAACGCGCGGACCTGGAGCTCGATCCGGGACAGGGTCCGGTGCTGCGGCCTCCGCTTCCGGAGCGCGATATAAGCGTCGTCGCCGGCCAGGACGTCGACGCAGTTGAGCACGAAGGCCACGTTGTCGAAGTCGAGGTTCTCCAGCTTCCGCCGGCGCATCTCGAAGAACTGGTCGGAGATCAGGTCGAGGTCGGCGATCACGATCGCCTTGACCTCGGGGCCCGCCCCGGAGTCCTTCCTCGCCGGGTCGTTGGGCCGCCGGGGGGTCGGGTCCGGCCGGCCCTGGATCCGGGCGGCCAGGGTGTATTCCTGGTTGGTCGGGTAGTGCCGGCGGCCGTTGTTCAGCCCCGAGATCCCCATGAAGCTCTGCTGGACGACCTGCGAGAACGGCAGGGTCCCGCCCACCCCGCCAACCTGGACCAGCGGCGTCAACTCGGGCCGGCTCGCCCTGGACCGGAGGAGCCCGGGGAAGATCATGACCATGTTCTGGAGCCCGGCGCCGGCGGGCTCGGCGGGGTTAAACGCCTCGGCGCCGCCGCTCCCCTTGCCGACGAAGACGTACTCGGGCGGGATCTCCGGGATCGAGAGCAGCGGGTTGTACCGGTTCCAGACGATCTCGTTGCCCGGGGCGTCGAGCCCGAGGACGTCCAGGAGCCCCTGGATGCTCCCCTTCGGCTCGGGCGGGGCGCCGCCGCCGAACGGGCCGCCAGGGGGCATCTTGGGGACCTCGGGGGCGAGCTGCGGGTTGACCATCGGCAGGGGATCGTGGAACACCAGGGTCGGGTGGCCCTGGCGGACGTAATCGGTCAGGGCATCGATCTGCTTCTGGCCCATCGAGGACGGCTGCGCCACCAGGAGGACGTCGAGGTCGCCCGGGATCGGCGCGTCGGTCGCCACCGAGGACACCTCGTACTGCTTCTTCAGCTCGGTGACGAACTGCCACTCGGTCTCCTGGCCCATCGCCTTGAAGTCGAAGCCGCCGAGCATCTTGACGTCGGTGGCCAGGATCCCCACCTTCTTCCGGCCCGACTTGGAGACCACCCGGATCGAGCGGCTCATCTCATATTCGGTCGGCAGACCGGGGTCGAAGAACGGGATCACCACTTCTTCCAGGCCCGAGGTGAACGCCACGCCCAGGAAAATCTCCGAGGCCGACTGCCGGGCCTCCTCGGTGCTGACCACCCGCTTGGGCTCGATCCCGAACCGCTTCTGCGCCTCGCGGGCGGCCGGCGAGTACAGCTCGGCCTCGACCAGGTTCAGGCGGATCCGGTCGCCCCCCAGCGCGGCGTACTCGCGGAGGAGCCCGAGCAGGTTGGCCTTGGCCTCGACGTAGTCACGCGGGACCTCGGGGCTGTAATACGCCTGGATGTAGACCGGCCGATCGGCGGGGATCTGCTTGATCAGGGCCCTCGACTCGCCGCTGAGGGTGTAAAGCTTCTCGGCGCTGTTGTCGAACCGGATCCCGGAGCGGGCGATCAGGACGTTCAGGCCGACCAGGGCGACCACCAGCGCCACGACCCGGACCAGCGAGTGCCCGGCCAGGCCCCGACTCCGCTCGCCGCCGGCCCAGTGCCTCCGGCCGATCAGGATCATGTTCAGGTAGAGCATCGCGGCGGCCATCGAGGCGAAGTAGAACACCCCCGAGCCGCTGATCACGCCGGTCCCGAAGTCGCGGAACTGCGAGGGGATCGAGAGGTCCTCGATCGCCCGCCGGACCCCCGGCCCGAAGGCCACGCCGATCAGCCGCGAGAAGACCGGGATCGCGCAGAACAGGGCACCCAGGATGAACCCGACCGTCACGTTGGACGACAGGAGCGAGGCCACCAGGCCGATGGCGATCATCATCACGCCCATCAGCCAGTAGCCGAAGAACGTCGAGACCATGATCCCCAGGTCGGGGGAGCCCAGCCAGGCCAGGATCGCCACGTGGGTCAGCGAGAACGCCAGGGCGACCGTGAAGATTCCCACCGCCGCCAGGTACTTGCCCAGGACGACCTCGATGTCGTGGGCCGGGAGCGTCAGGAGTAATTCATCGGTCCCCTGCCGACGCTCCTCGGCCCAGGCGCTCATGGTGATCGCCGGGATGAAGAACAGCAGAAGGTAGGGCATCCAGTCGTTGAGGGTCGCGAGGTTCGCCAGGTTGTTGGCGAAGAACTCGGGCCGCCAGAACGCCGCCCAGGCCCCGATGAGCACGAAGAGCGTCAGGAAGACGTAGCCCGCCGGGTTGCTGAAGTACGCCTGAAAGTTGCGGTCGAACACCGCCCGGATCACGTGGAATCGGATCGGCAGCGAGTCTCGGCCTCCGGGCCCGCCGGGCAGTCCCGGGGAGGCGGTCGGCTTCTTCTGGAGAATGGTCACCGTTCATCCCCAATATTCGAGAAGGACTCGGAACCCGAGCCCTTCGGTGGTTCAGGCGGGCTGGGCGGTCAACGAGTGGAACTGGTCTTCCAGCGTCTTGCCGCCGGATCGCATCTCCGAGGGCTTGCCGTCGAAGACGAGCCGGCCGTCGTGGATGAACAGGACCCGGCCGGCGATCGGCTCGACCTCCTGGAGGATGTGGGTCGAGACCAGGACCGTCTTGGACTGGCCCAGCTCGCGGATCAGCTTGCGGACGCCCCGGATCTGATTGGGGTCAAGCCCGCTGGTCGGCTCGTCGAGGATCAGGACCTCGGGGTCGTGCAGCAGCGCCTGGGCCATCGAGACTCGCTGACGATACCCCTTGGAGAGCTTGCCGATCGGCTTATGCGCCACCGAGCCCAGTGAGCACTGCTCGACGACCGCCTCCAGCCGGGTCGCCAGGGTCTTCCGGTCCAGCCCCCGGGCCATCCCGAAGAACTTCAAGAGCCCGGTCGGGGTCATGTCGGGGTAGAGCGGGCCGTTCTCGGGGAGGTAGCCCAGCCGCCGGGCCACCCCGATCCGGTCGGCCTGGACGTCGATCCCGGCGACCCGGGCCGTGCCGTGCGTCGGGGCCACGAACCCGGTCAAGAGCCGCATCGTGGTCGTCTTGCCCGCCCCGTTGGGGCCGAGGAACGCGACGACCTCCCCCCGGGGGATCGAGAACGACACGTCGCGGACCGCCAGGAAGGTGCCGAACTGCTTGCTGAGGTTGTGGGCCTCGATCATCAAAGGCGTGGACATACCGTCGCCATCCCTCGAATCTCGACGTTCGCCCCCGACCGCTCATCGCCGGGGGCCTCCGAAAACCGTGATTATGCCCGCGCCATCGGGTCGATGCAACCGGCAAGGTCGCCGGTGGACCAACCAACCGTGCCCCGAAGGGGTTTCCGGGGAGGTCCGCGCCCGGTCGAATCGTGCCGATCGGGCACCGTCCCATCGACCGGGACGTCAGGGCCGGGTGCCCAGCAGGCCCGCCTGCCTGGAGTCGGCGGCGGCCTTGTCCGGATCTCCCTTGGCTCGCCACGCGAAGGCCCGCCCGGAAAAGGCCGGCCCGAGCTTGGAGTTGATCCGGATCGCCTCGGAGTCATCGGCGATCGCCTGGTCAAGGTTTCCCTGGCGAAGAGAGGCGCCGGCCCGGCCGACGAAGGCCGGTGCCCCCTTCGGCTCGATCCGGATCGACTCGGTCTGGTCGGCGATCGCCTTGTCGAGGTCGCCCTGGGAGAGCCGCGCGTTCCCTCGGTTGCCGAAGGCCGAGGCGAGCTTGGGGTCGATCCGGAGGGCTTCGGACGAGTCGGTGATCGCCCCGTCACACGTAGACCGACGCCGTCGGGCCTCGTCGCGCGATCCGCCCCGATCGGAGAGAAACCTTCGATCCGGGGCGAATAGTCTGTTTAATCGCGGCCCGCCAGCGCGAATGTAAGGGGGAAGACCACGGGACCAACCCGACACCACCCCGCGAGAACCTCCCATGACCCTCGGCCCATCGCAGATCGCGGCCCCTCCTCTCGACGGTTCGCTTCCCGATGAAGCGGATCCCCGGCCTCGCCCGGGCCGGGCCCAGGCCCTGCTCCGCGGCCTGCTCGACTCGCCGGCGGTTCCCGAGGACTTCGAGCTGGTCCGGCAACGCTCCTGGGACTGGTATCGCGCCCTCAAGCCCCGCGACGACTTCCACGCCTGGCTCGTCGACCAGATCGCCGTCATCAGCATCCGCGTGGACCGCTGCGGGCGGATCGAGCGGCGGCTCCGGGACCGCCACTCGCTCCGCGCCTCGCTCGCCTGGGACGCCGACCGGAGCCATGAGGCCGAAGCCCTGGGCTCGCGCCTCCCACGCAGGCCCGGCGAGGTGGGCCAGGCCCTGCGGCGGACCCCCCAGGGGTGCGACTGGCTGATGGGTCGCTGGACCTTGCTGGCCCACGCCGCCGACACCCAGGGCCAGTGGACCCCGGGCCAGGCGGCGATGGCCTTCGACCTGCTGGGCACCCCGGTCGAGTTCCGCGAGGGCCGGGAGCCCGGGGCGACGCTGGATGAGGAGGGCCGGGTGGCCTCGCTGCCG
>JAABUV010002281.1_pt1 | contig 26309 bp, 46 predicted proteins | sample 5559971 | NCBI WGS metagenome assembly JAABUV01 (sample SAMN10711881, study PRJNA513362) | rock metagenome | isolation source: Antarctica rocks | place: Antarctica: Victoria Land, Knobhead nord | collected 2015-12-19
CGGCGGCAGGCGCCGCGGCGGCGGGCGCGGCCGCGGCCGCCAAGCTGGGCGTGGGGCCGCGCCGCGGCACGGAGAGCTCGGCGAGCAGCGTGTCGCTGACGGGCGCGTCGTCGCTCGCGTCCAGCGACGACGAGGCGGCCGCCGCGCAGCTCTCCGGGCTCTACTCCGAGCTGGCCGGCCTGGTCGGCGAGGGTGCGCGCGCGCTGCGCCGCGCCGCCCGCGACCGGCCTCCTGCGCTGCGCTCCGTGCCGCTGTCCTTGTTCTGACCCAGGCCTGAGCCGCGCTTAGGCATGGCGGGGCCCCGCTGGTCGCAGAGTAAGGCCTGAGGTGGGCGCAGCCGCCGGCGCTGCAGCGGCGCCCGCCGCCCGCAGGGCGGCCAGGCTGATCCCTACTCTAACCCTAACCCTAACTCAGGCTGAGGCGCGGGCGCGCCGCGGCGCGCGCAGCGCGCGCCGCAAACGAGGTGGCGCTGGCGGCTGGGCTGGCGCCGGCGGCGGCCGCGCGCGCCAACCTGCACCCGTACGACCCGGAGCACCTCATCGTCAACGGCCTGGGCGGCGCCTTCCTGCACCCCACCCACGTGTTCGCGCCCGCGCGCTTCGCCTCGGTGCGGCCGGCCGCCTGGCGCGCTGCGGCTCGGGAGGGGCGGTTGTACCTGCGGTTCTTGCGGCGCACCGCCTTGCACTGCACTGCTTTAGCACTGCTTTAGACGATAGCTAGAATCGCTCAAAGCGCACAGCAGGCTGAGGCGTGTGGCAGCAGCAGCATGCATGCCTGTCTGGCTGAGAGTTAGTAGTCGTTTGCGTGTGCTCAGTGCCTCCCGGCCCACTCATGCACAAAGATTGGCAACCCCAGCCGGCCGCTGCAGGTGCCGGACCCGGAGGCGGATGCCGCACTGGCGCGGGGCGCTTCGCCGCGCGGCAGCAGCCCAGCGCGCGGCCGCAGCCCGCCCGCCGGCGGCAGCCCGGCCGGCGGCAGCCCGCGCGGCGCGTCGCCGCAGCGCTGCGCGCTCAGCCGCCGCGCCAGCTTTGCAGGCACGGCGCCGCTGCCTTGCAGCTTGTAGTCTGCTCGAACCCTCGTGTTTGCAGCGCGGGTGGCAGATGCGCCTGCAAGCGCGTGCTCCGTTTGTGCAGGAAACTTAGCACCAAGCAGGCCGACACTGTCTGCCCGTGCCTCAACTCGAGCCGGTGGCTTTGCTTGCCAGACGTTGCCGCAGCCTCGTGTCCCAGGAGATACATGGGATCGTATAGGATTCAGCATCGGGCAGCGCGGCCTTGGGTGTGTGGTCAACGGCTGCGGCCTGGCAGAGGCCGGGCGCAACATTCGCATGCACACGCCCTGCGCTGGGCAGCAGGCGCAGCAACGGCGACGCAGCGACGGCGAGCGCGCCAGCGCAGGCTGCAGGCAACCCTGCCCTGACTCGGGCGCCGCGCCGCGCAGGCGACGCGGCGGTCGGCAAGCTGGTGGCGGGCGCGGGCGCGGTGGCCGGCGGCGGCGGCGAGTACTGCTGCGCGGCCGCGTACCCGCCGCCCGCGCGCTCGCTCGCCTACGGCCGCCAGAACCTGCACCTATTCCGCTTCAAGAACACGCGCTTCGACGTCATCGGCGGCGCATTCTACTTCATGCTCGTGGCGCGCGGCCCGGCCGGCACCGCGCTGCATGCATAGCGGCCCGGCCGGCAACGCGCGCATGCGCATCTCTTGCGCCTGTCGTAAGTGTCAGCATCGGCTGTCGCCTCCCTGCTTGCGGCGCGGCAAAGCTGAGTTGTCTGTCTGCCGATAGGTTCTGCGCGACCCGCCAGCGAGGGACCATGGGATGTGCCCAAGCACAACCGCGTCCTGGGCTTGTTGGAACCATAAGCTTGGCTGCCTTGAGGTCGTCGGCCTGCCCCGCAACCCTCCTGTGCTGCCATACAAAAAGTCACGCGATGTCTGGAATCAGGCCATGCGGTGGGCGCCACCAGAGGGGCCGCTGCCCAGGGGGCGGGCAGCGGCCTGACAGCGCCCGCGCCGCAGGTGAGCGTGCTGCCACGCTGCCACCGGCTGGCAGCGGTGCTGGATGCGCGCACGGCGAGCGAGGCGGCCGCCGCGCTGGCCTGGGCCGCGGCCGACGCGGTGGGCGCGATCTTCGGCGAGTCGCGCGTGTCGCTGGCCGCGCTGGGCGTGCTGTTCGCCATCTGCCTGGGCCTGGCGCGCGGCGGCGGCGTCGGCGCAGTGCCAGGACCGCCGCCGCCGCCGCCGCCGGGCCGGCGGCAGTCGCTTGCGGACGCGCTCGCCGTGCGGTGCGCGCGCCGCGCTGCAGCACAACTTGGTAGACAGGATTTGTAACCTGGTTGGGAGGGTAACTTTGCCCGATCCTAAGTTAACTAACCCTATTGGTGGAGTCTTGCGACGCTGCTGTCGAGCGTACCCCTGGCATGGCCTGCGCTGCTGCAGAGGGCCATGCGCGGCCAATGGTGTGGTTGCCCTGCGCCACCTTGCCCGTCCGGCAACTTCCCGAGCGCCGCGGGTTGTCCAGACAAAAGTGGCTGCAGCCGGCGGCACACCCATGTGCAGCCGGCGGGGCCGTGGGCTGCTGCGGAGGCTGGTGCACGTTGTTTCGGCCTTGGCTGGGGCTGACGGGCGGCCGCGCGCGTCGCGGCGCAGGGGCCGCACGGGGGGCCTGGCGGCGCAGATCGCGTTTGCGCTGGCGCACACGACGGCGCACCTGGCGGCCGCGGTGCTCGCGCTGGTGCTGCTGGAGCTGGGCGTCGAGACATGCATACGGTGGGCGGCCCCAGCGCGCCGGCCGGCTCTTGCCTCGCGGCTCCGTTTCCCTCTGTCCTGCGCTGTCCGGTGGCCGGAGCCCCATGCCTCCCCCGGCATCACATAAGTCTGTGTAAACTTACATTTGTTTGGAAAGGCTCTGAGTGCGCACGTTCTTCGGTGTACCGCTGCGCTTAGGTTAGCTGGCTGTGTCCGCCAGCTAGGGCTGCTCAGGCAATGTGTCGCCGCCCTGCCCTCTGCGCGCCTGGCACCTGCCTCATCAAGGTACACAGGGGCGCCAGGTACGAGGGCGTGGGCCAGGAGGTGTCGCGGCCCTGCTCTCTGCGCGCCTGGCACCTGCCTCATCAAGACACGCGCGGGCGCCAGGTACGAGGGCGTGGGCAAGGAGGGCTACCACTCGCTGTACCGCTGGTACCAGCGCTTTGAGGCGGAGGCGTTCCCGGACCCGGCGGGCCTGCGCGCCGCGCTGCAGCGCTGGACGCTGGGCGCCTACCCGGGCGTGCTCAAGGCGCGGGCCCTGGGGCGTTCATGAGGGCGGCTCGCGGCAGCACCAGCCGCCTGCCGCAGCGCCGGCTGCTCAGCCTCCGTGGCCGCACGGGGTTTGCCGATAGGGATTGCCGCCCATGACGCCGAGTGGGCCGCATGCGCTGTGCGGATGTGCTGCGAGTATGAGCCCACACATATCACACGTCCATGCACTACCACAGCCGGGTTGCACCTGCAGCCCCTCGCTCGTCGCGCACTGCAAGCCGCAGCTGCACATTCCAAATGTTGCCCAAATTTTGCGCACTGCGCGTTCTTTGCAGGCGGCGATGGCGGTGTTCGACGTGCCTGAGGCGATCGCCGTCGCGCGCGGCGTGCTCTGCGCGCCCGGCGGTGGCCTGGCCGCGCTCACGCGCCTGCAGGCACGCCACCCCTGTTTCGGGGCAGCGCTGCTGCGGCGCGCGCGCCGAGGGCCCCCTCGCTGCACATGCGTGCGGCGGAGGCTTCAGTGTAGGAACGCATGCGCAGTCGCTGAGCACACGGTGCGGCGCCGGCCGCCTGCAGGGGCAGCGCGCTCTGCGGAGGCGGGCGCGCCAGACAGGGCCGGCCTGGCGGAGCGTGACGGGCCGCCCAAGGGCTTGGGGCCGCCTAAGGGTTGTGGGCGCGCGCGGCGCAGGCGGCCGCGTTCTACCTGGGCATGCTCGCGTACTACTGGGTGCTGGCCACGCCCAGCTATGGGCTTTTTGTTCGGCGCGTACCTGTACGTGTGCGTCAACTGGTTTCACGTGCACTACGACGAGGCGTTCTCCTCGCTGCAGGCGCCCACCCTAATCCTACCCCATACCCAACACCGCGCGCGCCGCCCGCCGCGCTGCCCTGCGCGCACGCATGTCACTGCCCCGCCGCCTGCGGCGCAGTGACGTGTGCCAAGCGCGCGGGCGGGGGTGGCTGCTTGGGCTGGTCGTGATGCTCGGGCTGGTCGCGATGCTCGAGCTGGTCGTGCTGCCGCTGACGAGCACAGGCGAGCGCCTTGGCGCGAGGAGGGCAGAGCAGCGAGGGCGGCGCCATGCTCGATTGAGGGTGCCAGGGAAGTGCGTGGGCGCCTGCAGCCGACCTGACCCGCGCCGCGCGGGGCCAGATCGCGGACCACAAGGGCTTCAGCCGGCTGCACGTGACGCCCGAGGGCGACCTGCACATCTACGGCCTCGCCATGGACAAGGCGCGGCGGCTCCTGCCGGCCGGGCGGCGCTCTTGTGTGAGCAGACCGCAGCGAACACGCTGTCGAAGGAAGGGGGCGTACGCGACAGGATTGCACGCGAACTGGCAGCACGCGCTGTGTGCCTAGCACAAAGGCGCTGCTCCGCTTATTTGTGGGGCAGGTTCCAGGCTCCTCAGGTTGCTCAGCAGCAAATTTGACGAGTGGGTGGGCTCGCGCGCGCAGGTGCCGCACGAGTGGCGCGAGGACCCGCGCTGGCGCGGCGCCAGCGGCGGCGGGTGCCGCCGGCAGCCCGCGCACCGCTCGGACTACCCGTCGCGCTGGCAGCCCGCCGCGCCGAGCCAGGCGCGCGGCTGCGACGGGGACGAGCCCGCCGGCGCGGTGAAGGTGATTGACTACCTGGCGGTGCCGCGCCGGCGCACCTGGGGTTAGCTGCCGGCCTCGTGCGCCGGCGCACTTGCGCGTCCTGCCTTGTATGCGCGCTGGCGCACGCGGAGACAGGCGGTTGGGCGCAGCACAGGGTCAGCGCTGCCCCGTCGCGTATCCGCCGCAGCGCTTGGCTGCCTGGGCTGCCAGCCCTAACAGCCTTTGCAGTACTCCCGGACACTGAGTCGGGTCATGTCGTGCTAGCGTGCTGGATTTTTGGGAGTGTAGTGTTTTAATATGGTAGATAACTGTCCGCAGTGTATGCTGGCAGTGCCTGTGTGCCAGTGTTATGGCCAGGCTGCTCGTATAGGCACCCCGCTTGTGCTCTTTCGAAACGGCCTGTGCTGCTTTGGGCACTAAAGAACTTTGTGCTGCAGTAGCCTGGTGCACAGGAACATGTGAACACAAACCTGTAGAACAAGCCTGGAAAGGATTAGGCAACTTGCAGGTATTGCTTTTGTTGGCTGGGGTGAGGCGCTACATGCATTAGCACTTGGCTGCACCCCCTTGATTGCTGGCCCGCCCCTTGGTTTGGCGGGTCTGCTGGACCTGTTGTTGCAGGTCCGTTAAGGCGATATACCTTATGCTGTCCCTTTGTAGGCGCGGCACCCATTGTCTGCTAGTTTTCTCGGCCTGTGAGTACCATGATGTTTAGTAAGTGTGCCACTCCATACATACGCGCCTGCAGGCTTAGGCTTGCACAGGCGCTTGCGGCCTGCCACCGCAGCCGTGAGAGCGGTTGTAATTTGCAACACACTTTGCGCATGCATGCTGCGGGCTTGCCGCACTGCCAGCTCTGCTGCCTCGACATGCGATGATGCACTGTCACTGGTGCCTGTGGTTCATACCGACTGGGTCTGCTCAGCGCGCTGCATGGACCTGGTATATCTACAGCCCCGAAATCAGGGGGGGTCACACAGGTCCAGGGGCTGGGCAGCAGCCGCCGCTGCACGGCAGCCGCGCGCGGGCGCCCGGCCCGCGCCCCCGCAAGAATGGCGGGGCAAGCGCCCCGCGCGCATGCACCGGAGGCCCCCGCGCCCCTCACGGGCGCCTCAGGGCGAGAACTTGGTCGCCGCGGCGAAGCCGTTGTTCTCGAAGGGCGAGGCCAGGTGGTCGGCTGCGCGGCGCGCCAGGCGGACTCAGCGCGTGCAGAACCGCATGCATGCTTGCCCCGCCGTCAGGAGCACGCCCAGCGGGCACACTGCCCGCCTGCTTGTGACATGGTGCCACCCGGAACTGACGCCGGCCATGCATGCCGAGGAGCCATGCGAGCATTTCCTCTTGCGCAGCATGGAAATAGTCCCTGATGGCATCGCTTGCAAGATGGCATGGCTGCAGTAGGGGAAGCAAAGCATGGGCCTGGAGGGGCTCCGGGGGCGGGGGCGGTCGCGCACTGAGGTTCTCGATCGGCCCCTTGCCCGTCACGATGGCCTGCACGAAGAAGCCGAGCATGGAGAACATGGCCAGGCGGCCGTTCTTGATCTCCTTCACCTTCAGCTCCGAGAAGGAGTCCGGGTCGTCCGCCAGGCCCAGCGGGTCGAACGCCTCGCCCTGCCAGTGCCGGCGTTGCTCAGACCCCCGCCGCCATGGGCAGGCAGTGTGGGCATGCTCAGGCGCCCGCATGTGGCACAGGCAGGCAGCCGGCACGGCTGAGCGACGGCAGTGGGACTGCACAGCTGACCTTGCATGGTGAGGCTGGCATGCGGCGCAGCGCGTCTGGCCGGCACACACGCTCACGTGTGTGATGAGATTAAAAGGCAAACATAGGGCCTACAAGAGACGCCCGATAAAATGAAGACTGGCGCGACAACCTGGCGGTGCAGGGGCTATAACAGACACATACAGGAGGCGCCGCCCTTGCAGTGAGCGACCCCGACATGGCGGGCAGCATACCGGGTGCAGGGGGTCCAGGCCCTCGCCCGCGGGGCCGCCGTTTACGCGGTAGCCCTCAATCAGGCCCATCAGCACCACCTGCTCGGCATCACTGGTCCGGTCAGTCCGGTGCCGCCTGACAAGCACACTGACACCGCTGTTGCCAAGGAGGGGGGTGCAGGCGCAACGCGTGCCCCTCTCACCAAATTTGCATGCACATAAACACACCTGGCAGTGAGTGGCTCTGCAGCGCGCCACACAACGCAGGCACAGGCAGGCAGGCCAGCACGAGACGAGCGCCTCTCCAGGCTGGCAGCAGGTCTGCACCAAGGCACATGTGCAAGTAGAGGCCCGGCTCCGGCCGGCGCGCCTGGACGGCCAGGGTGGCGATGATGCTCTGCGCGTGCACGATGGAGGGGTTGCCCAGGTAGTCCAGGCCGCCCGGCGCGATGATCTGCGCGCCGGCCCTGAACCAGACCGGCTCGCCGAAGTTGACCAGGCCGTTGCCGGCCAGCAGCTCGGGCGTGATGCAGCCGAGCGCGCCCAGCATCGCCCAGCGCGCGTGGATGACCTCGATCTCGCGGTAGCGCTCAAAGGTCTCTGGGTCCGCGGACAGGCCCGCGGTGTCCCAGCCGTAGTCGCCCGGGTACTCGCCTGCGCGCGCGGCGCGCCGCGCGTCGGCCCGCGCTCAAGCGCCGCCTGCGCTCGCGGCATGCAGCAGGTCCCGCGCCCGGGCTCGGCCGCCGGCCGGCGCTGCGTCGGCCGCGGGCGCACCGTTCAGGTAGCTGGGCACGGAGCCCTCGGAGAGCGGGCCCAGCCACTTGGCGCGGTCGGGGCCGTAGAACTCCACGGCGGCGCGCGTCACCTGGCGGGTGCCCTGCGCGCGCCCGGGGGCCCCCGTTTTAAATTCTTGGTTGTCGTGTGTTTGCCAAGCAGGAGGCTGCCACCGCCCACATCAACTGACGTCTCTGGGCAGGCTTTGCCTGCCACCACACGCGCCGAGCTGGGTGCTGGGGCGCTGTGAAGGGGGGTATCTGGCTGGCCAGCTGGGCAGCAGGCGTGTGAGAAAGCTACCACGTTGATCAAGCTGCACAGCCAGAACACACGACCTGCGCCCATGCTGGCTGAAACCTTCCGCGGGCGCGCACCCGGCCCGCAACGGGACGTGCGCCCACGGAGGTGCTGGAGAGCATAGAGGCCGCCATAGTTGCAACGTTGAAAGTGCTGGTGCTGGGCTGCTTTGTGGCTGCCTTATCGCGCTGCAAAAGATAAGGCCAGATTCCAGGCGCATGCAGGGTTGCAGGCTGCGTTACGCCGCCCACGATTTGGGCCGTAGCGCTGTTCTGTCACACAGCCAGACGATCACTGGCAAGAAAGTTGGCACACACCGCGCTTGAAGAGACTGTGTGGACTGATTAATTTGGAAGACTCTTCCAGGAAGAGGTTCACACGCTTGGCAAGCAGCAAGCACCTTGTACATATATATGCCATAAACCAGTACTGTCACAGCAACAAAGTGTAAGCGGTCAGGTTGCAGCGTCTGACAGCAGGCCACAGGAGACGTCCCGGCACAGTCATGCAGCATGGCGGGCAACCAATTATGCCACTTTGCCGTGCTCCTGCGTTGGCGGCCCAGCACTGAGGCGCCCGCTTTGTGGCCGGCTTTTTATCCGGTCCAAACAGCGGACTTGCACAAAATCTGTGTGCCGTGAGGGATACCTTAGCTGCGCGCCTCGCTCCAAACTGAGGAGCAGAAAAGCTTACTCGAGCAGTGATGTTAACGAGTCTGTGAGCATTGTCTGGCACTGTATATTTATGGGGAGCAGCCCCTGTGCATATTTCTTGGGCGTTGAAGGTCCACTGCAAAAGCAGCAGGCTCGTTAACGCACTGCACCTGCAACACTTTCGCCGTGCTGAGGTGGGCTGCTGCAATTATTGTGCGAGAAATATGTCCAACCAAGTTCTGTCCATGCGCAAGACAATTGACTTGCGTCTGTCGAGCTCGAAAGCTTTCGAAACAGCCTTAACCTACCCAGGCCCCCTCCTATCGCTGGAGGGCGCAAGCCGAGATCTTGCGCCATTCAATCACCTCTCGCACCTCCCTTCGCTATACACACCTCGCTAAAATGGCAGCTGCTCTGATCGCCAGCCCCCTTGCGGCCTTCAAGGTGGGTGGGGCCGGGTGCCAGAGCATGCCTGCTTGTTACTGTTTCTTCGCGACTTTTGGCCGCATCGTGACACGCCGGCTGCCCGCTCGCAGGTCTCCACCGCCGGCAAGGGCAACAAGCAGGTCACGCGCGCCGCGATCGAGTTCTACGGTGATTCTCCCCAACAGCGGCCCGCAAAACCACCCCACCCGCTCGGCACTGGAGTGCGGGAGGCTTGTGCTTTCGCCCGGACCGGCAGGGGCCATGTGGGTATCTGCTGGAGGCGCCACGGTGGGGCCGGGCTGCTGCTTTTTGGCTGCTCGGCCAAGTCCACCCGCCGGCAAGCGAAACCGCTGCCGCAGACTGAGCCCACGCTCTGGTTCGGCTGCAAGCGGGCTTCCCAGCTGCTGCCACGAGCGCCGGAGCGGCTAGGCTTGAGTGACCACCGACACAAGCAGAACGTTATCTTCTAGATTTCTGGGTGCCATCGAGCTTGCAAGTCAGTCACAGGCTGGCCAAGCTTTTGGACGTGTGCCTGGCGCGTGTCTGCATGGCGCAATGACGCGCGTGTGCCGCCCCCGCGCGCGCAGGCCCCGACCGCGCCAAGTTCCTGGGCCCCTTCTCGGAGGACTACACGCCGTCGTACCTGACCGGCGAGTACCCGGGCGACTATGGCTGGGACACCGCCGGCCTGTCGGCCGACCCCGAGACCTTCGCGCGGTGTGCTCGCGAGCCGGTGCCCGCCAGTGTGCGGCTGTGCGTCTGGCACTGCGCCGCGCTGTGCTGCCAGCGCTGCAGATCTGGGCTCTCCAGTGTGGTGGCCGGTCAGTGCGGTGGCTGGTCGGGCATTGGCGACATGTGAGCGCGATGGTGCTTGGCGAAAGGCTGCTCTGGCACACCCAGGCGCAGCTCAAGCGCGCGCGCGGCCCCGCGCGCAGCTACCGCACGATCGAGGTCATCCACGCGCGCTGGGCGATGCTGGGCGCGCTGGGCTGCATCACGCCCGAGCTGCTGGCCGGCAACGGCGTGAGCTTCCAGGAGCCGGTCTGGTGGAAGGCGGGCGCGCAGATCTTCCAGCCCGGCGGCCTGGACTACCTGGGCAACCCCTCGCTGGTGCACGCGCAGAGCATCATCGCCACCCTGGCCGTCCAGGCGCGCCCCTGGGCCTCCCGTTGCGTGGTGCTTGCTCGGCGTGCACCGATGGCTGACACCTGGAGAGCCAGCCCCAGTGTCAGGAAAACGAGTGGGTGTCAAAAGGAGACCATACATGCCTTCAGTTTCGCGCGTTTTATTACGAAATGGACTACGACGTGAGCACTTGCATGCTGAAGTGCTGATTGTGCTGCAGGTTGTGCTGATGGGCGCTGCCGAGTCCTACCGCAACGCCGGCGAGGCGCCGGGCGTTGAGGGCCTGGACCCCCTGTACCCGGTATGTCCTGGAGCGACGACCCTCCTGTTTGCTGCCGCTGTGATCGCTTGCGCAATGTTTGACTGGCCTGGGAACTGCTCCCTGAAGACAGATCAACCTGGCGTATAAGTAAAAATGTTACTGCTGGCAGCAGTGTGTATTATATATCTGCATGGCGCCAACACCTGTCACCTGTTTATTTTTAAAGTTGAAGGGGTATGGTCTTCATGTACTGCAGCCTTGGTGCAGCACTGCACTCTATCACTCGACACTAAATATAAGTGTACGTGGCTGAAGTGCTATGCCGTGGGCTGCTGCAGCAGCTCAGCCTTGGCGGCGCTTCTGACGAGCGTTGCCGCGGGTGCGGCAGGGTGGCCCCTTCGACCCCCTGGGCCTGGCTGACGACCCGGACACCTTCGCCGAGCTGAAGATTAAGGAGATCAAGAACGGCCGCCTGGCCATGTTCTCCATGTTCGGCTTCTTCGTGCAGGCCATTGTCACCGGCAAGGGCCCGCTCGAGAACCTGGGTACGCGGCCCGCTGACCCCCCTTTGTCAAAGTCACTGCAAGCTGCTGCTGTGTGTACCGTGCGGTGGCCAGCAAGTTAGTGCAGCCTGCATGTTGCTTGCAACAATGCAATATGAACACTACTGTTGATTCTCAAGGGTTGTTTTAATCTTTCTGTTTGATTGCGCAGCCGACCACCTGTCGGACCCGGGCGTGAACAACGGCTTCGCCGCCGCCACCAAGTGCGCTCCCTCCAGCCACACGCAATTCCAGCCCACTCGCTGTCAATGTTGTTTCCTGTGCGCATTCTGCAGCATGCGCAGTTACGCTTATGGCAATGCCCACGCTCGGAGGCTTCTGAGAGGTCCAGCGGGCGCGTTGTAATACACAGGGTCAAGTTTGTTTTGGTCTGCGCGAGGGCTGAAGCTGACGGGCTGCGTGTGGCCGCGCTTGCAGGTTCGCTCCGTGAGCAGGTTCAGCAGTGTGCGCGCTCGGCGCTGCCCGCCCACATCGGGTGGGACAGCGGGGGCAGCGTGTGCTCCTGCCTTGACATTCTTAGGCATGCACGTGCGATGACGGGGCGGCTGCGGCGGGCAGCGCCCTCCCGCTGGCGGAGGGCAGCGGGGGGTCTCTTTCCTCACTGCGCATCGCCGGTACTATGCTGGGTCACCTTTGTCGGGTGTAAATAAGACGCGCATTTCACACGCCTGCTCCTTGGTAGATAGACGAGAGAAACATGATGAGATTACATGCTCCAACATGATATGAACAAAAACGTGGATAAGCTGAGTAGGGTCACCGCGCACAGCGTGCGCACCCTATGATCACAGGTCTGCATGCGTACCCTATGATCACAGGTCTGCATGCGCAGCCTATGATCACAGGTCTGCACACAACCACAGAGAAACCCGTACATAGGTGCTGCTGCTTGGCGGTCATGCGGCCGATGTGGTCTTGGCCACGCGTGCTGCTTCAAGCACTGCGGCAAAGTCCTCCTCGCCGTGGCCATCTGCCATCGCCTGCAGAGAAGGCGGGCAGGGCGTGTTATGCTTCTTGCGCAGTGCTCAAAAGTGCAGATGCCTGCAGCAACATGCCTGGTGGCAGAACCCATCGGCAATGGCTTCCTCGCCGGGATCCCGTCTGCCAGCGCCGGCTGTGCAGGTGGTCAGGGCATGGTGCACAGAAATAGTGAGACTTTCACTGCAATCTCTGTCGCGAACCTCGTCGTACTGGCTCTCCCTCTTGCAACTTGAAAACAACGCTTTGCACGACGGCAGTCAGTGCACCTCCAAGCGCAAAGTGTTGCCACTCATCAGCACCAGGCATCATTGCAGCGAGTGCGAGTCCCTCCGCACGAGAGCCGCTGCCGCCTGCACGCATGTGCACCGTGGCGCTGGCTCGCCCCCAGACAGCACGCGCGCGGCCCGGCCGGGCGCACAGCGCCCGCGCGCTCCAGGCCACAGCGCGCGCGCGCGCCTGCTCATACAGCTGCCGCGCGGCGGCGGCGACGGGCAGGGGCTGCCCCGCGGCCGCGCCCAGCTCCAGCGCGAGCCGCAGGTCCTTCAGCTGGTGCTTGAGCGGGAACGCGGGCGGGTAGGCGCCGGCCACCATGCCGGGCCCCTGCGCGCCCCGCATCACGGCGGCGTGCAGCAGCCAAGGCGCTGCGGCGCGGCGGGGCTGCAGGCACTGGGTCGGCGCTCGTGCGGGAGGCTGCAGGCTATGATCGAGCCGGGCTTCAGCACCCGCATGGCAGGACCAGCCGCTTGCATGCACAGCCGGCCCAGGCCCGCGTACGCTGAGGAATGCTTGGACACGGGGCCGAGCACCCCCGGCCTCACTGGCACACAGCACACGGCACACAGGCGCACCTTCAGTTTGAACATGGGGTTGGCCATCGCGCCCAGGCTCAGGACCTCCAGCAGCTCATCCTGGGACAGCCCGGCATGCTCTGCCAGCGCCAGCGCCTCTGCCAGCGACGCCATCATTGTGCCCACTGCGGGGCACTGCTTTTCATCCTGACGTACCATCATTCGGCCGGCCATGGCCTCCCTGCCTGCTCGTGATGTTGCCGCAGGGCAACCTGCACTTTTGGTTCCCAGGTCTGGCACTGCGTAAATCGCTGTGTTGCTCCGGTCCCTGCTTGGGGCTTGGACGCACACGGCGGCCCCCGCGGCAGCAGCACAGCAGAGCAGAGGCATCCCTCTTGGTGCCTGTCCATGCACAGACGAGCGGGCGGAGCCCAGCCAGGCAGGTGCGTGGCATGCAGAGCAGCATGAGCAGAGGCTAGGGTAGGTTTAGGGCGTGCTGAGCAGCAGGGGCAGCGGCCGCGCGCACTCAGCTGGTTGACGACCAGCTTCATCCGCGCGCCCGCGCCGACCTGCGCCGCCCACACCCGGGCGCCTCACGCAGCCCCGGTGCGCCAGACGGCTGCTGTCTGTGCACCGTGCCCCTACCCCTAACCTTATCCCTGTCCACACAAGTCAGTGCTGGCCGGCCAGAGAGGATGGCAGGGCCACAAGAGTTCATGGCTGCATGCTGCGTGGCAGCCTCTGCACCATGATGTCGCGGAGAGCTGTCTACCCACGGCGCATGCACCCTGCGCAGCTGTCTGGTCTTGCATGCCATGCGGCATCAGTCACAGCAGACACAGGGCACATCTATATCAGTCCATTCTCACCTCACTACCAAAGGTGCGCTTGATGCGTAGGGGGAGGGTGCGCATGCCTGCTCTATCGAGGCGGGAAGGGGCCCGCACGGGGCCGAGGTAGAAGGACGCCTTGCCCATGACGTCCAGCGCGGGCGCCGCGCGGTCAAAGAGCGCGCGCTCGCCGCCCGCCAGGAAGACCAGCTGCCCGGCCTCTGCGGGGCCCTTAGAGCCGCTCACGGGCGCCTCCAGGTATGCGGCCCCGGCCGCCTCGATGCCCTGCCGGCGATGGGGCCCAGAAATGGTGATCTGGCAATGAAGTGGGGCACAGCGCAACCTCTTGCAGCTGCAAGCATGGGCAGTCCTGCTAGGGCCCGCTGGGCCGCCCTGGGCGCGCAAGCTCCTGGCTGGCTGCCTGCTTGCTTTTAGATTGTTCATCATGCATGCATAACACACATCGTGGCGCAACACCTCTTTAATAATCTATTGCAGGCCATGCGCTGCCCGGGAGGCTGCTGCGGGCACACAGACTTGTGGACGTGCCAGATTTACAAACCTGCGAATGCGGAGTGTATCGTCTCGCGGAGACTCAGCATGTTGCGTGAGCCTGCCAGTGCTGGCCCATGACCTGGCGGACGGTGCATGCATGCAGTGCAGCCCGCAGCACTGGCTGCAACCCAGAAGCAGATGAGGTGCTTGGGCGGCACACAAGTGCCTGCGGTGTTTGCACGCGCCTTGCTAACATGCTCGGCCGTGCCCGCGTCAACAGTCGAGACGTCTATGTAGCCGCACCCTGCACCGCAGCATCCCGCGCTTACGCATTCCCGCATGAGCTCCTTGCTGCCAGGCGCATGCATGTAGCACATGGCTGCTAGGACGGCGCTGGCAGCTATATACTTGCTCGCCGCCATCATATAATGGCTCAGCCCAGCGGCGCCACTCGGACCAGCTTGTACCTCCAAACATGGGGTGGGGGCAGGTCTCGCTGCACACTGTTCGCACAAAGCTCGTGCCCGACTGATACAGGCCGGCCCCATGCCCAGCAGTGTTGCAACGTGGCTAGTGGGCAATTACTTCTCAAGCAAACATTGCTGTGCCTGAAAACCGCAGCAAACCGGGGTTCGGAGGCTGGGCGCGCGCCCGCGCGTATACTGCGCGCCACCTCCGCGCCGACGGCGCGCGCGGCGTCCGGCGTGGACAGCGTGGCAAAGGTCAGGTCGCTGGCCGCGGCCGCCTCGCCCGCCGTGGCGGCCACGGCCGCGCCGGCGTCGCGCAGCGGCGCGCAGCGCTCGGGCGTGCGGTTCCTCACCGTCACCTCAAAGCCCGCCTTCAGCAGGTTCTTCGCCTGGCCAGGCCACAGGCAGAGGGTCAGTGTATGTTGAAGAGTGTGCACACACGTGTGTTGGAGAGTGTGCTACACTGTGCCGCAGGCAGAGGGTCAGTGTGTGTTGGAGAGTGTGCTACACCTGTTGCTACAGGCTCGGCGTTCAAGGGCATCGTGTGCGCAGGCAAAGGCCCGTCCAGCAGCAGGTCGTGCTCCCCCGCAGTGCCCCGAAGTGCACTAAGCGAGGTGTCAGTCTGCGCAGAGTGGGCCGGTACCATTGGTACGCCGAGGATGCCCATGCCGAGGAAGCCAATGCGGGTGCTTCCCGGTGCGGCCCGGCCTTCGGCATGCGCCCTGCATTGCAATGACGCTCGTTTCCTAGCGCGTGTCCTGTTTGACTGGTGGTGCTGCGGCCTCCTGCATCGAGTGCTCAAGCCACTGTGCATGCAACGTCTACTGCTGGCAGAGTGACGAGGGCAAATGCCCGTCAAGGGCGCTCGCCAGCACGGGTCTTGGGCAAGCGTGTGGGTCTGCATACAGGCGTTGTCTGTCTGCCCTCTTGGTAATGCGCCTGATTGGAAGCAGGAAAGCGTACAAATGGAGTTTGGACAGAGCAAGACAGGGGCTGGACAGGGGTCACAGAGTAGGGTACGTCCGAGCGAGTGGGGCTGTGAGACTTTTTCTCACATCACGAGGTGCTCTCCTTGTGGACCTAAACAGCAGGCCACATATGCGGCGCAGATACACTCTGCCTGGACCAACAGTCACCGCAGCTGGAAATCAATGAGCGGGCAAGGGGGACGACCAAGCCCACACCGGCAGACCTCACACCTAGCCCGACCAAAACACTCTCCTAATGCACGCCACCTAGGAATAAATAACGACACTGCATGCATATGCCCAGCATGGCACCGAGCAGAGCATGCGTTAGCGTAGCCGGTCAGCTCGCGCGCGCTTGTCACATCTTTGCAGGTGGCCGGTCCGCCAGCAGCGGCCGCAGCACGGGGTCCCAGGCCGGCCCCGCCTGCACACCCCGCCAACCCTCAGGTTCCACGTGCTGCACATGCAGGTAGCGAAAGAGGGCCAGCAGGCGGCGCGCAACGCTGCATGCATGCCCAGCGCTTGAACCAATCGCCCACAGAGAGCATTTGCGTGAGCACCGGCCTGCGAGCAGGAGGGCAAAGGCGAGAGCCTTAGAGGGTGGCGCACGCATGCGGCCCACCTGGCACCTGTGACCATCCACTTTGCGTCACCCTGCGCTGGGCGCAGACCACGCGGACACGGGACCGCAGGCACCGAATTGCCAAACAGCGCGCGCCTGCGTGGCGTTCAGCGGCGAAGCGCGCGCGGCGGCCAGCAGCGCGCTCTATCACCGGGACATAGAGCTGACACAGGCGCGCGCCTGCGTGGCGTTCAGCGGCGACGCGCGCGCGGCGGCCAGCAGCGCGCGGTACACGTCACCGTCGGCGCGCCCAAGCGCGCTGTTGAGCAGGTAGTCCTCGATGCCGAAAGCGTCCACCAGCGCGACCGCGTCCGGCCGCAGCGCCGCCAGCAGCGCGTACTGCTGCGAGCGCGCCCAGGCCGCCTGCGCCGCGCGCGCCCCAGGCTCTTTAAACCTGCACATCCAGACTGCTGCCACACAGTGCCCTCATTATGACCAGGGACGCACACCAACAGCACACTGCATCCAGTTGCAGCCTCATGGTGCAGGATGTAATATGGCTGCTAGGGATGCTTACAGTGCATCACAGTGACAGGCACGCTCGCCACCAGCGCTGCACTCAGCAGTTGCCAGCCACCGCCCCGCGATCGCCTGCACGCCCGTCGCGCCAGCCGCATGGCACGACCTACGGCATCCAGCGTGCACTCCCATGGCCGTCCACCAAGTGAACCACGTGACACCTGTACCATGCGCGACCCTGTCCTCCAGCCCCAACCCACCCACCTGCTCGCCGGACAGGTAGCCGTCCTCCAGGAAGTCGCCCGCCTCGCGCGTCAGCGCTGCCAGGCCCCACAGCGCCACCAGCCGCTCCAGCACCGCCGCCGTCGCCTCCGGCACCGTCCCCTGCCAGACCCCACGCGCTCGTTGCCGCGCCTCTGGGCTCATCCAAGTGAAACGGCGCACAGGTCAGCGGCGCAACCAGACCGTCTGTGCCGCAAGAGGGTACCTGAGCTCCACCTGAAGAAGCTGGCCCTGTAGCGTTTTCATCGTTACACCACTTTGCGCAAAGGCCAGCCTCAGGTGCGACACTCGAAACGTGGCTCCTCGTGCGCAAAGGGAGTGCCACCGCCGGCCGCGCCGACCTAGCCGCACCTCATCGGCGAGCCGGCGGACGCTGGCGGCAAACGTGCGGTGCAGCACCAGCGCGCAGTGCGCCTTGGCCAGCCGGATCAGGTCCACGGTGCGCCCGTTCCAGGCGGGGCCCTCGAATGCGGGCGTCCCGCCGCTCGCCTTCGCCAGATCCGCGGTGACCTCGCAGCACAGGCGCGCCGCGCGGTGCCTGCGTGCGCGCCCCAACGCCTTGGGCGCCCACATGACGGGCTGCGCCCGCGTTCGCTGCGGGCACCACTGCCCGCTGCCTGGGGCCTGCCGGTCCATTGGCGCGCCTGCGCACGGCTTGCGCCGACAGCCTCTCAGTAAAAGCGCAAGTGACTGGATGGGGTGAGCCACAGGAGCAACCTCCTGCTTTCGAGCCAACAGCAGATTTGTAGGCCAGCAAACCAGCGCCTGCCCGCTCGCCTCCTCAGCACAGCACAGCACGGCCTGCGCATAACTACCAGCAGCGCTGCAACCCGCCGCAAGATCGAGCGCGCAACATGCCTTCCCATGCATGGCGCGGGGCGCAGCTACGGTATGCGCCCTATCTTCACCCTTAGCAGGCGCCCGCACGTAGATGGTGGGCATGTACGGCGCTACCAGCCAATGAATGGGTGCACGCCTGGGGCAGAGCGTCCCTGAGCGGGCCCCAGCCGCAGCTGCAATGCGGCACGCCCAGACCCCGCGGGAGGACGCACCGCAGCGCGGCGACCTGCGCGTCGGGCGCCAGCCAACCGGCGGCCGTGCGCACAGCGCAGCGCTCGCGCAGCGCGGCGCGCGCGTCTGCCACATACTCTACGCTGCCCGCGGGCGCCTTGCCGCCCTCCGCCGCCAGCAGGCTCTTGACCAGGAAGCGTGCCGTCTGCGTGCGGGCGGCATCGCTCACACGGTGGTGTACTGCGTAGGGTGTCCAAACAGTGTCAGACAGGCCGGACAGACTTACTAACCTCACAAAGCCTACATCGAGCGAGTTAGCAAGCGCATACCCATGAAAAGCCCGCTTTCACCAGCCTCAGCTGACGCGCTCATCCAGAGCTGAGAGCACATAGAATAGCGAGCACAATACTGGGCTGGCAGAAAGACCCGCAGAGCTAAGTAGCATGACCTGTGTGGGACACGCCTGCAGCAGCATGACGTTGTTGTCGCCCTCCCAGGTCACATTCTGCACGTACGACTGCAGGATGGACGGCAGCCCGGACAGCTGGCTGAAGCCGTGCCCACCGCACGCGCGCCGGCATGCCTCCATGCCATCGCTGGCGATCCAAGTGCTCAGTGCCTGCGAGGCGCTCCGTCGCGGGCCAGTCAATCCCCGTATTTCCAGCCAACAGCTTTCATATCACTAACACTGAGTGTTAGAAAAAGGGCGCATGTACACCACGTGTTGTGAGCAAGGACAATTGTAAGCAAGAGTGCATGCCCAGCCAACTGATCTATGCAGGACGGCTTGCCCAAGGCCTTACTGCAGTTCACAGCACTGTATCAAACGGGCTTTACTATTATGCAGGCTCAAGGTCTTGCCTGCTAGCAACAACGTCAAGAGTCTAACAAGACAAAGTCCCGGTGTAGCCGCACTCGGTATGTTGCAGGAAGGACAGCAAGGGCGCGTTGCCAGCACCCGGCGCACCTTCATGCCAGACAGCGTGGCATGCAGCTCGGGCAGGCCCTCAAAGTCGCCGCGGTCCCTGTCTGACTCGAACTGCCGGTAGCTCTCCATACCCGCCTTGCCCTGCGCGCCGCGGCACCCACTCCGCACTCCCCACGGAGCACTGCTGCGCCACCAAAATCCGGTAGCGGCCGCTCAGGCTTATGGAGTTCTGCCGACCCTGTTGGGCAGTGCCTGATTGAGATGCGGCTCAGGGGAGAGCGGTGCAGGCGGCGCGCTCGCGCATCCCAGCCCCGGGCGCGCGCCATGAAGATGAGCGCGTAGCACGCGGCGACCAGCGGCAGCAGGTCGGCGGCCGTGTTCTGGTAGTCCAACACCTGCACCTCGCGCTCGCCCGCGCGCGCCGCGGTCTGCCGCCGCACCGCCGCGTAGCGCACCTGGCGGCCGCGGCGCGCGCCCGCGCGTCAGGTGCCCGGCGCGCTGCGCAATTCCGGGTCCCTGGCGGACCCAGTCCCAGCGGCAGAGCGTGCTGAGGGCCAGCGCAAACACATGAGCGCAAAAATCCAACCACCAGTCTCCCTGTATTACCTTGCACAATGCTATACCTGCACAGCGGTAGCACCAGCGCATGGAAGCCCAGCAGAGCGCCCGCGGGCGCCACGCAGCGCAACGGACAAGTGAGCGTTGGCACACAGCTGCCCTCGCGCCCGCCACAGCAGCGGCGGGCGCACCGCGATGGTGACGGAGCGCGCGAGCAGCCACCCGGCGTCCTCCACGATCGTCGCGCGCACGTACACCATGGTGGCGTAGGATGCCTTGCTGTTGGCGGCCGGCGGCGGCACGTACTTGCCATCCTCCGTCACCTGGCGGCGCACGCCCCGGCGCGATCAGGCGTTCGCACCTGGGCGCCAGGCGCGCTGACGTGCGCGCAGCGCCCCTCATCCTATAATCGCCAAGGGTCCAGCCAGAGGGCTCGGCATAGCACGGGCGGCGTCAAGCTTGCATGCACGCCGCTACAACATATGCCCGACACAAAAGCTGCCACCGAGCACCTGCGCGCCCTGGCTCAGCCAGGGCGGCGCCGGCCTGCGGCAGCCCCAACCGGGGCGCGTCTCGCAGGGGCGCGCCTTGGCAAAGCGCATCAGCATGTAGTCACGCGGGACGCGCACATGGTCGAAGCTCAGCTGCGCAGCCCCCGGACACCCATCAGCTGATGAGCACAGCTGAGCGGAGGCCGAGGGGTCAAAATGCACTGCAGCAAGCTCACAGCACACCCTCCAGCAGCAATTATCACGAACCGCAATACTGCATCCGTCATGTATCCGTAAGCTACACACCTCCTGGGACGCCAGCCTGCTACGTCACGAAGCTTGTAATGTACAAAATTTCAGTCACTCCCACTCAGCCCGGTCTGCAGCACCTATGAAAATGCTGCCGACATGCTGCAGAGCGCATGTCACAGGACAGCCCTGCTGCACGCGCGGGGCGCACGTAGCCGTTGTCCACGCCGTTGTAGCCAAACTTGGGCCCGATGTCGCCGACGTCGATGCCCGGCAGCGGCTCATGCGTGGCCATGTCGCGGATGGGCAGTACGAACGCGTGCGGCCCGTAGTCGCGCCCCTTGATGAACAGGCGCGCCATGGCCACCTCCGCAGAGCACAGCAGCATGTCAGAGACGGCCCCTACATGCGGCCGGCACGGCGGCTGTCTGCCCCTGTACCAGGGCAGGCGCAACGGCAGGCGCCGCGGCAGGCGCCGCGCTGCACGCCAGCCCGACCAGGCTCCGCACACACTCACCGACGCCGTGCTGGTGCAAGGCACAGGCAGGCCGGCGCATGCATGCCTGCACAGGCAAAATCGCATGCAGCAGCAGCGGCGGCGCGCACCACGTGCGTGGCCGTCTTGCCCAGGCCGCCCGGCCACCACTTGGTGGCGGTCAGCGCGGGCGTGTGCAGCACAAACTCGCGCGCGTCCGCGTCGTACGTCGCCGTTGTCTGCAGCCCGCGCACGAACGTGCCGTGCCCCAGCTCGGTCTGCGCGTACGTGCCGATGAGGCGCAGGCCCAGCGCCTTGGGCAGCCACTCCGCCTGCTGGTCCGGCGTTGCTTGCGACAGCAGCGTCGGGATGAACATCTGCCGCAGCGCGCCGCAGAGCCCGTCAGTGTGGCGGCCCAGGGGCCGCGACCAGGCCCCGCTGCACTGCATCTCCTCACCAGACTGCTGTATTCGCTAATAGATCCAATAAGACAGGTGAATGCTCTTGCGAGGCGCTGCCAAGCAGCGTGTAGGGAAGGGGGGGACACCAGCTCAGGTGTGAGCAGATTAAGAAATGAAAGGGGCCGCAGCAAGAGTCGAGCTGACTATAAACACGGTGCACATATTCCGCTCAAGGACTTCAAGCGCGCTCTGCCGGCCAGCGCTTGCGCACCCCGATATGCAGCTCCAGGCCGCCTGGGAAGTTAAGCAGCTTGCGGGCCTCCAAGCCGTCCTCCATGCTTATCTTCTTGCTCCGGATGAGCTGCCTGCGCGCGCTCGCCTCTCAGCGGTGCACGCGTGAACAGCAAAGTGCCCCTCACAGCGCGGCCGGCAGGGGGGCGCACCAGATGCCCAGCGCGGCTCTCAGGCCCTCGACATACTCCTCGGTGCGGGTGAGGTAGTACCGGCGGCTCTTGTCGCCCCACTCCGTCTCCTTCAGTATGCCCGCCAGCTCAGCGCTGCGCGCCAGGAGCCTGTTAGTCCTTGACTTGTATGCAGTGCAACCAGCAAGCAGTGCTCTGGTTGCCAGCAGTCGTCACATACTTAGCTCTCCAGCAGCAGCAGCCTCGGCGACAAGCGCGCCGCGGGCGCACATGCGCTGCAGCTTCTCCTTGCCGCCGTTGAGGTGCTCTGCAAGCTGGCGCGAGTCCAGCGCAGAGAGCGCGCGCTCGGCCTTCATGTCCTCGCGCGGCTCCACGTGCGTGGCCAGCACCACGCGCGAGCTGGCCGCTACCAGCTCGCGGGTGCGTTCATCAACCTCACGCGTGCTGCGCCAAGGCTCCTCCATCCCTGTCGATGCCTCCCACCCTGCACGCCGAAACGCAACCCACGAGGGCCTCGCACGCGCCGACCAATCTGACAAGCTTTGTCAGCAATAGCGCTGTCAGACAATGGCTGCTGCTGCTTGCTTTCCTTCCAGCAGGCTCTGCTGCAGAGCCTCTGCGCACGGTGCCGGGCAGGAGTTTCAGGGTCAGCTACAGGGCTTGATGGAGTGCCTGCTGATCAGGACGTGCTGTTTATAGAGACCTGTGCATTGGCTGGCTGCCGCCAGAGCTGCGGCAATGTGACTGACTTGCAATCCCACTGACTTGCAGCCACGAGGCCCGATGCACTCTCCAGGGGTGGCGCCAGGGCTTGCGAGCGCCCTGCGTGCTCGCAGGCGGCAGCAGGGAGGGCCACGGGCTCTGGTGCAGGCACGCAGCCATCTTGCTGCACCAGATGTGGACAGCGCCCAGGCTCTGCCGCACAGCCTGTTCGCTCGCCACATGTCATGCTGGACATCAACATGCTGTGCACTGGCAACGCAGGCCTTGGGAGGCATCCGGCTGCACAGACAGCCCAAGGCGTTGACACTGCTCTCCTTATGGCTCCTCGGTCTATTGGCCATGTGGCTGCCGGCCCCGCAGTCGATAGATGCTCCCGCCCTCCAGAAGTATGAGGAGAAGCTGAACGAGGCCGCGAAGGGAGACCACGCACACAGCCTTGCCATGCAGGTGCTTGCAGCCTGTCTCGTACCCTTGCGTTGCGCCTTTAGTTCACTGGCGCATCACAAGTGCTTCACACAGCATGGCAAGCAGAGTGTGGTCGCGGGGCTGCAGGCGTGGTGGGAGGCGCAGGCGGAGCTGCAGGATGAGAGGACCTGGTTCTGGTTCCTGGTGAGCTGCAGCAACTCTGCGCCTGTGTCTGCTAACCACGGGCGAGTAGACGGTACTCAGCTCCTGCCACTGGCCGGGCTTTGGATGGGACGGATTCTAGGTGGCTGCCCTGAGACACTGCCGGGAGTGTGTTGCAAGACTTTGCTTGCTCGTCGACAGGATGCGGAGCGGCGAAGCGCGGTCGCCGGGAAGAAGAAGCTTGAGCGCGCCGCGCGTGCGCACGTGCTGGAGCTGGAGCGGCGGCGCGAGCGGCTCATGTCGGACGCCAAGGCGCGTGCGGATGCCCTTCACACTTGCTGCTGCTGCAAGCTGATGCTGCAAGCGTGTTCCCCATTCCTACCTGTTGCCTACCTGTTGACGTGAGGCCTTCACATGTAGAGGAGGGGCGGTCCAAAAACGTGAGCGCCTCCCTGGGCGTGAGCTTGAAGCCTGTGCGCTGCAGGCGAGTCTGGGGCTGTGGTCAGCAGCGGGCGTGGATGAAGGCCGGCAGCTGTTCTGGCGGAGCTTTGAGTCCGGCAAGGCATGTCCCTGCCCTTTGCGCCCCTGCTGTGCGCATGTTCAGAGCGCGGTATGGACATGTATGAGCTCAAGGACACAGCGGGACGCTGCTCGCCACACTCTCCTTCTTGTCCTGCCACCTTCTGCATGCCCGCCAGAGCTAAACGTACTTGCCCTGGCCGGGTATAGGACGGGCGTAGCGTGCATGGCAGCGGTGGGAGCGTACGCGGGTGGGCCTGCAAGTCGTGCGCGCTGCGCGCGCCAGGTGTTTGGCCGCCGGCAGACCTTTTGGGACATGATCTTCGGGCTGCTGGGCGCGCGCGACAAGAGCCTGCCCGTCATCCTGCTCGAGCTCGTCGCCACGGTGGTGGTCAACTTTACCGCAGGCCTGACCGTGAGCGTGTTTGCGTTCCTGTTCCAGGCGCGTGTGGCTTCCTGGCTCCGGCTGCATTGCTCTGTGCTGTGGCTGCGGCCCGGCTGCAGCACTGCAGTCGATCGGCGCCACAGACAGCCTATGCACATCATGTTAGCTTTGTGTCGTTGTGACATAAAGCTGGGCAACAGGTGCCGAAGCTGGTCGCGAGCTACCAGGCCAACTTTGTCAATGGCGCGCTCTTTTTCATGATGTGCACCCTTGCATCAGGTGCCGAGCCCCCGTCCATCTTGCACGTGGACGAAGTATGTCATTAATGCCACTGGTGACTCAGAATATCCCACGTATTTTTTGGTCCTGCTCACGCAGTACGGCGCGCCGTGCTCGTTCTCACTGGTGGCAGCGGACCGCAGTCAGCGTGGTGGCGACGTTCCTGGCTGGCCTGTACGCCGCGGGCGCGACGGCAGTGTATGCGGCAGCGACCCTGGTTGCCTCGAACAGGCGGCTGCCCGCCGGCGGCCCGCCGCGGCCAGGCCTGCGGTATCATGTGGACTAGCAGGCGCCAGAAGTGTGGCTTGCAGGCGGCATGGCAGCAGCGGGGTGCTGGCAGCAACAGGGGCGCGGTTGTGTAACCTATGTCAAGCTGTTCAATTGGATCATAGGAGTGGTGTGAAAACCTGTGCATGTGTGTACTGAATGTGTATTGAACTGTGTCAGCAGGAATCTGTAAGAAACGGCGCTGGTCAAGTCACTGAGTGGGCCTCGTGTCAAGACATCGTGGTCACCTCACAGCTTTCACGAGCTTGTGCGCTGACAGTGTGCCTGCCTGTCAAGGTGCTGAGGGGGACCACTCTGCATGTGCAGGTGGGCGGATGCGCATGCCATGAGCATTGCTCACCCCTATCAATGCACCCGTAACCCCTATCAAGTGACGAGCACCGGTGCTTCCGCAGGCACCTCCACCATCACCAGGCACACACCGTTATAACTCCAAGCTCACAACGTACCGCCGTGCCCCTCGCTGACATGAAGGCCATGGCGGAGTAGTGTTGGCGCTTCAGATGACTCTTGTCGCAGGAAGTTACGAGCGGTTTCTGTTTGGCTTCAAGAGCACAGGCGGGAGCAATGTATGCCCCCTTGCTGTTCAGCTGGTGTAGCGCTGCAAGAGTTGCGGCCGCCACATGTGTTTTTGCTGCACAGGAACCTGGACTACCGCGGACATTTACTGTGCCTGCGCACAAGGTGTGCAGAGCTGAGTGCGCCGTGGCCGCCCTGGTGCACTATGGGCACTGCTGGCCTGTCACGAGGGTGCCGCTCGCACACGCGGCCCAGCATGTTGTGCTGCAGGGACCCATCAAGTGCGTGACGGCGGCGGCGCCCTTCCTGGCCTCCGGAGGCTCCGATGACACAATCCACCTGTACAACTTCCAGGCGCGCGCGTCGTCCCAGAGCTGTAGTGCGCAACCATGCGCGGCTGCCGCCTGCCGCCTGACGCAGCCCTGCCGCCGCAGACGAAAACAGACATGGGCTTCCTCATGAGCCCCGGCGACGGCGCGGTCAGCGCGGTGCGCTTCTTCGCGCCGGCGGCCGCGGCGGCGCCCACGCACCTGCTGAGCGGCGCGGCCGACGGCAGCATCAGCATCTGGGCGTCCGGCGGCGACTGGGACTGCCTGAAGACGCTGCCTGGCCACAAGTGCGCGCCCCTGCGCCGCACCCGGCGTCCTCTGCTCGCCCACAGCCCACAGGACTGCAGTTCAAGCGGTTTGGAAGGCTTTGGTTCATAGCACCGCCGCTCTGCTCCGCCCCGGAGTCACCGCAGTGTGGGAGAGAAGGGCCGGCGCCCGCTGAGCCGGCAGGAAGGAGGTGAGCGGCCTGGCGGTGCACGCGAGCGGGCGCCTGGCGCTGAGCACGGGCCGCGACGGCGTGCTGCGGATGTGGAACCTGGTCAAGGGCCGCTGCCAGTACAAGACGGGCCTGGCCGCGGCCGCCGAGGCGGTGGAGTTCAGCCCCGGCGGCGGCGTGTACGCGCTCGCCTGCGGTTCAAAGGTGCGCGGGGCGGGGCGGCCAGGGTGGGGTTAGGGTTCAGGCCTGTGCACGCGCTGTGAAGCTTGGGATGAAGAGGCGCGCGGGTGCGGTCCACTCGCTGCGCACTTGTGATATCAGGGGCTCTGCGTGTTCCCTGCGCGTGCCGACTTTGGCGTCTCTGTGTACCACCCGCCCTTGCTGTGGCCACCACAAGACCGCGCGTTTATTGAAAGGAAGATAGTGGTCATAGCGACCTCCGAGGGGTGTGGAGCTTTGACGGCTCGTGTGCAGTGCTGACACGTCCAAGTCTTTGCATGACACCCCAGCTCATGTATGCAAGGTCACGGCCTTCTCCGTGGCATGTCCGAGCTCCAGGGCGCCTGCGGGCGATGCGCGCGCAGGTGACCGTGCAGAGCGCAGAGGGCGCCGTGCTGGCCGCGTTCGACCAGCCGCGCCGCGCGCTCTGCCTGGCCTTCATAACAGAGCAGGCGCGCGCATGGGAGCCAGCAAAAGTCAGAAGGTTGGCACCATGCGGTGCTGGGGACTGCCGGAGAGTGCACGCTTTGCCAGCGTGCAGGCGTGCCTTGCACTCTTAGTGCGATTTTGCTGCACTGGGCGCCCGGGCGCAGCTGGTGCAGGTTTTGGCGCCTGCAGCAGGGGTCCGTGCAGGCACCCTTACCTCACCACTCCCACATGCCAGCCCCCCCCACCCACCCCCGCGCCCAGTCTCAGCCGACCATGGGCGGCGCGCGGCAGGTGCTCGTGAGCGGCGGCGAGGACGGCAGCCTGACC
>JAABUV010002282.1_pt1 | contig 26309 bp, 29 predicted proteins | sample 5559971 | NCBI WGS metagenome assembly JAABUV01 (sample SAMN10711881, study PRJNA513362) | rock metagenome | isolation source: Antarctica rocks | place: Antarctica: Victoria Land, Knobhead nord | collected 2015-12-19
CGCCAAACCCAACGTCATCGCGGACTCCCAAGACAGACAACAAAACCCGTCGTTGTCATTGTCCCAAGCAATCACGTCAGCCGGGTCGGCGACACGCGAAAAACACCAGCCACCTAGGGGTGGTGTCTAGGGTTGAAGCGTGGCAGGCGGACGGCGGGACGTGGCTGCACCCGGCGCCGCGCGCTGCGAGCTCGTCCGCGACGACCGCGGTGGGGTCACGGTGATCCTCGACGGGTCCCCCCAGTCGCACGTGCAGCTCGACGACCCGGGGCTGCTGGCGTTCGAGTACGTCCAGCACCTCGGCCTCGTCCTCGACACCCTGCCGCCCGGCCCGCTCGCCGTGACCCACGTCGGCGGAGCGGGGCTGACGTTGGCCCGTTACGTCAACCACGTGCGACCAGGCTCGCCCCAGATCGTCCTCGAGCCGGATGCCGCCCTGACCGAGCTCGTCCGGCGCGAGCTGCCCCTCCCCCGCCAGCACCGGATCCGGGTGCGGCCGGTCGACGGCCTCCAGGGGATGGCTCAGCTTGCCCACGCGAGCGCCGACGTCGTCGTCCTCGACGCGTATGCCGGGGGACAGGTCCCGGCGGAGCTCACCACCACGGCATACCTGATCGACGTCGCGAGGGTGTTGCGACCGGACGGCATCGCCCTGGTCAACCTGGCGGACGAGCCGGGACTGCGTTATGTGGCAAGGGTGCTCGCTTCGGTCGGCGCCACCGGGCTCTTCCCCGCGACCGCCCTCGTCGCGACCCACGAGGTGCTCAAGGCAAAGCGCTTCGGCAACGTCGTGGCCGTGGTCGGACGAGGCTTTTTGGACGTCGGCGCGATCCGCAGGGCCGTGGCCCGGGCGCCGTTTCCGACCGGGGTGCGCCCGGGCGCCGAGCTGGTCCGCCTGACGGCGGGCGCCCGACCCTTCACCGCCGCGGACGCCACCTCCTCGCCGCCCCCACCGAGCCTGCGCGGTTGGCGCCTGCGTTGACGGCGTCGCGCTGTTGCGTTCCGTTGCGCGAAAGCCGTGGCGGGTCAGCGGCCGAAGACGGAGGGCAGGCGCTCCTCGTGGGCCCGGCGCAGCGTCTCGAGGTCGATGTCGAACTGTCCCTCGATCCGGAGCCCGTCGACGCTGGCGTCGACCTCGCCCAGCCGCAGGACCGGCACCGAGTCACCGACGAGGTTCAGGAACGCCCGTTCCGAGCCGGGCGTCACCGACACGACCACCCGCCCGGCCGACTCGGAGAAGAGCGCGGTGAACGTATCCACGTCGTGCGATCCCCACGACACCCGTGCCCCGACGCCGAACCTCAGCACCGACTCGGCCAGCGCCTGGGCGAGGCCTCCCTCGGAGAGGTCGTGGGCCGCGTCGAGCAGTTCCTCCCCCGCGGCGCGGACCAGCACGGAACCGAGACGTTGCTCGTGGGCCAGGTCGACGGCCGGCGGCCGCCCGCCGAGGTGGCCGTGGACGACGTGCGCCCACTCGGATCCGTCGAGCTCCTCGCGGGTCGAGCCGAGCAGGAAGATCGGGGCCGCGTCTGTGCGGAACCCCGATGGCGTCCGCACCGACACGTCCGCCATGACGCCGAGCACCCCGATCACCGGAGTCGGGTGGATTGCCACGTCGCCGGTCTGGTTGTAGAACGACACGTTCCCGCCCGTCACCGGGATGCCGAGGGAGCGGCACCCCTCGGCGATCCCGCGGATCGACTCGCGGAACTGCCACATCACCCCGGGATCCTCGGGCGAGCCGAAGTTGAGGCAGTCAGTCACCGCGAGCGGCGCCGCACCGGCCGTCGAGACGTTGCGGTAGGCCTCGGCCAGCGCGTGCTGCGCCCCGGCATACGGGTCGAGCTTGGCGAAGCGACCGTTGCAGTCGGTCGAGATCGCCACCCCCCGCCCGGTCGCCTCGTCGACGCGCACCACTCCCGCGTCGTCGGGCATGGCCAGCGCGGTGTTGCCCATGACGTAACGGTCGTACTGCCGGGTGACCCACGACCTGTCACAGAGGTTGGGGCTGGCAAGCATCGTCAGGAGGGTCCGCCGCAGCTCCTCGCCGGTCGACGGCCGGACCAGGCCGCGCGAGTCGTCGGCAACGAGGACGTCCAGGTATGCCGGCCGGGCAAGCGGGCGGTCGTAGACCGGGCCGTCGTGGGCCACCGAGCGCGGAGGCACGTCGACGATGGTCTCGCCGTGCCACGTGATGACGAGCCGGTCGCCCTCGGTCACCTCTCCGATGACGGTCGCCTCGACGTCCCACCGTCGGGTGACCGCCATGAACTCCTCGAGGTGGGCCGGCTCGACGACGGCCATCATCCGTTCCTGGGACTCGGACATGAGGATCTCCTCGGCCCGCAGCGAGGCGTCCCGCAGCGGCACCGAGCCGAGCTCTACCTGCATGCCACCGTCACCGTTGGACGCGAGCTCGCTCGTCGCGCAGGAGAGCCCGGCACCGCCGAGATCCTGGATCCCGGAGACGACCTTCGCGGCATACAGGTCGAGACAGCACTCGATGAGCACCTTCTCGGCGAAGGGGTCGCCGACCTGGACCGCCGGCCGCCGGCCAGTCGCAGCCGGGCCGTCCGTGAAGCTTTCGGAGGCCAGCACCGAGACCCCGCCGATCCCGTCGCCACCGGTCCTGGCGCCGAAGAGGACGACCTTGTTGCCGACCCCGCGCGCCGACGCGAGGTGGATGTCCTCGATCCGCATCGCGCCGACACACAACGCGTTGACGAGCGGATTGCCTTGGTAGCAGTCGTCGAACACGACCTCGCCGCCGATGTTGGGCAGCCCGAGGCAGTTGCCGTAGCCGCCGACGCCCGCGACGATGCCGGGCAGCACGCGCTGGGTGTCGGGGTGGTTGATGTTGCCGAACCGCAGGGCGTCCATGACGGCGATCGGGCGGGCCCCCATCGACATGATGTCGCGGACGATGCCCCCGACGCCGGTCGCCGCGCCCTGGTAGGGCTCGACGTAGGACGGGTGGTTGTGCGACTCGACCTTGAAGGTCACGGCCCAACCGTCCCCGATGTCCACGACGCCGGCGTTCTCGCCGATGCCGACGAGCAGCTTCTCGCGCATCTCGTCGGTGGTGTTCTGGCCCCAGAGGGCGAAGTGGACCTTCGAGGACTTGTAGGAGCAGTGCTCCGACCACATGACCGAGTACATCGCCAGCTCGGCCGAGGTCGGCCGGCGCCCGAGGATCTCGCGGATGTTGGCGTACTCGTCGACCTTGAGGCCGAGATCCGTCCACGGCTGGGTGACGTCCGGCGTCGTCGCCGCCCGCTCGACGGTGTCGACGACCACGGGGTATGCCGGCGAGCTGAGGCTCGCGGTCACGCCGGCACCATCTGGGTAAGGACGGAGGCGAAGAAGCCGAGGCCGTCTATCGAGGGGCCGTAGCCCGGCTCGACTGCGTGCTCCGGGTGCGGCATGAGCCCGACGACGTTGCCGCGGGCGTTGGTAATGCCGGCGATGCCCCGGTAGGAGCCGTTCGGGTCGGCCCCGACATAGCGCAGGACGACTCTGCCCTCCTGCTCGAGCACGTCAAGCGTGGCCTCGTCGGCGACGTAGCTGCCCTCACCGTTCTTGAGCGGGATGGTGATCTCGGCGCCGACGACGAGCTGCGACGTCCAGGCTGTTGACGCGTTCTCGACCCGGAGCACCTGATCCACGCAGCTGAACCTGCGGTGGTCGTTGCGCACCAGCGCCCCTGGCAGCAGGTGGGACTCGCAGAGTACCTGGAACCCGTTGCAGATCCCGAGCAGGGGCAGGCCGCCCTGAGCCGCCGGGACGAGTGCCTCCATCACCGGGGCGAACCGGGCGATGGCGCCACAGCGCAGGTAGTCACCGTAGGAGAACCCTCCCGGGAGAATCACCGCAGCCACGTCCTTGAGGTCCCGCTCTGCGTGCCACAGCGAGACCGCCTCGGCGCCGACCGCACGGACCGCACGGGCGGCATCACGCTCGTCGAGCGAGCCGGGAAACGTGACGACCCCGATCTTCACGACGCGTCCCCCGCTGTGGCGGGAGCCGGGTCGGCGAGCACGGAGACGACATCCTCGATGACAGGGTTGCTCAGGAGCCGCTCGGCTGCCTCCCGGGCCCGGGCCAGGTGCTCCCCGGTGACGTCGCCGTCCACGGTGAGGACGAACCGCTTGCCCTGACGGACATCGGTGAAGCCGTCGAACCCCAGCCGCGGGAGGGCGCCGGCAACGGCCTGCCCCTGCGGGTCGAGGATCTCGGGCTTGAGCATGACGTCCACGATGATGCTTCCCATTGCGGGGGGCTCCTCGAAAGTGTGGCGCGCGGTCTGCGCCAAACGATATATCGGCTCAACGATGCTGCGGCGCGTCCAGCGCCGACCCGCTCAGCCGAAGCGTCGACCGGTCAGCCGTTCATAGGCCTCGACGTACTTGGCTCGGGTCCGCTCGACGACCTCGTCGGGTAGCGGGGGCGGCGCCTCGCCGGACCGGCGGTCCCACCGGCTGGCGGGGGACGTCAGCCAGTCGCGGACGTACTGCTTGTCGTAGGACGCCTGGGAATGTCCCGGCTGCCACTGCTCGGCCGGCCAGAAGCGCGACGAGTCCGGCGTGAGGACCTCGTCAGCCAGGACGACCCCGGGCTCCGGGCCCGCCCCCAAGCCGAACTCGACCTTCGTGTCCGCGATGAGGATGCCCCGCTCCGCGGCGATCTCGTTGCCCCGGGCCAGGATCCGCCGGGTCAGCTCGTCGACCCGGATCCGCAGCGGCGCCCCGATGAGCTCGTCGACCTCGTCGACGGTCATCGGCTGGTCGTGCTCGCCGAGTGGTGCCTTGGTCGTCGGGGTGAAGACCGGCTCCGGGAGCCGCGATCCGTCGACCAGCCCCGCCGGCAGCGCCACCCCGCACACCGAGCCGACGCGGTCGTACTCCTCGAGCCCGCCACCGGTCAGGTAGGCCCGGGCGATGCACTCGACGGGCACCATCTCGAGGCGACGGACGAACACGGCTCGCCCCGCGACCGCCGACGGCACGTCGATCGAGACGACGTGGTTGGGGACGAGCTCGGCGAGCTGATCGAACCACCACAGCGAGAGCCGGGTCAGCACCGCGCCCTTGTCCGGGATGGGCGTCGAAAGGACGAAGTCGAAGGCCGAGATCCGATCCGATGCGACGAGCAGGAGCTGGTCGTCGCGGGGCTCGCCGGACGCGTCGAGCGGGGCGTAGAGGTCGCGCACCTTCCCGGAGTAGGTGCGGGTGTAGCCGGACAGGTCAGTCATCGTCGGCTCCCGGGCGGTTCCCGCTGCGCGTCGCGGCGAGGGCGATGTCGGTGCGGTGCTGGGACCCGTCCAGTCGGATGCGGTCGACGGCCTTGTATGCCGTGTCCCTCGCCTCGCGCAGGCTGCTCCCCGTGGCCACGACGCCGACGACGCGGCCGCCGGCCGAGACGAGCAGACCGTCGGCGTCGCGGGCCGTGCCGGCGTGGAGGACGTAGGCGCGCTCGACCTGCTCGGCGTCCTCGAGGCCGGTGACCGGGTCGCCGGTCCGCGGCGCTCCCGGGTAGCCCTCGGCCGCGACCACGACCGTGACCGCGTGCTTGCCGCTGACCCGGAGCGGACCGAAGGCGTCAAGGGCGCCGGTCGCGGCGGCATGAAGCAGGCCGCCCAACGGCGTCAGCAGCCGGGCGAGGGAGACCTGACCGTCAGGGTCCCCCAAGCGGCAGTTGAACTCGATGACCCGGGGTCCTCGGGAGGTGAGCGCCAGCCCGACGTAGAGGATCCCGACGAAGGGTGTCCCGCGGCGGCGCATCTCGTCGATCGTCGGCTGGGCCACCCGCTCGACGACGTCGTCGACGAGACCCGCGGGAGCCCAGTCGAGCGGCGAGTAGGCACCCATCCCCCCGGTGTTGGGGCCGGCGTCCCCGTCGCGAAGACGCTTGAAGTCCTGGGCGGGAGGGAGCGGCACGACGGTGACTCCGTCGGTGAGACAGAAGACCGAGACCTCCGGGCCGTCGAGGAACTGCTCGACGACCACCAGCCCGCCCGTGCCCTTCTCGAGACCTGCCCGGGCGTGCCGGAGGGCGGCCGCCCGGTCGTCGGTGACCACGACGCCCTTTCCCGCCGCGAGCCCGTCCTCCTTGACGACGTAGGGAGCACCGAGCGCGTCGATGGCACTCGCCACCTGTTGCAGGCTCGTGCACACGTGGGCCAACGCCGTCGGCACTCCCGCCGCGGCCATGACCTCCTTGGCGAAGGCCTTGCTGCCCTCGAGCCTGGCCGCTTCGGCGGACGGCCCGAACACGGCATACCCGGCCTCGCGCAGGGCGTCAGCGACGCCGGCGACGAGCGGTGCCTCGGGCCCGACGACGACGAGGTCGACGCCGTGCCGGCGGGCCAGCCCGACGACGGCAGGCGGGTCGGCCACGTCCGAGCCCCTAGGGAAGGCTTCGCAGAGGGCGATCGCGTCAATGCCGGCGTTGCCCGGCGCGGCGATCACGGCGCTGACGGCGTCGTCGGCGGTGAGGGCCCGGACGAGGGCGTGCTCACGGGCACCCGAGCCGAGGACGAGGACCTTCACGGCGTCCAGCCTATGGGGGCCTTCAAGAACGCGAGAACGCGGTGCTCCCGGGAGGCAGGGGGGACCATCACCCGGGGGCACCGCGCGTCTCTCACGCCCCGTCGCTGGGAGGGGGCCCGCGACGAGAGCGACATCGTAGATTGAACCGACAACCACTACGATGACAAAATCCGCGCTGCAAGTAAAGCCAGTGGTGTCGCAGTATGGTCAGTGGCGGCGATCCGCCATCACCTGGATGAGTCCCCGAGACAGGCGAGCACCCGATGTCCACCCCGCCGCGCGACGCCATGGGCGCCCTCTCCGAGTCCCTCGAGGACGGCCGCATCGACGGCGTCGCCACCCGGGTCTACCTCGCGTTGCTGCGGATGGAGCGGCCGAGCCGCGAGCTGCTCCTCGCCCAGGGCATGACCGCCGCGAGCCTCGTCCCGGCCCTGGCGATCCTCGAGGACCGGGGGCTGGTCACCGTCAGCGCCTCCGGGGCCCTGTCGGTGCCGCCGCCCCTGACGTCGATCTCGCACCACGCCCACGACCTCGAGCGGCGGGCCCAGCTCGTCCGGGCGGCGGCGCACGAGCTGGCGCAGGTCTACTACGACGCCCGCACTCCGGAGCGGGAGCCGGAGACCGGGGTGACGGTCCTGCACGACCTCGGCGAGGTCGGCGCCCAGACCAACCTCATCGTCGCCGCGGCCCGGACGGGCATCGTGTCCGTCCGGTCGATGACCGAACGGACCCAGGCCATCATCGGCTCTCCGCTCGACTCGCACCGCGAGCCCAGCGTCGGGGTGGACGGCCAGCCCGTGGGCGTGCGCACGGTGTGGGACGCCCAGGTGCTCGAGCTGCCCGGGGCCGTCGAGGCCCTGGCGGCTCGCGTCGAGGGCGGGGAGAACCAGCGCTTCCTCGGGCGGGTGCCGCTCACGGTCGTCGTCGTGGACGGCTCCGTCTGCCTCCTCGAGTGGTCCTCGCCGGACGACGTCGGTCCGCAGGGCCTGGTGCTGCGAACCACCGGGGTCGGTCGTGCGCTGCTCGCCCTGACGGACCGGCTCTGGGCGCTCGCGACACCGATGGCCCGCGGGTCGAGCCCGGCGGAGCTCGATCCCCGGGACTCGACCATCCTGCGGCTGATGGCAGCCGGCGCACCGGACGCGTCGATCGCCCGACAGGCCGGGGTCTCCCAGCGCACGGTCGAGCGGCGCCTCCGCTCGCTCATGGACCGGCTGGGTGCCGAGACCCGGTTCCAGGCGGGTGCCCAGGCCGTCCACCGCGGGTGGCTCTGATCGCCAGCCGCGCCTCGATGCCCGCTCGCACGGATGGCCACTCCTGGAGGAGGACGCTGTAGACCACGGTGTCCCGCCAGCTCCCGTCTGCACGCTGGACCACCCGCCGCAGCACTCCTTCCCGCACGGCGCCGAGCTTGGTGATGGCTGCCTGCGAGCGCTCGTTGACGACGTCGGTCTGGATCTGCACCCGGCCGAAGCGGCAGTCCTCGAAGGCGTGCGTGAGCAGCAGGAGCTTGGTTTCCGGGTTGACCGTGGTCCCCCACCATCGGGAGGCGTAGGTCGTCCAGCCGAGGTGAACCGACTCGTTGGGGACGTCGACGTCGCCGAGCGAGGAGGTGCCAACGACCGTGCCGGCCGGGCCGAGCTGGCCGTCCCCGACGAGCCGCACGGTGTATGCCGTGCGGCCGGGTCGCGCGGCAAGGTGCGAGGCGACCAGCGCCTCGGCCTGGGCCTGGCCGGTGAAGCGGTCGAGCATCCGGTATCCCTGCTCGAAGACGCCGGGGTCGGCGAAGACCGCGAACAGCCCCAAGGCGTCCTCGGCGGTCATCGGGTCGAGCCGCACAACCTTCCCCACGAGCGGCTCGCCGGTCGGCGCACGGGTGTCGGGCGTGGCCACCGGCTCAGACTAGACTTCCCCGTTCCTCGATGCGTGACCCCACCCGTGATGACCAGGCGGAGCTTGTGACCGGTACGAACAGCACGAAGGCGACATCAGCCCAGGTGGCCGACGAGATCGCCGTCGAGCAGGCCCACGTCGACCGGGTCTACTCCGAGCTGGCGAAGGCCGGCATCCGGGCCGACCTCGTGGAGGCCGACGGGCTGGCCCGCGGCCGCACCGACCGCACCGGCGAGGCTCGCGACGAGGAGCTGACCGGGCTCTTCGAGCGCGACGCCCTGGTCTTCCACGCCGCCCGTCGACGCCACGCCCTGGAGAGCCAGTACGAGGGACTCGTCTTCGGGCGGCTCGACATCGACCACCGGGTCTCGTGGGAGGACTCCCCCGAACCAGGGGAGGAGGTGGTCGAGCGCGAGGTCCGCTACGTCGGCCGGCTCGGGATCCGCGACGACGACTACGAACCCCTGGTGATCGACTGGCGGGCCCCGGCAGCCTCCCCCTTCTACCGTGCGACGCCCGTCGAGCCGCTGGGGGTCCTGCGGCGGCGGGTGCTGCGCTGCAAGGGCTCCGACGTCGTCGGGATCGAGGACGACCTCATGGTCGCCGAGGCCCCGGGCGACCTCGTCGTCGTCGGCGACGGCGCGCTCATGGCGGCCCTCACCCGCAGCCGCGGAACCCGGATGCGGGACATCGTCGCGACGATCCAGCGTCACCAGGACGAGGCCATCCGGGCACCCGCCAAGGGGATCACGGAGATCACGGGCGGCCCGGGCACCGGCAAGACGGTCGTGGCCCTGCACCGTGCGGCATACCTGCTCTACTCCGACCGGCGTCGTTACGAGTCCGGCGGCATCCTCGTCGTCGGGCCGTCCGCTGCATACACCTCCTACATCGAGCGGGTCCTGCCGAGCCTCGGTGAGGACACCGTGACCCTGCGCTCGCTCGGTGACGTCGTCGACGCGGTGAGCACCGAGCGCCTCGACAGCCCGGAGGCCGCAGCGATCAAGGGGTCGCTCACCATGCGTCAGGTCCTCGCCCGGGCCTCCCGCGACGGGGTACCCGACGGGCCGACCGAGCTGAGGGCCTTCGTCGCCGGGCACGCGATCCGGCTTGGGAGCCCCGTCCTCGAGCAGGTGCGCCACCGCGCCCTGCGCCAGCACCAGCGCAACCTCGCCCACGACGCGCTCGTCCAGCTGCTCGCCGACGCGGCGTTTCGTGAGAGCGGGCACCCCGACCGGGCCGAGTTCCTCAGCCGGTTCGAGGACCACCTCGACGTCGCGACCTTCATGGCGCAGTGGTGGCCGCAGGTCGACCCCCGGGAGGTGCTGCTGTGGCTCGCCGACCCCGAGCGGCTCCGGCGCTACACCGCCGGAGTCCTGCGGGACGACCAGGTGAGGGTCCTCGGTGAGTCGATGCAGCGGGCCCTCGACACGGGGACGTGGTCGGTCGCCGACGTCGCGCTCATCGACGACCTCGCCGGCCGCCTCGGCCCCGTGCAGGCCCAGCCGCAGGAGGAGCGCGGCTTCTACGAGATCGAGGAGCTCGACAACCTCAGCGACTACGGCGTCACCGAGGTCCAGCCGGTGGCCCGACCTGACGTGGTCGCGCGGGGCTACAGCGTCACGCCCACCGACGCCCTCGAGCGGCTCCTGCTCGGGCGCGTCAGCGTGACCGGGGTCGGCACGTCGGCGCGCAGCGCCGGGGAGTACGCCCACGTCCTCGTCGACGAGGCTCAGGACCTCTCTCCGATGCAGTGGAGGATGCTCGGACGCCGCGGCCGCTCCGCGTCGTGGACCGTGGTCGGAGACGCCGCGCAGAGCTCATGGCCGGACGCCGCCGAGTCACAGGTGGCCCGCGAGGAGGCCTTCGGCACCCAGCAACGTCGGCTGTTCCACATGACGACGAACTACCGCAACGCCCGCGAGATCTTCGACTACGCGGCGGACGTGATCCGGCTCAGCGTGCCCGACGCGGACATTCCCGACGCCGTGCGTGAGACCGGCGTCCACCCGGTCGAGGAGCCGCTCGGAGACGACGTCGCAGCGGCCGTCCGGACCGCTGTCGCGGCCCACCTCGAGGACGTCGAGGGCTCCATCGCGGTGCTCACGCCGAGACGGCACGCCGCCGCCCTCGCGGACGTCGCGAGCGACCCCAGCGGCCGGGTGCAGGTCGTCGAGCCGATGTCGAGCAAGGGCCTGGAGTACGACGCGACGGTCATCGTCGACCCGGACGAGATCACCCGGGAGTCCCCCGGTGGGGTGCGGGTGCTCTACGTCGCGATGACCCGGGCCGCCCACCGGATGACGGTCCTGCGCTGAGCCGGCCGTCGGCCTGCGCTGAGCCGGGCGGCGGCCTGCGCTAAGCCGGCCGGCGGTCGGTGCTCAGGTCCGGGCGGGGCGCATGTCGAAGCGTTCGATGACCGCGTCCCGACCGGGCCCGACGCCGATCGCCGACACCCGGGCACCGATGAGCTCCTCCAGCCGCAGGACGTATCCCTGCGCGTTGACCGGGAGCTCATCGAACGAACGGCAGCCGGAGATGTCCTCCCACCAGCCGGGAAGGTTCTCGTAGACCGGGCGGGCGTGGTGAACGTCGCTCTGGTTGACCGGCATCTCGTCGTGCCGCACTCCCTCGACGTCGTAGGCGACGCAGACCGGCACGGTGTCGAGCCCGGTGAGGATGTCGAGCTTGGTCACGACGAAGTCGGTCACCCCGTTGATCCGGGTCGCGTACCGCCCGACGACGGTGTCCACCCAGCCGCAGCGCCGCGGCCGGCCGGTCGTCGTGCCGTACTCGGCACCCGTCTTGCGCAGGAGCTCGCCCAGGTCGTCGTGCAGCTCGGTCGGGAACGGGCCCTGGCCGACCCGGGTCGAGTAGGCCTTGAGGATGGCGATGACACTGCCGATCCTGGTCGGCGGGATCCCCGAGCCGGTGCACGCGCCGCCGGCCGTCGCGCTCGAGGAGGTGACGAAGGGATAGGTGCCGAAGTCGACGTCGAGGAGCGTTGCCTGCCCCGCCTCCAGCAGCACGCTCTCGCCCTCGTCGAGAGCCTGCTTGAGGACCAGCGACGTGTCGCAGACCATCGGCCCGAGTCGCTCGACGTAGGAGAGGAGCTCACCGACGACCTCGTCCGCCTCGACGGACCGGCGGTTGTAGATCTTCGTCAGCACCTGGTTCTTGAAGGAGAGGGCCGCCTCGACCTTCTGCCGCAGGATGTTCTCGTCGAAGAGGTCCTGGATCCGGATGCCGGTGCGCGACATCTTGTCGGCGTAGGTCGGGCCGATGCCCCGTCCGGTCGTGCCGATCCGGCGCGAGCCCAGGAAGCGCTCGGTGACCTTGTCGAGGGTGCGGTTGTAGGGCGTGATGACGTGGGCCATCGCGCTGACGAGCAGCTTCGAGGTGTCGACACCGCGAGCCTCCAGGGCGTCGATCTCCTGGAAGAGGACAGCCAGGTCGATGACCACGCCGTTGCCGATGACCGGCGTGCAGGTCGGCGTGAGGATGCCGGAGGGCAGGAGGTGCAGGGCGTACTTCTCGGCCTGCTCACCCTCGCCGATGACGATGGTGTGCCCGGCGTTGTTGCCGCCGTTGAACTTCACGACGTAGTCGAGGCTGCTGCCGAGCAGGTCCGTCGCCTTGCCCTTGCCCTCGTCGCCCCACTGGGCTCCGACCAGCACGATCGCGGGCATCCGCGCCACCTCCAGTGTGCGTTCCGTCGCCGCACCGGGTGCCGGTGCTGCGCAAGGTTATCGGCTGTCGTTGCGCGGCCCCAACTGCCGGCGGTATGCCGGGAGGCCGGCTGGCGCGCTCGGCCGTGCGGGCTCCAGCCTCACCCGTGAAGGAGGACAACCGCCGGCCCTTCGAGCGGCCCAGTTTCGATGACGTGCAGCGAACTGTCGCCAACGGCGACGTCGGCGGTCGGAACGCGGCCTCGCCAGCCGTAGTTGAGCTGTCCTCATGCGGTGTCGTCGTCATGGGATACACGCTGATCCAGCAGAAGGAGCTACGCAACCAAGTCGGCCAAGTCCTGCGCCGCGTCGAAGCAGGTGAGAGCCTCATTGTGACCGTCTCTGGGAGGCCTGTCGCCGAGTTGTCCCCGGTTCGCAGACACCGTTGGGTCAGCGGACCTGCCGTGACCCCGTATGGCGTGGTCCGGCACCGCGTGCCCTGGAAGGGGATCTTGGACGACTCGATGCAGGCCTGGTCGACGCGTTTGACGCATGAGGGCTCTGCTTGACACCTCGGTGCTGATTGGCGAGGACGTCCCGGCCGACATCGAGGCGGCCATCAGCGTCGCTTCGATCACCGAGTTGTATTTCGGGGTCCTCGTCACCGACGACCCGGAGGAGCGGGCACGTCGCGCCGACCGACAGGCCGCATTCGAGGCGGCTTTCGACCCGCTGCCGGTCACCGTCGAGACATCCCGCAGCGGGGGTCGTCTGGCTGCTGCAGTCGCCCGACGTGGCGGGAAGCCACGGCGACGGCAGATCGACCTGGCCATCGCCGCAACCGCCCAGGTCGAAGGAGTGCCGTTGTTGACCCACAGCCTCGCGGACTTCGAGGTCATCCAGGACCTGGTCGACGTTCGACGACCCTGAGAAGGTCATCGCCATTCCGCAAGCGGATCAGTGAGCGGCACACTCGGACACGGTCCATTGCAGGTCTTCACCCGTACGTTCAGCAACGACCAACTCGCCCGGTACCAGCCGTGGTTCGACGACGCCCGATGCCTCAAGGAGCTCATCGCCATGCTCCAGATCGCCTCGGTGCACGCGGTCGAAATACGCTGCGAGCTGAGCCACCCGAACTGCGCGGCTATCGCGCAGCCAGCGGCACTGTGCTCGATGAGGTCGACTGACACCGGCGCTGAGCAGGCCAACGCCCATTGGTTCCACCATCGGCGCTCTCCGCGCACTCGGTCAGACGCTACTGCCGGGTCAGACGCCGAGCGCGTCGGCTGCCTCCCGGGAGGAGTCGCGCAGGAAGGTCGAGCAGCGCGTCTCCTCGTCGTGCTCCCCGATGGCGCGGGCGGCCCGGCTGAGGGCTCCCAACGCCCGGAGGAAGCCGCGGTTGGGCTCGTGCGACCACGGCACCGGGCCCTGACCCCGCCAGCCCGCCTTGCGGAGGGCGTCAAGCCCGCGGTGGTAGCCGGTCCGGGCGTAGGCGTACCCCTCGACCGGCCGGTCGCCGTCCAGCGCAGCCTCGGCGAGCAGCGCCCAGGCCAGCGACGACGTCGGGTGCGCGGAGGCGGCGTGGCTCAGGGTGGCGGCGTCGAGCGGGCCGTCCTCGGAGCCAGCCAGCTCGGCCGCCGCCGGGTCGGGCGCAAGGCGCGTCTCCGGCATACCCATCAGGTTCTCCGTCATGAGTGCGTCCCGGCCGAGCGGAGGTTCTCGCACGCCTGGACGACCCGGGCGGCCATGCTGGCCTCGGCCACCTTGCCCCACGCCCGCGGGTCGTAAACCTTCTTGTTGCCGACCTCGCCGTCGACCTTGAGCACCCCGTCGTAGTTGGCGAACACGTAGCCGGCGACCGGGCGGGTGAAGGCGTACTGGGTGTCGGTGTCGACGTTCATCTTGACGACGCCGTAGTCGACCGCCGCCGAGATCTCCTCGGGGAGGGAGCCCGAGCCCCCGTGGAAGACGAGGTCGAGCGGCCGGGCGTCGGCGCCGAGCCCCTTCTCCTTGGCGATGGCCTCCTGGGCGGCCTTGAGGATCTCGGGGCGCAATCTGACGTTGCCCGGCTTGTAGACCCCGTGGACGTTGCCGAAGGTCAGTGCGGTGAGGTATCGGCCGTTCTCCCCCAGGCCCAGCGCATCGACCGTGGCCAGGGCGTCCCCGGGCGTCGTGTAGAGCTTCTCGTCCACCGCGCCCTCGACGCCGTCCTCCTCGCCGCCGACGACGCCGACCTCGATCTCGAGGACGATGTTCGCCGCCCTGGCGAGGGCAAGCAGCTCGACGGCGGTCTCGAGGTTCTCCTCGAGAGGCACGGCCGAGCCGTCCCACATGTGCGACTGGAACCAGGGCAGGCCGCCCTCCCTGACCCGCTCGGTGGACGCGGCGAGGAGGGGCCGGACGAAGCCGTCGAGCTTGTCCTTGGGGCAGTGGTCGGTGTGCAGCGCCACGTGCACCGGGAAGTTCCGGGCGACCTGCTCGGCGTATGCCGCGAGGGCGAGCGCGCCGGCGACCATGTCCTTGGCGCCTGGTCCGGAGAGGTACTCGGCCCCTCCCGTCGACACCTGGATGATCCCGTCGCTGTTCGCGTCGGCGAAGCCCTTGAGCGCGGCGTTGAGGGTCTGCGATGACGACACGTTGATGGCGGGGTAGGCGAACGAGCCGGCCTTCGCACGGTCGAGCATGTCGCCGTAGACCTCGGGGGTGGCGATGGGCATGTGGGGTCTCCTTCGAGACGAGGACCGGTTGTCACGATCATCCTTCCACGGACGGCGGCAGCTCGACCCGGACGGCCCTGCGCCTTCGGCCGCCGTCTCCGCCGCGGTGGCATGACGGGTTCAGTCGGGAGTCAGCACGCGCAGGCCGGCCGCTACGGCCGCCGCCGTCAGCCGGTCATCGTAGCTGAACAGCGCCCCGAGATCGGTGCCGATGCTCAACGCGGTAGCCAGGTGGATGGCATCCAGCGACCGGAGCTCGCTGGGGTCGAGACGTCGTGCGATCGCCAGCACTGCGTCGTCCATCGGGACCAACGCGATGTCGCTCAGGCTCGCCTCCGCCGAATCGGCGACGCCGTCGCCCAGAGCCCGGCAGGCGCGCACTGCTTCAACCCCGAGCAACGCGCTTGAGGTCCACGCCGACCAGCGACCCAACTCGCGGTGTAGGGCCACGGACTCGGGCTCGTCGACGATCAGCTTCACGTACGCCGACGTGTCCAGGTACGCGAGCGTCGCATCGGCGCTCAGAGACGTTCCTCTCGCTGCTCGGCGAGCGCATCCGCCGTCGACGGGCCGTCAACGCGATGGCGCGGCCCCAGGTTGGCGATCAGATCGCCGTGCGGGATCGTTGCGCCCCGCTCGGCGATCAGCCGCGCCAGCGCACCTTGGCGCCCCCCGGACGGCGTCAGGCGTGCGACCTCGCTGCCGCGCTCGGTCACCACGAACGCCTCACCAGCCTTCACACGCTCCAGGTAGCGGCTGAGGTTCTGCCGCAACTCGCGCACACCCACCGACGCCATGTGCGTCACCGTAGCACACACCCTGGCGAGCTCGCTGGGACAACGCCGGCACGCGCGCTGCCGCGCAGGTGTACCGCAGGAGGATCGCCATAGAGACAGCGAGCGGGCTGATCCAGAAGCCGACTCCATGTGTGCGATGAGGTCAAGGACTTGGCGCAGTTCATCCGTTACGTGGTGCCGGTGCCAGGCGAGGGCGAGGGCGAGGGGAACGGTGGGCACCAGGTCTGCGAATCGTCTCACTCGCCGTCTCGCAGAAGGTTGCGTACTGCGTCATAGGGCGTCCATCCCGCGGTTCGGGACTCGGATCGAGCCTCGGCCCGGATGACGGGCGAGCATGCCCGGGATCGACGGCGACGCCGTCACCGGATCCGGTTAGGGTCGCGGGGTGCGCATCGCCACGTGGAACGTCAACTCCGTCCGCTCCCGCATCAACCGCGTCGAGGCCTTCCTCCAGCGCAACGACATCGACGTCCTGGCCCTGCAGGAGACCAAGGCCCGAGAAGACCAGTTCCCGCTCATGGGGCTGCAGTCGCTCGGCTACGAGGTGGCTGCGGCCGGCACCAACCAGTGGAACGGCGTGGCACTGGTCAGCCGGGTGGGCATCGAGGACGTCCAGGTCGGGTTCGCCGGTATGCCGGGCTTCGGCGACCCCGCCGACGCGGAGGCCAGGGCCATCGGCGCCCGGTGCGGTGGCGTGCGCATCTGGTCGCTCTACGTGCCCAACGGGCGCAAGGTGGACGACCCGCACTACCGCTACAAGCTCGACTGGCTGGCGGCCCTGCACGAGACGGCGAAGAGCTGGCTGGCCGACGACACTGCCCTCGTGGGCGACTGGAACATCGCCCCGCGCGACGAGGACGTCTTCGACATGGCGCAGTTCGCCAAGAGCACCCACGTGACGCCCCGGGAGCGTGCGGCGTTCGCCGCGTTCCTCGAGGACGGCTACGCCGACGTGACGCGGCCCTTCACCCCGGGCCCGGACGTCTACACCTACTGGGACTACTACCGGCAGCGGTTCGAGCGCAACCGGGGGCTGCGGATCGACTTCATCCTCGGCTCACCCTCGTTGGCTGCCCGAGTGCGTTCTGCCGTCATCGACACCGACGAGCGAGCCGGGATCGGCAGCTCCGACCACGCGCCCGTGATCGCCGACCTCGCCTGAGGGCCCACCGGAGAACACGTGGCGCCGCACCCAGGCGTGCATGGCGATCGCCGCAGCAGCACCGGCGTTGATCGAGCGGGTCGAGCCGAACTGGGTGATGTGCAGGACGACGTCGCAGACCGACTGCATCTCGGCGCTCAGCCCGGGGCCCTCCTGCCCGAAGACGAGCGCGCACTCCCGCGGCAGGTCGTAGGTCTCGAGCGCGACCGACCCGGGCACGTTGTCGATCCCGAGAAGGGGTATGCCGTGCCCGTCACCTCCCGCCGTCGCGGCCCAGGCTGCGAGGTCCGCCGCGCTCGCGTGGTGGTGCTCGTGCTGGTAGCGGTCGGTGACCATCGCCCCACGCCGGTTCCACCGGCGCCGGCCGACAATATGGAACGCCTTCGCGCCCATCGCGTTGGCCGTCCGGACCACCGAGCCGATGTTGAAGTCGTGGCCCCAGTTCTCCACGGCGACGTGGAACTCGTGGCGTCCCGTGTCGAGGTCCGCCACGATCGCCTCGTGCCTCCAGTAGCGGTACCGGTCCTCGACGTTGCGCCGGTCGCCCTCGTCCAGCAGCACCGGGTCCCACTGGTCGCCCACCGGGAGGGCACCCTCCCAGGGGCCGACGCCCACATCATGGGAGAGTCCCTGAGAGTCCGCTGGCACAGCGCCAATCTAGTCCGAGCCCCATGCCTCGGTCTGCGACCAGCACCAGGCCACGGCTGGACGAGCGCCGCGGTCAGGGCGGCATACCCTTGCCTGCGTGATGCACTCCCTCGGTCCGGGCTGGATGGACCCCAACTACCTCTTCGACACCTATGGCGGCGCGTTCTTCTGGATCGCGCTCGTCTTCGTCTTCATCGAGTGCGGGCTGCTCTTCCCGTTCCTGCCCGGTGACTCGCTGCTCTTCGCGGTCGGCCTGTTCATCGCCGCGGGCAAGCCGCACCTGCCGACGCTCTACGTCGCCATCCCGGTGCTCATGGTCGCCGCGTTCCTCGGCAACGTGGTGGGCTACGAGATCGGGCGGGCCGTCGGCGTGCGCCTCTACGAGCGGGACGGCCGCCTCGTCAAGCGCAAGTACTTCGACCAGTCCCGGGCCTTCTTCGACAAGCATGGCAACAAGGCCCTGGTCATCGGCCGGTTCGTGCCCTTCGTGCGCACCTTCATCACCATCGTCGCCGGGGCGAGCCGGATGGAGCGCCGCCGGTTCTTTCTCTGGAGCGGAGTCGGAGCGGTGCTCTGGGTCCTCGCCATCACCCTGGCCGGCTACCTGCTCGGCTCGGCGTTCCCCGCCATCGGCAAGAACCTCGACGTCGCCATCGTGGTGATCGTGATCCTCTCGCTGTTGCCGGTGGCCGTCGAGTGGTGGCGCCACCGGGACGCCATCGTCGAGGGCGCCGACGCGTCACCCCCCGAGTGACCGCTGCAGCTCGACCGGGATCCGGCCGGTGCGGCCGGCGAGCCCAGCGCGCCAGCCGGCCGCCATGGCCCGGAGCAGCAGGGCGCGGTCGGGGCTGAACGCCAGCCGCAGGAGGTGGGCCTTCGCCTCCTCCGCCAGCCGGCGCAGCACCCAGCCGGGCTGGCCGCGCAGGTGGCGGCGGGTGAGCAGGGTTCCGTTGCGCGTCAGGTAGAAGACCCGGACCGGTGTGTGCCGGTTGTACGACACGTCGAGCCCTCCGACTCGCACCCGCCGCCCGAGGAGGACCGCGGGCAACCGCTCTCCCTGGCCGTGCTCGAGGGCACAGCCCCGCCCGATGACCGGGTCGAGGCCGAGTGACCGGCACCGGGCGGTGAGCTCCGAGTCGACCCCGTCGATGACGAGGTCGGTCTCGAAGAGGCCCACTGCCTCGAACGTCGACTCCGGCACGAGCCAGCCGGACTGCATCGGGTCGAACGCCCGGGTCAACCCGGCCACCGACCCGTCGGTCGGGGCGGGCCGACCGCTGTAGGACTCGGCGGACACGAACGCCACCCTCACGCCGCGGCGACGGGCCTCCTGCCACGCGGCGACCGCCCGCTCGACGTAGTCGTCAGCCGGGCGCGAGTCCTGGTCGAGGGTGAGGACGAGCTCCGGACCCGACCGGCGGCGCGCCTCGGCGATGCCCGCGTTGAGTGCCCCCGCGATGCCCGAGTTTTGTTGGTGCACAATGACGGCCCCGGCGGCCTCCAGCTCCTCGAAGACGTCCGCGCCGCCGGTCGAGCCGTCGTCGACGACGACCAGTGCGTCCACCTGCCGGAGCACGCCCCGAGCGATGTCGACGAGCTCGGGACCCGGGTTGAAGGACGCGACGACGGCGCAGACCACGGGTGTCGGGTCCGTCACGGCGCTGCCTCCCGGCCCGCGCCGGAGGCACCCGGGACGTCGGCCGGCTCGTCCCGGAGCACCCGCAGCGCGGGGGCCAGCAGACCGACGAACAGCGCCGCCTCACTGAGCGCCATGCCGAAGGCGACGCCGGCGGCCCAGTCGGCGCGGGCGGCGGCCACCATCATCGCCAGGCCGACGACGGCCGACGCGGCGGTCCAGCCCAGGACGAGCCGGGTCCGACCGGCCGGGATGAGGAGGTTGCGGATCAGCGGGCTGCTGGCGGAGATGAAGAGGAACGACAGGCCGTAGGCGACGCAGACCTCGCGCGTGGCGGCGACCCCCCCGCCGAACAGCAGGCTGGTCACCCAGGGCCCGAGCGCTGCGAAGATGGCCGCTCCGGCAACCCCCAGGCCGGCGTGGGACCCCAGGGCGGCCCGGTGCCGTCTTCGCCTCGCGACGGGGCCCGGTTCGAGGGTCCAGCCCTGGAAAGCGTTGCCCATGGCCGTCACCGTGAATAGCCCCAGCCGGTAGACGGTGTCCGCCGAGGCCAGCCGCGACGACGCGCCCTCTGGCAGAGCCCAGGTCGCGATCGGCACAGGCGTCGACGCGTATGCCGTGGCCGTGAGGTTGATGCCGGCAGTGCCACCCTGCTCCCGCAGCTCTCTCACGGTCCGGCGCAGCGGCCGCGGCGACCACGGCGAGCCCCGGACCACCCGGCGCTGGAACGCGACCAGTCCCAAGGCGGTGGTGAGGGCGAGCAGGACAGGATAGGCCCAGATCTGGCGGGTCAGCAGGACGACCGGCGTCCCGAGGACGGCCGCGGCGAACCGGGGGAGGGTGTCGTACCACAGCAGCAGGAGCGGCTGCCCCACCCCGATCCCGTACCACGCGGGCGAGAGGCCGAGGAGTGCGGTGGCCGCCGCCATCGCCGCGGATACCCCGCGAAAACCCGGCGCCGCGACGAGCACCGTGATGACCACGACGGCCGGGACCACGACGACGAGGAGGGTCAGCCGCGTGCGCAGGCTCGCGGCATACACGCCTGCTCTTTCCGTGCCCTGAACCGCTCGCGAGACCCGCACCGGGCCGACGACGTTCCAGCCCCAGAAGACCACCGTGGCACCGAAGGTGCCGACGGCCTGTCCCGCCACGACGCTCGACCACCCCTGCGCCCCGGCGATGCGGGCGATGACCGGCATGAGCAGGAAGGGCGTGACGAGGGACAGCAACGGCAGCACTGTGAAGCCGGTGAGGCGCCGGAGCACTGTCGTCATGGGCGGTTCCTGAGGTCGTCGACGGGGCGGCTCGATCATCCCGCACAACGCGGACGGCGACGATGCGCAGCGTAGAGTGCCGAGGATGCCCCTGATGCTGGGAGTCGTGGCGACGTCGAGCAAGCCCGACGAGCGCCGTCTGCCCCTCCACCCGATGCACCTCGACCGGATCGACGAGGAGCTGCGCGGGCAGGTCGTCCTCGAGCGAGGCTACGGTGAGCCGTTCGGGCTGTCCGACGACCAGCTGGCGCCGCTCGTCGGCGGGTTTCGTTCGCGCCAGGAGCTGCTCAGCACCGCGGACGTCGTCCTGCTGCCCAAGCCCCAGGTCGTCGACCTCGAGCGGATGGGGTCCGGGCAGGTCCTCTGGGGGTGGCCGCACTGCGTGCAGGACCGGGCCCTGACGCAGGTCGCCATCGACAAGGGACTGACGCTCATCGCGTTCGAGGCGATGAACCACTGGGCCAGTGACCAGGGGTTCGGGTTGCACGTCTTTCACAAGAACAACGAGATGGCCGGGTACTGCTCGGTCCTGCAGGGGCTCCAGCTCATCGGGTCCACCGGTGACTACGGTCGGCGGCTGAGTGCCGTCGTCATCGGGTTCGGCGCCACGGCACGCGGTGCGGTGACTGCCCTCAACGCCCATGGCGTCCACGACGTCTCCGTCGTCACCCAGCGCGGGGTCGCGGCGGTCAGCGCCCCGATCCACTCGGTGCAGATCGTCCAGCTCGACCAGATGCCCGGGCAGGGCCAGCCGAAGAACGTCATCACGGACCGTGGCCTCGTGCCCGTGCCGCAGTTCCTCGCCGAGGCCGACGTCATCGTCAACTGCACGCTCCAGGACCCGAACTCGCCGTTGATGTTCCTCGGCACGGACGATCTGCCGAAGCTGCGCGCCGGCACCCTGATCATCGACGTGTCCTGCGACGAGGGCATGGGGTTTTCGTGGGCGAGGCCGACCTCGTTCGCCAACCCGATGTTCGACGTCGGTGACCACGTCCACTACTACGGCGTCGACCACACGCCGACCTACCTGTGGAACTCCGCGACGTGGGAACTCAGCGAGGCGTTGCTGCCCTTTCTCGAGGTGGTGCTGAGCGGTCCTTCCGGGTGGGTCGAGAACCAGACCATCGCCCGGGCCGTCGAGATCCGTGACGGGCACATCGTCAACCCGGCGATCCTGACGTTCCAGGAGCGCGCCGCCGAGTTTCCCCACCACGCCCGGTAGGGAACCGGTCGGTCAGGCCTGCGGCGGCTGGGTGTTCGCCGGTGCGGCCACGGGGGAGTCCTGCGGCGTCGGCGGGGCGGCTGAGGCAGGCGGGGGCACGGGGCCCGCTCCACGCGCCGGCGAGTCGGTGCCGAAACTGACCTGCGGAGCCTGACGCTCGATGCCCTCGGCCTCGAAGTACTCGGCCTTGTGGACGCCCGCCATGCCGGCGATGAAGCTCGTCGGGATCGTCTCGACCTTGGTGTTCAGCTCGCGCACGTTGGCGTTGTAGTAACGGCGGGCGCTGGCGATCCGGTCCTCGGTGGAGCCGAGCTCGGTCTGGAGCGCGAGGAAGTTCTGGTTGGCCTTGAGGTCCGGGTAGGCCTCGGCCACGGCGTTGAGCCGGACGAGCGCCTGGGTCAGCGCGGCTTCGGACCGGGCCGCCTCAGCGGGCCCCTGACCCGGCGTCATGGCGCCGGCACGCGCCCGGGTGATCTCCTCCAGCGTGCCCTTCTCGTGGGCCGCGTAGCCCTTGACCGTCTCGACGAGGTTGCCGATGAGGTCGTGGCGCCGCTTGAGCTCGACGTCGATCTGGGCCCAGGCCTCCTGGACGAGGTTGCGCAGCTTGATCAGGCCGTTGTACATGCCGACGAAGACCAACGCCAGCAACACGATGACGACCAGCACGATGATTCCGACGATCATGGGACTCCCCTAGTGATGTGGTCGCGACCGATCCTAGCCAGTCGAGGCCGTTGGTGACCCGTTCCAGCCAGTCGGACGAACGGGACGGCTCGCAAGTTCCAGGGCAGGCTCACGCGAGGCCCAGCTCCTCGAGGCTGTACACGAAGCGGTAGGTCAATCCCTCCGCCCCGATCTTCTCCCCGGCTTCCGTGGCCCGGTCCGCGATGGTGGCCACGGCCACGACGTCGGCACCGGCCTCACGGGTGGCGCGGACGGCGTCGAGGGGCGAGGCCCCGGTCGTCGTCGTGTCCTCGACGACGAGCACCCGTCGGCCCTCGATGGACGGACCCTCGATGCGCTGCTGCAGGCCGTGGGCCTTGCCCTGCTTGCGGACGACGAAGGCGTCGAGCCGGCCGCCCGCCGCCGCCGCCGCGTGGAGCATCGAGGTGGCGACCGGGTCGGCGCCGAGCGTGAGGCCGCCGACGGCGTCGTAGTCGAGGTCGCTGGTCAGGTCGCGCATGACGACGCCGACGAGCGGAGCTGCCTCGCCGTCGAGGGAGATCCGGCGCAGGTCGACGTAGTAGTCGGCCGTCTTGCCGGACGACAGGGTCACCTTGCCGTGCACGATGGCCTTGGCCCGGATGATCTCCAGGAGCCGGGCGCGGGCCGCGTCGACGTCAGGAGCCGCAGTCGAAGTCACGACGATCACTGTAACCACGGTGGCTACCCTCGAGGCATGAGCTTCGGACCGCAGCCCGTCGTCGTCACGAACGAGGAGGAGCTCCGTGCGGTCATCGGGACGCCGCTTCCCCACGTCGCGGACAAGGTCCGCACACGCCTCACCCCAATCCACCGCGATTGGGTCGCCACATCTCCGTTCTGTGTCGTCTCCACTTCCTCACCCGACGGACGGTGCGACACCTCACCCAAGGGTGACCCGGCCGGCTTCGTCCACGTCCTCGACGACGCGACGCTCGTCGTGCCGGAACGCCGCGGCAACCGCCGCGCCGACGGCTACCTCAACGTCCTGGCCAACCCGCACGTGGGGTTGCTCTTCACCATCCCCGGGCGCCCCGACACCCTGAGGGTCAACGGGACGGCCCGGGTGCTCAGTGACGCCTCCTGGTTCGACGACCTCTGCGTGCAGGGCCGGCGACCGCTGCTGGCGCTCGAGGTCACCGTCGAGGAGGTCTTCTTCCACTGCGGCAAGGCCTTCCTGCGCAGCCAACTCTGGAACCCCGCGTCCTGGCGGCCCGACGCTGTCGCGTCTCGCGCCCGCATCGCCAAGCTGCTCGAGCGTCCGGACGAGTCGCTCGAGGACCTCGAGGCCTACTACGGCCCGAGCTACACCGACAACCTCTACTGACGCCGACCTCTCCGGACGCCGGCTCAGCACACGAACGCGCAACACCGGCCTCAGGTTCCGCGGACGACGAGCACCTCCACGCCGGCGTCGATGTCCGCCCAAGCGGTGTCGGCGGTCACCGCGGTCGCGCGGGGCAGCGCCTGGGCGACTGCCAGGCAGGCACGATCACCCAGCGACAGTCCTCGTGCTCGCACTGCTGGCCACAGGCGCGCCGCGGCTTCGGCATCTGCGCGGGAAAAGGACAGCACCGTCACGCCGAGCGCGAGCAGGCTGGTGATGATCGCGGCCGGTTCGGGCACCCCGCGCTGCGCCAGCTTCTGTCCCACCTCCGACCAGTTCACCGCGCTGATCAACGACCCCTCGACCAGCCCGGCCACGGTCTCGTGGCCCGGCTCCCGATACAGCAGGGTGAGCACTGCGGACGCATCCAGCACGGCGGTCATGCGCGCGAATCCTCGGCGGCCGCCTCCGCGCGGCGCTCGGCCAGGAGCTCCTCGACGACACTGCTGGTCTGTCCCGATGCGGCTGATGCCTCGGCCACCCGTGCCTGCAGCCGCGCCAACAGGTGTGCGCGCCGCTCCAGCACGAGGCGGCCCTCCTCGACGTAGGCCACGACGGTCGTGCCGGGGTCGATGCCCAGTTCCCGTCGCAGGGCTGCGGGTATCGTCACGCGGCCTTGTGGATTGACGAGAACATGACGCACTACGCCTTGGATGACTCAGTTCCGCCGGCTGGGGACACGAACGCGCCGCCGACGAGCCGGGGGACCGACCTGCTCGAGTCGAGCTCGGCCGCGATGGTGACGTCCCCGGCATACCCGGCGTCGATGAGCTCCTGACCGCTGGAGCAGGCCGCGAGCGCCGCGCCGACCCGCTCCTCGATGAGCCGGTATGCCGTCGCGGCGGCTCTCGCCTCCTCACTTCCCGAGGTGTGCCCCCGGTCCTCCAGTGCGGCGATGACTCCGCCGGCTCCCCAGAGGTCCTCGACGGCCGGGCGGAGCGAGCCGTCGGGCCAGCGTTCACCGGCCGGGATGAGGGCCACCGAGGCGGACTCGTCGCGGGACAGGACGTCGTGGAGGTGAACGGCCACGGCGAGGCGGTTGCGCAGGGACGCTCCGAGCACCGCGCACCCCACCGCGGCCAGGGTGGCGCTGATCGACGAGCCGTTGGGTGAGGGCAGGACCAGCCGGTCGAGGTCTGCGGCGGCCCGGACCGTGCCGGGCGAGAGGCTCACCCGGCCGGGTCCGGCCGCCCGTCGGGCCACCGCGAGGGTGGCACCGACCGAAGCCGCCAGCCGCTCGGCGCCGTCGTCGGCCCAGGCGGAGGGGTGGACCGTGACCCCGCGGTCGGCGGCCACGCTCAGCGTCGTCGTGAAGCTCAGGACGTCGACGACCACGCTCGCGGTGGCGGCCGGCCCGAGGAGCGCTGCACCGACCGGTCCCCACTCGAGACGGATCCGGGATCCGGACTGGGCGTGCGGTTGCGTCACCCGGCCATGGTGCCAGCCGTGCTTCGGGCCCCCAGGCGAACGGCTCGAACGGCGGGTCGAGCGGCGCCGCGGTCATCCGGTTGGCGAACGTCGAGATCGTGTAGGCCCCGATGCCGAGCACGACCTCGAGCGCGTTGCGCGGGGTGAAGCCCGGCGCAAGCAGGTGCACCTCACGGCGGGCGGGCTGGAGGTGCTCAGGCTCTCGGCCGAGATCCTGGGCGACCTGCGAGCAGAGTGGTCGACAACCCTTGGTGCGCAACGAGTGCGCACGCTGGAGGGTGACCTTCGGAAGGTGACCAGTACGACCGGCATACCCCTGGACGTCGCGGGTTGGCTCGGCGGCTGACCGTTTCGAGCACTCGGCCATGGTCCGGCCGTGCGGTCAGCCCGTGGCCTTGTGACGACGCTTGCGCAGGCCGCCCGAACCGCTGCGTAGCAAGCCATTGGGCACGACCTTGAGCGCGCTGACGAGGGCCTTGTACTGCGTGCCCGGGACCGAGATGACCTTGCCCCGAGCGACGTCGGCGAGGCCCTCGCGCACCAGCTTGTCGGCATCGAGCCACATGACGCCCGGCAGCTTCGACATGTTGAGCTGGGCACGCTCGTGGAACTCGGTGTGGGTGTAGCCGGGGCACAGCGCGGTGACCGTGACGCCGGTGCCGGCGAGCTCGCTCGCCAGGCCCTCGGAGAAGACCCGGACCCAGAACTTCGCCGCCGAGTAGGTGCCCATGGCCACGAACGACGCGACCGAGGAGACGTTGACGATGGCTCCGTGGCCTCGTCGCCGCATCGAGCGCGCGGCCGCATGGGAGAGGACCATGACGGAGCGGCACAGCACGTCAAAGAGCTGCTCCTCGGCCTCGACGTCGTTCTCGAGGAACGGGCGGCCGAGGCTGTAGCCGGCGTTGTTGACGAGCAGGTCGACGGGGCGCGCCTCGTCGGCGAGCCGCTCAGCCACCTTGCCGGCCTGCGCCCGGTCGCCGAGGTCCGCGACGAGGATTTCGGTGCGCACCTTGTAGGTGCGCTGGATCTCGTCGGACACGTTCTCCAGGCGGGCCCGGTCGCGGGCGACGAGGACGATGTCGTGACCCCGCTCGGCGAGCTGTCGGACGAACTCGTGGCCGATCCCCGCCGTGGCTCCGGTCACGAGTGCTGTGGTCATCGCCTCAGCCTAGGCGCGGACGCCCGCACAGGGTGCGGTGGTGCGCATCGCGACCT